>Ga0302326_10008836_pt1 | contig 22155 bp, 16 predicted proteins | sample Palsa_T0_3_FD_202264 | JGI IMG/M metagenome (GOLD analysis project Ga0302326, IMG submission 202264) | Peat permafrost microbial communities from Stordalen Mire near Abisko, Sweden - Palsa_T0_3 | ecosystem: Environmental > Terrestrial > Soil > Palsa > Peat permafrost | place: Sweden: Abisko... | reverse complement strand
CCCGGCAAAGCCGCGTAAGCGACTCGAAAACCGAGTCAGGCTGTGCCTGGGAGCGGACGAGGGCGTCCGCTTCTCCACGAGCAGCGGGAGGGCGGCAAATTTGCCGGCCTCCCGTTTTGTTTTGGTCCTTTGTTCCGATCGGCGAAGGCTTGGCTCAGGCACGAAGTTGGTTCACAATGCTGGCAGGGCCATGAAGGACACCCTCGAGTCGATTAACCGGTTGCAAGCCGATGGCGTGATTGGCAAATACGCCATTGGAGGAGCGGTTGGAGCGACATTTTATCTCGAGCCCGCAGCGACTCTTGATGTGGATGTTTTCGTAGTCGTTCCGGCGGTCCCTGGTCGATCGTTGCTTAGCCCGATTTACGACTACTTCAAGGCCCGAGGCGGAGCGGTAGAAGATGAGCATATTGTCATTGGCGGCTGGCCGGTACAGTTTCGTGCGGCGAGCGATGAACTGGACCGCGAAGCCGTGGCGGAGGCGGTTCCCACGGTGGTAGAGGAGGTCGGCACGTGGGTGATGAAGGCTGAATACCTGGCAGCCATCGCGCTTCGCACCGGACGTCCCAAGGATCACAACCGCATCCTGCAGTTTATTGAGCAGAGCGCGGTTGACAGAAAGAAGCTGGAAGCCATCGTCGAGCGTCACAATCTGGCCGGGAAGTGGAAGCAGTTCGAGAGCATGTACCTGGATGGCATTCAATGAGCAGACAGGAGATGCGCAGGCGGTTGGCCTCGCTCAGTTTTTCCGAGAAGGTCAGGATTCTCGAAAAACTGCGTGATCGAGATCACGCGATTGCTGCCAGCGGATTGAGGCAGAAGCCTGCTGAAGGTGCTCGCAAGAAGGCCGACAAGGGGAGCGCCGGTTAGGAAAGATCCGGGCGCGGCGCGTTAATCCCTGGGTTGCAGATTGCCCGATTACTAAATTACGAAATCATTTACGGAGTTTATTATGGCGATTCGTTGGGACAAATTTACAGTGAAGGCGCAGGAGGCGGTGCAGCGGGGGAACGAGCTTGCCTCGGAGCATGGCAATCCCGAGCTTCTGCCCATGCATCTGCTCGCAGCGCTGCTCGAAGATAAAGAGGGCATTGTTTCGCCGGTGCTGGAGAAGATCGGCATTGGGCCGCAGGCGGTGCTGAGCGATGTTTATCGTGAGATCGAGAAGCTGCCGAAGGTTTCTGGAGAAGCGGCGCAGGCTACGATGTCGAACGCCGCGAACAAGTTGCTGGAGCAGGCTTTCAAAGAGGCGGCCAACTTTAAGGACGAATACGTTTCGACCGAGCACTTGTTGCTCGCGATCACGCACCTGAAGCAGGATGCGGCGCAGCAGATTCTGGCGCGGCATGGGGCTACTTATGACGCGATTCTTAAGGCGCTGACTTCGGTGCGGGGGTCGCAGAAGGTTACGGACCAGAATCCGGAGGCGAAGTACCAGGCGCTGGAGCGCTATGCACGGGATTTGACGGAGCAGGCGCGGCGCGGGAAGCTAGATCCGGTGATTGGACGGGATGAAGAAATTCGGCGCGTGGTGCAGGTGCTTTCGCGGCGGACGAAAAATAATCCTGTGCTGATCGGAGAGCCGGGAGTGGGTAAGACAGCTATTGTCGAAGGCCTGGCGCAGCGGATTATTTCGGGCGATGTGCCGGAGGTGCTCAAGAACAAGCGCGTGGTCGCGCTGGATCTGGGCGCGATGCTGGCGGGAGCGAAATATCGCGGGGAGTTTGAAGACCGGCTGAAGGCCGTGTTGAAGGAAATCGAAGATTCGGCGGGACAGGTCATTCTGTTTATCGACGAGTTGCACACTCTGGTTGGAGCGGGAGCCGCGGAAGGCGCGATCGACGCCTCGAATATGCTGAAGCCGGCGCTGGCTCGCGGAGAGCTGCGCGCGATCGGCGCCACCACGCTGAACGAGTATCGAAAGTACATCGAGAAGGATGCGGCGCTGGAGCGACGCTTCCAGATTGTTTTCGTCGGAGAACCGAACGTTGAAGACACGATTGCGATTCTGCGCGGGTTGAAAGAGCGCTATGAGGTGCATCACGGGGTGCGCATCAAGGACTCGGCGATTGTCGCCGCCGCGACGCTTTCGCATCGTTATATTTCCGACCGATTCCTGCCGGACAAGGCCATCGATCTGGTGGATGAAGCGGCGGCATCGATTCGGATTCAGATCGATTCGCTGCCCACCGATATCGATCAGCTGGAGCGGCGGGCGACGCAGCTTGAAATCGAGAAGCAGGCGCTGAAGAAAGAAGATGATGCGAACTCGCGGGAGCGGTTGGCGGTCATCGAGAAGGAGCTGGCCGGGATTCGTGAGAAATCGAATGCGCTTAAGGCCAACTGGAAAAAAGAAAAGGATCTGATTGCCCGGTCGCGCGAGCTGAAGGAAAAAATTGAGAAGCTCAAGATCGAAGAGCAGGCGGAGGAGCGCAAGGGGAATTTGCAGCGGGTTGCGGAAATCCGCTACGGATTGTTGCGGCAGGCCGAGCAAGAATTGGCGAAGCTTACGGAAAAACCAGCGGGCGAGGGCGCCCGCTCCACACGGATGTTGAAAGAAGAAGTGGACGAAGAGGATATTGCGCGCATCGTCTCCAAGTGGACGGGCATTCCGGTTTCGAAGATGCTCGAAGGCGAAGTGAAGAAGCTGGTCACGATGGAAGACCGGCTGCGGCTGCGCGTCGTAGGCCAGGATCAGGCTCTGGAGCGCGTGGCCAACGCTATTCGGCGCTCGCGCGCGGGGTTGAGCGATCCGAAGCGTCCGATTGGCTCGTTTATTTTCTTAGGCCCGACGGGAGTCGGCAAAACCGAACTGGCACGCGCGCTGGCCGAATTTCTTTTCGACGACGAACGCGCGCTGCTGCGCATCGACATGTCGGAATATATGGAGAAGCATTCCGTGGCGCGGTTGATTGGCGCGCCACCGGGATATGTGGGATATGAAGAAGGTGGGCAGCTTACGGAGCAGGTGCGGCGCCGGCCGTATGCGGTCGTGCTGTTTGACGAGATTGAGAAGGCACATCCGGACGTGTTCAACGTTTTGCTGCAGGTGATGGACGATGGGCGGCTGACGGACGGCAAGGGGCGCGTGGTCGACTTCAAGAATACGATTCTGATCATGACGTCGAACCTGGGGTCGAGCTATTTGCACGCGGAGAACGTGAGCACTCCGGAAGACTTTGAGAAGGCCAGCGAGCAGGTGATGGAAGCGCTGCACGGACATTTCCGGCCGGAGTTTCTGAACCGGGTCGACGACATTATTGTGTTCGGGCCGCTGGGCAAGGAGCAGTTGGTGAAGATCATCGAACTGCGCCTGGAAGATGTGCGGCGCCTGCTCGCCGACCGCAAGATCTCCATCGAGCTTACGGACGCGGCCAAGGAGTTGCTGTTTACCCAAGGCTACGATGCCAACTTTGGGGCGCGGCCGCTGAAGCGCGCGATTCAGAAGCTGGTGCAGGATCCGCTGGCGCTGAAGATTCTGGATGGGGAAATTCTTCATGGCGATCATGTCGTGATCGATGCTGACAAGAAGGCCGGCAAGATGAAGGTGGAAGTCAGCAAGCGCGTGGGTGAGAAAGAGCCGGCTAAGGCTAGGAGATAAACCTTAGCCACGGATATCACGGATCTTCACGGATGCGACTCAGGCTGATCCGGCCCCTGCTGAGCGCTACTTTCGCACGAAAGCATCGATCAGCTCGGGCGACGCGGCCAGGTACCACGCGATCACGACTCGTACCATGATCTGGGCGCCGTAAAAGAAGAAACGCCAAGTCAGATCCCTGGCGGCCGCGGAAACTGCCGGGACCGATCCTGCGACTCCGATCACCATGATGACGATGGCGCACCAGCGTGCCCAATTGTGGAGACGGTAAAGGCCCCAGCCGACCAGCGCCCAGCCTGCGCCCACAGATATTGCGGTTTGTGGTGCGTCCAGTTCTCTGCCGTAGGTGATTCCCGCTGCCCGAGTCATTGAAAGCGTGCCCGGCACGACGAACTCGATGATGCCGACGATGATCAGATATGCCGCGACCAGAAAGAACAGCGCGGCGATCACCGTGGCGCTGGCGGGGCGTTCCATATGGAATGAGAGTACCGCAGTCTCGCAGAGGAAACGGCAGTTTGTCTGTGGCACACTAGATTCATGCCCAGCAGGTTTATGCCTAGTCTCACTCTCGGTAATTTCGAACTCAGCATTTTCTCCGATGGCACTTATCCGCTCGATGGCGGCGCGTTTTTCGGCGTCGTGCCTAAGAGTATGTGGTCTCGCAAAGTCAGCGCTGACGAAAAGAATTGCGTCACCTCAGGGCTGAACTCGCTGCTTATTCGCACCGAACATCCGCGCACCGGGAAGCAAAACGTGCTGGTGGAAACGGGCATGGGCAACAAGTTATCGGAGCGAATGGTCAGGTTTTACGGGCAGCCGGCGCAGTTGCTGACGAATCTGGCGGCGGGAGGGATTGCGCCGGAAGATATCGATATTGTCATCAATACGCATTTGCACTTTGATCACTGCGGCTGGAATACAGTGCGCAAGGACGGCGGGGTCGTGCCGACTTTTCCGCGGGCGAAATACTATGCGCCGGAGGGCGAATGGCAGTATGCGCGGCGGCCGAGCGAGCGGGATGCCATCAGCTTCATTTCGGATAATTATGATCCGCTGGTCGAGAGCGGGCAGATGACTTTGCTTAAAGGCGGTGAGGAAATTGTTCCGGGGATTTCGGTGAAGACTTTCCCCGGACACACGGCGCATATGCAGGCGGTGATGGTTGAGAGCGGGGGGCGCACTGCCTGCTACATTTCCGATCTCATTCCGAGCACGGCGCACGTTGATCTGACTTGGGGGATGGCGTTCGACCTTTATCCGCTGCAGACGATTGAGAGCAAGAAGGAGTATTACGCGAAGGCCGTGCCGGGGAAATGGCTGACGGTTTTTACGCATGATGCGAAGGTGCCGTGGGCGGTTGTGGAGAGGGATGGATTGGGGAAGATGGTGTCGCGGGAACCACTTTGACCGGAGAGCAGATGAGATTGAGATTCCTCCGCCCGCGAAGCAAAGCGCGGGCTGTCGGAATGACATCCTTAACCCACCTGCACTCTACTTACCCATGCGAAGGCAGTCGAGCTGCGCTCGACTGGACAGCCGAGGGCGGCTGTCCCCGCGGCTGTCCCCACATGGCTCACTTCAGGCCGTCCACCACGTACAAATCCGAAAGCCATCGACCTACAGAGTAAGCATACGATTTCCCATCCGCGCTGAATCTTATGACCGGAATGCTTTGCGCCCCGGCGGGGTCGGCGGGAACGATTTCTTTGAACGGCTCGCGTTTCCCGGTGGCCAGGTCGACGCGAGTGATTTTCAGCGGCAGAGCGCGGGTGCGCAGCAATAGGCTTTTGCCGTTGTCGAAAAAGCCGGTAATGGTTTCGTCAGGAGGGACGTCAAAGCTCAGCTTCTGGGGCTCGCCTCCGGCAATCGGGTAGAGCCGTCGCTGATGATGTGCATCGGTGGCCAGAAGCCATTTGCCATCGGGCGAAACCAGGCTGCCATATGTGTCTTCGGGCGTAATCGCCCGCGCGGCGCTGCCAGCGGGGTCGATAGCCTGTACATAAGCCCGACGCTCATGGCCAGGCTCGGCGGCGGTGAAAATGACCGACTTGCCGTCAGGTACCCAGTCGGCAAAGTAATGCGGAGTTTTATCGCCGATCTCGCGCGGTTCGCCGACGCCGGTCGGCACCAGGATCAGATGAGGCGGCTTGCCAAGCTCCACCAGCACCCACTTTCCGTCGGGCGAGAGCCTGCCAAAATCTCCGTCGGAGAGGCGCACGGCGGGGGAGCCGTCGCTATGGCGGAGGAAGACACCGTCGTTGTTGCCGACAGCCTCGCCGCTCTCAGAAAAAATCACAGTCTTGCCATCGGCGGAGAGATCGCTTAGCAGCGACCAATCAAACCACGAGAGGCTGCGTTCGCGCGTCTCGCCCGGCGCCAGGGCAAACAGGCTCAGGCGGGTTTTGTCGGCGGTGAGCAGAACCTGGCCAGTGCGGCTGATATCGTGAATCGTCACCCCGCCGGGCGCCCGGTAAATGAGGCGTTCCTTCCCGGAAAAATCCAGCGCATAGAGCGAGCGGGCAGCTCCGTTGGGCACCGCGGAGAACCAGACTTCCTTGCCGTCCGGCCTCCAGGCCAGGCCTTGCACGCTGGAATAAAACGAAGAACTGGCTTTTCGATTGCCATGCTGATCGATAATGACGATGCGTCCATCGTCCCCGCTTGGGATGTGATCGGCGATCGCAAGAAACTCTCCGTTGGGCGAAAAACGAACATGGCTGACCCACGCCTCAGGCGAATAGATGACGGTGCCGATGGGATATTCGAGCCGATTGCTGTTGCCGCCCGGACGAATCACCGCCAGGGATTGGCCGTCCGCCGACCAATCCGCCCACATCACCTGCTCGAGAACTTCGCGCGGAGCGCCGCCGGCGAGCGCTACCCGCGCCATGGTGCCGGTCTGCGTGAAGGCGCTGTAAACCGCGGGGTGAAGGCTGACTGCCATCTCGCCCTTGGAGGAGATGGCCAGAATCTGTGCCGAGGGCAAACCTACGGGACGCGAATCGGTGCTGTCGAAGCGCGTCGAGAACAGCTCTTGCGGAGCGCCCTCCCAGGTTGCGCCATAAATAATCGATTGACCGTCGGGCGCGAAACGCGCGTCCCAGATGGTGCCGTTGCGGAAGGTGATTTCGTGGAAGGTAGGATTGGTTACCGCGCCGCGGTGAGCAAAGAAATAAATGCCGGCCCACGACGCGACAACCAGCGCGGCGGCGATGGCCGGCATGAGCCACCGAGAGGCTCTGTCTTCTTCCAGAGGCAAAGCTTTGATTCCGCCGCGGGTGGAGGTGGAAATGTCGCTCAGGGCATCGAGATTGAAGGCCAGGTCGCGCGCCGACTGAAAGCGCTCTGTGGGGCTTTTTTCCAGGCAGTGGCGGACGATGCGTTCGAGCGCGGAGGAGACGTTGCGGTTGGACTCGGTGAGGTCGGGTGGCTCTTCTTTCAGAATGGCGCTCATCGTATCCACGGGGGAGTCGCCGTGAAACGCGCGCTTGCCGGAGAGCATTTCGTAGAGCACGGCGCCGAAAGCGAAAATATCGGAGCGCGAATCGGCTGGCTTGCCGCGCACCTGCTCCGGAGCCATGTAGCCAACCGTGCCCATCACCGTGCCTGCATCGGTGGCAATCTGCTGCGTGGGAGCATCTCCGGATTCGTCGGCTTCAGGGCGGGTAAGCTTGGCTAAGCCGAAATCGAGAATCTTGGCGCGACCGTCGCTGGTAATGAAAATGTTCTCCGGCTTGAGGTCGCGATGCACGATGCCTTTCTCATGTGCGGCGGCTAAACCGCTCGCGATCTGCCGGGCGTAGTCGATGGCTTTGCGGGAGGGAAGAGCGCCTTCGCGCAGGCGGTCGCGCAGCGTTTCGCCTTCGAGTAGTTCGGAGACTACGTAGGGCGCGCCGTGAACGTTGGCGATATCGCAGCTGCCAATATCAAAGATCGAAAGAATGTTGGGGTGGTTGAGCGCGGCGGCGGCGCGGCATTCCAAGGCGAAGCGCTGCAGGCGCTCGGGGTCGGAGGAGAACGATGCAGGCAGAATCTTGATGGCGACGTCGCGGCTGAGGCGGGCGTCGCGGGCGCGGTAGACCTCTCCCATACCGCCGGCGCCGATGGGCGATTGAATTTCGTACGGGCCGAGTTTTGTGCCGGAGGTGAGGGCCATTCGTGGGTAGGATTATATGACAAGGGGCGAGCTCAGGAGATTCTTTGCAATCGGCGGAAGTGTCACGCCCTAGACGTTCGGAATTGCTCCGGCGGTTTCGCGGGCGAGGGCGCCCGCGCCACACAGTCTGGCTTCGAAGAACTCTTCAACTCGGCCCAGAATCTCTGCGGCGTTCTTTGAGTCGTAGATGGCTTTGCGCAGGCCTGCTCCGCCGGGGACGCCGTGGGTGAACCAGGAGGCGAATTGCTTCATTTTGCCGACTGCGTCGGGGAGTTCTTCTTCGATCAGCATCTGGAAGTAGGTGCGGATCATCTGGTAGCGGTCGAGTTCGGTGGGCTGGTCGTAGGGTGGCGCCTCAGCGGCTAAAGCCGATGTACCATTTGCGCCGTTCTCGGCACGACTAAAGTCGTGCCCTTCCTCGTCGAGGCTAGCAGTTGAGTAGCCGCCAGCGAAAGCTATCGACCTTCGCTCGACTGGACAGCCGAGGGCGGCTGTCCCCACATGGGCATTGCCGCCGCCTGGGCGGACGAGGGGGTCCGCCCCTTCATGAGCGTTGCAGTACTGCTGGATCTGGCGGAAGATCCACGGATTCGAGGGGGCGGTGCGGCCGATCATTACGGCGTCGCAGGCGGTTTGGGTGACCATGGCGCAGGCGTCTTCGGGGCTGCGGATGTCGCCGTTGCCGATCACCGGAATTTTCACTGCGTCTTTTACGGCGGTGATCCACTCCCATCGGGCGTGGCCACTGTAACCTTGCTCGCGGGTGCGGGCGTGGAGGGCGACGGCTGCGAGGCCGCAGGATTCGGCCATGCGGGCGAGTTCGACGCAGACGATTTCGTCGTCGCTCCATCCAGCGCGGAACTTCACGGTGAAGGGAATGGTCACGGCGGCGCGCACGGCTTCGAAGATGCGGCCGATGGCGGGAAGATCGCGGAGCAGGCCGGAGCCTCCGTTGCACTTCACGACTTTTTTTGCCGGGCAGCCGAGATTCAGATCGACGAGATCGAAGCCGAGGCCTTCGACCATGCGCGCGGCCTCGGCCATTACCTGCGGATTGCTGCCGAAGAGCTGCGCAGAGATGGGGTGTTCGTCCTCGTAGAAATGAAGATAGCGCTTGGCCTTCTGGTCTTTCTTGCGGAGGACGCCGTCTGCGGAGGTGAATTCGGTCATGATGAGTCCGCATCCGCCGAGGTTGCGGATGAAGCGGCGAAAGACCGTGTCGGTGACGCCGGCCATGGGGGCCAGGACCGTGGCGGGGGCGATGGTTACTGTGCCGATGGAAAGGCTGGTGGGCACTGCCTTCTGTGGCCGGGACTGGCGGGCGGCAGTGTCCGCCACACGCGAGCCGTTGCCCACCGAGTTGTCCCAGAACTTCTTCACGGTTCTATTTTACTGGGCCCTGTCTACCTGGTCTTGCAAAGTGAAGGCCCTCGCCGCTGGACGAGGGCCTGAATCTTCTAGGTATCCGTGCCGATCCGCGAAAATCCGTGGCAGAGGGCTTAGTTCTTTGACGCCTCAGGTTTGGCGGGCGCGGGGGCGTTTTTGGCGTACTTGCGGCGGAAGCGCTCGACGCGGCCGGCGGTATCCATCAGCTTCTGCTTGCCGGTGAAGAAGGGGTGGCAGGCGGAGCAGATTTCTACACTGATGTCGCCCTTATGAGTGGAGCGGGTGACAAAGGCGTTGCCACAGGCGCAATGCACGCGCACTTCGTTATAAGCGGGATGAATGGCTGCTTTCATGGGGTTCGACCTCGATTCCGAACCCTTAGATTCTACCGGAAGGGCGCGGGATTCAGCAATCGGACTGCTCCGGCTTTCGGCGTCCGGCTTCCGCGCCGACATCGACACTTGCAGTCACGAGCTCGACGGTGGCTTCTAGAAGCGGAACTGATAGGACACTTTCACGAAGAATTGGCGGCTGTCATTGATGTACCCTTTCGCCGTGTACAGGTTGGCGGGAGCTTCGGAACCCGGGACCAAATCGTGGTCCAGATTTTGCAGATCGCTGTTGTAGCCCACATAAATCGCCGTGCCGGGATGCACCAGGTAGGTGAGCAGGAAATCGGCGTTGAATTCCTTCTGCGTGGGCAGGTAAGTGTACAAGTAAGAGGCGTTGCCGGGGGTGTTCGCGAGCACTGAGTTGTATTGCATAATCAGGCGCAGGGAGAGTTGCGGGGTGAACTGCCAATTCCATTTGCTGCGGACGATGTGGTTGTCGAAGATGCCTCGCCCAATTCCGGGCATTTGCGAGAGAGCAAAGAGATAGGCGCTGTCGGTTGCCCGCAGGCGTTCAAAAAGATAAGTATTTTCGATCTTCAGCGGAGTTATGGGACGAAAGGTCAGTACGCCGGTTGCCGTGTCCTGGTGCGCGAGGAATGGCTGGTTGAGCGGTGGCGGCGCGGTGGGAGAGGCTACGAAGTTCACTCCGTCTCCCCAGTCGTAGATGGCCTCGACGAAAACCTTGCGCAGGTAGCCGGTCTGGAAACGAACTTCGCCGCGGTGCTCGTGATAGTCCTGGTTTGGGATCGGCGGCTGGCAGGAAAAACCCAGAAAACAAAAATCCTGAGGGCGCAGGCGCTCCCGCAACTCTTCGTAGGGATCGAAATAGAAGAGCGTCTGTCCGCGCCCTTCGATCTTGAGATAGGGATCGTAATAAGTATCCAGGCGGTTGCCTTCGTGATCGAAGACATAACGCTGGATCAGCGATGGGCCCCAGTTCAGAATCCATCCTTTCTTTGGGCGAAAGCGATAGTAGATGGTGTTGTAGAGTCCGCGAATATCCACGCGGTTCACGAATCCGGGCACGGTTACGAATCCGGGACTGACGTCCTGGTAAGTGCCGATGTAGTTGAAGTGCAGGCCATTGCGCCGGACTTCGAGTTTATCGGCAGGGCCGGCGTAGTGATTGCCGTTGCCGAGATTGCCTGAGCTGAACGGGAACAGGTTGTATTCGCAGGTCGTCTGCAGGTTGCCAGTCGGCGAATAGTATGCGTTGAGTCCCTGCAAGTTGCTCGAACTGACGACCGCCTGGCCTTCTACGATCCAGTTGGCATTGAAGCGCAGGCGTGTGTCGACTCCGCCGACGCGGTTAAACTCGCCGGTTGTGGGACACTCCCAGTCGGTATAGACCGCGCCGATCGTCGACTGCCTGAAAATGTCGCGGCTCACGCGGGCGATGGTGAAGTAAGAACGAATGCCGGAGAGATTGTCTGAGCAGATTGGGGAAGTCGCTGGGCAGAAGCTGGGAACCGCCAGTCCCGGAGCGCGGTCGTCGCTCGACATCACGCCTACGGAATACGGACCTTCCTTGCCCGTCAGGCGAATTCCGGCGGATGGATCCTGAATGTTGCGGGTGAAGAATAAGTCGATGGGCGTGCGGAAGTAATCTTCGTTCTCGAGAAAGAAGGGACGCTTCTCGGGAAAATACACTTCGAAGCGCTGGTTCACGGTGATCTGCGGATCTTCGGACTCCACCTGGCTGAAGTCGGGATTGGCGGTGAGATCGAGCACATAGTGGTCGTGGATCACGAACTTGGCATCCAGGCCGACCTGGCCTTGCGCTTCTGCATTCTGAAAATAAGGATTGTAGGGATCGCGCTGGTCGAGCGCGCGGAAGCCGCGCATGATGCCGTAAGGAATCAATTCGATATCGCGACCCGGCGAAATACCCTCGAGACCGTCGAGAGTTGCGGCCTGGCCAAGTCTGCCCGCTATTTTGTAGGAAATCTGCGGCCAGAAAGCTTCCTCGTTTTCGCGCTGGATTCCGCGATACAGAATGATTCCCCATTGCTGTGTTTCAGTCGCGGGAAAGCGCAGGCTCTTGAACGGAATCGCCATCCACACGACGAAGCCGCGGCTGGTCACCTTGCCGCGCGAATCCCAGACCGCGTCCCAGGAGGCATCCCAGTTGCCGCCGGTCTCCTGGCGAGAGGCTTCGGTATAGATGGCATCCCACTGCACCCCGAGCGGCGTGGTCTGAAATTCGTAGGCTCGCCGCCGGTCATGAAAGGTATCGAAGAGGACCGCGACCTGGTCATCGTCGGTTATGTCTTCGCGGCGCGACATCCGTGCGCGCACCTTCTTCGGGTCATCGAAGCACACGAATACGAGATAAAGATTCTTCTGGTCGTAGCCCAGATATGCTTCGGTTGGCTCCGAGACCTTCTCACCGTCATGCGGATTGCGCTGCACAAAGCCGGTGACCTTCGCCATTCGCAGAGCGGTCTCGCCAGCAGGTTTCATGCTCAGGAAGTCTTCGAGCGCGGGGGCGCGGGCCAGGCGCGGAATGGTGAGGGTGGGCGGCGCGATTGCCGGCTTCGGCGCCGGCCGTATTTCAGGATTTTCGATTGGCGGTTCCGGCAACTGGGCCGAGGGAGCGGGATTTTGGGAGGACGGCGGAGTTCTCTGTTGCTGCTGGGCGGGATTCGATTCTGGAGGCGGAGTGGTTTGGGGAGTGGTTTGCGTGGTTTGTCCGGGATTACTTTGCTGCGGCGGAGCGGGACTCTGCGCCGCGGCGGCGGAGCCCGGCACCACGGCCAGTTGCTGTGATGGTGTGCACCACCCGCATTCCACAGCGGCGGGCGCGATCAGCGCGCCTGCCAAAAGGAGTCGCAGCGGTCGGTGGAGTGAATACCCTCGAACCCGACTCAAACGCAAAACGTCCTCCTGCCCATCGGTCCCGGGGACGAATGAAGCACGATACACCACCGGAGCCGCTACAAGACAGGAAAAGTGCGTCTGTACCGTTTTGCGAACGGCGCGGGAAGGGGTTCGGAGGGAGTGAAAAGTTGAACGTTGTCTAAGTTTCGAAAAGCGACCGCGGCAAACCTGACTGGCGAACAATAGACGTCAAAGTCCCGACCCGAAGCTCATAGTGGTCTGGAACTGGGATGGTGACAGTAGATTTCTCGGTCCGCTTCTGCATGACGACATGACTGCCTTTGCGCCGCACTTCAGCGAATCCGTTACGAACGAGAATGGCGCACCTTCGCGCTTGGACAGCACCCGTAACCTACCCAACCTCGACCTCAAGCCGGGTTACGAAGAGTTCGGAATGACTGCGTTGTTGGATTTCCGTGGAATCCGCAGTTTCCAAAAACAATTCCACCGCTTCTTGCAGGTTGTTACGCGCGGATTCAATGGTGCCGCCCTGGCTGGCTACGTCGAGCTCAGGGCACAGGGCAACGTAGCCGTCCCCTTCACGTTCAATGATCGCGGTAACCTGCCGCAGCTGTTTCATGTCGGCTCCCACATCGTCGATGTCACATTGTAGAACAACAGGCGCAACAACAAGTTCTAGAACACTGGTTCTAGAACAACGAACTCTGCCTCCGGCTGGGTGTGATTCCAAAATGATCGTACGCGAGTTGGGTGGCCACGCGCCCGCGAGGAGTGCGGTTCAAAAAGCCAATCTGCATCAGGAACGGCTCGTAGATTTCTTCAATCGCGTCCGGCTCTTCGGCCAAGACCGCTGCCAGCGTGTTCACGCCTACCGGGCCCCCTTGATATTTTTCGATGATTGTCAGAAGTAGCTTGCGGTCGACCTCGTCGAAACCATACTTATCCACTTCCAGCATCTGCAGCGCGGCCTGGGCCGTGGGTAGATCGATCTTGCCCGCGCCCCGCACCTGAGCGTAGTCGCGCACCCGCCGCAGCAGGCGGTTGGCGATGCGCGGGGTTCCCCGCGACCGGCTGGCAATTTCACCAGCTCCCGCGTCGTCGACCGCCACTCCCAGTATCTCCGCCGAGCGCTCGACGATCACGCGCAAGTCCTCGGGCGTGTAAAACTCCAGCCGCAGAACGATCCCAAAGCGAGCCCGCAACGGCGCAGAAATTAATCCCGCCCGCGTGGTCGCTCCCACAAAGGTAAATGGCTTTACCTCCAGCGTATGTGTGCGCGCCGACGGCCCCTGGCCAATAATAATGTCGAGCTTGTAATCTTCCAGCGCCGAATACAGCAGCTCTTCGAGCACCGGTTGCAGGCGATGAATCTCATCGATGAACAGGACTTGCTTGTCCTGCATGTTGGTGATGATCGCGGTCAGGTCGCCCTTGATCTGCAGCAGCGGAGCCGCCGTCGGCTGGAAGTGGACACCGAGTTCGTTGGCGATGATGTTGGCCAGCGTGGTCTTGCCGAGACCCGGAGGACCGTAGAGCAGGACGTGATCCATGGCTTCGCCACGCGAGCGCGCCGCCTCGATCGCGACAGCAAGATTCTCTTTGACCTTGGCCTGCCCGATGAACTCGCCCAGCCGTTGCGGCCGCAGCTTGAGCTCGAAGGAGGAATCATCCTCGACCGGGGCGGCCGAGACGAGGCGGTCCGGGCTGTAATTCAGGTTGGGATTGTTCTTGGCGGTGGCCACTCGCCGGATGTTACCACGAACTGTGTGGGGACAGTCGCCCACGGCTGTACGGGCAAAAGTGGCGCGGCGATGCGAGTCTACTATTTCGGATACCAGTCGAGCAGCCGCACCTCAATCCCAGTGCCTTCGAGTGCTTTTTGAAACACGGCGAGATCGGAGCCGTGATAGTGGTAGGGAATCACAATCTTCGGATGAAAGGCCTTCACCGCATCAGCCGCCTCTTCCGGCGGCATAGTGTAAGGCAGATTCATGCACACGAAGGCGACATCGATGTGCTTAAGCGCGCGCATCTCGGGGATATTTTCGGTATCGGCGGAAAAGTAGAAGCGCTTGCTGCCGTAGGTCAGCACGTAACCATTGTCGCGACCCTTGGGGTGAAACAATTCTCCCGCAGCGGGGCCGCGCTTCAGGTTGTAGGCCGGGACGGCCTCGATCGTCCAACCTTGCCAGGTTTTCGTTTCTCCATTCGTGATGGGCTTGGCGCTGGTGACGGTTTGGACCACGGAAGGCGGAGCCAGAATCTCAGTTTCCGGCTTGCTGATTTCCTTGATCGAACCAGAGTCCATGTGATCGCCGTGAATGTGGGTGATCAGAATGAGGTCGGCTTTCGGAAGCCCGGAAAGTTTCGCGGGCTTTGCGGGATCGAGATAGATAGTCTTGCCTCCGGCCTCGATCAGCGTGCTGGCGTGATAGATCGGAGTGATTTTGACCGGCCCGGCGGAGGTGGGAAAGACTTGCGTCTCGGCGGCACGGGCCAGCGGCGCCAGCGCAATGAGGGAGCAGAAAGCAATCGGAAGCAGTTTCATTGACAACCTCGTCTCGATAGACTGCAATTGACATTGTGACACATAATGTGTCACATTACCAACATGCCATCGGTGAACATGCGCCAACTGCGGGATACGAAGAAACTCAAAACCTGGCTGCGAGCGGGAAAGACGATCGAGCTGCGCGAGCGGGATCGAGTCATTGCCCGCATTGTTCCGGAGAATGCGCCCGCGGCCCCGGGGAACTGGCCTGATTTTCATGCGATTGCAAAGGAGATTTTTGGCGACCGCATGCTGTCCGGCTCGGACCTGGTAATTAGGGAGCGTGGGCGTTATTGAGCATATATCTGGATACCAGCTTTCTCGTTTCGTTGTACCTGAATGACGTTCACTCGCGTGAGGCACGCGCGCGAATCACTTCTGCCCCCGCCTTGTGGTTTACGCCCCTCCACAGTGCCGAGTGGGAGCACGTCATTGGCCAGCACATTTTTCGCGGAGAGCTATCGCTGTCGGAAGCGCAACGTGTGAGCGCCAAGCTGGAAGAACATCGCTCTGCCGGGCGTTGGCTGCCCGTGCCAATCCCTGAGGATGCTCTTGCAGTGTGCAGCAAGCTCGCGCGCGAATATGGGCCGAAGCTCTGGATGCGAACACTCGACACGCTTCACGTTGCCTGTGCGTTGGAACTCAAGGCAGAACGGTTCTGGACGTTCGATGAGCGGCAGGGGAAGCTGGCGAAGGCGCAGGGGATGAAGATCTTGTAAGGAATTGAGATTCGCCTACTCTTCCTCTTCCTTCACCTCGCCGCGCTCCGCCTTAGCCTTCTCGATAATCTTCTCCTGCAGCTGTCCCGGCACGGTGTCGTAGTGGTGCATTTCCATGTTGAAGCTGCCGCGGCCCTGGGTCATGGAGGTCAGATCGACGCCGTAGGTCAACATCTCGGCCATGGGGACTTCGGCTTTCACCACCGTATTACCGCCCTTGTTGTCCATGCCCTGGATGCGGCCGCGGCGGCTGTTCAGGTCGCCCATGATCGAGCCCGCAAACTCGTCGGGCACTGTGATCTCGACCACCATGATGGGTTCGAGCAGCGTGGGCTTGGCCACTTCCATGGCTTTTTTGAAGGCGATGCGGCCCGCCATCTGGAACGATAAATCGTTGGAGTCCACATCGTGATAAGAGCCGTCGTACAGGATCACGCGGAAGTCGACGACTGGAAATCCCGCCAGATAGCCGCGCGCGGCGGCATCTTTGATTCCCTTTTCCACCGCCGGGATGAAATTCTTGGGAATCGCGCCGCCGAAAATGTCATTGACGAATTCGAACTGTCCGCCGCGGGGCATGGGCTCCATCTTGATCTTGCAATCGCCGTACTGGCCGTGGCCGCCGGTCTGCTTCTTGTGCCGGCCTTGCACGTCGGCCTTGGCGCGAATGGTCTCCCGATAGGGAACTTTGGGCGCTTTCAAAACTACTTCGGTGTGGTAACGCTTTTTCAGCTTCGAGACAATCACTTCAATGTGCTGCTGTCCCGTACCCGCGATCAGAAATTCTTTGGTCTGCGGATCGCGGAAGAAGCGCAGCATGGCATCTTCTTCCATCAGCTTGTGGATGCCCGGCCCCAGCTTGTCTTCATCGGCGCGGCTCTTCGGCTCAATGGCAAACGTGATCGCCGGCTCCGGCAGCTTCACGCGCGGATACAGAATTGGCGCGGACTTGTCTCCCAAGGTGTCGCCAGTGAGCGTGTCTTTTAATTTCGCTACGGCGCCAATATCCCCGGCATGCAGCTCGGTGACGGGCACTGCAGTTTTTCCCTCCATGATGGAAATATGCGATAGCTTCTCGCTTGATCCGCGGGAGAAGTTCTGCACCGTGGCTTCGTTCTTCAGCACGCCGGAGAAGACTTTGAAATAAGAAATCCTGCCGGCGAACGCGTCTGAAACCGTTTTGAACACGTACAGCGATGCAGGTTCGGAGTCGGTCTCATGCCGCTTGGGTGCGTCTCCGTTGCCCGAGGACGCTGGCTCGCCCTGCACCCATTCGTGTTCGGAGGGCGCGGGAGTGTAATCCACGATGAAGTCCATTACCCGGTCAGCGCCTACGTTCCCCAGCCCCGAACTGAAAATGACGGGGAAAAGTTTGTCCTCGCGAATGGCATTGTGCAATGCGGGGACTAAATCTTCCTCCGGAATCGTTCCCTTCTCGAAGAATTCCTCCATCAGCTTGTCATCGCCCTCGGCGATCAGTTCGACCAATTGCTCGTGGGCTTCCTGTACCTGCGCCCGCATGTTGGCAGGGATCTCGGTTTCTTTACCCTTGCCATTCCCTCCCAGTTCGTAGGTGTAAGCCTTCATGCGAACCAGGTCGACCACGCCCGTGAGATTTTTTTCGCTGCCGATGGGCAGCTCGATGGGAATCACGTCGCGTCCGAAGGCGCTGACCAGCGACTCCAGCACGCGCTCGGCATTGGCGCGGTCGCGGTCCATGCGGTTGACCACGATCAGGCGTGGAGTCTTGTATTCATCGCAGTCTTTCCAGACACGCTGAGTCACCACTTCCACGCCGGCTACGCCATCCACCACGACGATGGCCGCATCGATCACGGGCAGAACCATGCGGGCCTCGTGAACGAACATGTTGAAACCCGGGGTGTCGATCACGTTGATCTTGGTTTTGCCCCATTCCACGTAGGCCGCGGAGGCGGCAATCGACATCTTGCGCGCAATCTCCTCCTCGTCGTAGTCGGTGACGGACGAGCCGTCATCTACGCGCCCCAGCCGCGGCGTGGCTCCCGCGGTGTACAGCATGGCCGACAGCAGCGTGGTTTTGCCGGCGTGCCCGTGGCCGACAATTGCAACATTACGAATGTTTTCTCCGGAATAAGCTTTCACGAATAGGCTCCTTCGCAGGCGTGGAAAGAGAGACGGCCCAGAAGAGGATCGGCGCAGTAGAAGGCCAGCCCAACACCACCTGCCAAAACGTAGGATGCTACCACGCGGGTAGCGGACGCCTCAACCGGAGAACGCAAGGCCCAGGGACGCGTTCGAATGCCGGTCCGACCGTCACTCGGGCGAAACGTTCGCCGTTGCCCTTCAAAACGGCCCTTTCTGTTGTAATATGGTTCCCCTCCCCCAGATCATCTTTGCTGGAGGTAATTGAATGTCTGAAGTAGCGGAGAGCATCTCGACCGCCGCGCACTCCGATGCGCCGGCGGACAACGCCGCCACCGAAACCGCAATTTCACCCGGCAGCCCGGCGGCGTCTTCGAACCGGGAGTACTGGAAGCTGCTGGCGCTGGCGGCGCTGGGAGCGACATTCGGCTTTCTCACTGGTCTGGGCCTGTGGAATCAGATTTACTTTCATAGTGTCGAGTTCGCGCTGGTGGTGATCCCCCTCGCCCTGGCTGCGTACGTACTGTTCGATCCGCTCCTCGATCTGCTCCACGGCGAGCATGGCGAGCATAAGCATAAGAAGAAGGTAGGGTCGCCCGAACGGCGTGGTTTGGTGGCCTTCGCCGTAGGCACGCTGGCAACTATCGTGGTCTCCGGTTTTGACCATTCGCTCGATATCGCCCTCGACATTGAGAAGCTGTCGGAGTACCTGCAGAAGGAGGCTTCGCCGGAGGGGCTTGCCCGCTACCTGGAGCCGCTGAAGGCTTTGGCGAGCGATCTTTCGAGCCTGGAAAAGGTGGGTGGGTTTGCCATCGCTGTGATTGTCTTCCTGCTGATCGGGAGCGCCTCCGTGGCGGTAACTTACTTCTGGATGCGTGGAGCGCGGCAGGAGCCGCCGCGCGCGGCGCATTGGGGAGCGTTGGCCGGATTGGGGGCGGGAGCGGCCGCAGCCGCAATTATTGCCTCTTATCTTTATTATCGCCACCTGCTCGGGGTCGCGCCCTCGTGGATTTTGGCCTTCGTGGTGCTGCTGTGGTTCTTCGTGCCCGGACTCATGGGCGGATTGGCCCTGCATCGGCAGAAACCGGACGCCAGCGCGACCTTCGGCATCCTGGGATATCTGATTTTCTCTTCCGCTATTCTTGCCGTCCTGCTGCTCGTTCTGGCCGGCACAATTTTCCCCGAGCACGCGGAGTTGGTATGGCTTCCCATCGCCGCCCTGGGATTTCAGAATCTTGGCTGGGCGGCAGGACCGTTCTTTCGCCGTGAGTTCTGCGATGATCACCTGCGCGCCTCGGGAAAGCCTCTCAAGCCACCATCGGGGACTCCAAAGCCGGGAAATGTAGTCGCGATGCCCCTGCGAGAAGGTGCGTTGGCGGTTGCCGCCGTAGTGCCTGAGGACGGTTTGCCCGAGGACAGCCGGCCTCCGGCCATTCGTGCGCAAGAAATGCTGCTCAAGCCGAAGGGTGATCGCCTGTGGGCGACGGTGGCGCTGGTGCTGGCGCTGGTAAGTTCGGCCCTCGCCTACCGCCTCGGCACACTCCGGTCCGATCCCGACATCGATAACAATGTAGGGAAACTGTTCCATGAGGATTCCGGACTCGACACAAGAGGCCTGCAGATCACGAGCACGCACAGGGTCGTAACACTTTCGGGGGTGGTCGAGAATGAAGCCGAGCACGCCAAAGCGGTGCAGGAAGCTTTAGCGGTGCGAGGTGTGAAGCAACTGATCGATCAGATTCAAGTGCTTCCTGCCGCGCCGCTGTCTCCAGGAGCGCCGTCGACAGCTTCCGGAGGCCCTGCTCAGGCACCGCCTGCAATTAACGCGACCATTTCCATTGGTGGATCGGCAGGAGCAGGATCGACCGGGGCGGGCAAGGGCCAAGCGGGTAATGCGCAAAAGCCGGTTGCGGCTTCGAAAGCGGACTCACAGAAGCACGGCTTCTTTCACCTTCCGAAAAGGAACAGTCAGACAAGTACGACTGGCGCGCAGAAACAGACGGACACCTCGAAAACGGCGGACTCACAGAAGCAAGGCTTTTTCCATTTCCTGAAGAAGAACAAGGACAAGAATAAGAAAGACACTACCAAGAACGACTCCGGACACTAGAGTGGAGAGGCGTTCAAGGCATACCCGTCTCTGATCCGGTGGATGATCTCCTTGCCATGTTAGGCGATCGAACTGCCGAGCAGTGGATTGCGCAATACGCTTCCAGCCACCAGAACCGGGTAAACCGGGTTTGCCACACGCTGGGCATCCCGACGATCCTGCTATCGCTCGCAGTTTTTCTCGGAAGCATCTTCGTTCGCCGGTTTTGGCCTTACGCTCTCAAACTCGGCTTCATCGAGCGGTAGCATCATCCAATCCGGATCGCTCTTGCAGCCGTACGTCTATCGACATGGTTCGGCCGACATGGTTCGGCCCTTCCTTCCGTTGTTGCCATCCACGTCGATAAGTTGGTAAGCTGCGGACATCGTAAGCCTCGTATGCATCGTCTGACCGCCAGACTTCTGCTCCTGTTCGCGCTGCTGGGCCACCTCGTCCCGGTCGCGATGGCCTCTACTGCGGCGCCGCTGCATGCCTGCTGCTTACGGAAGGGAATTCATCACTGCCAGGATTCGCTGGGCGTGGAGACCGAGCAACCCGTCATCCGGGACTCCAGCTGCTGCAAAGGCGGTTGTTGCCGCGCCGTCACCACCGCCCAATGGGCTCACGCGCAGCCGGTTGCAACTGCTATCTTCGCGCCGAATGTCGAGGCCTATGTAGGCCAGTCGAACTCTGTCTCGCACCACGCAGACGTATCCCGCTTCCAATCTGCCCGCGCCCCGCCCGCCTGCTGAAGCTGCCTCCAAGCCTGGCATTTATTTCGTTCCAAGCATAACTGCGTTTGCCGCTGGAAGTTCTTGAGGTGTCGATTGAGTTGGAATCGGCGCCGGTCCGGCGCACCGCCCCACCCGATTCTTTGGAGAAGCTATGACTTGCAGAACAGCCATCGCGACGACTCTAGCATTCGTCTTTTTTCTGGCCGCCACAGCATTTGCGACGATCTTCGGTTCCGTTCGGGGCATCGTTCATGATCCTCAACACCGTCCCATTCAAGGCGCGCACGTTACGCTGAAGGCGCAGAACTCGGACTGGACCAAGTCCGTCGACTGCGACGATAACGGAGAATTTGCGTTCAGTTCCGTGCCCATCGGGAATTACACAGTGACGGTTTCCTCGCGGAGCTTCGAGCAAACGCAACAGGATGTGATTGTTCAGTCTGACACCAGTCCGGTGGTGCATTTCCAACTCGCAATCCAGGGCGCGAAAGAAACTATCAGCGTCACTGAGATTCCCATCGAAGCCACCACCCAAACCGTCACGCCTACTATCATGCTCAACCGCATCGACATCCAGGAGACTCCGGGAGCGGACCGCACCAACGGCATGGAAATGATCACCGACTACGTCCCCGCCGCCTACGTCGTGCATGACATGCTGCACATGCGAGGTGGTCATCAGGTCGAGTGGCTTATCGACGGCGTTCCCATCCCCAACACCAACATCGCCAACAATCTCGGACCTCAGATCGATCCCAAGGACATTGACTATCTCGAAATCCAGCGCGGCAGCTACGACGCCGACTACGGCGACCGCACTTACGGCATCTTCAACATCGTGCCCCGCACCGGCTTCGAGCGGGATCGGGAATGCGATTTCGTCATTACCGCCGGCAATTTCTACCAGACCAACGACCAGATCAGTTGCGGAAGCCACAGCGCCCGCTCGGCTTATTACGCCAGCCTCAACGGCAACCGCAGTCAGTACGGCCTGCAGACGCCCATTCCGCAGACCGTCAACGATGCCGCCAACGGCTTTGGCGGATTCGCCTCATTCATCTTCAATCCCGATGCCAAAAATCAATACCGCATCGTCGGTTCCCTTCGCCGCGACTATTACCAGATTCCCATCGACCCCGACCCCAATTCCTTTACCAACGGCCCCGACGGATTTCCCAGTTACGGCCTGCATGACGCCGAGGTCGAGCCCGATGGCTACGCCACCTTCTCGTGGGTTCACACATTTGATCCCAACACTCTGCTGACCGTTTCTCCTTTCTATCACTACAACGGCGCCGACTATCACGGCGGAGCCAACGACTTTCCCGTCATCTCCACCGTGACCCAGACCGCCCAATATGGAGGTGCGCAGGTAGCGCTCAATGCCAACGTCAAGCGCAATGATATTCAGGCTGGCGTCTATGGATTCGCCCAGCACCAGTACAACTACTTTTTCAACGACTACACCGACGGCACGCCCAACGTCTCCCCCTCTTCGATCGGAGTCAACGGAGGTGTCGCCGCCTTCTTTATCAATGACAAATTCAAAGTCACGCCCT
>Ga0302326_10008834_pt1 | contig 22156 bp, 18 predicted proteins | sample Palsa_T0_3_FD_202264 | JGI IMG/M metagenome (GOLD analysis project Ga0302326, IMG submission 202264) | Peat permafrost microbial communities from Stordalen Mire near Abisko, Sweden - Palsa_T0_3 | ecosystem: Environmental > Terrestrial > Soil > Palsa > Peat permafrost | place: Sweden: Abisko... | reverse complement strand
CCGCAGGATAGCGAAAGCTGCTCATGATGGCCAGCTGCCCGCTGATCAGCGCCGCGTTCGCAGTGAAGACCATGTCGGGGACGCCGGGGTGAGATTCGGCCAAAACGATTTCGCTCGCACCGGCGCACTGCAGCGTCTCGACGAGGCGCTCCCATTGGCGGTGCGCGTCGGGTGTCGCGGATCCGACGTGGCTGGTCATCCACGGATTGATGTCGTACGCGACTTCGTAGTTCGTCGGCGGGCACATCAGCAATCTAGCCATAATCTACCAATAGGTTAGCCGATCTCCGGTCGTCCGGAATCTGCCAAACGTGACGCTCGCTTTGGGCCGCGTTCACCCTTCGACGAAGATTTGGTCTCCTTCGATTCTCACGGGATACGTTCTGACGGGCAGGATCGCGGGGAGTGTGACCGCCGCCCCAGTTCGCACGTCGAAAAAGGCGCCGTGACGCGGACACATGATCAGGCACTCCTCGAGATGCCCCTGGTCGAGCTCGCCGCCATCGTGCGTGCAGCGGTCTTCGATCGCATAGATCGTGCCGTCGACGTTGCACAGCAAGACGGCCTCGCCGTCGACTTCGATGCGGCGGGTCATCCCTTTGGGTACGTCACCGAGGCGCGCAACGGGTTCTGAATTCGCAGGCATGCGGCGCTCTTCGCGGGAGGAGTTGCAGTCACCGCGCGGCGACAATGCGGCGATGCTCCCTCGCATCCGCCTCTTTCTCGCTCCGCTCTGCGCGGCGGTATTGCTTGCGGCCGTCGCGCCGTCGCCTTCAACCGCGCCTCGAGCTGTGGCGACTCCGCAAGCCCGATCGTCGCCGGCTGCGGGCGTTGCCGGCCCGCCGGCAGCGCCTCCGGATGGAACGTACGTCTACGCGCTCTCGCGCAACGGCACCGATCAAGGTCAAACGACCGTCGTGGTGCTGCGCCGTGAGGAAGCCGCCACGATCGATACGAACGAGGCAGGCGCCGCGGGTGCGGCTCGCGCGCAGATCGTCGCATCGTTCCGGTATAAAGACCTCGGCATCGATTCGTACGTCGCGTCGTACGACGCGCCGTTCCTGCGCACGTCCCCGCTTGGACGGCCGACGGCAATGCGATCGCATCCGCAAGGCAACGCTACCGTGCGCTACCGCTTCACCGCAGACGGCGCGTCTGTGTCGATCGACGGAGCGCGAGGCACCGACACGTTCGCGCAGCGCGATGCGTGGATTTTCGACGCGCCGTTCATGACAGGTGCGATGTTCGTGCCGGCGCTTCGGCACCGTGCAGGCCGCGCGCAGATCGCACCGGTGAGCGAAGCGTTCGACGAAGGACCGGGCGACGCGGTTCCCGAGCGTTATGTGTCGACCGCGCCGCATTCTCCCAAGACGCCGAAGACGGACGCCGCGCTCGAAATGACGGGCCTTGGGACGCTGTGGTTCGATCGCGGCAACTACATCGTGCACGAAGCGCACTTCGATCGTATCAACCTCGACGCGCGCCTCGTTTCGTATTCGCGCACGGCCGACGTTGCATCGTTCTCGCCCGCTGCCACGCCGACGCCGCGTCCGCGTTTAGTCAACCTTGCCGCGAACTTTTCGAGCGACGACGGCACGAAGCTCGCTGGCGTCTTGGACTTGCCCGCGAGCGGCAAGGCGCACGCAGCGGCCATCGTGTTCGTCCCGGCCGGCCCCGGCGGAACGCGCGATTTTGGCGGCGACGGCGCGGCCCCGATGTATCCCGACCTCGCCGTCACGTTCGCGCAGCGCGGCTACGCGGTCTTACGCTACGACTCACGCGGCATGGGCAAGTCCGACGGCTCGAGCGTTGCAACGTGGGAGCAATCGCTGGCCGATGCGGAAGCGGCGATCGCTTACGCGGAATCTCAAGAAGAAGTCGATCCGGCGCAAGTCTACGTGCTGGGATACGGGACGGGTGCCGACCTCGCGTTGACGGCATCCTCCGCGACCGACACCACCGTTGCCGGCGTCATCGCGCTCGCACCGACCGCGATCGCTTATCGCGATTGCGCGCAGCGCACGAAGTCGAGCGAACGCGACGCCTTCTCGAAGACGGCGGCAGCGCACGATCCGCGCGCACTCGCCGCGCGCAGTCGCGTACCGCTGTTCATCTTGCATCCGGGCGCCGGGCTCTGCGCCGAGACGAAAGACGAAGTCGCCGCGTACGACGAGCAGTTGCGTTCGGGTAACCCGCGCACGACGAGCGTCTCCGCAAGCGACCTTTCGGCACGATTCGGGGGCTTGTACGACGCGGATTCCACGGCGAATACGGAAGAGTTTTTTCCGTACCGTTTCGATCCGTCGACGTCGGGCGCGATCGCAGATTGGCTCGACAACCCGAAGATCGCCGTGCCGGGTGCCGCACCCGCCGCGCCCTCTGCGAGGGCTCCCGCGCCCCCACCCCCGCCGCCGCTCTCGAATCCCGACATGAACGGAGAGATGCCGAACCCGCATGCCTCCGGGACGCCCGATCGCGGGGCCGCACCGGGCGTCGTGCTGCCGTCCGGCATGACGCCGCCGCCATACCAGCCGCAAGCCGAGCCGTCGGCTTCTCCGGCCCCGGCTAGTTCTTAACGTCAGTTACAGGTGGTCGAACCCAGCGGAAAGACCGGCGCAATGCCGTTTGCAATCGCTTCGAAATAAGCGACGACGATCGGGGCCATCGTCACCTCGAAGGCGGCGTGGTCGCCCGTGACGCCCCGGTAATACGTGATGTGAGAGCCGGCGGCGCACCACGGCGGTACGATCGCGTCGCCTCCGTCGGCGATCGGAATCAACTCGTCGAGCTGCGAGTGATAGACGAAGATGCTCGGAGCGCTCGGGCTCTTCTTCGCTTGGGGCAAATCGATCAGCGGCAACACGGCCAAAACGTTCGGCGCGCTGAATGGATTGCTCACCGTCGTATAATCGGGGATCGTCCCGCTCGGCGTCGATGAGAGGGGAGACAACGTACCGCAGCTGTTTGCGAGCGATTGCGCAGCGGCGACGCCCTTTGCGTTGAGCATAGGCGTAGCGAACGTGGGGTACGCGCGGTTGATTCCGAGGATTGCGGTCAAAACGAGCGAGAAGAACGCCTCGTTCGCGACGGTGTCCGTGTCGATGTTGTTCGCGACGCCTTCCAGCACGGCCGGCGTGCCGCCGTGTGCGATCGCGACGATGTTGAGTTCGGGAGCGTAACTCGACTCGAGGGTCGACGCCCACGCGGTCGCGATCGCGCCGCCGGAATAGCCCCACATGCCGACCGGGGTTGTTGCGCTCAAGCCGAGCTGAGTGAAGTGCAATGCCGCGCGAATGCCGTCGAGGGTGATCTGCCCTTCGACCGTGCCGGCAGCGTACTCGGAATACGGACCTTCGTAGTCAGGATAGACGAGCGTATAACCCGAGTCGAGCAGCGATAGCGCTTCCGGACTTTCCGATTGGCTGATCGCGTTCGATGTGCTGCCCGTCACCGTGTGCGACGGCGCGCAAATCGAACCGAGGCTGTCTTCGGCAAATTGAAACGAGAGCAGATGCGGACTCGAAGCCGCGAAGAGCGGCTTCACAACCGTGGCGACGGCTGCAATCGGATTGCCGTTGACGTCGTGCGACCCGAACTGCAGTTGCCAAGCGGAGTTGGACATCGGGACGCCGCCGACCGGGGCATACGTAACGGAGCGCGACTTCAAGATCGTGCCTCCCGGCAAATTCGGCATCGGATTCGGTTGCGCGTAAAACGAATCTGTGTCCGGCGTTGGCGGAAACGGCACCGCGCTCGTGGCCGATGCCGACCCGCTCGGCGCCGGCGACGGCGACGGCGTTGACGTCGACCCGCCTGGCGAGGTTGCTACGGGCGTCGGACTGGTGCCGCCCGGTGCGGATGTCGACGTCGCTCCCGGTTCCGGCGTCGACCTGGAGCCTGGTCCAGACGCCGGCCCAAGCGAGGTTCCGGCGCCGCACGAAGCGAGCGCCGCCGAGAGTAGGGCGGCCATTAATTGCGAGAAACGGCGTCTTTTCAACGATCGGACCTCCCGGCCGGGGCTTGCTGACAGAACGATATCATATCGACGCGGACGCTTCCCTCGTTGCGTCGAAAGACCGGGCGATGGCACCGCAGCTTACGCGCCTTTGGGGCAGCGTTTTCGCCGTTTCGATCGGCGTGCATGTGTTGTCCGCGTGCGCGGCGGGCACGACGGCCGCTCCGGCCGCGACCGCACCGCATGAATCGACCGCTCCGGTCATCACGATTTCGGAACCGCCCGTCATCGATGTGTCGGAACCGCCTGCCACGCCGACCCCGCTGCCCACAGCAACGCCGTCGTCGACCGCGACTGGCACGGCATCCGCGAGCGCCTCGGCTTCAGCCAGTCCGACGCCCACGCCGACATCGGTTTCGACCGTAGCCGACGCGTCACTCTGCACCGGGTGGACGACGACGACGCTCGTGAGCGGTTTGGGCGTGCTCGAGAGCGTGTTGCTCGATCCCAACGGCAACGGAACGCTGGTCAGCAGCACGTCGGGCAACGCGGTAAGCCGCATCTCTTCGAGCGGAACGGCGACGCAAGTTGCAGCGTTGACTGCACCCGGCGAACTCGTGCAACTGACCACCGGCAAGATCTTGGTGTCGACGGGCGACTCGACCGAAGACGCGTTGACCGACATGGCAAACGGGACGGTCGCAATTCTCGATCCGGTAACGGGCAAGACGCAAACGTACTCGACCGGACTCGTCGCGCCTAACGGCGTCGCTGTCGATTCCGCCGGAAACGTCTATACGACCGATACCGGCACGGGCAGCGGTATCACGCGCGTTTCGGCCGTCAATCCAACCCAGCCGCAATCGATGTGGGCGGACGTCACCGACAGCAACGGCATCGCGATCGACAACGCGAAGCGCCTACTCTACGTCGATCAAACCTTCACCGCGTCGAACGACATCGAAGTGCTCTCACTCGACGCGCCGCAAACGGTATCGCAGCTGGTGAGTCTCACCGGCATCGGCAGCCCGGTCCCCAAGGGACTCGACGACATGATCCTCGATCCCACCGGCATCCTCGACGTCGCCGCAAACCTATCGGGCGAAGTGTTTCGCGTCGATCCCGCAACCGGTTACGCGTGCGTCCTCGCAAGCGGCTTCGCGCTCACGTCATCCGTCGCACTAGAGCAAGGCCCGCCCCACGGGTTGCTGGTGGTCGGCTTCGACGGCTCGCTCCACCAACTTATTCCGCCGTCTCCCACGACCTTATCGCGTAGTTTGCCGCTGTCACGTTGAGCTTGGGGCCAGACTCATCGTGACAGGGCCAACCTCATCGTGACGGGGAGTTAGCCGTGACGTGGAGTTAGCCGACCGAGCCTTCCATTTCCATTTTTACGAGGCGGTTGAGCTCGACGGCGTATTCCATCGGGAGTTCCTTGACGAAGAAGTCGAAGAAACCGTTGACGATCATCGCGGTGGCGTCGGCTTCCGAGAGGCCGCGCGACATCGCGTAGAAGAGCTGCTCTTCGCCGATCTTCGAGACGCTGGCTTCGTGTTCGACGGTCGCGTTTTGCTCGTCGATCTTCATCGTGGGCTTCGTGTCGCTGGACGACTTCTCGTCCATGATCAGTGCGTCGCACTTGACGCGCGTCTTTGCGCCGACGGCACCCGGGAGAATCTCGACCTGGCCGCGGTACGTGGTCTTGCCGCCGTGCGCCGAAACGGCTTTGTTCGTGACGACCGAGGTCGTGTGCGGCGCTGCGTGGATGACTTTCGCACCCGCATCCTGATGCTGGCCTTCGCCGGCGAACGCCATCGAGAGGATCTCGCCGCGCGCGCCTTCGCCCATCAGGAAGATGGCGGGATACTTCATCGTCAAACGCGAGCCGATGTTGCCGTCGACCCACTCGACGGTCGCGTTCTTGTGCGCGTACGCGCGCTTCGTGACGAGATTGAAAATGTTGCGGTACCAGTTCTGAATCGTCGTGTACCGGATCGAGGAGCCTTCCATCGCGATCAGTTCGACGACGGCGCTGTGCAGCGAAGCCGTTGAGAACTGTGGCGCCGTGCAACCCTCGATGTAGTGCACCTTCGCGCCTTTGTCGGCGATGATCAGCGTGCGCTCGAATTGGCCCATGTTCTCGGTGTTGATGCGAAAGTAGGCTTGGAGCGGCGTCTTCACTTCGACGCCCGGAGGAACGTACACGAACGAGCCGCCCGACCAGACCGCTGAGTTCAGCGCGGAGAACTTATTGTCGCCGACGGGGATGATCGTCGCGAGATACTTCTTGATGATCTCGGGATGCTCGCGCAGCGCCGTATCCATGTCGCAGAAGAGGACGCCGTCTTTGGCGAGGTCCTCGCGCACCGAGTGATACACGACTTCCGATTCGTACTGCGCGGAGACGCCCGAGAGAAACTTGCGCTCGGCTTCGGGGATGCCCAAGCGATCGAAGGTGCGCTTGATGTCGTCCGGGACGTCGTCCCACGAGACTTCCGCGCGCTCGCCGGCTTTGACGAAGTAGCGAATATCGTCGAAGTTGATCTCTTCGAGCAGCGCTTTGTCGCCCCACGGAGGCATCGGCTTTTCGCGGAACGTTTCGTAAGCCCGCAGCCGGAAATTCAGCATCCACTCCGGCTCGTTCTTCATCTTCGAAATCCGCGTGACGATCTCGGGGTTGAGCCCTTTATCGGACTTGAAGACGTAATTTTCCTCAGAGTCGTGGTACCCGTGACGGTAGTCCTCGACGAGGCTTTCGGGCGTGGTGGTGCGGAGCTCGGTTGCCATTACTCCTAATGCTAGGCCCCCGAGACAAGATAGTCAAGGAAATCCTTGAAATTCTGGGGCTTCGGCGCTCCCGGTTCCGAAAAGCGAACTCAAGACGTTCCACAGCATCCGCGCATCGGGCCCGGGAGCCCGGGCCCGGGGGGATCGGGGGGCTTCGCCGCCCCGATTTTAGGGGAAGGCGGCGTTCGCGATCCCCGAGCAGGCGGCGCCGCCGCTGGGGGGCCAGGAGTCTTTGCCGGGGCCGCTTAGGTCGAGGATGTTGTAGAGGAGCGCTTCCTCGTCGGTTCCCCAACGTGAAAAAGCTTCTCCGGCACTGAGCGCCTCGAGATAATTGCAGAGTGCGGACGCGGCGCACTTCTCGAAGCTTGCCTGGGCCCCGCTGCCCGCAAGCGGCGCCTCAACGGCGCCGGCGATGCAGCGGAAGAAGTCGCCGTAGAACTGGAGCATCGAGTAGAGCGTCGACCAGTCGTTGATGCGCGCGATCGCGTACTCGGTCAGCTCTTGGCCCGCGCCGTCGTCCATACGGCCGACTAGGTTGCCGTCTTGCGGGTCGAGTTGCCACCAGCCGGAGCGTTGCACGCCGTTAAAGGCGACGGGCGATACCGGGGCGAGCGCCACGCCGCCGTATTGCGGCCCCTGCAGAACGTGCGTCGCAACGCCGGCGCCCTTTGCCGCGCTGAAAAATGCGATCGTACCGTTGTCGGTGCTGTCGGCGAAGAGATTCTGCTCGGCGATCGAGTCGGCGTAGCCGCGCGTGAGGTTGGCGCGCACGGCACCGGCGCGGTCGCTGCCGGTCGCAGCCATGCCGTTGTCGACGATGTCGAACGCGTCGAGGCCGGTGAGCTTGTCGCCGATGAAAGCGAACGAGCGGCGTTCGAGCGCGATCTGCGGCCGGTCGAACGCGAAGCGCAGCGCGCCGTTCGATGCCTCCTCGAGCCGGCGCCGGAAGAGCGCGTCCGTTTCGAAGTAGTGCAGCGCCCCCAGCGGATAGGGCTCGGCGATCCCCGCGCTCGGCGGCAATTGGCGTCCGTTCCCGCCGGCCGCGGCGTATGCCATGAAGGCACGCACGCTCTGCATTCCCGCAGCTTCGTGGATTCCGGCGAAGGCAGGGTCCAGTTCGCCCGTGAGCACGAGCAGCGAATAGGTCGACGTGAGTGCGGCCGCCGTGCGCGGCGCGGTCCAAGCCGGATCGATGACCGGGCCGTCTTTGAGGCGTCGATCGATGACTACGCGGCTTGCAATCTTGTTGACGGTCGTACCGAGCGCGCTCTCGATTTGCAGGCGCACGACGGCCAAACCGTCGGTCGTAAACGCGGTGCCGTCCTTGTTGTCGCCCGCAACGGAAATCGTCGGGGTAAAAGATGTCGCCTGCGCGATCTTGTCACTTCCGATGCTGCGATCGCCGACGCTCGCGAGAATCGAGCCGCCGTACGTATCCGGCAGCTTAACCGTCCGTTCGACGAGCGTCGTCGTGTTCACGCTGCCGCCTACGGCGATTTGATCGGCCACGAAGCGTACGGTCAGGGTGCGGATGGCGGAATCCGGCAGTGCATCCACCGGCGAATCGGCCGGCGCCGGCCCGATGCGGTCGCCGGCTTTCGCGCTCGCGAGGCTTGGGTCGAGATCGATCCACGCACCGTTTTGTTGCGCCTGGACCCACCAATGGTCGGCCAAGTTCGCCGCCGCACGCATAGCCGCAGCGATTTGACCGTCGCCGGTATGCACGTTGCCTGCAGCTGCGATCGCGAGCAGGTCGTTCGTGCCGTTGTTCGCTTGCGAGAGAACGGCATCGGCGTTCGCTTCCGCGCGCTTGCGCACCGCATCCAGCCCGGCGTGCGCGGTGGCCGCATCCGTGCCGAGCTGCTTGAACGCATCGTCGAAGGTCGCGCTCGCAGGCGCATCGTCGGGCGCGGGAACGCCCGTGGTCGCGGCCGCGACGATCGGCGCCGCATCGGATGCGGCGAGGGTGTTGTGCACGAATCGAACCGGAACGCTCTTTGCCGTGAGCAGCGCGGCCAGCAACAGCGCCTTGTCGGCGGGTGAACCGCCGTGCGATTGCAGCGTACCACTCGCGCCGCGCATCGCGCCCGCATAGGTTTCCGTACGCATCATGTCGCGCACGAACGCGAACGCAGCCGTGACGTCGGCAAGCTCACCGGCGCGCGCCGCGGGGTCGTATCCGTCTTTCGGTAACAGTGCGACCGAGTTCGCGATCCGGTCGAAGCGCGCGACGACGTCACTACTCAGACCTGCGCATGCCGACGCGGCCGGCGTCGGCGTTTCCGAACTGCCGCCCGCAAGGCCGCCGGCGAACCCGCCGATGTTCCCCGTGTTCGTCTGCCCGGCTTCGCTTGCGTGCCCCGCTCCCGGCGCCCAGCCTTCGATGCCTGCCAGGTTGTTCGGATCTTCGGGGCAGGCGATGGGGCCTTGCGGCACGAGCGTCGCGAATGCTTGCGTCGCTCGATTTGAAGAACTAAAGAAATGCGCGTGGATCCACCACGCTCCCACACCGGATGCGAGCACGAAGCCCAGAACGCAAACGATGGCGAGCGTCGTAGCGATACGTTTCACAAACGGAACAGTTCCACGCGCCGGTTGAGTGCCTTGCCTGCCGCCGTCGCGTTCGATGCGACCGGGCGCGAGAGCCCGTAGCCGACCGGTACGAGACGCGAGCGCGCGATATGGTAGCGCTTGACGAGGTCGGCGACGACCGACTCCGCGCGGTGTTGCGAGAGCACTTGATTGTGCGCGACGCCGCCGTCGGAATCGGTGTGGCCTTCGACCCGGAAGCGCCAACTCGGTTCCGAACGCATGATCTTAGCGACATCCGCAATCACCGGTTCCGAACGCGGTTGAATGTGCGCCGAGTCGACGTCGAAGTGAATGCCGTAGAGACGGATGCGACGCTGAACTTGCAACTGTTTGACGAGCGGCGTCGTCGCGACCAAGTGGACCGTCGCCTGCGACTTCGTGCCGTCGTTTCCGACGCCACTGACGATGACGGCGTAGAGGCCGGGCTTCGCAGACGCCGGCACGCGGACCGAGACCTTGAGGTCTTGCAGGCCTCCCGCGATGTCGAACGAGTTTGGCGAGACTACGCCCGGAAAGTCGCCGCTCGTCGTAATGGTGACGTGACCCTTCCAGCCTTGATTAGCGAGCAACTGCATCGGGGCGGAAACGCTCAGCGGTTTTCCGGGCGTAAATTTTACGTCTCTGTCCGGCTCGATCAGGAACGAGAGCGCCACGTTCTGCGTGCACGGGAGCGGTTCGTCGACGGGAACCGCGAGTTCGAGCCGTCGCATCCGCTGGTAAACCGGGTTGCCGTCGTCGTCGTGATCGAAGCCGTCATAGATGATGAGACCGTGACCGAGCACGGCGTACATTTGCATGAAGCCGTTGACCTGTTTCACGTTCGTCCCGAAAAGATGCCCGCACCAATGCGGATCTTGAGATTCGACGGTGTCCGCGTCGCCGATCTGGTTGTTGACGTTGGCAGCCCAGGGAGCGGGATCGAAGTAATGTTCCTTGTCGGACGCATCGAGCGTTCCGAGGGCGTCGTTCTCAACCTCGATCAGGTGCTTGCTGGCCGCGCCCGCCGCGCCCGGATTGCTGGATTTGAACGGATAGGGCAGCCATGTAAAGTCGGATCCCTGGCCGCACATGTCGGCCGTGTACATCAAGAGTTTGTGGCCCGCTTGCGTCCACGCGAGCAGGTCGTTGATTTGCGCGGGCGACAAAGCATCGGCCGGTTTACAGATGCCGTTGAGCATCACGGTCTGGTAACCGTTGAGGACGGCGGCGTCGACGAGCCCCGCCGAAAGCTGCGTGAAACTCGTTCCGGGGACGTCCTTCGCGCCGTCGCCCGAGGGATAGCGAGTGATGACGCTTCCTGGGTGCAGTACGAGGACGCGGTTGGGGCCCTTGCCTCCGCCGTCGGTGGGTCCGCAGAACGCCGGTTTGTCCGTCGTTCTCACCAAGTAGAAGGAATTTCCGACGAGCAGCGTGCCCTCGTCGTTGACGGTGACCGGTTCGCCCGGGTCTTTTAGGTTCCAAGTCCGGCCGTTGGTGAACGGACCGGCGAACGAGTCGCCGGGTTCGGTATCGCGGCAGTACGCGCCGCCGATTCCGCCTGTGGGCTGCACGATGCCGACGTACCACGGATTGCTCGATGGGGGTGGCGAGGGATCGAAGTGACCGTCGGGCGTCGCGTACGGCTCCAGCACCCGGACGTAGGTGCCCGCAAACGACGGCGCGTTCGGTGGACGCGGTGCGAGCGAACCGAAGGCGTAAATACCGTGAATCGGTTCGGTCGTCGGCGCGTCGACGGTTACGCGAAGCCAGCGAGCTTGGGCATTTGCGACAGGGACCGTCGCCGGATAAGGGAGCGTAGTGGTCGACGTCAGCGTCGTAATGGGCGAATAGCCTGAATCGGCGCTCGTGGTCGATCCTTCGATCGTCACTTTGCCCGGCGTCGCGCTTGGTTCGGCGGCCGGCAGCCAGATCTCGAAGCTCGTGATCGTCGCGACGCCCGGCATCTCGAATACCACCACGTACGGCGGGGTCGCGCCGTTTTTGAATCCCTCGCCCTCAGTAAAATTCTCGGGATTATCGTCGAGACTCGTCGGGTAGCTGCGCACGATCGTGCCGTTCTTGGGGCTCAGCAAGTTCGCGTAGGGCGTCGGCGTGGGTTCCGGCGTCGGGGTTAAGGTCGCCGCGGGCGCGGCGCTCGTGCCTGGGACGACGCCCGACGCGGCCGGCGAAACGGCGGCGCTCGATGCACTCGCCGATCCGCTCGGCGCGGGAGAAGGCGTCTCGCTCGCCGTGGCTGCCGGGGTCTCGGTCGCTGCGATCGTTGCCGGAGCAGGCGATGCCGATTCGCTCGTATGCGAACCGCTGCAGGCGGTAAAGAGGATCGTCAGCGCCAGCATACTTGGCAAGGGCCACGTGATACGCATCACCCAAAGTTAAAGTCGCAGCCGTGCGACCCTCCGAGTTGCTCCGCAACTGAGCATCACAGCGCTCGCAGAGATTAAGGAGGCGTGTCGCTCCCTGAAAACGCTTTACAACGGGGGATGGGGGGGGTATTATGTCCGTCGGACCAGAGTTCGGGGCACAAAAGCCTTAATGTTCTCTGGTCCTACGCCGTAAAAGCGGCAAGGGGGACGGCACGCCCTACGTGCCATCGCGGAGCGACGCCCGCATCACCGGCAAGGACCGGGACGCCTGGCAAGATTGCTCCGATAGGTCGGGGACGCAAGTGCACTGCACGCGCCAGCCGACGCAGCCTGGAGGTGGGATTTCCCAACCAGAAACCCGAGGAGAACTAATTGGAAGCACGTGGTACTCACATCATCTGTGAGCTGTCGGGATGCAGTCCCGAACTCTTGACCGACGTAGACGGCGTCCGGACCGTTATGGAGCGCGCAGCCCTCGAGGCGAACGCTGAGATTTTAAAGGTCGCCTTTCACCGGTTTCAGCCGCAGGGAGTGTCCGGCGTCGTTGTGATCGCCGAATCCCACCTGTCGATCCACACGTGGCCGGAGTCCGGTTACGCTGCCGTTGATTTCTATACGTGCGGCGACCATACCGACCCGTGGCGTGCCTGCGAATACGCAGCGCGAAAGCTGGGAGCGACCACGATGCTGACTACCGAGGTAAAGCGCGGCATCGCGTCGACCAACGGTCAGTACACTCACGTCGTTCACGAGCACGCCGGGCGGTCGATGGCGAAGCGCTCGGCCTAGCGGCCCGGCGCCCGGTTGCGGTGCCCGCGGCGATGTGCAGGGGCACCTAAGTCCGCGGGCAAGTGAGGCCAGCGGCACCGCACCGCATGAAGACTAGAGGGGACCCCAGTTGGCTCGACACTACCCGACGCGCTCGCGAACGCTTGGAATCTGCTTCGCGCTCGCTACGCTTGCGTTCGCCGCCTGCGGCCACTCAAATAATAATACGCCGAAGGCGACCGTAACGGCGACGCCGGTCGTTACGCCCAACGCGAGTTCGCCGCCGTGCGTGTTGTCGCTCGGCATCGCTTTCGAACCCGACGCCGGTAACGGCAACGGCTTCAACGGCGTGCAAGTCTCGCACTTCGAAGGGAACGACGAGAGAACGTGCGCCGGTGTCGGTCCGACCGCAACGCCGATGGGTGTCGCGTTTCAAAGCTCGGTCGACGCGGTCGCGTTTGATTCCGACGCGGTTTCCGCGGTCGCCATCCTCAAAGGTTCGGCCGGCTACTCGCTCGAGCAAGACGTCTTTGGAGCGGCTGTCGGACAGCTCGTGCCGGCGGGTATCCCGTACGATCTGAACGCACAACCGCCGACGCCTTCCGCGACCTCGACCGCGACTCCGGTGGTCGCGCCCCTCATTCCGGACGTCACGTCCGTTTCGATCCTCGGCAACAGCCAATCGGCCGTCGCGCTCAACGTTGGGCCCGCTGCAAACCCGGCCGCGATCGTCGCGCTCACGTCGTTGACGTTTGCACCGCCGACCTACGGTTTGGAAGCGCCGTTCTCCGGATCGACCTACACGCTGCCCAATCCGATGGCCTACCCGCGCACGATCGTGCGCGTTTCGCCCGGCGCGACGACGATCAACAGTACGTCGACGAGCATCGTCCTGGTCCGCGGTCAGAGCGACTTGCTGTCGTTCGGCGTCACCCTAGTCGGCTCGGGTTACCAACTAAACCTAGAGGCGCAGAATACTCTGCTCGGTTCGGGCTCGGCGTTGCGCGGAAAGGGCGAGATCGTATTCGATCCCGCGGATGTTACGCGCGCGCTGATCGGCGGAACGAGCGCCGGCGGCTCCACCGTTCTGACGCTCGTCGACGGGCTGCCGAGCGCGATCACGAAGGTCAGCACCTTGACGCTTCCGCCCGGCGCGAACATTCACTCGATCGACATCGCGAGCAACGGTCAGTACGCACTGGTCGGGACGGACCTCGGCATCTACTCCGTCAACGGCATCAACGGCACGGTCATGAGCGTGGTGACGCCGTTCGCTCCGAGCCCGCTGAATGCAATGGCGAGCGCGCCGATCTACACCGACTGCAACGGCACGACGCGGCACATGACGACGGTGTATTCGCTCGGCTTCTCGGTCGGCAGCCTCCCCGGTCTCGCGCTCGACGACTACTTGGTGGCACTCGGTAGCGAGAGCGGCGTCTCGTGCGCCTCGGGCGACAACGCAACACTGGTCGCGATTCCGTTCAGCCCGACGACCGGCACCACGCCGGCGCCGACGGCCGAGCCCTCACCGACTGCGACGCCCGGTGCGGGCGAAACGGCCTCGCCGCCGTCGCCTACGCCTCCGGCCGTCTTCGTGCAAAACAACATGATCGCGCCGCCGGCTGGGTCGGACATCCTCGTCGTTCGATAGCGAACGAGCGTGCCGAAAACCGAGCACTGGCAATGGTACGTCGAGGAGTTCTCGCCGACCGAGTTTCATCACCATGCCGTCGAGGAAACGTATTTCGCCGGGCACACCGCGTTTCAAGACGTTGCGCTGATTCGCACGGCGGCGTTCGGCAAGATGCTCGTGCTCGACGGCGATACGCAAAGCTCGCAAGCCGACGAGAAGATCTACCACGAAAGCCTCGTTCACCCGGCTCTGGCCGCAATCGACGATCGTCGTCAGGTGTTGATTCTCGGCGGCGGGGAGGGCGCAACCTTGCGCGAGGTCTTGCGCGCGCCGGGCGTCGAGCGCTGCACGATGGTCGATATCGACGGCGACGTCGTCGAACTCTCGAAGCGCTACTTACCGGAATGGTCGGCCGGCGCATTTGAGGACCCGCGAGCGAACGTCATCGTCGGGGACGCGCTCGCGTATCTGCGCGAGGACACAGGGTTCTACGGAGCGATCGTCTCGGACCTCACCGAGCCGCTCGAAGACTCACCCTCGAATCCGCTCTTTTGCGAAGACGTTTTCGCCGGCATCAAGGCGCGGCTCGTGCCCGGCGGAGTCTACGTGCTGCAAGCCTCGACCGCGGGCTTCCACAACATGTCGCTTCACGTGAAGATGGCGCGCACGCTGCGCGGTTACTACCGTTTCGTGCGCTCGTTCTTCACGCACGTCCCAGCGTTCGACAACGACTGGGCGTTTCTCGCGTGCAGCGATGCGGTCGACGTGGCCTCGCTCGCCCCCGAGCGGATCGATGCGTACGTTTCGGGCCTGCCCGGATCGAACTACTTTTACGATGCCGAGACGCACCGGCGGATCTTCAGTCTACCGCTCTATCTGCGCCGCGAACTTGCAAAGGAAGGCGACGTATTTTGAAGGGCGTCTTGAAGCTCGATCGCGAGGAAGCGATAGCGATGTTCGAAACGCAGCGCCGCTTTTTCAACGCCACGCTCGATCTGCATCTGATCGACGTCGACTACGGCGAAGCGACGATGCGTCTGCCGTTTCGCGAAGCGGTGATGAACGGTGCCGGCAACATCCATGGCGGCGCGATCATGAGCTTGTGCGACTCGGTGTTCTGGGTGGCGCTCGCGACGATCTTCGGACGCCAGCAGCCGACCTCGACCGCTTCACTGACGTGTAATTTCTTGCGCCCGGCGCGGCCGAGGCACGATCTCATCGGACACGCGAAGGTGCTCAAGGCCGGAAAGCGCATCGTGTACGGCACCGTGGACGTGCTCGGCGAGGAAGGCAAATTGATCGCTCACGCGAGCGCGAATTTCATGAACGAGCCGCTCGAGGAATTTCGCCGGCGTCCGGCCGAGGACGCTGCGGAGCACGTTCGCTTGTGAGCCCTTCGACAAGCTCAGGACAGGGGCTCGCGCGCACGCCGCTGTACGCGGAACACGTTGCGCTCGGCGGCCGGATGGTCGGGTTCGGCGGTTTCGAGATGCCCGTCCAATACGCGGGGATCCTGAAGGAGCACGACGCCGTGCGCAACCGCGCCGGCATGTTCGATCTTTCGCACATGGCGCAGTACGAGCTGCGCGGCGCGGGCGTTGCGGCGTGGGCGGACGCGCTCACCGTCAACGAAGTCGGCACGATGAAATCCCTTCAGGCGCGCTACAACATTTTCACGAACGAGCGCGGCGGCTGTCACGACGACGTGCTGTTCTATCGCCTCGCCGATCGCTGGCTGCTCGTCGTCAACGCCGGCAACGCGGCGAAGATGTGGCCGTATCTCCAGGCCGCGGCTGCCGGTCACGCGGACGTCGAACTACGCAGCCATCACGGGTCGCGCGCGCTGATCGCGGTGCAGGGTCCGCGCGCCGTCGAAATCGTCGCACCGCTGTGCGACATCGATGTCGCGTCGATGAAGTACTATTTTTGCGACGAGGGCCACGTCGACGGGGCACCGGCGGTTATCGCCCGGACGGGGTATACCGGCGAAGACGGTTTCGAACTCTTCGTCGAGGGTGCGGATGCCCCGCGGCTTTGGAACCTGCTTCTCGAGCGCGGGGCCCCGCTCGGCCTGGAGCCGGCCGGTCTCGGCGCGCGCGACGTGCTGCGCCTCGAAGCCGGCATGCCGCTCTACGGGCACGAGCTCGAAGAGGACATATCGCCGCTGGCCGGCGGGCAAGCGTGGGCCGTGAAGTTCCGCAAGCCCGGCTTCGTCGGCAAAGCTGCGCTCGTCAGCCAGCACGATGCCGGCGACTACGATCGGATCGCGGGCGTCGTGCTCGAGGGCCGGGTCCCGGCCCGTGCAGGGTACGCCGTGTTTAAGGACGGCGAGCGTATCGGCGAGGTTCGCAGCGCTTCCTTGGCCCCATCCGCCGGAAACCGAAACGTCGCGACGGTTCTGTTGAAGAAGAGCGCCGCCGAACTGGGTACGGTGCTCGGTATCGAAGTCCGCGGCACGTTGCAGGATGCGACGGTCGTCGCGTTGCCATTTTACCGCCGGCCAGGCGCTCGAAAGGACGGATGACACCGTGTCAAACCCCGAAGGGCTCAAGTACAGCAAAGATCATGAGTGGGCGAAGTTCGACGGCGACGTCGCGACGATCGGCATCACCGACTACGCGCAAAACTCGCTCGGCGACATCGTCTACGTTGAATTGCCACGGGTCGGCCAGTCGCTCGCCGAGCACGCGCAGATCGGCGTCGTAGAGTCGGTGAAGGCGGTTTCGGACCTCTTCAATCCGGTGGCGGGCGAAGTCGTCGAGGTCAATCCGGTCCTCGAAAAAGATCCTGCGGCGGTCAACCGCGATGCGTTCGGCGAAGGCTGGATGTATAAGATCAAAGTCACGGGCGGCGCGCCGGGCGACCTCCTGAGCGCCGCCGACTACGAAAAGCTCGTCGCGTCGATCTGACAATGTCATCCTGAGCTTGTCGAAGGAGGGCGCATCCTTTATTCGGGTTTTGGTGTCTTGCGCCGGGATGTGAAATCGACCCGTCGCCGGTTCACGCAACGATCGTAAGGAACTAGATTGTACGCTCCACATACCGAATCAGATATTCGTGCGATGCTTTCCGACGTCGGCGTGTCGTCGTTGGACGAGCTCCTGCGCGTTCCCGATGCGATCGCACTCAAGGAGCCGCTCGCGGTTCCGCCCGGGCTGCCGGAAATCGAACTGCAGCGCACGATGGGTGCGTACGCCGCCCGGAACGATGCGACGAAATATACGTCGTTTTTGGGAGCAGGCGCGTATCGGCACTACATCCCGCCGGTCGTTCCGGCGATCGCAATGCGCGGCGAGTTTCTGACGGCATACACGCCCTATCAGGCGGAAGTCTCGCAAGGCTACTTGCAAGCGATCTACGAGTGGCAGAGCTACATCTGCGTGCTGACGGGCCTCGAACTTGCCAACGCGTCGGTGTACGACGGCGCGACGGCGCTCGCCGAAGCCGCGATCATGGCGGTGAACGCTACGGGCCGGCGTGCGATCCTCGTATCGCCCGCGGTGCATCCGAATTACCGCGCGGTGCTGAAAACCTACGCGCGCGGGCTCGATCTGACGGTCGACGAGTTGCCCTTCCCTTGGGGGCTCGGGACGGGCGCCGAAGGCACGACCGACTTTAGTGCGCTCGAAGCACAACTCGCGGACGAGCGCTACGCCGCCGTCGTCGCGCAGTCGCCGAACTTCTTCGGTTGCATCGACGTGCCGGCCGCTGCGGCGCGCGCGGCAATCGAAAGAACGGGCACCGTCCTCATCGGCGTGGTCGCAGAAGCGATGTCGCTCGGCGTTCTGTCGCCGCCCGGCGAATGGGGCGCGCACATCGCCGTCGGCGAAGCCCAGAGCTTCGGGAATCCCGTCGCGTATGGCGGCCCGTACGTCGGTTTTATTGCAGCGAATAAGGAACACATGCGGCGGATTCCGGGGCGACTGGTGGGCCGCACCGTCGACGGCTCGGGGAAGCTCGCCTACACGCTGACCCTGCAGGCGCGCGAGCAGCACATCCGGCGCGAGAAAGCCACCTCGAACATCTGCACGAATCAGGCGCACTGCGCGCTGTGTGCGACGATCTATCTCGCGGCGGTTGGCGCCAGTGGGTTGCGACGCTGCGCGACTTTAAACGTCGAGCGCGCGCACGCACTCGCAGAACGGGTGACGCGCGTGCCCGGGTTCTCGCGCAGGTTCGTATCGCCCGTCTTCAACGAGTTGGCGATTCGCGTCCCGCAGGGGACCACCGCGAAAGCGGTTCTCGCGGCCCTGCAAGAGCGTGAGATTCTGGGTGGCGTCGAGCTCGGGCGATGGTATCCGCAGCTCGCCGACAGCATCCTGATGACCGCCACCGAGCTCACGACCGATGCCGAGATCGAAACGCTCGCAACGGCCCTCGGCAGCATCGCGAAGGAGCCGCACGTTGTCCGCGCCTGAACTCGAAACCGAATTGCGAAATCGCTTCGAGCCGGGCGCAAACGAACCGCTGATCTTCGAACTCGGTCATCCGGGCCGGGCGAACGCGTATTTCCCGAACGGTCGCGCCATCGAAGAATTCTTGCCGGCATCGGCGCTACGGCCAGACCTGCCGCTGCCCGATAACTCCGAGCTCGAAGTCGTGCGCCACTACACGCGGCTCTCGCAACGGAACTTCTCGATCGACACGGGCTTCTATCCGCTGGGCTCGTGCACGATGAAATACAACCCGCGCGTCAACGACGCGATGGCGAATCTGCCGGGCTTCCGCGACCTGCATCCGTTCGCGCCGGACGAGCTAGCGCAAGGCGCGCTCGCCGTCATGTACGATCTCGAGCGCTACCTTGCATCGATCTTCGGCATGGCCCAGTTCTCGCTCAACCCGGCGGCCGGGGCACATGCCGAGCTTGCAGCGCTGCTCATCGCGAAGGCGTACTTCACCAAACGCGGCGAGGGCGCGAAGCGCACGACCGTCATCGTCCCCGATACCGCGCACGGGACGAATCCCGCATCGGCGGCGATGGTCGGATATAAGGTGGTTTCGCTGCGCAGCGATGCGCGCGGCCGCGTGAGCGTCGAGGACATCAAGGCGGTCGTCGGCGACGACACCGCGGTCTGCATGATGACGAATCCGAACACGCTCGGGCTGTTCGAAGACCATATCGTCGAGATCGCCGAGGCCGTTCACGCGGCCGGCGGCTTGATGTACTACGACGGCGCGAACGCAAACGCGCTGATGGGCAACGCGCGACCGGGCGACATGGGCTTCGACCTCATGCACCTCAACACGCACAAAACCTTTAGCATCCCGCACGGCGGCGGCGGCGCGGGTCACGGCCCCGTCGGTGTTGCCGCGCACCTGGTCGAGTATCTTCCCACGCCCGTGGTCGTGAAAGAAGGCGAGCGCTACGCACTCGAGTTTGACCGGCCGCTCAGCATCGGTCCGATGCGCAGCTTTTGGTCGAACTTCGCGCACGCCGTGCGCGGCCTGACGTACATCCGCGCGAACGGCGGCGACGGGCTCACGAAAGTTTCGCAGCTCGCGGTTCTCAATGCGAACTACGTGCGCGTGAAGGTCCGCGAGTTTCTCGAGACGCCTTTCGACGAGATCTGCCGCCACGAGTTCGTTGCTTCGGCGCAAGAACTCAAACGCGAAACCGGCGTGCGCGCGCTCGACATCGCGAAAGCGCTGCTCGACCACGGGTTCCACGCGCCGACGATGTACTTTCCGTTGCTCGTCCCCGAGTGCCTGATGATCGAGCCGACGGAGACCGAATCGAAGGAAACGCTCGATGCCTTCGTGGCCGCGCTGCGCGCGATCGTCGAACAAGCGAAGAGCGATCCCGAGACCGTGCTCGCAGCCCCCGTCACGACCGTCGTTGGTCGCGTCGATGAGACTCGCGCCGCTCGCAACCCCGATCTACGGTGGTCGCCCCCGGCCTGAGCTTGCGAGACAAAAAAAGAACGGCGCCGTTGCGCCGTTCTCGTCATCATTCGCTAACGAACGATTTACTTAGCGCACTTCATGAACTTGCCGTGTTTATCGCGGCAAGGCTTGTGAGCGGCCATCATGTGGGCGGCGGGGCACTTGGTGAACTTGCCGTGCGCGTCGCGGCAGGTCTTCGCGTCGGAGATTCCCGAGCCGAGCGAGGCGATAAAAACGAGGGCCGAAAGCGACGAAAGAAGACGGTTCAAAGACTGACCTCCCTGGAAACGAAAATGCGAAGCGGGTTCGCTACGTGGAAAACGTAGGACTTGGGCGAGACGTTACACGGGCCTTAAAAATATTCCGGCTCCCCGTGGGAGGAGCGGACGGCCGACAGGCGCTTGCTTGCTCTAAAGGGTAGCCTTTGCGGGGCCGCTCGAAGCGGTTTCTTCTTGGGCCGGGTTGCTATCATAGAGATAGACAGCGTCCCAACTTTGGGCGGCTTACGGAAAGCGGAAGATGCGGATCAAATACGAGGTCTCGGCGGGCGGACTCGTCCTACGCCGTAATGGGCCATCGGTTGAGGCCCTATTAATCGGCCGAGGGATGCCTCGCGTCTGGTCGCTTCCTAAGGGCCACGTCGAAGCGCGCGAGACCCACGAGATGGCCGCCCTCCGCGAAGTTCGCGAGGAGACCGGCTGCTGGGCCGAGAGTCTGGTCAAGCTGTCCGAGATTTCATACTGGTTCTATCTCAACGGGACCAAGCACAAGAAGTCGGTCCATTTCTTCCTGATGCGCTACCTCTCGGGCGACACCGCCAACCACGATCACGAGGTCGACGAGGCCGCCTGGTTCGAGATCAAGGCAGCCAAGAAATCCCTCAAATACGTCAACGAGAAGCGCCTGGTCGACCTCGGCCTCGAAGAGCTGGCTAAGATGGACGGCGACCTTCTCGAGGACACCGGAATCGCCGCAGGGCTTCCCGAGCAGGCGGTGCGAGAATCCGCGAACCGCTGACCCCCGCTCCGAACTCCCCTGAGCTGCGCGTCGCGCTGGATGTCTTTGACGGACCCCTCGACCTGCTGCTGCACCTCGTCAAGGAACGCGAACTCGATATCGCGACCGTGCCGCTGGCGCTGCTAGCGCAGCAATTCTTCGACTATATCGCCGTCATGGACGCCCTCGACGTCGAGATCGCGGCCGAATATCTGGTAATCGCCGCCACCCTGGTCTTCCTCAAGTCGAAATCGCTCCTGCCGGCGATCCCGGCGGAATTCCAGACTGAGGGTGACGAGACGGCCGAGGAGGTCGAGGAGCGGCTGCGCCGCCGCCTGATCGCCTATTCGCGCTATAAGGGGGTCGCCGAGGAGCTGCGGGAGCGCCGCGCCGAGGCCGAGTCGTACTTCTACCGCGAGGCGGGCGACTCGACGCCCGAGCTCGTGCAGCGCTACCGGATCGCTCCCGAGAAGCTCGCGCGGGCGCTGCTCGCCGCGGTCCGGTCGGCCAAACCCGAAAAGCGCACGATTACACGCGAACGCTTCTCGATTGCCCGGCAGATGGAATTCGTCGCCCGGGTAGTGCGCGAGCAGGGCTCCGTCGAATTCGTCCTTCTGTGCCGCGACTTCGATCGCGGCGGGGTCATCGCGACGTTCCTCGCGATCCTCGAATTGATCCGCCAGCGGCGCCTCGCCTACGAACAGGCAACGCCCGAGGAGCCGCTGCGCCTGCTGCCGTTCGAACTAATGGAAGTACATGCAAACTGAGTTGATCGAGACCGGCGGCCTGCAGCGTTCGCTCGAAGCGCTGTTGTTCGTCGCCAGCGAATCGCTCTCGATCGATGCGCTCGCCCGGTTGACCGAGGCTACGCACGTCGAGGTCGCCGAAACGCTGCAAAAGATCGCCGAGGAATATGCCGAGCGTGGCATGGTGCTGCGCGAGGTTGCGGGCGGCTACCGGTTCGCGACGTCTCCCGCCGCGAAAGCGGCGGTCGAGGCCTACTTGCTGCCCGCGAAAACGAACCTTTCACCCGCTGCGATGGAAACGCTCGCGATCGTCGCGTATTTGCAGCCGGTCACCAAACCCGAAATCGAGGGCGTCCGCGGCGTGAACGTCGACAGCGTGGTGAGCACGCTGACCGACAAGCGCTTCATCGCAGAAGTGGGCCGGCGCGATGCC
>Ga0302326_10008833_pt1 | contig 22156 bp, 17 predicted proteins | sample Palsa_T0_3_FD_202264 | JGI IMG/M metagenome (GOLD analysis project Ga0302326, IMG submission 202264) | Peat permafrost microbial communities from Stordalen Mire near Abisko, Sweden - Palsa_T0_3 | ecosystem: Environmental > Terrestrial > Soil > Palsa > Peat permafrost | place: Sweden: Abisko... | reverse complement strand
CCGGGGCCCGTAGGCACTGACCGGCGCGCGATCTGTTTCAGCGCCTTTTGCGAATTCTCGTCCATTTCTTTGAACTGAATCCCGATGCCCATCCCGGGCAGGCTCGAGCGCACTTCCCCTCGGCTCTTCATTCGTTCGTCGCCGGACTCGAGTGTGATCGACACCGCGCTGCCAACGCTCAGCGGCGACAGCATTTCGACGAAGCACCCGGTGAGGCTGATGTCCACCACCACTCCCCGCAGGCGAACTCCATCTTCGAGCCCGACCACTTCGGCCTCCACGCGCACCTGCTGGCGAACGTACCCGCGCCGCTCGCTGGATTTCGCAGCACCGGAACCGCGGGCGCTCGTGCCACCCGCGGTGGAAGCCGTTTTGAGATCCACCGCCGGAATTACGAAATTATCGGTGTAAAAATCGGGAAGCTTTTCTTTCCAGATATATTTTCCGGTTTGCGTGCATTCCATCCCCACGTGGCCGGCTCGCTTCGTTCCGGGGGCGCCAATCCATTTCACACGGTAAGCCGCGCTCTCGCCCTTATATTCCACTTGGATTTCCTCACCAACGCCGCGGATGTGCGACGCGCCTTCCAGTGACACGCCGGCGCGGCTGATGTCCACCGTGCGGGCAGGCTGGTAGAACGTCTTCCCGAAACGGTCGATTCCCTGCACCGTTACCGAAAGAGAGATCCGCAGCCTGGATTCGCGCCGGCGACCCACTACACCACCACCTTGGTCTCTGCGTTTGGAATCCGCAGAAAATTGACTGCCTGGAAGGGAGGTTTCAGGTTAGGTGCGAAGCGCGAAAGGGTCAAGGATCGTCCCATCCCGATTGCGCTCGAAGTAACGAGCCGTTTCAGCTGAAGACCTTCCTGCGTGATTCAGCCCTAACCCGGCTCGGCGGAAATTGTGCGCTAAGACATTTCCTGCGCGGTCTGCAACTGCGCTTCGAGCGAAGCGCGATACTCGCGTTCCGCTTCCAGCTCGGCTCGCAATTTTTTCACCAGCATTTCGAGCCGTCGAATTTCATTCTGCAATCTCACCACGTCAGCCGGCGGCGGCGCGGATGCAGGCGCCCCCGGAGCGCGAACTCCGGCGGGCAATGCGGTGGCCACGCGGCCCGCCAACCCCGGCACTCGCTGTTGCGCTGCGGCTACCAGCGGACGAGGCGCAGGTGGCGGGTTCGGGGCTGGATGCTGAGCAGCGGCTTGCACCGGAGCCGGCGGTGCCGGCGACGGCGCGCCAAACAAGTGTCTCAAGGTCACCGAAGAAGTGGCTCCCGCGCGCTCCCCTCCCACCAGATTCGCGGGCTCGCTGGCCAGCTTGGGATTCAGCAGGCCCCTCACTCGCGCGATCAAATCGGCCGGCTGAAATGGTTTGCGCATCAGTTCGTCCGCTTTCACGGTCATCGCGCGTTCCGCAACGCTGCGGTTCACCACTCCCGACATCAGAATCACCGGCGCCGTCTTGAATTGCGGATGCGATTTCACGAACTGGCACACCTCATATCCGTCTTGGTCCGGCATGATCACATCGGTGATCACCGCGTCGGGCGGAGTCTGCTCGAATTGCGCGATGGCCGAGGCCGCATTATGGCAAGCGACCACATGAATGTCTTCCTTGCGGAAAGCGATCTTGATTACTTCACGCATGGTGGCGCTGTCGTCGATGAAATAGACCACGGGGGATCGATGGACCGCAGATGAATTTTCGTTCATCAGGACTCCTTTTCCATTTCCACTTCGTAGCGTTCCGCGGCAGGCCCGGCCACACGTTGCGCGTCTTGTTCCCAGGCGTTCTGCTCAGTCGCCGCGTTCGTCTCCGCTCGCGCATCCGCGTGAATATCCTTCAGCACATCCGCCAGCGAACCTGCCTGCGCGTCTCCGGAGCCGGAGTCGGCCGCCAGATTCGCTTCGTCCACTTCACGCATTGCATCCAGCATCAAATCGGTTGCCGAGCGCAGGACCGTGCGCTGGGCCGCGGTGACCCCGTACATGAATTTGTAGACCCCGGCGTTCACTCCATGGCAGCTTCGGACGATCTCGCATACCGCTTCGTCGCCGAAATACTCCCCGTATTCCGCGTGAGACAATTCCCCGGCATCGAAGAAAATAATTCCGTCGACCACCCCTGCATTGATGTGCAGTGCGCCGGTCTGGCGCGCGTGGGCCAGCATCTGCATCACCCCCGGCAGGTCCAGGTGCTGCAAGTTCCCGCTCAATTCAGTGTCCGCGCTGGAAAGCATCTGCGTAGGCTGGAAGCCGGTCTGGCGGCTCTGCAGAAAATTGCGCACGTGCTGCGCGATTTCCCTGGGATTCACCCGGCGATCGATATATTCGTCGCAGCCGGCGCGATAGGCCTCCATCAACGCCTGCTCGCCGCCGCTGCCCAGCGCGATGATCGGAATCTCCGCGGTCTTGGGGTCGGCGCGCAAGATCGGCGCGATTTCCAGCGCGCCCATTTCCCGCAAATTGGTGGCGCACAGAATCGCCGCGGGAGCGTTCCATTCGAGCATCGTGAGCGCGTAGCCGCCCTGCGCCGAATGCATCACCTCAAAGCCCTCCTGGCGCAACGCTTCGCTCAGCCGCTTCACCAGATATACGTTGCTCTCAATCAGCAGGATTTTCGCGGGACCGGCGGACGGGGCGCTCACTGTCCCGCTCCCGGCACATCTACACTTCCCGGCGTGGAATTTTCAGGCCCAAGCGCCGGGATCGCTTCGGCCGGCACGTGGCTGAGCAGCTTTTCAAGGTCGATGACGTCGATCGCTGGATTGTACCCGCTCAATATTCCACTGACGTACGCCGCGCGCCCCTGCGGCGCCGGCGCCATTTCCGTATTTCGCAGCTCGCAGTCGCCATCCACCGGGATCGCGCATTCCGTTTCTCCGTCCGCGGTATGCCGCTTGGCCACCAGATAGAAACGCCGGGCCGGCGCCTGCGCGTGCGTCAACACCGCCGCCACTTCGTACACCGGCACAATCCCGCTGCGGCATACGATCACCCCCTCGATGTTTGGCGTGGTGTGCGGAAACGTGTGCAGCTTCACCGCCGGAGACAGCTCCGTAACCGCACTGGACGCCAGCGCGAATCGGTATTTCCCCATGTGCAGCAGCACGAAGGAAGGCTGCGCGGATTTGGTTTGGTCGGTCATGTCGTCAGACGACCTTCACAGCGCCCCGGCAAGCATGCTGGCTTCGCGCACCGCGGCATCCAGCCTTTGCAACTCATCCACGGTCAGGAATCCAGCCGGATTCACCACCGGCACGATCCGTTTCGCTACGTATGCCAGCCCGCGATACCATTGGCGCTCATCGCCGGCGAACGCCCGCGGCAACGGCAGTACGCTCGAAATTTCGGTCATGTTCTCGATGCGATCCGCGAGCAACGCCACCGGCGAATCGCGCAAGATCAAAATAATCGTGGGCCGCGTGCGGGCCAGCCCGAAATGCGCGGCCGCGTTCACCACGAAAAACGTACGGTGATAATGCTCGACGAAATGTTGGACCTTGGCCACCCCTGAATTCGTCAGTTCGATCGCCGAGCCGGCCAGGCTGTCGGCGCTGCGCACTTCCTGTACCGCGCCGGCGGCAATCGCAAAACTGAAATTGCCTACCGCAAACAAAATCACGCCTTCGCGCGCCGGTGCGCGGCGGGTGCGCGGCGCTTCTCTCGAAGATAGGCTCATCGAAAACTCACCACTGCTGACGCCAGCAACTGCGTGACGCAGCGATCGACCGCGGGATAAATATCGTCGATGCCCAGCACCCGATCCACCGCGCCGGCTTTGATGGCTTCGGCCGGCATTCCGAAAATCACCGAAGTTGCCTCATCCTGCGCGATCACCGTGCCGCCCGCGGCCTTCACCGCGCGGGCGCCTTGCGCTCCGTCATTTCCCATGCCCGTCAAAATCACCGCCAGCGCCATCTTGCCCGCGAACGTCGCTGCCGTTTCGAGCGCCACGTCCGCGCTCGGCCGGTATCCCAGAATTCGCGGGCCGTTATCGAGCAAAATTTTCCCCGTAGCCGAAAAACTCAGATGATGCGAACCGGGGCAAACATAAAATGTGCCGGGACGAAACCGCTCGCAATGCTCGGCTTCCTTCACCTTCATTTGCGATACTTCCGCGAGTTGCAATCCGAATTGGCTGGTGAACATCGCAGGCATGTGCTGCACCAGAAAAACAGCTGCCGGATAATTTTTCGGAAACCGAGGGGCCAGCCGCATCACCATCGCCGGTCCGCCGGTGGAAGCAGCAATCACCACGATTGGAAAGCGATCTTCAGCCGTCGGCGCGGGAGCCCTCCAAGCCGCCGGGGCCTGCCCCGCCACCGCGACCGCGACCGCCGCCGCAGCGGTGCCCGATTTTGTGCGGGTAGCGGTGCGAACCACCCGCACCTTCGAGGCCATGCGAATTTTGCGGTTTAGTTCCTCGCCCACCTGGCTCATGTCCAGATCGATGCCGCTCGAGGGTTTCGGGACGAAATCGATGGCGCCCAGCTCCAGCGCGCGAAGCGTGGTATCCGCACCGTCGCGCGAATCCGAACTGAGGATCACGATCGGCCGGGGATGTTGCGACATGATCATCTCGGTGGCCTGCAATCCATCGCAGCGCGGCATATTCAAATCCATGGTGATCACGTCGGGATGCAGCGATTCGGCCAGGTCCACGGCTTCGCGGCCGTCTCTCGCCTCGCCCACCACTTCCAATTGCGGATCGCGCTCGATGATTCCCGCCAGCACGCGGCGCATAAAGCTGGAATCGTCGGCGATCAGCACCCGGATTTTCTTGTCGTCCCCGCTCATAGGCTAGTCGCCGTCTCCCGAAGGTTGTGCGGCTGGCGTGAGAATCCCTTTGGGCGCTGCGCCATCATCCCGTCCCGCTCGGAGCAACCGCGCCACCGCGGCAAGTAGCTGCTCCTCTTGCACCGGCTTGCTCAGGAACCCGGCGGCGCCTTCCTTCAACGCGCGATCGCGGTGTTTCGCTCCTGCGCGAGAGGTAACCACCAAGACCGGAATACCGCGCGTCGCAGGATTTTGCCGCAAATGCGACATCAAATCGTACCCGTTCAGCCGCGGCATCTCGATGTCGGTAACCACCACGTCGCATCGTTCTTGCGCCACAATCTCGGTAGCTTCCAGGCCGTCGCCGGCCACCCGGACGCGATATCCGGCCTTCTCCAGCATGCGGCCCACAAATTTGCGCACGCTGATGGAATCGTCAACCACCAGAACTACATGTTCGTTTTGCACCCGGTCGACGGACTGCGCGGGCAGCGTGCCCGAGGCAACCGCGGCCGCTCCCGGCGCGAACACCCGTGCCGCGGCCGCGGGGACGTTGCTCGCGCGCTGCGGAGCCGAATCCAGAGACACCAAACGATTCAAATCGATCAGCAGGATCAAGCTCCCGTCCGGCGCGATGGTGGTGCCAGGGAAGAGCTTTACGTGCCGCAGGTACTCGCCCAGATTCTTGATCACGATTTCGTCTTTCCCGATTACTTCCTCGACGATGATTCCAATCGTCCGCCCGGCCATCTTCACGATCACCATCTTGTAGTACCCGTTCACCGGCTCGGTCCCCGGCAAGCCCAGTTGCGCGTCCAACCGGATCACTTCGGTCACCACGTCGCGCACCCGCGTGAACAGCTTCCCTCCCGCGTCTTCGATTTCTTGCGGGCGCAGCCGGCGAATCTCCTCCACCAGCGCCAACGGAAAGGCAAAAGTCGAACTGCCCGAACTCACGAACAACGCCTGGGAAATAATCAACGTCAGCGGAACCTTCAGGGTGAATACAGCCCCGGCGCCCGGCTCGCTGCGAACTTCCACTTCTCCGTTGAGTGCGTGAATGTTCGAGCGCACCACGTCCAAACCCACGCCACGCCCGGCCAGCTGGGTCTGCGAGACCGCGGTGGAAAATCCCGGCTGGAAAATCAGGTCGCGAACTTCGCGATCGGATAGCGCCGCGGCCTGTGCGGGCGAGAGCAATCCGGCAATTTCGGCGCTGCGCCGGGCCTGTTCGTAATCGATTCCCCGGCCGTCGTCTTCCACTTCGATGCAAATGTGATTGCCGCGATGGTAGGCGCGGATTTGGATGCGCCCTTGCTCCGGTTTGCCCGCGGCCACGCGTGCTTCCGCGTCTTCGATGCCGTGGGCCACCGCGTTGCGCACCAGGTGCACCAACGGATCCGAAATTTGCTGCACGATGTTGTTGTCGAGCTCGGTTTCCGCGCCTTCCAGCGCCAGTAGCACCGGCTTTCCGGCGGCCTTCGAAGCGTCGCGCACCGTGCGCGTCAGCCGGGTGTAAAGATTTCCGATTGGCACCATGCGCGCCGTGGTGATCTCGTCCTGTAGGTGGTGCGCCAGTTCCGTGAATTCATCGATGTCCGCGTCCACCCGCGAGCGGAATGATTCCAGCTGCGCCAGCACTTCGCTGACGTCCGCGGAAATTTCCGTGAGCGACCTCGAAAGAATATTGAAGTCGTCGTAGCGGTCCATCTCCAGTTCGCTGAATCCCGCTACCGAACTGGTCTTGCCGCTCGATAACCCGTGCAGCGGCATCCGGAACGTATCCATCTTCGCGGGGATGCTGCCCGGAGCCAGATACGCGCTGATGCGGTTGAACTCGTGCTTTTCCTGGAACTCGGCGACTTTTCCGGAGAGCCGCGATTTCGAAAACGCCAACACCTCCACCAGCTTGCTGAGCTCTTTCAGCCGCCCCAGCATCCGCGTCCGGTTGATCACCAATTCCCCGACTGCGTTCATCATTCGATCGAGCTGCTCCAGCGAGAGCCGCACCGATTTAGCCTGTGGCACCGCGGTTGAAGCGGCTTTCCCGGCAACGATTTCGCTAAGCGAAGCAGCCGGCGCAGCGGCAGCGGCCGGCGGCGTTGGGCGCACCGAAGTGAACGCTGGGCTCGATGCGTGATGGGCCGCGGCTTCGTACGGTGGCTCCGCCGCCGATTCAGCGCTGACGCCGGTTCCGGAGAATTCTTCGCCATGCTCAGCCACCGGCGCGGAAAACGACTCATGCGGCGCCATCGCGGGCGATTCCGTCTCCGCCCCGAACTCCGCCGCTTCGAGCCGCACGGCGGTACTTTCCTCCAGGACTCCGGCGTCCGCCATGATCGCGGACATGCGCGCGATCAACGGATCGAGCTTGGCGCGCATTTCTTCTTCGTCGGGCCAGTCGCGATACAGGAATTTTTTCAGAACGTCCACGGCTTCCAGCGATACGTCCACGAGCTCGGCGTTCGGTACCAGCACGCCCTCGCGGACGTGCCCGATCAAATCCTCCACGCGGTGTGCCACCGCCGACAACCGGTGCAAGCCCACTTGCGCCGCCGAGCCCTTGATCGTGTGCATCGCCCGGAACAGCCGATTGGTCTCCTCCGCGTTCGGATGCCCTTCGATCGCCAGCAGGCACTCCGTCACCGCCAGCAGATGCTCTTCTGTCTCCGGAACGAAAAACTCCAGGATCTCCGCGGGCACTTCGCCGTCCGCAGGCAATTGTTCAGAAAAGGGTCTTGCCGGCACATCGCTCCCATAGGCATGGCCCGCGTCTGTGTCTGCATCCGTCCCCGCAAAATCACCGGCTTCTTCGCCTGCCGCCGGCGCGGCCTCCGCCGGCGGAAACGCGAACGCATAGCGGCGCCGGAACTCCTCGATTTCATCCAATGCTTCCGTGCCGTCCGAGCTGATCTGCAGCAGATCGCATTCCAGCGCCACCACCGCATCCGCCAGGAATCCGCTCAACGGCGCGCGCGTTTCCGGCGCGAGTGTGGCCTTCTGGGCGTACTGAAAAATGTGCGCTGCCTTCGAAGCAACGTCCGCGAATTGGCCGAATCCATAACCCGCCGAAGTTCCGGTGAGCGTGTGCGCGGCGAAGTACAGCCGGTCCAGCAGCTCCGGCTCGGTGGCCGGCTCCGCGATGGCCGAAGAATATTCGCGCAGGAACTGCAGATGTTCCGACGCTTCCTGCAGAAACAGTTCGAGGGATTCCGGCGTGTTCATGAATGCACCCCGGCCGGCGTATGGATCGCCGTGTCGGCGGTCACCGGCTTCTGATACAAACGGCAATCGCCCACCACCACCGGCACGAATCGGGTGGGAGCGCTGGAGATGGTTTCGGCGTGTCCGAGCAGCAAGTAGCCGCCCGGTTCGAGATAATCGTAAAAGCGATGAATCAGGGAATTGCGCCGCTCTTCCGAGAAATACATCATTACGTTCATGCAAAAGATGCAATCCAGTTTGCCCACGTAAACGGATTGCGCCAGATTCATCGGCGCGAATGAAATCATGCGGCGAATACGCGGCTTCACCGAATACCCGCGCTGGGTACAGAAAAAGTAAGATTCGATTTGCTGCGGGGAAAGGTTTTCCAGCGAGCGCGCGCTATAAACGCCCTCTTCCGCGCGCTTCAGAGCGCGCATGCTGATGTCCGTGGCCAAAATTTCGATTTCCCACGCGTCCGGAAACGCCAGACTATCCACCACCGAGATGGCAATCGAATAGGGTTCTTCGCCGGTCGAGCAGCCCGCGCTCCAGATCCGCAGCGACCGCGGATTCGCCCAGAACTTTCGTTCTTGCACTTCGGGCAGCACCCGCTTCTGCAGCGCCTGGAAAACCGCGGGATACCGGTAAAAAGATGTTTCCTGGGTCAGCAGCCGTTCCAGCAAGCTGTCGTACTCCGTATTCGAGGCGCGAATCGCCCGTAGCAGCTCGGTGCCCTTCCAGTTTTTCTCTGCCAAATGATCGCGAACATGCCCAATAAAAAAGCGCTCGCGCGAGGCGTCGAAAAGCACGCCGGAGCGGCTTTCGATCAGCTCACGCAAGTCGTCGAGCTGCAGCGCGGTAATGGCTTCGGATGTTTCGGTCATCGGCTTCGTTTATTCCGGTCAATTCAGCCTTCGTTCCGGAAGAAAAACGGCCAGCTACCGGCCGGCGCCCACCGGTACCAGCGAACGATCCTCGTGTTGCGGCGCGTCCGCCAGCATGCCGCGCTGCTGCTGCGACCGGAACTGCGCGAGCGCTTCGTTGAGTTGCTCGGAGAGCTTCACCATGTGCCCGACGGTGGACACCGTTTGACGCGCTCCTTGCGATGTTTGACGGGTGATGCCGGAAATGATCTGCATCGCATTGGCGACGCCTTCCGTCCCGCGCACCTGTTGTTTCGAGGCCAGCGAAATTTCCTGCACCAGCTCGGCCGATTGCCGCACCACGCTCGAAATCGCTTCCAGCGCCTTTCCGGCCTGATCGGCCAGCCCGGCTCCCACTTCTACTTCCCGGGTGCCTTCTTCCATCACCACCACCGCTTCGTTCGTCTCCGCCTGAATGGCCTTGATGAGCGCGGCGATATCCTTCGTAGCGCTGCGGGAGTGTTCGGCCAGTTTGCGCACTTCGTCGGCGACCACCGCGAATCCGCGGCCCGATTCTCCGGCGCGCGCCGCTTCGATCGCGGCGTTCAACGCCAGAAGATTGGTCTGCTCGGTGATGTCGTTAATCACGTTGATGATTTCAGAAATTTCCAGCGATCGATCGCCCAGCGATTTGATCTTCTTGGCGGTCGCCTGCACCGACGCCCGGATCCGCTGCATTCCTTCCAGCGTGTCGCGCACCGCGCGGTTGCCCTGCTCGGCGGCGTCCAGCGCGCGGCGCGCGGCTTCCGCGCTGGCTTCGGCGTTGTTCGACACTTGTTTCATCGATACCGTGAGCTCTTCCACCGCCGAAGAGGTATTGGTGATTTCCTGGTCCTGCTGCGTCGCGCCGGTGGTCATCTCGTCGGCGGCCACCAGGATGTGGTTGGCGCTGGTGCTGACGTCCACCGCGGCCTTGCGCACCCGCTCGATAACCTTGATGAAATTGTCGAGCATGAAGTTCACGCTGTCCACCACGTTGCCCAGCGCGTCGTTGGTCACCTTGCCGCGCAGGGTCAGGTCGCCGCGTGCCACTTCCTTGATCAGGTTCAGCAAGTCGGTGATGCTGCGCTGCAACGATTCCTGCGCTTCCTGGCTGGCATGCGCGCGGGAAACCCGCGCCAGGCTGCGATTCAGGTTATCGGCGATAAACCCGAATTCATCCTTGCTGTGGATCTCCAGTTTGCTGCGTGTGTCGCCCGCCGAGAATCGCTCCGAGAACAGCGCGAGTTCCTCCACCGGCCTGGCCACCCGCCGTGCGATCACCACCATCAGCGGAATCGCCGCGGACAGTGCCAGTCCCACCGCCTCCAGCAACTGGAATTGCACGCCCCGCGATACCGGTCCGTCCAGCAGCGAAGCGCCGTTCGAGTGCACGCCCGCAAAATACGCCAGCCCCAGCACACCGAAGAGGGACACGGTGGTCCACAGGGCCAGAGCCCACAAAGTTGAAGTCAATCGCGGTTTCATCACTGCCTCCCCAAACTGTTTTTGCTCCTGCCGCAAAATGCCGCTCGCGCAGGACCTGCCATTTCCCCGAATTCCTAAATCACAGGTACCGGAAACACTTCTGCCACCCGCCGAAGATCCATCACCAGCGCCAGCCGATCCTCGTGCCGCAGCATTCCCCGGCAGTGCGGAATGTCCTTGGGCGCATCCTCCAGCAACGTTTGGTCGTTGGCGATGTACGTTCCAATCACTTCGTCCGCGGCAATTCCCATCCGCAGGTCCGCCGACCCCGATTCGCCCCGCAGCGACGCCACCACCACGTGCTTGGGCTGCAAACCGGGACGCCGTCCTTCGGTAAACGCAATATCCAGCAGCGGCACAATCGTTCCGCGCAAATTGAAAATCCCCAACAGGAACGCGGGCGCCAGCGGTATGCGCGTCAGCACCGGCCAATCCACCACTTCTTCCACTTCCAGCACCGAAAGGCAAAACCGCTCGCGGCCGGCCCGAAAAACGCAGTACTGCCGCTCCGCCGCCCGCTCTTCGTAGGCGGCGTAGACGTCCTCGCGCTGCGCCCGGTCCGCTTCCGCCAGGGTGCTTACGGATTGTGTTTCGTCAGCCATCAGTCGAACTTGGCGACCTCGCTCAGCAGTTCTTGCGGCGTGAACGGCTTGGCCACATATCCGTTAGCGCCTTGCTCCCGGCCCCACATCTTGTCGCTGGGCGCGTTCTTGGCGGTCACCAAAATCACCGGAATTTCCTGGTAAGCACGCTGGCTTTTCAACTCCCGGCAGGCCTGAAATCCGTTGCGCAGCGGCATCACCACGTCCAGCAAAATCAGGCTGGGGCGCTCTTGTTCGATGGTCTCTTCAATGCGCGTGGGATCGTTCAAGCCCACCGGCCAATATCCACCCTGAACCAAAAACGACTGCAACAACTTTGTTTCCGCCACCGAATCGTCCACCACCAGCACTTTTTTCAGCACTTTGCTATTCCCCCTGTCCCATGGTTTTACTGACCGATGAAAATACTTTTCTCGAGCCGCCTACGACCGCGCCGCTAAACTCGGCTCCAGCCCCCGCGCCGCGGATGGCGATACGTCCTGCTCGGCGCGCATCTCGCTTTCCAGTGACGAAAACCGCAGCATGATTTCATTCAGCCGCAGGGTCATTACATGGATCGTCCGAATCTGCTCTCGCCGATCGGTCGAGAGCGGCGCCGCATCCAGCAGCAGCAAATCGGCGTTGCCCAGCACCGACGTCAGCGCGTCGTTGAAACTCGGCCGCATGTCCAGCATGTACCGCCCCAGCACCGCGTACGCTTGCGATTCCTGGGTGGCGCGCTCGGCGCGCTGCGCCCGGGCCAGCGCCTCCACTCGGCGCAGCGTTTCGCTCGCCAGCAGAATCAAGGTGTGAATCCAGCCGTCCTGTTCCGGCACCGCCAGCACCTGCGGAAAACGCGACTGCAGCGAGAGCGCCGAATTCTCGTCTTTCATCGCGCAGATCACCGGCGTGAGCGCTCCCAGCTTGGCCACAATTTCCGAACCGTCCGACTTTCCCGCGCCGCCGGACACCGGTCCCACGATCGCCAGTTCGTAATCCCTGGATTGCGCGCGATGCCACACGTCGCTGGAAACCACCGTGATCGCCGGCATGTGTCTCTCCGCCTGCCATCGCGCCGTAAGAGTCTGCGCGAATTCGGTATCGTCGGAGATCACCAACACGTTTTGCTGAGTCACGGCTTAGCCCCTTACACCGTTCACGGACGTAGTGCTTCGGCTTCTTCCAGCGCGGAGAGCAGCCGCTTGGTGCTGATACTCAGATTCACCGCCGCTTCCACATTCTTGTCGCGCTTGCACTGCTCCACGCGTCCCTGAAAATACGAAACTTCCTTGCGCGCACCGGTTATCGCCGATTCCAGCGCCGCCGATTCCCCGGAATGCTTTCTCTCATCGCTGGCCATCACCAGCAGCGATCGCGCCACCACCGCGCGGCGCAGGTCTTCCGAGTCTTGCCCGCCCTCGCTGAGGAACGCCGTCACTTCCCACGAAGAGAGCAGCACTTTGGAATTCTTCAAGATCACCGTGGACATCGACCTCCCGCGGGACGGAGGCGCCTCGATCAATTGCTCCCAAATCCGCTCGATGCAATCTTCGATCTCGGCTTGTGCCGCCGGAAATTCCGCCGTATTCGCGGTGCCCGCCGAGCTGACCTCCGCGTCGAGCGATACCGGAGCGCCTTCTTCCGGCGTCGCGGCAGCTTCGCTCACCACCTGCGGTTCCGGACTGGCCGTCTCCGCCGCCTGCGCTTCGGATTGGGTCTCAGATGAAATTTCACTCGAAGCCGCGCTGACGACGGTTTCGCCGGGCGATTCGACGGGAGTGGGAGAATCCGAGTGCTGCGCGTCGGCAACCGCGTGCCCTTCGGCCATCGGTTCGCTGGCAACTTCCTCCGCCGCGGCAAACAATCCTTCGTTCGGCAATCCTGAAATGATCGGAATCACTTCGGCGGTGGACTCGGTGTGCAGCCCCAAACTCGGTGCCGGAAGATCGGCCGCCGAAAATTCCTGCTCCCCGATCCCAATCGGCATCGACATTGTGTCCGCTTCGTCCACCGGCACTGGCGGCGTCAATTCGAATTCGTGCGATCCGCTTTCGACCTGTGTTTCACTCTCCGCGGCCCGCACCTGCTCCGCGTGCACCGTGTGCTCCGAGTGTTCCGCGGGTGCCGCGCTCGATGCTTCCGCGTGGGTTTCCGTGGATACCGCCGGTGTTTCAACGCTATTCTCGACTTCCGCTGGCGCCGCGAATTCCGCGGACGATTCGGCCGCCGTTGCCGCCGCTAGCAAAGACGGAAGTTCGCCCTCCGTCGCGCCATGTGTTTCAGCCGCAACTTCCGGCGCCGATTCGCCCAGCAATTCGGTAATTGCCAGCGCTTCAGAAGCCGCGGGCCATGCGTTCGCCAGCGGTTCGGCCTCCTGCAGTTGCCACTCCACCACCGCCGAAGCCTCGCGCGCCGCCTGCTCTTCCGCTGTCGATACGCTGTCGGCAACGACGGGCGCGGGCGACTCCTCGACCGCCGCAAAAGCAAAAGCGGCGGATGCTTCCTCTTCCACCGCAGCAACGGTGACCGTTGGCTCCAGCGCTTCCTCGAGGTCGGCGCGCAGCGCCAGCAACCGCTCGAAATCGCGGCCCACCGAAAGTTCCGAGTAATCCTTCTGTATCGGTTGCCGCCAGCTCTCTGCGTACTGCCGAATTCTTTTCAGCGGTTCGGCCGCGGAAAATCCCGAACGCCGCCCATCGAGCGTCTTGTAACCCAAATTCTCCAGCTGCGTAATGGCATCCAGCACCGCCCGCTTATCGGCGTGCAGCAGCAAAATGAAAGACCGCCGCAGCAGGAAATTGAATCGGCAGAACGCCACCAGCGCCGCGGGATCGTAGAACGCTCCTCCCGCGGTCTCCTTGATGATCCGCACGGTTTCGATCAGCCCGCGCTCCATCAAATCGCGCAGGCTGCGGCATCTCGCGGCGGAATCCAGCAGTTGCTCCAGCGGTGCGCACCATTCCAGCGGAGTGGAATCCTCCACATGCAGCACCGGCTCAAGCACCCGCGCCACATCGGAGAGGTGAATCTCTTCGTGATACAGGCTTTCCGGCGCGCACAGCGCGAAGTAGCGCACCAACAGGAAATCCACCTTGTCGCGATCCGCGTCGGTTTTCCCCGGCTTGCGCAGCTGGCGCTCCACAAACGTGCGCAAGCTCACTTCGCTGGTATTGAGTGTATCCGGCAATAATTGGCGAAGGTCCACCGCGCGGATCTTATCGTCCAGTTCGTCCAGCCAGCGCAGGTCTTGCGCCATCCCCTCGATGCTGCGGTCGACCGGCGGCAATTGCCCGGCGCCGAACGGCAGGCTGCTGAGCTGGCACTGCACCGCCAGCGCCGCATAAATAGGATACGCATTGCGCCCTTCGTTCCACTTCGCCGCGAGCTCTTCAGCGCGGACGATGGTGTTTTCCTCGGGCAAAATATCTTGAAGTGTCATGGCTGAATGATCCAGTTTCCGACTGGGCCCAGAAATCGGGCGGCCACTGCTTTGCGTCCATCGTGATACTGAACCGCCACCACGCTGGCGTTGGCGTCGAGTGACCGGTCGGAGTTCGTCACTCGCACTTTGTCGTCGAACTCGAGCGGCAGCCCGGAGGCGAACAATATTTCTCGCGGCGTGCCGAACTCGATTACTGTGCTTTCCTGCAAGTTTCCCGCTCCCGCGCGTAATGCGGTCACCTGTACTGCGATGCGCACCGGCGAAGCATCCGGAAAAAGCTCGGCCAGCCTCGCCAAACTCGTCTCTCTCGCGGCTGGATACGTCGCTTCCGCCTTGCGTACCAATGGCCCCTGCCTTTTTCCTGAGCTGAATTCATCGCTGCGGGATTCCGCCGCTCGCTTTCGGTGAGAGTGCCCGAAAACGGCCGGCTCGAGATTCCAGCACGTATTGCGCCCCCACCGGCGCCTGTTCCGCGCAGGACTCACCCCGAGACACCAAGAACGGTCGGAAAGGGATTTGCAATACAACCGCCAAAGGGAAAAAAGAAACGGCAGGAGTTAACTGGTGTGATTGCAGCGATTTAAAAAGCGGACGTATTCCGCCCGGTTAAACGGAATCTCAGCCTGATACAATTCGTCTCAGACATTCCAGAGACGAACACCTCCTCAGCGCCTCTACGCTACCGCCCCGCGCCCGTCTCACTCACATACGAATTCTCAACCACGTGGTGCGTCGCACTGAGCGGCGCCCGCAACGGAATGTGATAGCGCTTCAACTTGCGATACAGCGTCGCGCGGCTAATTCCCAGCAGCCGGCCCGCCAGCACTTTGTCGCCTTGCACTTGCTCGAACACCCGCAGGATGGTGATGCGCTCCATTTCGGCCAACGCGGTCGTCGAAAGTGCGCCGGATTCGGCGGCCTCTCCGGTTTCCTCGCCGTCTAAAATTGGTGGCGGCAGATCGCGAACGTCGATCAGCCGGCGATCGCCCAGGGTCACCGCTCGCGCGATGCAGTTTTCCAGCTCGCGCACGTTGCCCGGCCAATCGTATTGCAGCAGGCTCTTCATCACCGCGGGTGTTACCTGAATGCTCTCCCCCGGCGCGTAGCGATCCAGAAAATAATGCGCCAGCATGGGAATGTCTGACCGCCGCTCGCGCAAGCTCGGCAAATGTACGGTCACCACGTTCAGTCGAAAATACAAATCCTTCCGAAAAGTACCGGCGCGGTACGCAGCCTCCAGATCGCGATTCGTCGCGGCGATCACGCGCACGTCCAGCGGGACTCGCTCGTTGCTTCCCACCGGTCGCACCTCCTTTTCCTGCAGCACCCGAAGCAGCTTCGCTTGCATTTCCAGCGGCAATTCCCCGATTTCGTCCAGGAATATTGTGCCGCCGTTGGCCGCTTGAAACAAACCCGCCTTGCTTTTCAGCGCTCCCGTGAACGAACCTTTTTCGTGCCCGAATAGCTCGCTTTCCATCAGCGTGGGCACCAGCGATCCGCAATCCACCGCCACGAACGGGCATTGCGCCAGTGGCCCGCGAAAATGAATCGCCCGCGCCACCAGCTCTTTCCCGGTGCCGCTCTCTCCGGCGATCAAGACCGGAGTGCGGTTGTCTTTCAGCCGCGCCACCATCCGCAGCACATCCTGAATCTTCGCCGACGATCCCACGATGCCGTCGAGCTGCGCTTCGGTATCTACCCGGTCCCGCAAAAATTTGTTCTCGTGCACCAGCCGTACCTTCTCCGCCATTCTCTGCAGCAGCAGCCGCAGCTTCTCCACCCGAAACGGCTTTTCGATGTAGTCGTACGCCCCGAGCTTCATCGCGTCCACTGCGGATTCAATCGAGCCGTGCCCGGTCATGATCGCGATCTCCGAGTTGGGCAGCAGCTTGCGCACCTCGCGCAGCAGGTCCGTGCCCGAGAGCACCGGGAGTTTCAGATCGGTGACGATCAGCTCCGGGGCATGCGCCTCGATCTGTTGCAGCGCCGCCTCCGCACTGTCCGCCTCCAGGCACGCCAGGCCCAGCGATGCGCCGATCGTCGTGCACAGCCGCCGGATGCTCTGCTCGTCCTCGACGATCAAAAATTGAATTCTCGCGTCTTCAGTCATCGTTTCACTCCGCTTTTCACACCTGAATTCAGTTCTTCACTCTCACACCAGATAGTTCTCTACTGCTCCCACCGGATCGTCGACGCTGGCCGTTAGCCCCGCCGCTGGCAACCGAACCGTAAATGTTCCGCCCGGCGCATCGGAATTGTTGCGGCACAGAATCTCGCCATGATGCGAACGCACGATGCCGTAACAAATACTCAGCCCCAGGCCCGTTCCCTTGCCCACTTCCTTGGTCGTGAAAAATGGCTCGAAGATCCGTTCGGGATGGGATATTCCCGGCCCGTTGTCGCGGAAGTGAATTTCCACGTAGCCATCTCGCTCCACGCTTTCGATTTCGATCCGCCCGCGCCCAGGCACTTCCGCGATTGCGTCGAAGGCGTTGTTCAATATGTTTAGGAACACCTGCTGCAACTGATGCGCGTCCCCTGCCACCAGCGGAAGCTGCGGATCGAGCCGCTCGATCACGTCCACATCGCGAATCGAGCGATCGTAGGTCCGCAGACGCAGCGTTTGCTGCAACACCGAATTCACCCGCAGCAATTCCCTCTGTGCCGGCATTTGCCGCGCGAAGCTCAGCAGATTCTGCACGATTGTCTTGGTTCGCTGCGCTTCTGCCAGGATCACTCGCAGGTCGTCTTTCGCGGTCTCTGGCACCCCGTCGTTCTCCAGCAGCAAATCCGTGAAGCCCAGTATCGCCGCCAGCGGGTTATTCACTTCGTGCGCCACGCCCGCCACCAGTTGCCCCACCGCCGCCATCTTCTCGGTGTGCATCATCTTGTTTTGCAGATCGACGGCCTCGGTAATATCGGTCATCACCGCCACCAGGCTGTTGACGATTCCCTCTTCGTCGCGCATCGGGCTCAAACTCACCGAGAACTGCGCGCTCCTCCCATCGTCCAGCCGGAACGGGATCTCCAGGTTTTCCACTGCAGTCCCGTGTAGTGCGCGGTCCAGCGCCTCGCTCACCATCGGACGGTGCGACAGCGGCACGATCTCCGCCAGCGGCCGCCCCAGCAGCGTTTGTTCGCCATATCCCGCTTCAAAGCACCGCCGGTTGGCATAGCTGATCAACCGCGCCGTATCCAGCACCAGAATCATGCTTTGCGTGTTATCCAGAATGTTCTTGTTGAAATCCCGCTCGCGTTGTAATTGCGCCTGGAAGATTTTTTGCTCGGTCACGTCTAGCATCAGCCCGCGGTATTGCACCAGCACCCCGCCGGCGTCGCGCACCGCGAACAATTTCTGCAGCGTATGCACTACTCCGCCATCCTTGCGCCGCAGTGCCTCTTCGTAACTTCGCGTGGGCCACGTTTTCTCGATCCTCCGCCGGTCCGGGCGCAGCGAGAGCTGCTCGAACAAATTCACTCCCAGCAGTTCTTCGCGGCTGGAATACCCCAGCATCCTAACCAGCGCGTGATTCACCTCCAGGAATTGCCCTTCCGGCGTGCAGAAGAACAATCCCTCCTGAATGTTGTCGAAGAGCTCCCGGTATCTCCGCTCCAGCTCCTGCCGGTAGGTGATGTCTTTGAGCACGTGAATGGCGCGAGCGCTTTCGTCCGCTCCGCCCGGCAGCCAGGACGTCGACACCAGATACGTGCGGTCCGCGGCGATGTGGATCCGGTCTTCTCGCTCGTCGTCGGGGCCGTCGCAAAACGGGCAGGCTTCCGCATTGGCTGCGGGAATAATCTGCGCGAGCGCATCCATGCTCCGCCCGAGCAAAGCCATCAACGGCACCTGCAGCCAGTTCGCCAGCGAGCGATTGATGCGCAGAATCACATTTTCGGAATTGTGAACCACGATGAAATCGGTGATTGCATCAAAATCCTTTACCCACTGGCGCCGCGATTGTTCGATCCGCAGAATCAGTTGCGCATTTTCCAGCGCCACGCCCGCGTGTCCCACCAATGCGCCCAGCAAATTCCGGCTGGCCGGATCCAGCCGTTGCGGCAATCCGGCCAGGCACAACGCGCCTTGGATTCCACTGCGTCCATTCGGAATCGCCACCACCATCGCGCTGGCCCATCCAATTTCTTTAGCCATCGATAGCCCCAGCAGCTCGGTCCCGCTTCCCGTCCAGGCTTGCTCCTCCGTTTTTCGGCCCAGCGCCGCCGCCACAAATTCGTCTTGCTCCGGGCTCAGACGGGCGGCGCTTCCGGCGCGGCTGGCGATTTCCCAGCGCCCGCCTTCGGTGGTCAGCGCGACTACCGACGCCTCGGCGTGCAGCAGCTCCCCGGCGACTTCCGTGAACACCCGCACCAGCTCCGCGGGACCCAGCGAAGGTTTCAGTTTTTGGATCGACGCGGAAAAATGTTCGGCGAGAGATTCGAAGCCAGTTTCCCGGCTCCGCGAGAATTCGCGGACGTTTAGTTGGGCACGCATGAGAGGTCGGTGCGAACGCGTGTCTCAAAAGCAACCAAGTGAGACTTCGATCTGAGATTCACGGTAGAAGTCATCTCAATTTGAGTCAACAATTCGCGTCTCACCTAGTGCCGAATCCGCCAATCCGTCGCACCGCGCGTGTCGCAAGGTGAGAGGACCCGCGCGCAAAACCCTCCCCGTGAGACGCCGGCGGGTAACGCGGTCCCCCAGCCCCCTCCTCACCGTATATCTAAACCACGTCATATCCATTACTTAGAGCGCCACCGGCCCACGCAAAAAATGACCGGGGGACTGGCACTCACCGTGCATTTTCATCCGCGGGGTCGTCCGGATGGGGAGGGGTTTGCCTCTAGCTATTCTCGCGGCAGAATTCTTTCCTATCGATGCCATCGGCGCGGGCGATACAACGCTTTTGCCGCCATAACGATTTTCAGATTTCCGAGCCATGCCGCTTCCGAGCGCGGCGCAAGTAACGCACTTGAGTACGAAAAGGAATTTTCAATGACCATCGGCAGAAAGCTCTATCTCGGCTTCGGCGCCATTCTGTTGGTAATGCTCATCCTCTACGCGGTGAGCTCGATGACTATCGTGCGCGAACACGGCGCGCGCGCCAACGTCGCTTCCACTCTCTCCGACGTCCAAACTCTCGAGAGCGTTCGCTTTTTGATGATGCAGAACCGCCTTTTTCTCCGCAACTACCTGCTGAGCGGCGACCTGCGCGACGAAGACCGCGTAAACAAGGGCTACAGCGATCTGCAGGTTCGCCTCGGCCAGTGGCAAGCCAAGGCCGAGGCCGACGTCCTCCGTAACACTCTGGCTTTGGTGGCCGAATCGGAAAAAAACTGGATGGAAAATTTCGCCCGGCCGATGCTCGCCAAGCGCCATCAGGTCGATTCCGGCGACTCCACCGTTTCCGACCTGCAAATCTTCTACTTGCAGCACGATCCCGCCACCGAAGTCACCAAATCCACCGCCATGCTGGACGATGCGGGCCGCTCCATTCGCCGCACTTTGGATGAATCCAATGCTTCCGCCGCCTCGGCGACCACCTTCAGCTCCATCTTTGGATTCACCGGCACCGTGCTCGCCGTGCTATTCGGCGTATTGATCGCCTATTACACCGCCAAATCCATCACCGACCCACTGAACCATCTCATCGGCGTCGCTCGCGAAATTGGCGAGACCGGGAATATCGATCAGACCATCGACATCCACCGCAGCGACGAGGTCGGTCTGCTCGCCGATAACTTCAACAAAATGATCGTCCACCTCAAGGAAATGGCCAGCGTCTCCGCGGCCATCGCCGAGGGCAAACTCAACGTTTCCATCCAGCCACGCTCCCCGTCGGACACCATGGCCAACGCCTTCATCCGCATGGTCGACGGCCTGCAAGTTCTGGTGCGCCAGGTCCGCGATAGCGCTTCCCAGGTCGCCAGCGGTTCCACCCAGATGGCCAGCTCCTCCGATGAGTCCGCCAAGGTCAGCGTGCAGGCCGCCGCGGCCATCGACGAAGTCACCAGCACCATGCATGAAATGAGCGTCAACGTCCAAAGTGTGGTCAAGAACGCTCAGGTCCAGGGCGCCAGCGTCGCCGAAACCTCTTCCTCCATCGATGAAATGGTCACCTCCATCCAGCGCGTCGCCGACACTTCCAAGATGCTTCTGGATATCGCCCGCCGTTCCCGCGAAGAAGCCGAAGTGGGCATCGCCACCATGGAGAAAACCACCGAAGGCTTGAATCGCACCAGCGCCGCCATCCAGGCCTCCGCCGAAATCATCAGCGCCCTCGGGCGCCGCGCCGACGACATCGGCAAGATCGTCGAAGTAATCGACGACCTCGCCGAACAAACCAACCTTCTCGCCCTCAACGCCGCCATCGAAGCCGCTCGCGCCGGTGAACACGGCCTCGGCTTTGCGGTAGTCGCCGAGGAAGTCCGCAAGCTCGCCGAAAAATCAACCCAATCCACCAAGGAAATCTCCGAGCTCATCCAGGGAATTCAGAAAGAAGCGCGCGAAGCCGTCGGGAACATGGACAAAAGCACCTCCATGGTCCAGGAGGGATTGGTTCTCGGCAACGATCTCAATATCGCCCTCGGAAAAATTTCTCTGGTGGTCACCGAAGTCTACAAGTTCTCCCAGGAAATCGGCGCCGCCACCACCGAGCAGTCTCATGGCTCCTCGCAAATCGCCAAGGCCACTTCGCGCCTCACCGAGATCACCCAGGAGATCACCTCATCCGTCGAAGAGCAGGCTTCCGGAGCGCAAGCGGTCGTCCGCGCCATGGAAAAGATGCGCGAGTTGGTTCAGCAATCCACTTCCAGCTCCACCGAACTCGCCGCCGCCGCCGACCAGATGAACAAGCTTTCCGGCGACTTGCTCGATTCCATGGATCGTTTCAGCCTCGACGCTTCCGTCGAAACCCCCAGTCGAACGCAACGCCAGCCGTCCCGGCGCGAACCCGCATCCCCGCCGGAGCGGCCCAGTCGCGGGCGGTATCGAGATAATCGGGATAGGGAGCTCATTCACTCCTAAGCGTTCGGAGCAAGTACCGGGTAGATACAAAGTAGATACGGTATCAGTACCAAGCATCGCGCAGGGCCGCGAGGCCACCGCGCAGATGGTATCGGGCAGTTCGGAGCTAAATGGACCAAGACCTCCAAATCGTCGGCCTGCGGATCGGAAAGGAAACCTTCGGGCTTCCCATTTCCATCGTGCGGGAAATCGTTCGGGTCCCGGAAATCACCGCGGTGCCCAACGCGCCGGATTACGTCGAAGGGGTAATCAACTTGCGCGGGCGAATCGTGCCCATCGTCGATCTGCGCAAGAGGTTTCACGAGAAAGATATTCAAACCACCAAGCGAAACCGCATCATCGTGGTCGAGCTGGAAAATCGGCTGGTAGGTTTGATCGTCAACTCCGCCTCCGAGGTGCTGAAAATTCCGCCATCGCAAATCGAAGCTCCTCACGAGCTGTTTCAGGACGACGAGCTGGATTACGTCACCGGGGTAGGAAAACTGAAGGGCCGGCTGGTGATTATGCTGGACCTCCAAAAAGTGTTGCGCCGCGGAGAATTACGCAGCATGGCCGAAGTCACCCAGGCGGCTGAGGCGAATAACACCAAGGAATTGGTTACCCGCTGACGCGGATTGCTTCTCGTGGTCAGCGGCGGCAAAGACGTGCGTTGAATTCAAGCGAGGCAAGCGAACAACCGGCTTTTCAGGATTTCGAGGCGAACACTTGGATACGCAAACTCTACAACGCCCT
>Ga0302326_10008831_pt1 | contig 22161 bp, 20 predicted proteins | sample Palsa_T0_3_FD_202264 | JGI IMG/M metagenome (GOLD analysis project Ga0302326, IMG submission 202264) | Peat permafrost microbial communities from Stordalen Mire near Abisko, Sweden - Palsa_T0_3 | ecosystem: Environmental > Terrestrial > Soil > Palsa > Peat permafrost | place: Sweden: Abisko... | reverse complement strand
CCCGGCTGACCCTCTGCACGAGCGCGCGCATCGCCAGCGAGTATGCCATACTTAAGTCAATGCTTAACCATCAAACGCAGGCACCCGTGGAGCCGCCGCCGGTCGAGCTGCTGTTCGCGGCGCTCGCCGACCCCACCCGACGCTCGATCGTCGACCGGTTGATCGACGGGCCGGCGTCCGTCAGCGAGCTGGCGCGGCCGCTGGCGATATCGCTGCCCGGCGTCGTCCAGCATCTGCACGTGCTCGAGGCAAGCGGCCTCGTGCGCTCGCGCAAGGCGGGGCGGGTACGGACGTGCAGCATCGAGCCGGCCGCGTTGGGCACGGCCGAGCAGTGGATCGCGCAGCGGCGCAAGACCTGGGAGGAGCGCCTCGATCGCCTCGGCGAGTACCTGGCCGAACATCCCGACGAACAATCGAAAAGGAGTGAGCAGTGAGCGATAGATCGACCAAGCATGCGACGTTCGTGATCGAGCGCACCTATGAGGCCGTGCCCGCGCGCGTGTGGCGGGCGTGGGCGGATCCGCAGGCGAAGCTCCGCTGGTTCGGCCCGAGCGTGCTGGCAAAGCCCGAGCACGAGCTCGAGTTCCGCGTCGGCGGCCTGGAGCGCATGACCGTGCAGGCGCCCGACGGCGCGCTCTACACGTTCGCCGCTCGCTACCAGGACATCGTCGAGGGAGAGCGCATCATCCACACATATGAGATGTACCGCGACGACGCGCGCATCTCCGTGTCGGTGGCGACGGTGGAGTTCGAGGCGGCCGGGACCGGGACGAAGCTGACGTTCACCGAGCAGGGCGTGTTCCTCGACGGGCTCGACACGCCGGCCGAGCGCGAGCACGGCACGCGCGAGCTGCTCGACACGCTGGAGAAGGCCCTGCAGGGTGCGGGCGAGGCGGTATGAGGCGCTCGCGCTGGATCGCGCTGTACGTGCTGTGCGCGGGCATGCTGATGATCGTGCTCGACGTGACGGTGGTGAACGTCGCGCTGCCGTCGATCCAGGACGACCTGCACTTCTCGAGCTCGAGCCTCGCGTGGGTGGTCAACGCGTACCTGATCGCCTTCGGCGGCCTGCTGCTGCTCGCCGGGCGCTTCGGGGATCTCGTCGGGCGCCGCAGCGTGTTCCTCGCGGGCGTCGTCTTGTTTACGCTCGCCTCGCTGCTGTGCGGGCTCGCGAACAGCCAGGCGGTGCTGGTGGGCGCACGCTTCGTGCAGGGCGTCGGCGGCGCGATGACCTCCGCGGTGATCCTCGGCATGATTGTGACGATGTTCCCCGAGCCCCGCGAGCAGGCGAAGGCGATCGGCGTGTACGCATTCGTCGCCTCCGCCGGCGGGTCGGTCGGCCTGCTGGCCGGCGGGGTACTGACCCAGGCGCTTGACTGGCACTGGATCTTCTTCGTGAACGTGCCGATCGGGATCGCCACCGTGGCACTCGCCCTGCGCCTGCTCGAGCGCGACAGCGGTATCGGCTTCGGCGAGGGCACCGACGTGCCCGGCGCGGTGCTGATCACCGCGGCGCTGATGCTCGGCGTCTACACGATCGTCAAGCCGGCCGCGCAGCTCGGCTGGGGCGCGGCGAGGACGCTGGAGCTAGGCGGCGTCTCGCTGGCGCTGCTGGCGGCGTTCGTCGCCCGCGAGGCGAACGCGCGCAACCCGCTCGTGCCGCTGCGGATCTTCCGTTCGCGCGGCCTCGCCAGCGCGAACCTGATCCAGGTGCTGTCGGTGGCCGGGATGTTCGGCATGTTCTTCCTCGGTGCCCTGTACCTGCGGCGCGTGCTCGGCTACGACGCGCTGCAGATCGGCCTGGCGTTCCTGCCGGTGACGATCGCGATGGGGCTGCTCTCGATCCGCTACTCCGAGCGCCTGGTCACGCGCTTCGGGGCGCGCGCGACGATGCTGCCGGGGCTGGTGCTGGTGATGGTCGGGTTGCTGTGGTTCGCGCGCGCGCCCGTACACAGCAGCTACCTCCTCGACGTGATGCCCGCGATGCTGGCGCTGGGCGTCGGCGCGGGCGTGTGCTTTCCAGCGCTGATGACGCTGGCGATGTCGGGCGCCGGCTCCCACGACGCCGGCCTGGCCTCGGGCCTGATCAACACGACCGCCCAGGTCGGCGGCGCGCTCGGCCTGGCGGTGCTGGCGACGCTGTCCGCCTCTCGAAGCCGGGGGCTGCTCGCGCACGGGCGCTCGTCGGACGCAGCGCTCACCGGTGGCTATCACCTCGCGTTCCTGATCGCCGCGGCGCTGGTCGTGGGGGCGCTGGCCGTCGCCGCCACGGTGCCCGAGCCCGCGCGCACGAGCGCCGAGAGCTCTCCGAGTGTGACCAGCGGCGGCGGCGCCGACACCTCGTGGGAGCCGTCGTCGTAGACGATCACCCCGCCGTGCGCGAGCCACGTGCGCGCCCTGCCCGGACCGCTGAGGATCGCGGCCTTGGCTTTGATCTCAGCCGCGAGCGCGCTCGGCGCCAGCGCGGTCACCTGCACGATGCCGGTGTAGGCGGGCCTGCCGGTCGAGGGGTCGAGCAGATGGTGGGCCGGTGCGCCGGTACGGTCGAGCCAGCTGCGGCGTCCGATCCCGCTGGTGGCCACGCCCGTACGGGCGAGGTTGAACGTGTGCAGAGTGCGCCCGTCGAACGGGCTTTCGACGTTGATAGGGCGCGCCTTTCCCGCGGCCCCGCCGATCAGCAAGTCGCCCGCGCAGTTGACGGCGAAGCTCGGGTGGGTGGCGAGCGTCTCGCCGAGCACGTCGGCGAACAGCCCCTTGGCCAGGCCGCCGCTGTCCAGCCTCAGGCCCAGGGGGCGCGTGACGGTCTGCGCGACGGCGTCGACCTCGAGCTCCCGCCAGCGCTGCGAGCGGGACGGGGCGGCGGGCGTTCGCGGGGGAGCCATCTCGAGCGCCGCGGCGAGCGCCAGCCCCCGGCGCAAATCGTGGGCGTAGCCGGCGCTCTCGATCTCGCGCACGAGCGTCGCATCGACCAGCCCGGCGCTCAGCGACCCGGCGCTGCGCACGGCCTGCGCGAAGCGCGCCATCAGCGGGCGCACGGGCACGGTTGGCCGCGGGTCGCCGTTCAGGCGCGAGAGCTCGCTGCTTTGCGAGAAACGCGAGAAGCGCTCGTGCCAAGAGAGCAGCGTGCGTTTGACGATCGCGACGGCCTCCTCGGAGCTGCCCGCGCGCCCGCAGCCGATCACGAGCGCCGCGCACCGCGAGCCGAAGCAGTCGAACTCCTCGATGCTCTCGCGCTCGGCGCTCATGACTGCGACGTGGTCACCGCGGAGGCGCTCGATTCTTCGCTGCCCGAGGAGGAGGCAGAGCCGCTGGAGGCTTCGCTACCGCTCGATTCGTCGCGGGAAGCCGATTCGGTGGTCGAACCCGATTCGGCGCTGGGCGATTTCCGCGACTTGTCGGTGCTCGTGGTCGCGACTCGTCGCCGTGCGGCGGCGGCCACGAGGGCGGGGTCGTGTCCGGATGCGAGCTGCACGTAGACGACGAGGAACACGCCGACGAACACGGTGGCAGCCAGGCCGGCCACTGATCGGCGGATGCGACGTGCGCGCCGGCGCATGGCGTCGCGGCGACCGCGTGCGAGCGCCCTGGCGCTGACACGTGCGGCTTCGCGCTCGCGCGGGCTCATTGCGCCGCACCCGGCGCTGGCGCGGCGGCGGACTCCAGCAGGCGGCTGAGCAGCAGCACGATCGCGGGCGCGACGACGATCGCGATCATCGCCAGGAACCACGCCTGCCCCGCGTCGGTGCCCTCGCCGAGCGAGTGCACGAGCCCGAGCAGCCACGCGAGCGCCGCGAAGCGGTGCAGTTTGCGCCAGCGCTGCACACCGATATGGGTGCGCACGTAGTAGGAGAGGCCGAGCACGAGCAGCATCCAGAAGGCGAGGATGCCGATGCTCGTCCACAGCGTCTTGTAGGAGCTGAGGAACGGGATCGCCACGTCGGCGAGGCTCGGGTGCAGATAGCCGTCGCCGAGCAGGCTCAGCCCGTGCACGGCGAGCGCTAGAAGTGTGGCCAGCGACAGCGCCTCGTGAGCCACCCGCAGGTCGGGCCGGTGGCTCTTCAGAGCGCGCCCGCCGATCAGCAGCCCGACGGATACCGACAGGCTCGCGAGCACCAGCGCCGAGATGCCGGCGGCGCGGCTGGTGATCCAGAACAGATGCGGGCCGACGGCGGTGGCGAGCATGCCGACATCGTGCTCGCCCGCGCTGAACGACCGCTAACCCGATGGTAAGCGTCCGCTAAGAGGCACTAGCATCAACTGCCGACGATGTCGACGGGGTCGAGCCGAGCCTCCGCGAGCGCAGCAGCGATGACGATCGCGCTGCTCGGCCTCGCACTGCTCCTCGGCGCGGGCCAGGCGCGGGCGGCGGGCTGGTGGCAGCCGCCACAACGGCTGACGTGGTACTGGCAGCTGCAGGGGAGGGTCAACAACAACGAGCCGGTGGCGGCGTACGACATCGACGGGTTCGAAAACAGCGCGACCGAGGTCGCGACCCTGCACGGCCAGGGCAAGCACGTGATCTGCTACATCGACGTCGGCACGGCCGAGGACTTCCGTCCCGATTACCACGAGTTCCCGGAATCGGTGCTCGGCCGCTCCAACGGCTGGCCGGGCGAGCGCTGGCTGGACATCCGCCAGCTGAGCGTGCTCGAGCCGATCATGACCGCGCGCTTTCAGATGTGCAGAGAAAAGGGCTTTGACGCGGTCGAGCCGGACAACATCGAAGGCTACGCCAACGACAGCGGCTTCTCGCTGAGCGCCGCCGAGCAGCTGACCTACAACGAGTGGGTCGCCGACGAGGTCCACTCGCTGGGCATGGCGGTGCTGCAGAAGAACGACGGCGAACAGACGCCCGAACTGGAGCCCTACTTCGACGGAGCGCTCAGCGAGCAGTGCAACCAATACCGCGAATGTGCCGACTTCCAGCCGTACCTGATCGCGGGCAAGCCGGTGCTGAACGCCGAGTACCACCACGCGACCGCCAAGTTCTGCGCAGCCGACAACGCGGCCGGGATCATGGGCGCGCGCTTCAACCTCGCGCTCAACGGCCACCGCTTCCAACCCTGCTGGTAGGCGCCGTGCCGGCGTGGCGCCGTCGGCCTTGCCGCCGCGGCCTCTGTAACGAAGCGCTGCGCCGCTTAACGAAGGCGACGCGGTCCTGAGCCGCTTGAGGAACCTTTCCCTTCCGGCCCGAGGGCCTTCCGGTTCGGGTGGCGCGGCCTCACACCTCAGTGGCCTCGCTCTTGACGGCTCGGAACCGCGTCTAGGGTCAACCTAGGGAGGTCCCGCCTGGATTGCAAGGGGTCAGCCAGCCTGCTTTCCGCACCTTGCGGAGAAATCCGTGGCGCGGATCTGCCCGAGCACGGCTGAGCACACGCGGCTTCGCTCAGGCCGCCTCTTCCAGATCGCTAGCCAGCCTCACGAGGCTGACGTTCAACGCGTTTGCGAGCCGCCTGACGGTCATCCAGCCGGGGCTGTTCAGGCCGCGTTCGATCCGCGACAGCGCGGACGATGTGATGCCGGCGTCGAACGCCAGCTGTTCCTGAGTCATCCCGCGCTCTTCGCGCAGTCGCCTCAAAAGCGCCGCGAGCACGAGGTCTGGCTGCTCCCACATTTAAAGAAACATGCCGTAGTCCTAGGGTCAAAGTCCAGGGCTCAAAGTCCTAGGACTGAAAGCTGTGTATTCTTTCGCCCGCCCAAGGCACCACACCGTGGTGTCCCTGGTGCGCAAGCCAGGCGCAGCACCGGCCCCACATCGGCGCTGCGCCTACCTACAGCTGGGGGTCCCCCGGGATTGGCTCCCCGGGGACCCCCGGTTCTTGCAATGGTTGCGGTTGCTGCGCGATCTCGCCCGACGCGTCCCCGGCGCGCGTCGTGACGGGCACAGCCGACGGACGCAGATGCCCATCTTTTCGGAGATAGCGGATATACGGATGGCGCTTGACCATTGCGGCCCGCGGTGTCGATGTCAGCGCAGGCCGTAGTGTGTGCGCGTGTCGCGGAACAGCGTCTCGAGGAGCAGCCTGTTGCCGGGGCTCGCGATCCGGGCACCGGGTCGCGGCTCGTACGCGATCGTCCACGTGAACCGGCACGAGCTCCCCGAAGTGTCCTCTACGAGGTAGTCCTCCGCGAAGCGCCGGAACAGCGGCACGCTGGCCTCCAGTGCGAAGAACGAGAACCGCCGCCCCTCCTCCCAGCGAAAGAACCACTCCCTGAGCACGTTGACGCCGCCGAGCGCTCGCACCGTGCGTGTCGTGCCGACGCCGAACGGCCGCGGCGAGGTCCAGGCGACGTCCTGAAGGATCCGGCACCACGCCAGCGGGCGCTCGTCCGTCAACTCGGCCCAAACGTCGCTGGCGGGTCGGGGAATGTCGAAGCCCTCCTGCAGCCGGAACGGGGCGGTGTCGAAGAAGGTCTCATCGACCGGCCGTGTCGCAAACCAGGGACGCCGCACGAGCGCGAGTGTATCCCGTGATGGTTGGCGCTCCAATGTGAGTCACGCCGATCCCCTAGCGACGTCGTGGGGTGACTTGCTGGCGGCGTCCCTTGGGGGATCTGCGACGGGTAAGCAGGTCGCTGTCTGCACGGGCGATCAGATTCTCGGCTGAGTCGCTGTCGGCAAGCTCTGCGAAGCCAACGGAGATCGATCCCGCGGAGGGGCTTGCGGCCATCGCGTTGGACACGTCGGCGAATCGTTGACGCACTCCGTCGAGCTCGGCGTTTGGCAGCACACACACGAACTCGTCGCCACCAAAGCGCATGATCAGATCGTAGGAACGCAGCCCTGCCCGCAGAGCATCGGCGACGCCCACCAGCAGCGCATCGCCAGCCAGATGACCGTGCGTGTCGTTAACCCACTTCAGGCCGTCAACGTCGACGAAGGTCACGATCAGCGACTGGGTGGTCCGACGAGCTCGATCGATCTCTCTTGTGAGCTGCCTGATGCCCGGTCCCCTTCGGCGCACATGGGTCAGCTCATCTGACTCGGACGCCTCTAGATCGGCCGCCGCTCGCTCGCGTTCTTGCGCTGCCAACGCATGCTCGCGGGCCGCGACCGCACGGTCTTCGGCGGCCTTGACGCGATCGCTCGCGGCTCTCGCTCGGTCCTCGGCCGACCTGGCGCGATCGTCGGCTGCGCGCAGGCGGTCGCGTCGCGCCTCGGCGCGCTGCGCCTCGCGCTCATGGGCATCGGGCGATTCGATTCCCTCGTCGTGCAGCTTGGCGCGAGCGTCCCGCGAGTCGGCGATCAGGTCGCGGACACGTCCAACGCGATCGCGATCCGCTGCGCTGGCTCCGCGTGCGCCGGCCGCAGCCAGACGCGCACGGGCCTGCTGGCGGCGGGACTCCGTAGTGCGGCTGCGGAGCTCATTGGCGATGTCGTGATTTTCTTGACTGGCACCGTCCTGGAGCTCGCGATCGCTGGCGAGCTGGTCGCGATCGGAATCGCTCTGATCCTGATCGGAAGATGCTTGGTCGCTATCGGAAGCTGTTTGGTCGCAGTCGGAGATGGTCTGGTCGCGGTCAGCCGCGGTCTGATCCCTGTCAGACGCCGTGTGATCATCGTCAGGGTGCCGCCGGTCTCCGGGCGGCGCCGATCCATTGACTTTGGCGATTGCCGCGTTGTCCATGTCGCCGTCGTCGCTCGCGAGGCTCATGTGTAGTCCTCTCGTTTGCGATCAAGGCTTGCAAAGCCCGTGCGAGGCCTTAAAGGCTGACAGTCTCGACGTGGGGGGGGAGAGCATCGTGTGATACGCGCGCGAGAGCGCTCACACAGGCGAGCTGGCTCCCACTGGCTGCGAGCCGCGCGAGCGTCGGGCGCGTGGCGCGAGCCCAGCAGGGCTCTGTGTGAGCGACATGGACGGGGCTGTCGGCGCGGAGCAAACATCTCGCACTCCTGTGACGAGTGGTCGCAACGGACCAACTGCGGCGGCCATCGTGTGACCGCGAACCATGTTCCGCTTTCCTGGGGCAACCTCGAACTTGACCCAGGGGCCAATCATCGAAGACGCTCTGGCTCGAATCGTAGCAGATGCTGAGCCGATAAACTAGATTAATTCTATCGTATTGACTACTGTGCTTTGTAGGAGCCAGGAGGACTGAGGAGTAGCCGAGATGGACGTGGAGCCTTCCGAGGGCGACGGCCCCCTTGCCGGAGGACATCTGCTAGCAGCGATCTCGAACAGCATCGTCGCGATCCTGCGTGAGCACTACGGTCGAGGCCCGATGAAGGCCAAGACCTATGCGCTGGACGACATCATCGTCGTCGTGATGCGCGGCAGCGGCTTCACGCCACTCGAGCAAACAATCATGGACAGCGGCGATCCCGACCGCGTGATTGCAATGCGTGAGGGCTTTCAACGCGTGATGGCCACCAAGTACAAGCAGACGATCAAGGATCTCACCGGCCGCGAGGTCGTGGCGTTCCTGAGCCAAGCGCACGTCGAGCCCGACATCACGTTGGAGATCTTCTTCGTCGACGGCCCACTCGAGGGCTTCGGCGCACTGGAGATCGGAGTGGACCCGGTCTGACGAAAGCATGCCGGAGGCGATGCGCATGGGTCAGCACTCGGGGGCGACGGTGTGCAGCCCGACCGCGCTTTCGTCTGCCGGCGCCTGCCGGCGGCGGGCCAGCAGGATCAGGGTGGCGAGCGCCGCTACGAGCGCGGTGCCGGCGCCGGTGAGCAGCGCGGTGTGCATCGCGCTGACGAACGCGATGTGCGCGCGATCGGAGACCTCCGCTCCGAAGCGCGAGGCGGCAGCGTAGGACACCTTGACTTCGGCGGCGACTCGGCTGGAGAGTCTGGTGAGGTTCACGTGGCTGCTGTAGGTGGAGGTGAGGATGCTGCCGATGACCGCGATGCCGGTCGCGCCGCCTACCTCGCGCGAGAGGTCGTTGAGTGCCGAGCCGACGCCCTGCTGGGCGGGCGGCAGCGCTTCGGTGATCGCGCTGGTCGCAGGTGTCATCGCTGCTCCCATCCCGACCCCGAGCACGACCAGCCCGCCAGCCAGCAGGCCGTAGGGGGTGTGGGTGCCGGCTTGAGCGATGATCGCGAGACCCGCGGCGACCAGCGCGAGACCGCCGGCGCACACCGTGCGCGTGCTGTAGCGCGCCGTGAGCCGCGGGACGAGCCGCGAGGTTGGCACCATCGCCAGGGCCAGCGGAAGGATCTGCACGGCGGCGAGCATCGGCGAATCGCCGCGGATCAGCTGCAGGTACTGCATGCCGATGAACGTGAAGCCGAAGAAGGCGAAGAACTGCACGAAGATGGACATGCTCCCCGTCGAAAGCGCCCGGTTGCGAAAGACGCGCGGGTCGAGCAGCGGGTGCTCCTGGCGCAGCTCCCAAAGGATGAACGCGGCGAGCAGCGCAAATCCGAGGATCAGCCCGGCGAGCGTCCGTGGGGCGAGCCAGCCGTAGCTCGGCGCCTCGATCACGGAGAAGATCAGCGCGACCAGGCCCGCTACCACGATCGCGGCGCCCCCGACATCGAGCTTGGGGGCGTTCGGGTCGGCCGACTCGGGCACGAAGCGCAGCGTCCCGGCCAGGGCGACGACCGCGAGCACCACGTTCAGCGCGAACACCGACCGCCATGAGAACGCGGCCAGCAGAACCCCGGAGGCCAGCATCCCGAAGATCGCGGCGCCGCCGCCGACCCCGGCCCAGATGCTGACCGCCCAGGCGCGCTTGGACTCCGGGAATGTGCTCGTGATCGTCGACAGTGTCGCCGGCATCACAAGCGCCGCGCCGAGGCCGAGGGTCGCCCGCAGCGCGATCAGCTCGCTCGCCGTGGTGGCGGCCATCGCGATCACCGAACCCACACCGAAGATCAGCAGGCCGGCTACGAGAGCCACCCGGCGGCCGTAGCGGTCGCCGATCCCGCCGCCGATCAACAGCAGCGAGGCGAACGCGAGCGAGTACGCGTCGATCACCCACAGGAGGTTTGTCTGGGATGCGTGGGTGTCGCGTGCGATGTCTGGGAGGGCCACGTTCAGCGACGCCATCGCGGCGACGACCGCACCGAGCGCGAGGCAGACCACGGCGGTGATCACGCCGTGGCGGGAGGAGACCGTGGCCTCTTTGGGTCCGGCGGTTGCGCTCTGGCTGGAGAGGCTGAGCGTCGAGTTGCGATGTGGGCGGAAGACGGTCATGCGGATCCTTTCGTAGGGCTGATCGACGCTGCCGAAGCTACGGCCGCATGGCTGCGCTCACATCGATCGGATCCCTAGTCGCATCCCTGGTCGTTCGCTCAGGGGAGCTGCGCCTGCGGGCTCTGCGGGCGCCGAGGACGCGGGCGTAGGATTTGGCCGATGCTGATCGGCCGGGACCCCGAGCAGCGGCTAATCGAGAGCCTGCTCGATGATGCGCGCGCCGGCGCGAGCGGAGCGCTGGTGATCCGCGGCGAGGCCGGGATCGGGAAGACCGCGGTGCTCGATCACGCGGCGCGGAGCTCGGGCTTGCGAACGCTTCGCTGCGCGGGGACGGAGTCCGAGCACGACCTCACCTTCGCCGGCCTGGAGCAGCTGCTGCGCCCGCTGCACGCGCTGGTCGATCGTCTGCCCGGCCCGCAGGCCTCCGCCCTGCGGAGCGCTCTGGGAGTGGGTGAGGAGCGCGTGGAGGATCGTCTGCTGCTGGGTCTGGCGACTCTCAGCCTGCTCGCGGAGGCGACCGAGGACGGCCCGCTTCTGTGCGTCGTCGACGACCTCCAGTGGATCGATGCCCCTTCGGCGCAGGCGATGCTGTTCGTCGCTCGACGGCTCGGCGCGGAGGCGGTGGCGATGCTGTTCGCGGTGCGCGACGATCCCACCAGCTGGTTCGAGGCGCCAGGGCTGCAACAGCTGACGCTCACCCCGCTGTCAGAGGCGGACGCACGCGAGGTGGTGGGCAGCGTTCGCGGCGCATCGCTCGGCCAGACGGCCGAACGGCAGTTGCTCGAGCAGGCTCGTGGCAATCCTCTCGCCCTGCTCGAGCTGCCGCTGAAGGACCTCACGGGCAGCGGGCCCGGTGGGCTCGACGCGGCGTTTCGCGCCCACGTGACGCGCCTGCCGGCCCAGGCGCGCGCCCTGCTGCTGCTCGCGGCGGCAAGCGAGTCCGAGGAGACGAGGACGTGGAGCGAGCTCGCGCGGCTCGGCGAGCTCCCGTCCACGGCGAAGCGGGCGAGCGTCGAGGCGGGGCTGATCGGCGACGTGGACGCGGTCGTGTTCAGGCATCCGCTTGCCCGCTCGGCCGTGCTGGGCGCCTCCTCACCGGCCGAGCGAGCGCAGGCGCACCGGCTGCTCGCGGCCGGCGCCACCGTCCCGCTGGCACGCGCGCTGCATCTCTCCGCCGCGACGAACGAGCCCGACGATGCTCTCGCCGCCGAGCTCGAGGACGCGGCGGCAGCCGCATTGCGCCGCGGCGCGTTCGCCTCAGCCGCGGCCGTTCTCGCGCGCTCTGCCGAACTATCAGCCGACGCCGGTGGGCGCCTGCGCCGGCTGATCGCGGCCGCCCAGGCGAACGTCGATGCAGGCAATCCAGAGGCGGCGGCACGCCTTGTCGAGGAGGCGCTGGCGAGCGCCCACACCGCCTCCGAGCAGGCCGCGCTGTGCGCCGTTAGGGGCGCCCTGGAGCTACAGCGAGGGACGCCGGCCGAGGCATACGCGCTGCTGGTGGCCGGTGCGCACGCCGTCGCCGACGAGGACCCCGCACGAGCGCTCGAGCTCCAGGCGCAGGCCATCACCCCCGCGTTCGTCGCGGGCTGGCCCGAGCGGGCGTTCCGCGAGGCGCACGCGTTCCTCGCGGACCTTCCGGGCACGGGCAGGCCGCACGAGCCCTTCCTCCGCATATTTCTCAGCGCGATGGTCACAGCCGCAGACGGGGCTCGTGACGCGGCACGCGCGAAGCTCGCGGAGGCGGTCAGGCTCGGGTTTGCCGCGGAGGACTTCCGTTTGCTGGTGTGGGCGGCGATCGCCAGCGCATACCTGGGAGATCTGCGCAGCGCCAACGAGCTGTGCGCGCGCGCGGTCGTGCTGGCGCGAGCGGCGGGATCGTTCAACACCCTCCCGATCGCGCTGCTCGGATCCGCCCGGCTCGACGTCAACGCCAGGGCCTTCGACGGGGCCGAAGAATACGCGCGGGAGGGGATCGAGCTGACACGCCAGCTCGCGCAGGAGAACCTGGAGACCTGTTTCTCCGCGATCCTCGTCCGTTGCCTGGCGGCGCGGGGTCAGATCGACGAGTGTCGCGAGCTGGGCGAGACGACACTTAACCGGGCGCTCGCGCACGGGATCGCCGCCGCAGCCGACGACGTTCGCGTGGGGATCGCGGAGCTCGAACTGTCGCTCGCCCACGGCGCCGCCGCGCGCGAGATGATCGAGGCGATCTCCCATCCGCTGTTCAGGCTGGTCGCGGCGCCGATGCTGGTGGAGGCGACGCTGTTGAGCAGCGATCCCGAGCCGGGGCAGGAGACGCGCGACGCGCTGGCGAGCCTCGGCGAGCAGGCGCAGGATCCCGGCCGGCTGGCCGTTCTCGCGCGAACGCGCGCTCTGCTCGCGCCTTCCGCCGAGCTGGCCGAGCCGCTGTTCCTGCAGGCTCTGTCACAGCAGCGTCAGCACGCGCAGCCGTTCGAGCGCGCCAGGACCGAGCTCGCCTATGGAGAGTTTCTGCGCCGCGCGCAGCGCCGGACCGAGGCACGCGTCCCGCTGCGCTCCGCGCTCGCGACGTTCGAGGGCCTGGACACGCCGCTGTGGGCCGAGCGGGCTCGTGCCGAGCTCGAGGCGACCGGGATCACCGCGCGCAAGCGAGACCCCTCGACGCTCGACACTCTGACCCCGCAGGAGCTGCGGATCGCCAAGCTCGTCGCCGGCGGGGCAACCAACCGTGACGTCGCCAGCCAGCTGTTCCTGAGCCCCAAGACGGTCGAGTACCACCTGCGCAAGGTCTTCCTGAAGCTCGGCGTATCCTCACGCGTCGAGCTCGCGCGCCAGCCGCTGGCCTCCGTGGCCGCCGACGCGACGGACTAGGGGCACCACTAGGGAATCACCCGAGACGAAACCAAGCACGCCGCCCTAGCGTGGCGTCATGACACCATCCCGTGCGGTCGCTTTCGACCCCCCGGCAGCGCTCGACGAGCTGCTGTTGGCGGTCGGCCTATCCAGGGCGGAAACGGACGGCGCCGTGTCCTTCGCCGGCGAAGACCCGATCGTGGCGGCGGCGCATCGTCTCGGGGCCTGCATCGGCATCCCGATCATGGCCAACGCTGTCGCCGCGCTCGTCCTTCACCGACAGCGGGGCGGACCGGCGCAAGACCTCGAGCTGGACCTGCGCCAGGCCGTGCACGGCATCAACCCGAGCGCCTTCTGGCATCCGACGCTCGGCGGGGAGCTGGCGCCACACCCGTTGGTCCTCGACAACCAATTTCTGATCCTGCCCTACCGCACGAAGGACGGCCGCTGGGTGATGGCAACGGGGGTCTATCCGCATCTTGCGGCGAAGTGGTGCCGCTTCCTGGATGTGCCTCCGGACATGGAGAAGGTCGCGGCGGCGATGGCCGGCTGGGATGCGTTCGAGCTGGAGGAGACCGCGAGCGCGTCCGGCCTACCGGTTTGTGTGGTGCGCAACCCGGAGGAATGGCTCGCGCACCCTCAGGGAGCGCTCCTGGCCAGCCAGCCCGTGATCGGCCTGGAGCGCATCGGCGACGCTCCGGTGCGGGACCTCGGCCCGGCGCACAGACCGTTCGAGGACGTCCGCGTGCTGTCGTTCACCCACGCGGTCGCCGGACCCACCGTGGGCAGGACGCTCGCCGAGCACGGAGCTGACGTGCTGTGCGCCACTCGTCCCAACGACTACGAGCACGAGTTCATCTACGCCGAGGCCAACGTCGGCTCCCGCAGCGCCTACCTGGACCTCGACAGCCAGACCGGGCGGGAACGAGTCGCCTCCCTGTTGGCCGACGCCGACATCGTGGTCAACAACCACCGTGGCGGCTCCCTGGAGCGACACGGCCTCGAGCCTCGAGAGCTGGCGCAACGCCACCCGGGGCTGGTGCACGTGTCGGTCACATGCTATGGCTCGAGCGGTCCCTGGGCGGAACGCGGCGGTTTCGACATGAACGGGTCGGCGGTATCCGGTCTGATGACCATCGAGGGGACCGAGGCCGAGCCCAGGCTGCCGATCACCGGACTGATCAACGACTACATCACCGGCTACATGGGCGCCATCGGAGCCGCCGCCGCCCTGGTCAAGCGCGCCACCGAGGGCGGCTCGTGGCATGTCACCGTCAACCTCACGCGGACGGCCATGTGGTGCCGAGCCCTTGGCCTCGTCGAGCCGACTCTCGCCGGCAGCGACGACGAGCACAGCCTTCGCGAGCCGCTCGCTTACGACGCCCCGAGCCCGCTCGGGGACGTTCACATGCTCGCGCCGCCCGTGCGCTTCTCGCACACCCCGCCGTCGTGGTCCGACCCGATCCTGGTGCCTCGGGGATCCAGTCGCGCGCAGTGGCGACGCCGACCTGGTGACCACGCAAGCGATCGGTGATCGCGCGAGCAGCCGTCCCGCGCCCGCCGATATCGCGACTAGGGACGAGACCAGGGAAGCACCCGAGGCGAGCGTGAGCCGGGCGCCGTACGGTGGCCGTCATGAACTTCTCCGCAACGCACCCACAGGCCGACAACATCGTCCCTCGCGTCGATCTCCCAATTGCGAGCCACGGCGTGATCGGCGACCTTCGCACGGTTGCGCTCGTCGCAAGCGACGGCACGATCGACTGGTACTGCCCCTCGGCGTTCGATTCGCCGAGTGTCTTCGCGGCGATCCTCGACCGCGAGCGCGGCGGCCATTACCAGATCGCGCCCGCGCGCGACTGCGCCACCAAGCAGCTCTACCTGCCCGATACCAACGTGCTGATCACGCGTTTCCTGTCTCCCGACGGCGTGGGGGAGATACAGGACTTCATGCCCGTCGGCGAGGAGCAGCGGCTGATCAGGCGAGTCGCATGCGTGCGCGGGTCGATGCGGTTTTGGCTTCAGTGCGAGCCGCGTTTCAACTACGGTCGCGATCGTCACGCGACGGCGATCTCCTCCAACGGCGCGTGCTTTCGCTCTCCCTCATTGACGCTCACGCTGGGCGCACCGGTCGAGCTGGAGCAGACCGCCGCAGGTGTCACCGCCGAGTTCGAGTTGAACGCCGGACAAACCACCACGTTCGTGCTCACGGAGGGCGATGAAGCTGGGACACGAGTGAGCGAGGTGGCTGCGGGGCGGATGCTGGCCGAGACAGTCGAGTACTGGCAGGCCTGGATCTCGCAGTCGTCGTACACCGGCCGCTGGCGCGAGATCGTCAACCGCTCCGCACTGGCCCTGAAGCTGCTCACCTACGCACCGACCGGTGCGATCGTTGCGGCCCCCACCACCAGCCTTCCCGAGCAGCTCGGCGGTGGCCGCAACTGGGATTACCGTTACACGTGGATCCGGGACGCGGCCTTGACGCTGAAGCCGATCATGAGCCTCGGTTTCACCGATGAGCTACGGGCGTTCGGCCACTTCCTCACGAGCTGCCTGCAGTCGACGACGGGCAACGGGTCTGGGCCGCTCCAGGTGCTCTACGGGATCGACGGCAGAACGCATCTCCCCGAGGAGACCCTCGACCATCTAGCGGGTTACGGAGGGTCGGCGCCGGTGCGTATCGGCAACGATGCGGCACACCAGCTCCAGCTCGACATCTACGGCGAGCTCATCGACGCGGCCTACGTGCTCGACTGCCACACCAAGCAGCTCTCCTATGACGTGTGGAGCGCGCTCGCGTCGGTGGCCGACTGGCTGTGCGAGAACTGGGACCAGCCCGACGAGGGGATCTGGGAGACGCGCGGCGGTCGCCAGCGCTTCACCCACTCCCGCCTGATGTGCTGGGTCGCGCTCGACCGCGCCATACGCATCGCACGCGACCGTGGATTCCCGGCCGACCTGGCGCGCTGGCTGTCGGTCCGCGACGAGATCTTCCACCGCATCATGCAGAGCAGCTGGAGCGAGTCCAAACGCGCCTTCGTACAACACGAGCACAGCGAGCTTCTCGACGCCTCCGTACTGCTGATGCCGCTCGTCGGGTTCATCTCCCCGACCGACCCGCGCTGGCTGTCCACGCTGGATGCGATCAGCTCAGAGCTAGTCGCCGACAGCCTCGTGTACCGCTATGACCCTGCCGCCTCGCCGGACGGCCTCGACGGCAACGAGGGCACCTTCTCGATCTGCAGCTTCTGGTACGTCGAGGCCCTCGCCCGCTCCGGCCGGCTCGCCGAGGCGCGCCTCGCGTTCGAGAAGATGCTCACCTACGCCAACCACCTCGGCCTCTACTCCGAGCAGGTCGGCCCCAGCGGCGAGCTGCTCGGGAACTTCCCGCAGGCATTCACGCATCTGGCACTGATCAGCGCCGCCGTCTGCCTCGACGCGCAACTCACGTGAAATAACACCTCGACTGTCCTCGACCATGACGCGCCCGGATGATGCAGGAGGACGTGACCGAATCATCGATGCGGCCGGCGAGGTGTTGGCCGGCAGCGGACTAAGGGCGATGACGCTCGATGCTGTGGCTTCGCGAGCCCATGTAAGCGAGCAGGCGATTAGCAGGTGGTGGCCCAGCGACGAGGCGCTTGCGCTCGATGTGCTGCGCCGCGAGTGGATTGCCGTTGCGGCCGAGGTACGGCGGGCGGCTTTCAGGTGCGGCCTGTGAGGACGGTCGCTCCGCACGAGTATGGACACGTAGGACGCGGAAGTGGAAGGCCGCAGAAGCGCTACAATGACGCACATGGAGCTTGTTGGTATCCGCGAGATGCGCCAGAACCTCAGCCGCTACGCCCAGCGGGCTCGACACGGGGAGTCGTTTCTGATCACCGATCGCGGCCAGGAGGTCGCACAGCTCACGCCTGCCCCCGGACGCGCTTCGGCCATAGACCGGCTCGTCGCCGAACGGGGAGCCATGCGCGGGCAGGGCAATCTGCTTGACGTTCTGGAGGAGCTACCCGCGCCGATTTCCGGGCCGCCCTCTCGCGAGGTGCTGGACGAGCTGCGCTCAGAGCGCCTGTAGAGCGTTTGCCCGACTACCTCGACACGTCGGCCTTCATCAAGCTCGTGCGCTCCGAGCCCGAGAGCCCCGCCCTCCGCCGCGAGCTGGCCGGCAGAGAACTCCTCAGCAGCACGCTTCTGACCGTGGAGGGACGCCGCGCCGCCCGCCGTTACGGCGAGCTGGCCGCCAGGCGCGCCCGCGCTGCCCTCACAACCATCACGCTGATCCCGTTGGATCAACCGATCCTCGACGCCGCTGCCGAGTTGGACCCAGCCGAGCTACGCTCGCTCGACGCCCTGCACCTGGCAACCATCGTGAGCCTGGGCGAGGATCTCGGGCACCTGTACTGCTACGACGCTCGCCTGGGAGACGCCGCGCAGGCTCTTGGCATCGAGGTCTCCCAACCCCACTGAGACGCCGCCCGAGATCAGCCGCTTGGAGCGCTCAGGATCCAGAACAGCGAGGCGTAGCTCTGCGGTTCTTCCGAACAGTCCTGGCTGAGCGTGCGCTGTGGACTGGTCCCGACGGCCTAATCTAATCGCCTGTGCCTCTGCCGGGCGGGTCATCCGACAAGTACGGCGACCGATATGAGGATCTGCCGAAGTAGAACCCCTCCTTTTCTCCTCGCTTGAAGCGGGCTACATAGGCCGCGGCTTCGATATCGACTTCAAGCTCCTCTTCCGGCATCTCGATCGTGCCGGCGATGTCATCGGGGATCTCGGGCGGTATTCAAATGGGTTGTAGTCGGCTATGGACTATCCCGGCACAGCCTGCAACTGAACCGGTCCCGACGCGCACGAACCGAGCCCGACTTGGAGCTTTCTGCAAACAGCGGATTTTTTGATCGTCGCGGACTGCTGGGCGGCACCTCCGGCGAGGAACCGGCCTGGTAGCATTCCGCACAACCCGCGTTTCGCGCGGGAAACCCACTACCCGAAGGTCTCGGCGACCGGAGCACCTCTGCCACTGGCAAGAGCAGCGCCGGTCAACTAGGCCCGAGAGGAGCAATTATGAGCGCCACCGTTGCGACCCCGAGCCGGGGTACCAACGTTACGGCCTCGGACCGGGGCCAGCTGCTTCACCTGCCGGCGAAGGACCTCACGGTTCTCAAGGCGATCCAAAGGGATCCGAGCCCCGCGCGCGTTCGGCAATTCCAGGGAGACAGGTGGAACGAGGAGAAGACCGGCATCTTGCAGGTCGCACGCATCGCCGACGGAGAGTACAAGGGCCGGCTTCACATCGTCGACGGCGGCACGCGCTGGAAGGCGAAGATCGAGGACGGCGACGTGCAGTACATGTTCCCGTGCTACGTCCGCGAAATGTCCTTTGAGGCGGCAGCGAAGGCGTTTCTCGCGTACAACAAGGACTCGATGAAGCCGAGCGCGTTTGCGAAGTACGCCGTCGGCGTCCGCGCAGGGGAGCACGCCGCCCTCGCGGTGAAGAAGGCACTGGACTCGATCCCACTGACTCCGAGCCCGAGTGTCTCCTCGTTCGGCGACCAGGATAAACAGGGCGATTTCGCAGCGTTCGCGGCCGCCGATCGGATTGTTCAGCGGGCGTACGGTCAGGACGCAGACTGGGACAAAGCCACCGACCTGCTCGCATGGTCGATCCGGATGGGCCGGCAGGCCTACCCTCAGAACGGTCAGCCCGGAGCGGCCTACGGTCATGACGCTGACACCATCCAGGCCATCGCGAAGATCGGGATGGCGAATCCGCTCGTCATTGGTGACAGCGAACGCGAGAAAAATCTCACCAACAGCATCAATACGTGGCTCGGCAACACCCCGACCCTGCAGAAACTGTTCAAACATCGGTCGCGGATGGAGCCATCGCACTGGAAGGTCGAGCTCATGCGCGTGACAAAAAATCACGGCGGCTCGTCATCGCGCGGGAACGTGCTCGCGGACCTGATCGTGAAAAACCACAACCGTAAGTACACGCCGAAGCTCAAGGCTGACTGAGCGAATACTCTACGAACGTAGTGCTCGAGGGCCGGATAGTTCCGGCCCTCGGCTCGTTAAGTACGCTTGAACGTGAACACGATCTCTTCCTTCATGCGTGCCGCGAGGGTTCCACTCGTGTTCGTCGGCGGCGGCAGGTATCGATGTTGCGCCGGTAGCGGACGCGGCTTCTTCTCTAGGAGCTCGAAGCCATGTCGATCGGCGGTCCGTCTACAGATAGTCGCGTTGGAAATCGCCACTCCCTTGAGTTGGGAGTCAGCGACGACCATCACGAGATGCCCGCCCTGCTTCGTGACGCGCGCGAGCGCGCGAGCGAGCCTGTCCATGTCGTGTGTAAAGCGCAGCACCATCCCCTGGCGCGCAGGGGGCAGGTCGTGCATTCGGGGGACGGCCGCCTTGGCGATCTCGCTCACCTCGGGCGTGACCCCCTGAAGACCGCGCTCGACGCCAACTGAGCCTCCTCGAATCTCACGGAGCGCACCCACCGTCCAACCCAACCACACGAGGCTCATCTTGTGCCCGCGCAGGTAGTCGATCGCGTTCAGATATGGAGGGGACGTGACGCAGAGGTCGACCGAAGCCGCACGCACGAAGCCCAGCGTCCGGGCGTCGGCGCGACGAATGCTGGGCCGGTGTTGCCCACCGGCATTGTCCATCAGTCCCTCGAGCTTTTCCGCCGACTTGAGGAACCCGTCGAAAACGTCATAGTCGTTCGCGTCAGCGACGCGATGCGGCCTGCTGTGAGAAGTGTCTCGCGCTAGCGAAGCCGCCATCTCCTTCGTCACAATCATGCGACTTAGCGCGACCCGTAGGGGATCATCGCGTCGCGGACCGTCGATGAGGATGCGAGAAATGCGTGACAGATCCTCTATTTGCGGCGGCGCAAACCAGTAGTTAATGAACTCGTGAGTCTCCTGGTCCCGGCGAATCCATTGTGGAACGCCCGGACCCAGACGAGACGCCCGGTCGAGCACCGCATCCGCCCTGGCGACGAGGTTCTTCGTCCACGAGGGTTGGCAGGCGGTTCGCGTGATGATCACCGCGAGCGGGTCCACGTCCACGCCGATCGCGTGTCGGTCTGCCTCGCCGGCGAGGCGCACCACCGTCCCGGATCCGCACATGGGGTCCAAAACCGTCCCACCCGGCTCGGTCAAGAGCTCGATCTTCTCGAGCGCAATCTCGGGCGCCATCCGGGCCGGGAACGCATGCACAGACTTTCGGGGAAGCGTCGCCGTGGCCATCGGCCTTCTAGTCTGCCGCTCGGCCCGGATAGGTAGCCTAGGCATTGCGCGTCCCGGTCATTGTTGGCCGTGCCATGCGTTGCAACCGCTCTCAGAAGCTCCCGCTCCGAGAACCTTGTTGCCGCTGCAAGCTCCGTGATCCCGTGGATCGGCCATACGATTGTACCTTAGCGGCCGCACGAGCTTGATGTATCGGCGATACGGCGATATGGTCGCAGCGTGGACTCTCTAGGGCGTGCCGCATCCGAACTCGAGATTCCCGCACGGACGCTGCGTCGGGCAGCGTCCGAGGGCCTAGTGCACGGGGAGCGTCTGAGCCCTCGCCGGTTTCGGATCACGTTTCGCGAGGAGGCGTATCTGCGCAGCCATTGGGAGTTGTTGCGGGCGCTGCGCGCATCGTTTCGTACGGAGCCCAACGTCAGGCTTGCTGTGCTGTTCGGCTCGACAGCGATCGGAGCCGACGACGAGCGCTCAGATGTCGATGTGTTGGTTGTGTTGCACGATCCGGCCGTGAGCCGCTTGGCCGAGCTCACGGAGCGGCTTTCCCGTCGTACCGGGCGCGAGATGCAGCTGATACGGCTTTCGGAGGCGGAGACCTCACCGGTCCTCATGTCTGACGTCATCGATCGCGGCCGTGTCCTCGTGGATCGAGACGATCTGTGGTCTGCCTTGAAGGAGCGCGCTCCGAGCTGGCGGCGTCGTGCGCAAACCGTCGAACGGTCCGCAGCTGCCGTGATCGACGGGCCCGATCTCGACCCGGCTGTATGACGTCCGCCTCTCCGGTTCCCGCCCCGCTTGAAGCGAGCGACCCCCAACGTGCGAGGGCGCTGAAGGCGAAGATCGGCGATCGGATCAGCGACGTGCGCCGCCATCTACTTGCGCTGCGCACGGCGATGGCGGAGTTTGGCGATGACTTCGAGCTGGATGCCTTTCGTGTGGCCTACTCGTCCGAGGATCCCGTCGAGCTCAACCGCGTGAAGGCGGTCGAGCGAGGTGTCGATCAGCTCTACAACTACATTGCTGAGCTCACCGCCTTCGGGCTGGAGCTCGCCGAGCTTCGTGGTCGTCGCGATGAGACAAACGCGCGGCGCGATCTCGATGCGCTGAGGGGCGCCGGTGTGATCTCGGCCGAGCTGACTCGCCGACTGCAACGTCTCCGCGAGTTGCGGCGCATGCTTGTCCACGAATATGCGACGGCCACGGCTGAACAGGTGCACGAGTCTGCGCTCCTCGTGTCTGGCAATTTCGCGACGTTCTACGACGCGTACCGGGCGTGGATCAGGCGTGGCTTCGCGCCCCGGTCGTGACGGATGCTCAAGTGGAGGTGGAGCCCGCCGAGCACTCGCAACCGTCCGCCGGGCAAAGCGCTCCAGCCCACGCGCCGGCATAGGCATCGAGTAATAATTTGTGACGGAAGCTCCGGTGGACCGCTGACTCCGGTCATGTCGCCGGGCTAAGCCGTTCTCGTCAGGGCGCCAGGGGCCACCGAGCAGAGCAGACCTTGTGTCCGCAGGCGCCCGTTCTGCGCAGCGATCTTCACGGGATCAAGCGTGCCCGCGCGATCGGGCAGCTGGCCGGCGCCCTACGCACGCCTCACAGGGAAATCCCTGGGGAAATCCGTCGTCCCCGTGATGGTCTCCAAAGACCCGCATTTGCAGGCAATTTCTGATGCCGGAGGAGGGACTCGAACCCCCGACACGCGGATTATGATTTGCATGTTGGTGGTTTTCTCAACACAGATTTGGCTTGTTTACTAGGTTTCTGCTTTCCTCAGATCATCCAAAATCAGCCGATTTCGGTACCCTTTCGGTACCCATTCGTCCGGCGCGAGGCGTAACATGAGCGTATGCCGAGCGCCCCAGCCGAGCCCGCGAACACCTTCAAGCCGGCGACCCTGAGCCTGCGCGACCTGCGCCCGCAG
>Ga0302326_10008830_pt1 | contig 22161 bp, 17 predicted proteins | sample Palsa_T0_3_FD_202264 | JGI IMG/M metagenome (GOLD analysis project Ga0302326, IMG submission 202264) | Peat permafrost microbial communities from Stordalen Mire near Abisko, Sweden - Palsa_T0_3 | ecosystem: Environmental > Terrestrial > Soil > Palsa > Peat permafrost | place: Sweden: Abisko... | reverse complement strand
CGCAGCCGGACAGCGCGTGCTGCACGATGGCGTCCAGCGGCAGCGGCGCCAGTTCGATCTTCTGCTGGCTCATGTGGCTGAAGGCCAGCAGGTCGGACAGCAGATGGTCCATGGTCTGCGCCGCGGTGTTGATGAAGTTCGCGTATTCCCGGCCCTTCTCGTCCAGGTTCACCGAGTGTTCCTCCACCAGGAGCTGGGAAAACCCCTGCATCGAGCGCAACGGCGCGCGCAGGTCGTGCGCGATGGAATAGACGAACATTTCCAGCTGGGTATTGCTGAGCTGCAGTTCCGCCGTGCGCCGGTACACCACGGTCTCCAGCTCCGCGGCGTAGCGCGACAACTTCGCTTCGGCGTCGCGCAGCGCGTTTTGCGTCTTCTTCCGCGCGGTGATGTCGCGGACGTTGCACTGGATGACCTGCTCCTCGCCCTCCTGGTAAACGTTGCTGACGAACTCCACAGCGACGCTGCGCCCGTCCTTCGTCTTGAGCGGCAAATCCTCGTAACGGATAAAGCCGGCCTTCTGCAGCTCCCTGAAAGCGGCCTGGCTGGCGGCCTCGTCCTTGAGCAGGCCGAATTCGAACAGTTCCTTGCCGATGAATTCGTCATAGGCATAACCGAGGAACTTCATGAGGAACGGATTCACGTCGACGATCCGGCGCGTCTCGGAATCGACAATGAGGATGCCGTCGTGCGCGGCTTCGAACAGGCGCCGGTAGCGCAGTTCTGAGGCGGCGAAGTCGACCGTGGTCATGGATTTACTTTGGGACCGCCGCTTTTGCCGTTAATTACAGGTGCAGGCCAGGTGGCCGGAGGGCCGGCTGGACTCAAACCATTGCCCGGGCGCCTCGTCCTCCCCGGGCTCGACATACGTGTCGGCGAGGAGTTCGCGAAGATTTTTGCGGGCGCGGGCGATCCGGCTTTTCACCGTGCCCAGGCTGAGGCCGAGGGTTTCGGCAATTTCCTCATACGAGCGGTCCATGAGGTTGCGCAGCGTGAGAATTTCGCGCTGGTGGGCGCCCAGTTTCTCCATGCACGTCCCGACGTGCTGGAAAAATTCGCTGTTCACCGCCTCGCGCGCGGGATCGGGCGTGTCGCTCGCGACGAAGTCGGCAAAGGTCGCCTTATTGCCATCGTTGAGCGGGCAGTCGAACGAAAGGGTCTGGTGACGATGGCGGCGATAAAAATACCAATAGCGATTGCGGGCGAGATTGAAGGTGATCCGATGCAGCCAGGTGGCGAGCGAGGAATCGCCGCGAAAACCCGCCAGGCCGCGATGGGCCCGGACGAAAGTGTCCTGGGCGACCTCCTCCGCGTCGGCGCGGTTCCGCAGCAGGGTGAGCGCAACGGCGAACATTTTCCCGCGATAGCGGGCCACGATCTCGACGAAGGCGGCGGAGTCCCCGGCGTTGAAACGCCTCACCAGCTCGGCGTCCTGGGCCGAGGCCGGATTCGCGGCGGGGACCCGGCTGGCGCGGCCGGCCGCGGGCCGCGATGATTCCAGCGTGCCGGAAAAGGAGGTGGGAGAGATCATGGCAAAGGAGGATTAAGGGACCTGACGGAACGGATGTTACCGGGAACTCGTCCGCCTTGAAATGGGGTGTTGTGCTAACATTGCCCCAACCCCGCCGGCCCAAGGGACGCCGCGGAAAAATGTCGGGGGAACTTACACAATTTGAGGTTCCCCCCCGGGATCATCTTTTATTTTAAAATATTTAACCCCCTGCCGGTGAGGTATATATAATATCCGGTCTGGGGGTTTTTCCCCGGGCGGAATGATATAAGCTAGGGTGCGTTCATGAACCATTCCACAAATGAAAAATAAAATTAAAGCCAGCTTGTCTGTTCTCGTCGGAATTTCCGCGCTGGCGGGAATTTCCCTCCACGCCACTCCCGCCACCGTAACCGAAAACGGGCTGGGCTCCAGCGACGGGGTCTCGGTCAACAGTTCCACCCTCGGCGACAACCTGAATACGTCAGCCGGCACGATCAAACTTGCCGTCACGCAGGGCGCCCAGACTTCCAATGTGATTGGATTCTGCATCGATCCGTGGAACTTCAGCTCGGGCAGTCCGCTCACCTACAGTATTGTGGCCGTGGCCAACGCCCCCCAAACCGAGGGGCCGATGGGCGCCGGCGCCGCCACCCAGATTGGACAGCTCTGGGCCCAGTATATGACCTCGGCCTACGCGCTTTCCAGCACCGCCTCGACGGCCGACGCCTGGGCGACGGCCTTGCAGCTTGAAATCTGGCAAACGGTTGCGAATTCAATCACGAACCCCGCGTATACCTATAGCCTGAACAGCGTGGCCAACAACTATCCCGGCGAGGCCGCCGCAGTCGCGAGCGACGAGGCGGCGATGGCCACGTTTCTCACCAATAATCCCAATGCCGTGACCGCAGATCTTGAGGCCCTGGACAGCCCCACGGCCCAGGACTATGTGATCGCCGACCTGACCCCGTCCGTGCCCGATAGCGGAAGCATCGCCGGGCTGGTGGCCGTGGGCATGCTCGGCCTGCTGGTTTTCAATAAGAGAATGCGGCTGGCCTGAAGTCAGACCGAAATCTCCGGAGGCCCGGAGCCATCAGTGGAAAAACCGACGTCGATCTTCTGCTCCCGATGGGTGCCGCGCGCGCGCCAGACCCCGCTGTCGTGCGACAGCGCGATTTCGCCATGGCCTTCGCGGGCGGGCGCGGCGGTGCAGGCAGTCAGGATCACGTGCGCGAGACCGGGCGCGGTGGCGACCTCGGCGAAAGGGAATAGGCCCTCCGCGGGCGGAAGGTCCACGTGCCCGGTGTCAACAGTGAAGGCGCCGGCCGCCGCGACGCGCGCGTGCAGCGTGGCAAAGGGGCGGTCGATCCAAAATCCCGCGTCGGCGGCTCCGCAGGACCCGCGATTGTCGTCGTTGAACACCTGAAAGCGGGCCTGCACGGTGGCGGGCACGCCTTTGAGATCGACGCGGTCGAGGAAGAGAAGCACATCCGGCTTGAGGAAAACGAGGGTGCGCTCGACCCGCGCCACCGCGGCGTTCACGAGCTGGTAGGCGTCGGTGGCGTCGCTGGTCACGGTCATCCACCCGGGGCCGGTGCGAAAGGCGGTGACCCGCGCGCTGGCCAGCGAGGCATTCGTCCCCTCGTGGCCATCATGGTACTGATGGCCCTTGCCGTCGATCAGGACGGCGGTGTGGGCCGCGGTGAGCCGCAGCTTAAAGCGCGGGAGCGTCCACTGATACGCGGCGCGGAAGGGGTCGTTCAGGAGACGGTCGCCATGCGCCTTGAAGATCACGCTGTTGCGGTCGGCATGCTCATGATTGGCGGGGCCGCCGCTGCGCAGGGCGACCACGCTGTCGGCCGCCGTCCAGCCGCTGCGGGAAACGACGCGATCATTCGCCATGTGATCGTCGAGCAGGGCCGGCCCGGGCGCCCCCGATTTCACCGCCGGGTCGTACCAGATGATCCCGTAATGGGAATTCGCCTCGCCGATGTCGCGCACGACCTCCTGGGAGACCGGGTCGTCATACGTGCGCGCGACCCAGGCGGCGACGGAAACCTCGACGGGGACATTCGCGTCGCCGAAGTTCACGATGTCGTAGCGCGGGGGCACCTCCTCGGCGGGAACGCCCTGGACGCCCACGTAGGCCTGGTGCTTCTTCCCCGCCGCCGACGGATCGTCCAACCGCGGCATCGTCATTGCCAGCGCGTAGCGGATCGTGCCGGGGTAATTGACGAGGCGGCGGTCGTCGATGCCGCGCGTGCGCCAGAGCACCTCGGCAAAAAGCGCCAGGTGCAGCGTCGTATAGCCCCAGTAACTCACGCCCTCGCCAAAACTGCCGTCGTCGCCATACATCGGGGAAAACGCCAGGGCGCTGGAACGGGCGAGTTCGAGCCACACCGCAGCCTGGGGATGAGTGTCGTAAAGGAGACAGGCGGCGATGCCGAGCCCGGCGGTCGGGATGATCTTGAGATTGGTCTTGTCGAGAATGAGCGGCCAGTGCTTCAAATCGACCACCTTGAGGGGGTAGGGGTCCTCGGGGTCCATGCTCCATCCCTTCACGCGATCGGGATATTTCATCCCATAAAGGCTCGTAAAGCAGGCGGGCGCGCCTTTCTCGGCGATCTGCCGCCTGACCTCCGCCTGTTCGGCGGCGCTCAACCCGTCGCCGAGCCAGTCGAGCGCCAGCGCCAGCGCGATGGTCGCTTCCGGGGCGCGCTGGATGCCGATCACTTTCCGGCCGCCTTCGAGGATCAAGTCCCACTTGGGGTAGTCGAGCAGGCGCCGGACGGCGAGTTTCGCGACCACGAGCTGCCGTGGGTCGGCCGTCACCACATAAACAAAGGCCGTGCGCTCCAGGATGCCGCGCACGCGCAGCATGTCGTCGACGTGGTGATTCAAGCGCACGTGATGCTCGAGAAAATCGGCGTCGGCCCCGAGGTCGGCCGAGACCAGGTTTTGCCAGCATTCGGCGAAGCGGGGATCGGCGACATTCGCCCGGATCCGCGGCAAGTCGCTTTCATCGAATAAAAGGCCGCGCTTTTTCGTGAAAGGGGCGGTTGGCGGCAGCGGATCCGCCTCGGCGGCGTCCAGCCCGACCCGGGCAAATGGCAACGCCGCCAAGAGGGAAGCCTTCTGAAGAAATGCCCGGCGCGAGTGTTTCATATAATGTCTATTTACAGGGCTTTAAGGAATTTTACGTTATTTAACATAATATTTATTGTGCGATGTTTATGAATGGGAGAAGGTAGACGCGATCTCCAGGTCGCGTCCGAAGCGGTCCCGAATCGGGACTGCTTCTCCGTAGTTGAGCACCACAAGTTCCGATTTCAATCTGCCAGAGGAATATTAAGAGCGATTGCCGCGTCACGCATTCGCTTATCAGTGGTTAATAGCGGGCCGGCAACAACGTTTAGACAGGTGGCGAGATGGATCGCGTCGAGAGTACGGAGCGGAACCTTAGGATGGAGGTCGAACATTACCCTCTTGGCCCGCCGGACAACGGCCCCATCAAGTTTGGCGAGCCAAAGGCTTTGTTCAGTAACCCGTTGTTCGAACTGAGCCCAGGAGATTTCCCTGTCTTCCTCCGAGATTGTTCCAGCGCGTTCCTTCCTGAGCAGAGCCGAGAAAAGCTCCCCATAAGCCAATTCAGAGGAAACGATAAATCCTCCAGCGACCTTCGCCGCGCAAGCCTCCGTATCCGGCTCAACGACGAAGAACTTGGTCAGAACGCTGCTGTCGACATACATGGAGGTGCCTGGCTTTTAATTGCCGCTATCGCGCTCAGCACGAATTTCCGGGGTCGAGTCGGGTGTCATTGGCATCGCTCGCAACCGTTCCAGATCGACATAGAATGGTTTGCCGTGAATCGCCGGTTTATAAGCGACCACCATGGCTGTGGGCACGCCGTCGCTCGTAATGACGATCTCTTCCCCCTGGGCCGCGCGCTGGACGACGCTCGACCACTGGGCCTTCGCCTCGCGCACGCCCATCACGTCACGGCGCAAGCCATAGTACGCGGCGGCCTCCTTGATTTGAGCGGCGGTCTCGGGTGCCGCTTCGGGATATTCCTTTGTTTTTTTTGACTTCCTCTTCACTTGCCAACAATGTGGCCTCACGAGGCCACATTGTCAAGAAAACGTAACCGAGGTAATAAGTAACGCAGGCGTCTCGCCTCACATGCACTCTGGACCGTTCATGAGCGCCGTGTTTTGCTCAAGCAATGCTCAGCCGCCCCAGCCTTGCTGCCATTGCAATACTCATATTGCCCTATCTTCTCCACGCCACGCCCAAGGATTTCCGTGCGTTGCCGGCGGCACTGGCCCAGCTCGAACAGACCAGCCGTGGCCGCCTCGGTGTGGCCGTGCTGAATACTGCTACGGGCGAGCGCTCAGGTTATCGCGCGGATGAGCGCTTCCCCATGTGCAGCACGTTTAAGTTCCTGCTCGTTTCTGCTGTTTTGCAGCGCGTGGATCGGCATCAGGAAACGCTTGACCACACGATGGCCATTCCTCCGAAACCGCTGGTCTTCCACTCGCCGGCAACCGAGCCACATGCCGGCGCCACAATGACCATCGCCGCTCTTTGTGAGGCCGCTCTGGTTCAGAGCGACAACACGGCCGCCAATCTCCTGCTCGAAAGCATCGGCGGCCCGGCAGACATCACAGGCTTTTCGCGCTCGATCGGCGACACCGTAACGCGTCTCGACCGGATGGAACCGTCACTCAATGAGTCCCTCGCTGGCGACCCCCGTGATACCACGTCGCCCAAAGCGATGGTCGACGACTTGAAGTCTGTGCTGCTTGGGACCGTGCTGTCGTCAGCTTCCCGCGATCAATTGACGCTGTGGATGACTGCAAACCTCACCGGACTCGACCGCTTGCGGGCGAAGCTTCCCGCTCACTGGCGCGCAGCCGACAAAACCGGCTCGAATGGCGAGCATACCAGCAACGACATCGCCGTGCTCTGGCCTGCCGGCAAGCCACCCATCATAGTGTCGGCCTACATCACGCAATGCACCGGGCCTGAGAACAAGCGCTCTGCCATGCTTGCAGAAATCGGCCGACTGGTGAGGGAATCACTGAAGTAGCGCAGGCGTCACCCCCTGTCGCCGTTGAAATCATTTTCGTTTTTAGGAGCCGAGCAAGCGTGTTGGAGGCAACCCGCTCCACCTTTCGATCTTCGGACATTTTTTGGTAGGGTCATATTGGAATCCGGACAAAATCCGCATTCATCTGGCAGCGCCGATCCGAAACCCGGTCGCTGTTCAGATTCCAGGCATGACCCCGTGAATCGGCCCCGGCATCCCTTTGAGGGCTTGATTTCTTTTACAAACGGGAACCTTCTAATGGGCATAGTGAACTCATTGGTCCGCTTCGCATTTGGCGTCGCCGCTCTGTTTTTCGCCAGCGGCGCGATGGCCGACAGCAGCGATCTTAAAGTCGATCTGGTCGTCGATGTGACAGATGCCGGAAGCAAGATTCCCCCAGCCACCCCTGAGCACCCCGCCTATTATTACCCGGTCGTGCGCGGATATAGTCCCAGGGGGGCGGTTTTGCCCTACCAAAAGCCGCCGCCGCCACTGGCGGATGTGGAACGGCTGATAGCCAAAGAACTGGCCAAGCAGGGCTATTGGCTGGCGACCAAACAAGCGCCCCCTTCGCTGCTGCTCATGTTTTGGTGGGGCTACAAGGCTCCACAAATGGACGACGAGCAAGTTGAGCCCTCATATACGACGCGGGGCATGAACATGAGCCAGTTCATCGTAGATATGCACGACTCACAAAAGGTGGCGGAGGATATCACCCAGCAGGTCACGCAGGAAATACAAAACGGAACGATAAACTCGAATCAGAGCCTGAACGGAAACGAAATGGAGGAATTGGTTTTCGGCTCCCGCTATGAGGCTGAACTCGCCGTGCAATGGAAGGCCAACGCCCGGGAGGCGACGCTCAGGCAGGAATCGAGAATTGCGCGTTATTACGTGATTATTTCCGCATTGGATTTCAACGCGGCGGTTCGGGAGAGAAAGATTGTTGTCTTGTGGACCGCTCGCGTCAGCACGAGTGTTTGGGGCTGCAATCTCGACGAGGTGCTGCCCGCGCTGGTGGCGAAGATGGCTCCGATGTTGGGCAGGGACACCAACGGACCCGAAATCACATCCGTTCCAGCGGTGCCATTGGGCCGGGTGGAAGTCGGCGCGCCCTACGTGAAAGTTGATCTAGTCAAGCCGGCGATCCCGCCGAAACAATAGCGGGGCGAAAGTGACGACGCGCGGCGAGAGGGCTCGCTTGGTTTTTGCTCATCGCACGCCGCCGATACCAGCGCACTTTTTCGCAAACTCGGCGAACGGTTCGGCCCCCGGTCGCAGCGGGTGTTTTCGGTCGCGCCGGGTTTGAAACCTGTGCCACCAGCTCTCGATTTTGTCGCTCCAGGATTTATTCACCCGCACGACGACCAGGAATCCGTCCGGGTTGCCCGCGGGATAACGTTCCGCGTGGTCCACGATCTGCCAGTCAAAGCGCGTGGGTTTCCATCCCCGCAGCGCATCGAGCAGCGCGAGGACGTTTGCCGGCTCAAAGACGTGGAAGTGGATGTTCACCGGCAGGCCCCGTGCGACGGATTCATGCATGACACGGGCCATTTCCAATTTTCGGGCCGGGACCTCGCCGGACGGGATGGACGGCAGGAAGCGGGACCAATCGACGATGTGGACGAAGTCATCGATGTGGGTGTCATCGGCGGGCGTGGTGCCGCGCTCGTGGTCGCTCAGCAGGTGCTCGACGGTTGTGAGCGGCCGCGAACTGTCCCACGTAAACCGCCGGTCGGGCACGACCATGTAAATCAAGCCCCCCGGCCGGAGCACGCGGTACCATTCCGCCAAGGCGGCGATTGGGTCGGCCATGTGCTCAATCACATGGGAAGATGCGACGTAGTCGAGCGAGTTGTCCCGGAATGGCAGTGAGCACGCATGCCCATAGTAGTCGGCGCTGACGGGCGAATCGCCGAAGGAGGTGTAACAGTCGACGTAGATTGGCTCGATCCCGGGGACAGGACGCCCGGCCGCGCCAATCTCGACGCCGATTCCGCCGGCGCGTTCCAGCGGGGCAAGCCAGTGGGCGGCGCGATCCTCGTGCGTGCGTCCGACCGGCGCGGTCGCGGGTCGCTCCAGCCAGCTCTCCCGCTCACCGGCGGCAACGTCGAAGGTCGCAAGCGCCGGTGCCTCGCTGCCGTCACGGAAACGTCCGCGGACCTGAACGCTGAATTGTTTTTGAGGAACGGCCGCCGGATGGCGGGCGAAGAATTCGAAACCGGTGCGGGTCCCCGCGGGCAATGCGAGCGCGGCTGACACATCGGGACGGATGGCGAGGGTCGCGGTCTCGCCGAGCAAGGCATCGCCGCACCACGCCCCGACGGCCGCGATCTCGTCCTGGCGGCTGCCGAGCCAAAGCCAGCCGCGGATGTAAAACCAGAGCGGATCGACCGTCGAACCTGGCGTGGGAGCATCGATGTGGGCCGGCATGGATTGGCGCCCGACCCCACCCTACAAACTGTCCTGATAGAGTTTCTCGTACGCGACCGCGGCGCGCTCCCAGCTGAAATCCCGGGCCATGGCGTTGCGCTGGATGGCGGCCAGCCGGGGCTTGTCCGCATAGAGCTTCAGGCTTTCCTCCAGGGCCAGCAGCAGGCTGGCCGCGGTCGGCAGGCACATGATGCCGGTCCCGGAGCCCGTCGGCTCCTCGATATCGATGATCGTGTCCACCAGGCCGCCGACGCGGCTGGCGATCGGCGGCGTGCCATAGACCTGCGAGTACATCTGGTTCAGCCCGCAGGGCTCGAAAAGCGACGGCATGACGAAGAAATCGCTGCCGGCCTCGATCAGGTGGCTCATGGCTTCGTCAAGCCGGCGGCTGAAGCAGACTTTTCCCGGAGCCTGCGCGGCCAGCGCGCGAAGCTCGGCCTCAAGGCGCTCGTCGCCCGTGCCCAGCACCACGAGGCGGCACCCGCGCCCGAGAAAGAAATCCCGGTTCGCGAGCACCAGGTCCAGGCCCTTTTGCTCCACCAGCCGGCAGACCATGCCAAAAATGGGACCGGCGAAGCCGGGGTCGAAACCGCAGATCCTGAGCAGTTCAGCGCGGCAGGTTTGCTTGCCGGCCAGGTTTGCGGCCGTATAGCGCGCCGGCAAAAAAGCGTCGATCGCCGGATTCCAAACCGAGGCATCCACCCCGTTGAGCAACCCGACGATGTCCTCGGACCGTGTCTGGATGACCCCGTCGAGGCCGCAGCCAAATTCGGAAGTCTGGACTTCCTTGGCGTAATTCGGGCTCACCGTGGTCAGGCGGTCCGCAAAGAGGATCCCTCCCTTGAGGAAGTTCACCTGGCCGTAAAATTCCAGGCCGTCCATGGTGTTCATCTCCTCGGGCAGGTTCGTGCGCGCAAAGGTTGCGGATGGGAAAAGGCCCTGGTAGGCGATGTTGTGAATCGTGCAGACGGTCTTGAGCGCGAGCGTCACGCCGTGCCGCCGCTCCGCCTCGCGCAGGAGCGGAATGACCAGGGCGGCCTGCCAGTCGTGGCAGTGCACGATATCGGCCTGGAGGTCGGCGAGCCGCAGGGTCTCGACCACGGCCTTGGAAAAAAAAATGAATCGATCGGCGTTGTCCTCGTAATCGCGCTGGCCGGTGCCATAGGGATTCTTCCGCTCGAAGAACTCCTCGCGGCCGACCAGGTAAAAGGTGAGGTTCTTGCGCGGCGAAAAGGAGCGCACGTCGCCCGAGAGGAACTGGTCGCCCAGCTCGATCTTCAGGCGCAGGGTCGGTTCCGCCTTGGCGGCGTCCGGGTGCGCCAGCGCGGCGGAGTAACCGGGAAGAAAAACCGAGACCTCGTGCCCCTTGTCCGCCAAGGTCGCCGTGAGCGCTCCCACCGCGTCGGCCAGCCCTCCGGTCTTCATGTACGGATATATTTCGCTGGCCGCGTGAACGATTTTCATCTGGGTGCCGGATGAATAATCTACCCTCGAATTCGCCCGTTTGTCGAGACTTGGAGATTTTGCACGATTTTCATCGCGACATTGTGAAGATGCGGGTTTGATTGAGAGGATTAGACCTAAAAGAAAGACATTTCACCCCGCCCGCCCTACCGGAAGCAAGCCGCCCCAGCAGGAGCCGTCCGGCCAGCACCAGCGTGGTTCGCGGCCCAGAAACACCCGGAGGCACGAGCCCAGCCGCTCCCCGACCGCGGAACCCCGCGCTGCCGAGACTGCCGATCTCGTCGGGCGCATCCAATTCCGGGCCGGCGGCTCCGCATTTGTGGTTCCGGAGACCGCCAGCGGCGGCCGCAGCACGGAACCGGCAGCGCAGATCTCCCCCGATGACACGGGCGTGGCGTTGCCGGGCGACCGCGTCGCCGTAAAGATCTTTCACGGCGTCCAGGGCAAACGGCCGGGCGAGCCGGTGGGCCGCGTGCTGGCCGTGCTCGAGCGCGGACGCGACACCGTGATCGGAAATCTCGGCCGCTCAGGACGCAATTTCGCCGTGATGCCGGACGATCCCCGCTTCGTCTATGAGGTCCTGGTGGAAGATCCCTCCCGATCGGGCCTCAAGCCGGCGCCAAGGCCGGGCGACAAGGTCGTGGTGAAGCTCGGCGAGTGGAAACAGCGCCGCCAGCCGCTCACCGGCGAAATCATCCGCCGGCTGGGCCGGACGCACGAACCCCACGCGGAACTGCTCGGCGTTCTCGAGAAATTCAGCCTGGACACCCAATTTCCCGCCGAGGTGGAACGGGAAGCCGCTGCCCTGCCCGACCATGTGCTGCCGCGCGAGTGCGCGAACCGGCTCGATTACCGGACGCAGCCGGTGTTCACGATCGATCCGGACGACGCCAAGGATTTTGACGACGCCCTTTCCCTCGAAACGCTGCCCGATGGCGACGTGCGCGTGGGTGTGCACATCGCCGATGTCTCGACCTACGTCCGGCCTGGCACCGCACTCGATCGCGAGGCGCAAAAGCGCGGCAATTCGACCTACCTCGTCGGGCTGGTCATCCCCATGCTGCCGCACAAGCTGTCCAACGGCCTGTGTTCGCTGGTCGAGGCGCAGGACCGCCTGTGCAAGGCGGTCTTTTTCACCTATGCCAAAACCGGGCGGGTCAAGGAAACCGCCTTTGCCAACACCGTGATCCGCAGCCGCAAGCGGCTCACGTACAAGCAGGCCCATGCGCTGCTGTTCGAGAATGACTTCGACGTGATCCGCGCCCTGCCCCTGCCTCCCCGGCACCAGACCGGCTCGACCGGTCGCTCGCTGCGCGAGCTGAGCGACGGCGAACTCACCGACCTGCAGTCATGGCTGCGCTCCCTCTGGCATATCGCGGGCCGGCTGCGCCGCGAGCGCATGGCCCACGGCAGCCTCGATCTCGACATGCCCGAGACCAAGATTTTCGTCGACGAGCAGGGCTACGCCGACCGCCTCGAACGGATCGAGCACGACGAGAGCCACCAGCTCATCGAGGAGTTCATGCTCGCCGCCAACGAGGCGGTGGGCCGTCTCACCCGCGTCCACCATCTGCCGTCCCTTTATCGCGTGCACGACGACCCCGACGCGGAAAAATTGGCGGAATTCCAGAAGGTCCTGGCCACCTTCGGCGTCATTGTGGGTGACCTCACCCGGCGCGAGGAAGTGATGAAACTGCTCGAGGCGCTGCGGACCCATCCCCAGGGCTACACCCTGCGCACCCAGCTCCTGCGCAGCTTGAAGAAGGCCGGTTACCGCGCCGCCCACGACGGGCATTATGGCCTGCACAAGAAGGATTACACCCACTTCACGTCGCCGATCCGGCGCTACTCCGACCTGGTGGTGCATCGCGTTTTCGAGACCTATCTGATCAAGCATGGCGGCCACCCCGCGGTCCCGGGCCGGGTCGCCTACGACCTCCGCGGCGTGGAGAGCCTGGCGGAGCACCTCAGCCTCACCGAGATAAATTCGACCGAGGCCGAGCGCGAAAGCGTCAAGATCAAGCTGCTGGAATTTTTCGAGCGCGAGCTGGCCAAGAAGCAGCGCACGCCCCTGGCCGCGGTCATCACCGACGTGCGCCGTCACGGCTTCTTCATCGAGCTGGTGGAGTCGATGACCTTTGGGTTCGTCGCCGCCGAGCAGCTCGGCGACGACCATTATCTGCTTAATGTCGCGGGCTCGGCCCTGGTCGGCCGCCACAAGCACAAGCGGTACGAGCTAAATGGACGCCTGGACGTGGTGGTGGACAAGGTGGACCGCTTCAAGCGGATGATCGACTTTCGGCCGGCGGAACCGGCGAAATAGCGGCGGCGGGCGGCCCGCCGGTACTTGCCATCCGCGGATTGTCGACCAACGTAGTGGGATGGATCACTATGACTTTCCTCAGAAATTCCACGCGGTTTACGACAAGGCGGTCGCGCTCTATGCCAAGGGAGGCCGCGACCCCGGAAGGTACTTCTCCACTGCGGAGAAGGCCTGGCTCGCCGCCAATGGCATCACGCCGCAGCACCTCTACGATTATGCCGAGGACCACAACAATGGCGGCGAACCGGGTTACGAACACGCGCTGACCATCGAGCTGGAGCGTCGAAACTACTTCCTGGACGTCCAGAGCGGCCGGCCGTCGGCGGTCGTCCTCGACGAGGAGTCCCTGCCCGCCAAGACCGACGCCGTGAACGGCATCGAGTGGCTGCCGCGGATCATTCCCAAGGCCCGGGCCAAGCTCCGGGGCGAGCTGCCCGCGAGCCTGATGTACTGCTGCGGCGGCGATCGGCGCTTTTTCAAGACCCACGATATCCTGCCCGCGGAGTTTCTCTGCCTGGTCTGGCGCTTCGAGCATGACGACGCCGCGGTGGTGTCCTGGGTCGCGCGCCGCAGCGGGGCGAGGTAAGCGGAAGAAGCATTGCAGACGGGGAAGCGGTCCCGGGCGACCGCTTCCAGACGCGACCCGGAGATCGCGTCTACCTTTCGGACGCAAGCGTTTACTTCAAAGCAGTTCTCCCTGCGTCTCTCCCGGGGGCTCGGCTGGCTTCACGCCTAAAAAAGGACCGTAGCGTTTCAGCCAGTCGTCGAGCTTGTCGGTGTAATAGACCGGATCGTACGGCGCTGCCGCCGCGTCGAATAGCTCGACGGGCCGGGCGCGCTGCCAGTCATTGGTCCGCCCCTTGGATTTCGGCCCAATGTAGTAGGCCACGCGCTCGCCCATCCGGGGCCGCGGGGTGAGCTGCAGGGCGGCCTCGGCGGCCGCCCGCCGCGGCTTGCCGCCCTCGGCGACGAAGCGTTCGTAGGCGTCCGGGTCCTGTCCCAGAGTCTCGCTTTTCGCGAGCTCCGCGACCGGCGCCGTGCGGCCGGCGATGCGCTGGCGATAATCATCCACCAGGGCCAGCGGCGACTCCGGCGAAGCGCCGACGAGGAAGCGGATGAGCTGGTCCATGAGGCGCTGCAAATAGGGCTCGATGCCGCGGGAGCGCAGCGCGCTCCCGCGCAGGATGATCTTCGCGCCGTCATAGAGCGCGTAATTCTTGGCCTTGTAGCAAAACATGGCCTCATAACGGCCGTCGAATTCCAGCTCAATGCCCGGGGGCAGGATGGCCGCCGCCTTTTCGAGCAGGGCCCCGGGTTCGGAAAAATACGCCTCCGATGAAAGGTAGATGCCGTCGGTATCGGCCTCGAGCACGGCGCATCCCAGCCGCCCAAATTCGGCGATGAGGGACTGCAGCAGTTCGCGTCCGCGCCGCGTGACTTCCGCCGCGAGTTCGCTGTCGCCAAAACGGGCCCCGGAAAAGCCGAGATAGCCGTAAAACGAATTGATGAGGATCTTGAACGCCGCCTGGCGCGCGCGGGCTTCCGCCCGCTCGGCCTCGGTGGGCGCCGAGCGGGCGAGCTCCTTGCACTGGTACCGGTAGTCGCGCAGCGTCCGGAGCAGCGGGATGAAAACCCCCAGCGTGTCGTGGCGGGGATTGCGCCCCATCTGGAGCAACAGGCTGGGATAGAGCGACGCGACGTCGAAGTGAAGCACGCGGCGAAAGACGCCTTCCTGAAAACTGCGGGCGAAGCCGCCCTCGAACGGAGCCACCTCCGGCGGCAGCGGGCACGCCTGCCGGGCATGATAGTATTCCTCAAGGAAAAGCAGGTCGATCTTTGCCGTCGTGCCGCGGAGGGTGGCGTCCTGGAGCTGGATCGGAAACGCGCGGGCCTGCTCGAAATAGGTCGGCAGCAGGAGATTGCCCAGGCCCTCCGTTTCGCGCAAATCGTCCTCCAGGTAGGCGCAAAAACGCGCGCGGTCGCCCGAAAAGGCCTCGGCGATGCGATCGCCCGCGATGAACGTGCGCTCGCCGCTTCGGCTGAGGCCGAAATATGCCGCAACCGCCTTCAAGCCGAACGAGGTCAGCTCGCGCGTCGTGATGTCGTAGAGGTGCGCCAGCAGGTAGGTGTCGATCACCGCTCGCCCCGGCAGGTCGCAGCGGCTGAAATCGATCCAGCGTTCCGCCACCTTCAGGCGGCTGTTGCGAAAGGAAGCCTTTTGTCCGTAGCGCCCCCAGGCGCACGGCACCCGGTGAAGGCGGCAGCGCAGGCGCAGAAAGTCAAAATCGAACCTGAAAATATTGTGGCCCTCGATCACATCGGGATCGAATTCGGCCAGCGCCGCGTTGCCAGCCTCGAGCAGTCTCTTTTCCGCCTCATCGGTCATCGCCTCCAGCAACAGCAGCCGGTTGCGCCCCGCGCAGCGCAGGCCGATCGCCAGGACCCGGTCCCCGGCCCGCGTCGCATTGCTGAAGCTCCCGTCGGCCGAGGAGGTTTCGATGTCGAGCTGGCAGCGCCGCAGCGCGCCAAACCGCAGGTCGCGGTAAAGCCGTTCGCGGCGCTGCATGAGAAACTGGCTTTCCAACGGCGCCACGGAGTCCTTCGCCCCGCCCCATGACTGGAGGAAAGCATCGTACGCGGCGAGCGTCCCGGCGTGGGCGAGGAGGCGGAAGACCCCCTCTCCCGCCAGGGGCTCGATGGTGATGTCCGGGCCGGCTTCGATCGGCCCCTGTCCCAGCCAAACAAAGGGTTTGAATGACTCCAGGCGTTCCTCCCTTCCGCCGTCCAGAGTGGCAATCGTCGTGTGAACAGCGCCGTCCTTGTCTACCCAGACGCCGCAGAGAGTATCCATCGAAAAGTTGAAAGTTGGAAGGAGGAAGTGATCAGTGGATAACTTCCTCCGGAAGTTTTTTTAACGCGTACTTCCGCCTTTCTACTTTCAACTTCCCACTTTTCTAGAACGGCTTGGCGTAAACCATCGCCACCGCCACGGCGAGAAGCCCCACGCCGGCGAGCATGAGCAGCGGAGCGAGGTCGCGCCGGCGGTACGCCAGCCCGGCCACCGCCGAAAAGCCCAGCCAGCAAACCAGCTTGACGATGATCCATCCCAGGGGCGCGAGCCCGTAGAGGCCCTGCCACATCCGGAAGCCCGTGAGAAAAACGGCCGCCGTGGCTATGCCCGCTATCATCAGGATGCGCTTGCGCGACTCCGGCGGAGCCGTGAACGCCAGGAACGTGAACCCCGTCAGGAGGAGGATCGAAACGACGTGGATGATGTGGAGAAAAACCAACTCGTGGGGATTCATGGAAAAAAGATGACACCCCGCCTGTGCCGTGTACTCAAAGGCTCAGGACCTTTTTGTGTCAAGGTGGGCGCCTCCGTCGCGGCGTTTGCTTTCCGGTGTGCGGCCTAGCAGCTTCCACGACGGTTTTGGCTCCCGTAAGGATTCAAAGGCAAAGAGCGTGTATGAGAGCACCTCGAACACCGCAGGGTGTCGGGAACACGCTAGGTGGCGAATCGGCCACGTCAATTGGTATCGCAGGGAACCCCCCCGGGAAGGACGGTGTCCCTCAACGCGGGATTGCCCAACTTCTCCGTTTTTTAGGTCCTCCCGTCAGCCGACGAACGGTTTCGCGACTTCGCTGGAGTTTTTCCCTATGACCGCAAATAAAAAAATGCTTCAAATCCTGATGATCGAGGACGTCCTGGCCGACCGGACGCTCGTCAGTCATGAATTGCAGCGCGGGGGGGTGCGCTTCAAGGCCGCCTGCGTGGAGACCCGGAGGGAATTTCTCCACGAGCTGGAGCACAATCCGCCGGATATCGTCCTTTCCGATCATGGGGTGCCGTCATTCGACGGCTTTGCGGCGCTGAGAATCGTCCAGAGCAAGCATCCCCAAACGCCCTTCATTTTCGTAACGAACGACAAACGCGAGGAACTTGCGGTCAAATCCCTCCGCGATGGGGCGGCCGACTATGTGCTGAAGGAGCGCCTTTCCGAGCTGGTTCCCGCCCTGCAGCGCGCCCTCCGCCTGGCGGCGCACGAAACGAATGCGCGCAACGAAATCCGGCGATTGACTGCGGAATTGGAGCTCCGGATCGGGGAGCGCAAGGGCGAGTGGCAGCGGGCCAGCCACGAAATGGAGACGTTTTCCCACTCCGTTTCGCATGATTTGCGCGCGCCTTTGATCCGAATCGACGGCTTCGCGGACCTCCTGCGGGAATACATGGGGCCCCGCCTGGGGGAAAAAGGCCGGCATTACCTGGATATCATCGCCGACTCCGCCTCCAAAATGGGGCAGATGCTGGAAGACCTGCTCGCCTTTTCGGCCATGAGCCACGCCGAGCTTCACCACGTGCGGATCAACCTGGTGGCATTGCTGCAGGATGTCGTGAAAGACCTGCACGCGGAGGCCCAACACCGGGTGATCGATTGGGTGATCGGGGAATTGCCGGAAGTCTGGGGCGACCCAAACCTGCTGCGCCAGGCAATTCACAATCTTGTCGCCAACGCCCTCAAATACACCCGCAACTGCCCGAGGGCGCGCATCGAAGTCGGCTCCCGCACCGCGGATCGCGAAATGATCTTCTTTATCCGCGACAACGGCGCGGGGTTCGACATGAAGTACGCCGACAAGCTCTTCGGGGTATTCCAGCGATTGCATCCCGATGCGGAGTTCGAAGGCCACGGCTGCGGTTTGGCCAATGTGCGCCGCATCATCGCGCGGCACGGGGGTCATACCTGGGCGGAGGGGGTGCCGGATCACGGGGCCACGTTTTCCTTTTCACTACCCATCGGAAAGGAGCTCGCCGATGACCTTGTCCAAATGCATTCTCCTGGTGGAGGATGACAGTGCCATTATCGAGCTAATCCTCCGTTCGCTGGCTCCCCACGGCATGGCCGACGCCGTGGTGCCGTTGCGGGATGGGAATGCGGCGTTGAATTATTTGCGGGCGCAGGGCGAGTTTCAGGGCCTCAGGCTCCAGCCGCCGGCCGTCGTGCTCCTCGACCTCAAGATGTCCGGAAGCAGCGGACTGGAGATTTTGCACGAGATCAAGGACGACCCGGAGCTGCAGATGCTGCCGGTGGTGATCCTGAGCGCTTCGCTGAACGAAAGGGAGGTGACCGCCTGCTATCGGGCGGGAGCCAACGCCTATGTGCGCAAGCCATTCTCCTTCGACGAGTTTCGAACGGTCATCCAGCAGACGGTTCTTTTCTGGATGACCGTGAATCAGGTGGCGCCCGCCACCGCCAGCCGCTTTTCCGGAGGCCCGGCCGGGAATCCGGCCGTCCCGTCATGATCGCGGCTAAAAAAAAGCTTCGGATTCTGACCCTGGAAGACAGCGGGCTGCACGTGGAATTGATGGAGCATATCCTGCACAAAAGCGGGCTCAAATGCTCGATCGAATGGGTCGAAAACCGGGAGGCTTTCAAGGACCGGCTGGCCCACGATCCTCCCGACCTGATCCTTTCGGACTATTCCCTGCCCGCGTTCGACGGCGATTCCGCCCTGCGCCTCGCAAAGGAAATGGTTCCCGATATCCCCTTTATCTTTGTCACCGGGGCATTGGGCGAGGAAGTGGCGATCGAAACCCTCAAGAACGGCGCCACCGATTACGTCTTGAAAACGCGCCTCTCCCGGCTGGTGCCCGTCGTCGAGCGCGCGCTGCGCGAATCCGAAGAGCGGCGGGAGCGGCTTCGCGCCGAGGATGACCTCCGTCACGCCAACGAACAACTGCGGGCACTGAGCGCCCACCTCCAGCACATGCGCGAGGAGGAACGGACCCGCATCGCCCGCGAGGTGCACGACGAATTGGGCCAGAAGCTGACCGGCCTGAAACTGGACCTTTCGTGGCTCGACCGGCGGTTGTCCTCGCCGCGCAGCGGTCCCCTCCGCCAGAAAGTGAAAGATCTGTCGAATGACGTCGACGCGACCGTCCAGATCGTTCGCCGGATCGCCACCGAGCTTCGGCCGCAGATCCTGGACGATCTCGGGCTGGGTGCGGCGCTCGAATGGCAGGGGAGCGAGTTTCAAAATCGCACGGGAATCCATTGTTCGGTCACATCCCGGGTGGGAGATGCCACCTGGAACCAGGAATTCACCACGGTTTTCTTCCGGATTTTCCAGGAGCTCCTCACTAATATCATACGTCACGCGAATGCGACCCTGGTCGAGGTCCGCCTGGCCGAGGAGTCGGGCAGCCTCGTGCTCGAAGTCCGGGACAACGGTCGGGGAATCACCGAGAAGGAAATTGGGAACAACCGGTCGATCGGGCTCATCGGGATGCGCGAGCGGGCGGCATTGGGGGGAGGCGCGATCACCTTTGCCGGCGTGCCCGGAAAGAGCACCACCGTCCGGGTGGTCATCCCCCTGCCGAAGGCCGAAGGAGTCGGATCATGAAGATCCTCCTCACGGACGATCACGCGGTCGTCCGGCATGGACTGAAGCAGCTTTTGGCCGCGGAATTCAAGCGAGCGACTTTCGGCGAGGCGGCCAATGCCACCGAGGCGCTCGATCACGTGTCCAGCCAGGATTGGGATGTCGTTGTGCTCGATCTCAACATGCCCGGGCGCGGCGGACTCGAAGTGCTCAGGGAAATCAAAAAAATCCGTCCGCAGCTGCCGGTCGTGATTTTGAGCATGCATCCGGAAGACCAGTTTGCCATGCGCCTGCTGAAAGCGGGAGCCGCCGGCTATCTGACCAAGGAAACCGCGCCGGAGCAGCTGGTGGGGGCGATCAGAAAGGTGATGGCCGGAGGGCATTACGTCAGCCCGGCGCTGGCGGAGCAAATGGTGTCCTTTCTGGGCGTCGATGTGCAAGTAGCGCCCCATGAACGCCTTTCAACCAGAGAATTTCAGGTCTTGCACCTGATCGCCACGGGGAAACCCGTGAGCGCCATCGCCAAGGAGCTGTCGCTGAGCGTCAAGACCATCAGCACCTACCGGCAGCGCATCCTGGAAAAAATGGGCATGACCAGCAACGTCGAGCTGATCCGCTACGGCCTGCAGAAGCAGCTGGTGGAGAAGGACGCGGACAATTCCGAGCTCAAGGCGGAATTGGCCGCGCCCAAGCCCGCTGCCTAGCGGAAAGCTTGCTCGTGTAGGACAAATCCCGACAGGGGTGTGTCCGGAATAATGACCCGACAATCAGACCAACACGGATAAAAATTAACATGCCGATCCCCTATGATGGGCGGCATGTTAATTCGAAATGTCGCAGCGATCGCCTTCCTCTTAGCCTGTCCCCTGGTCTCCGCCTGGGGGTCGACCTACTACGTGGATTATTCGGCGGGAGCGGACGCCAACGGGGGCACGGCGGTGGCGCCGTTCCAGCATTGCCCCGGGGACAACAATGCGACGGGTGCGGCCGGGGCGGTGACGCTGGCCTCCGGCGACACGGTGGTCTTCAAGGGCGGGGTCACTTATGACGGTTACATCAACTGCCCGAGCAACGGGGTCACCTACGACGGCAATTCGGCCGGCGCTTTCGGCACGGGCCGGCCGGTTTTCAGCGGCCAAAACAGCACCACCCAGTTGAATGGCTTCACCGCCGTGGGCAAATCCGGCCTGATCTTCAACAACCTGGAAATGACCCTGTACGGCGGCCATGGCTCGATCCCGTGGACCGGCACCGAGACCCGGGGCTTCTACGGCTACGCGCTTTATCTGGACGAATGCTCCCAGGTGACGGTCCAGAACTGCTACTTCCACGGCATCGGCGACTGGCAGAACGTCGCCAAGGCGAACGAGGGCTACATGGAAGGCGTCGGCATCGCGGTCATCGACAACGGGAGCGCGATCACGATCACCGGCAACGAATTCACCCAGATCGGCCGGGCGGGGATCCTGATCGAGCCCAAGCAGGGGACGCAGATTTGCACCAACATCGCGATCACCGGGAACAATTTTCATGACTACATCCGCTGGGGGGTCTGGCTGGCGACCGGCAACACCAACTGCACGCTCAACGCGGTCACGATCAACGGGAATCAGTTCCACGACATCTATCAGTACGACACCAACGACTGGCTGGGCCTGCCCAACGACGCCCCCCACGTCGATTGCATCATCGCCTACATCGGCAACGTGCCCGCCCAGGGCGGGCAGTCCCTGGGCACGGCCGCGAATCCGATCACGATCTGCAACAACTTCTTTTACAATAACGCCCTGGTCACCCAGGTCCAGAATTCGGCCGTCTTCCTCACCAGCTGGGGCGGCCGGGTGCTGATCCACGACAACGTCTTCATCAACACCCTGTACAACGGCAACGGCGCCATTTTCTGCCTCGAGGGCACCGACACCTCGATCAATCCCGCGCCCGATTACTGGATTTGCAACAACAGCTTTTACGACACGACCTATGCGGTGACCCTGGAGTCGGCGGTCGATCCGCTGAACAACGGCGACATCCACATCCTGAACAATATCTTTTACAAACCCGACACGAGCTCGGGATATTCCGTCCGGGTCATGGACAACAACAGCGCCCCCACCCAGCTCGACTACAACGTCTACTTCACCGCCCGCCCCGACAACCAGCTCGCCTTCACCCCCGTGGGCTACCAGACGCTGGCCCAGCTCCAACGCCAGGGTTACGAGCAGCATGGCATCCAGGCCGATCCCCAGTACCTCAACATCGCCTTCGGGCTGGGCGCCAGCAGCAGTTCCAACGACCTGCATCTGCAGGCCACTTCCCCCGCGATCGGCGCCGCCTTGAACCTCTCCGCCCTTTTCTCCGCGGACAAGGACGGCAACACCCGCCCCACCGGCCAAAGCGCCTGGGACGCCGGTGCCTATGAATTCGCGGGCGTCGCATCCGCGGTCACCGCCGCCGCGGTTGTCACCGCGCCGGTTGTTACCGCCCCCGTTGTCACCCCGACCGTCGTCGCCGTTCCCGTGGTCACCGCGCCGGTGGTGATTGCCCCCGCGGTCACCGCTCCCGTGGTCACCGCCCCGGTTGTCGCCGCCCCGGTTGTGACCGCGCCCGTGGTTACCGATCCGGTGGTCACGATCCCGGTTGTCACCTCCCCCGCCACCAGCACTTCGAGCAGCGCTGCCCCCGCGTCCCGCCTGATCAACTTCTCGGTGCGGGCCTTTTCCTCGGTCGGGGCCAACACGCTCATCGCCGGCTTCTCGGTGAGCGGTGGCAGCAAGCAGATCTTGATGCGCGGGATCGGTCCCGGACTCGCCGCGCAGGGCGTGACCGGTTTCCTCACCAACCCCGAAATCTCGCTTTATGCCGTGAACGCGGAACTCCAGTCAAACGCGGGCTGGGGCGGCGCCGCCGCGCTCGCCAGCGCCTTCGGCCAAACGGGGGCTTTTCCCCTGGCCCCGACCAGCCTGGATGCCGCTCTCCTCGCGA
>Ga0302326_10008829_pt1 | contig 22161 bp, 19 predicted proteins | sample Palsa_T0_3_FD_202264 | JGI IMG/M metagenome (GOLD analysis project Ga0302326, IMG submission 202264) | Peat permafrost microbial communities from Stordalen Mire near Abisko, Sweden - Palsa_T0_3 | ecosystem: Environmental > Terrestrial > Soil > Palsa > Peat permafrost | place: Sweden: Abisko... | reverse complement strand
GTAGTGGCGGGAATTTGGCCGCTGGTCAGCGCGCGCAATGCCGAGTTCATGAAAAATGAGCTCCGGGTTTCGGTGCCGGACTCTATTCTGGAACGTATGCAGCGGGCTCCGACACCGGATGCGGCCAGGGCTGAGGGCGTGGCCATTGCTCGGGAGATGCTAGTGGCGGTCCGGCACACCGTGCAGGGGGCGCAAATCAGCGCACCGCAGGGAAGGTACACCTCGGCGGTGGACGTGCTCGAGGCGCTGGGAACGAAGAGTTCCACCACAGCCTAGCGTTCCCTTTTTCGGAAGGACACACGGTTGTTCACAATCTATTTACAAGAAAAGACTGGACACCCTGCGCAAATCGTTGCATACAATAAAGTCAAGGAGCTAAAACCCGTTGGCCAAATTTGAAGAGTGTCTTCAGCGCCTGGAGAAGATTGTTCAGGAACTGGAAAAGGGAGATGTGCCTTTGGAGACGTCTCTGACCCTTTTCGAAGAAGGCATGCAGCTGTCATCCGCTTGCCGGAAGGAACTGGAACAGGCTGAAGGCAAGGTGGAGATTTTGCTGAAGAAAAACGGGAAGCTCCAAGCCGAGCCGTTTGAGCCCTTGGCTGAAAAGGCGCCTGCCTCCAGGTAGGCGATTCGCCGTGGGGCTCGTAGGTGTAATGTCTGTGGAGTGGCGGTTACGAACCCTTCCCCGCAGCCCTAGTCCGCGGTAGCTGACGGTTGTAAGTCAGGAGGATCTATGGGCTCTAGTGTCGTCGTTCTTGAAAGCGATTCCAGGCTGGCTGAGTCTCTGGCCGGTGGGCTTTCTTCTCACTTCAATTCCATACACTTGACGCGCTCCGGGGACGAACTCCGCGAGCGAGTCGCCGGGAACCAGCCGGAGGTCGTGATTCTCGATATCGAAAACTCCCGCCTGACCGAGGTGCGGAACTTGCACCACGATTTTCCCTCACTGCCGATTGTGTGCACCCATCGCATACCGGACGAGCAGTTGTGGATTGCTGCCATGGAGGCGGGCGCCAGCGACGTGTGCCCCGCCGATGACGTGCAGAATGTGTTGACCTCGGTCCTGCGGAGCGTGGCGTTCGCAAAGAGCAAGGCAGCATAGAGTCATGCGAAGTCCTGAAGCAGCGAGGACGCCTTCCGGCGTCCTCGTGTTTTCTTAAACGCGAACAACCTTCCCAGAGGGACCGTCGGGAGCAGCATCGGCCGAATGGGCGTGCCGGCATAGCGCGCTATTTCGGCATTACTACGACTTCGTCCTTGGGCATGGCATCGAGAGTCGCCTTATCAATCCCTAAGTGGGCTATCACGAGCTCCGGCGGAGTATGTGTGAGCCATTCCGACAGCGCAAGATCCTGATAGAAGCTGCTCTTGAACATCTCCAGAAACTTGAGGTCGGTGTGGCCCGTATTCTCCACGTAGTGGGGCAATGTCTTGAGGACATAGCCAACGTCTCCAGCTTGAAAGTCCATGGTGCGGGCGCGGCCTCCGGTAGCGAACACGGTCATTCTTCCGGAACCGCTGATGTAGTACTGCCATTCGTCGGCATTGGGATGCCAGTGCAGTTCGCGTATCCCTCCCGGATGAACCGTCACTATGGCGGCTGCAATCGTGGTGGATATTTTGAACGTGCTCGAATCGATGATCCGCACCTCGCCTCCCTTGGTGCGCTTCGTGAACGGTTGTTGTGAGGTGCGAAAAGCGAAATCGAGGGGCGACAAGCCAAGCGTGCCTGCGGTCACTTTCTGGTCGGCGGCGAGTGGACCGGGAACTGCAGCCTGGAAAATAAACTTCTCCCGCCTCGGCATTTTGTCCAAGGCCTGCTCGCTTACGCCGAAGTTTTTCGACAGCACGTCATGGGGCGTGTGAGCCATCCAGTCGGTGAGCAGGACGGTCTCGTATTCCGAAAAGTTTCCATCGTCAAACACCAGCAGAAACTCACAACCGTCGGGATTCAAGCCTTGAATGGAATGTGGGATCCCCGTAGGAAAGTACCAAAGATCGCCTTCCGTCACGTCGCTCACGAAGCTCTTGCCGTCCGCATCGAGACCAGTGATCCGCGCGTTGCCGTAGAGCATGATGGCCCACTCGGCAGCGGTGTGCCAGTGCAGCTCTCGTATGCCTCCGGCGGTCAATCTCATGTCCACGCCGGCAATCGACTTGGAGACCGCAAGCTCGCGGACCGTAACTTCGCGCGACCACCCACCCTCTTGCATCCGTTTATGCGCGATTGCGAAAGGGTATTTGAAGGTCTGCACGCCGCCGGCGTCGGTCGGTGGCGGCAGGAAAGAGTCCGGGTTTTGATCATCCAGCGCGGGATTGCCTGGTCCGGGAGCACTGGCGCTTCGATCGCTCTTGGCCGGGTACGGTTTCTGGTCTTGGGCGTCCGCTGCCGATAGCATTCCGACAGCCGCTAATGCCGCCGACCCCATTCCCAAAAATCCACGCCTCGAATAAGTGTCGTTCTTGGTATCGTCGCCCATAAGTCCTTCCTTTGATACAAGAAAGAAAAGTTCCGATCCCAGTTTTCCATTTCCGCACACCGACTCGGCAGCCGCCCAGCGGCGCGAATCGCTGTATGGTAACGTAGCTGCGGATCACTTTCTACTGTCCGCACGCTCGAAATCGTTTCCAGCCGCCGTGCTTTGCCAAGTCGCCCCTTGTTATACTCACTGCTCGATGCTGCGAGAAACTCTTGAGCAAGGACGAGGGTTGACGGACGCGGCGCTGGACCGGCTGATTCCGCTGGAGACCCAGCATCCGGAGTCCATTCACAAGGCCATGCGCCATAGCGTATTTGCCGGCGGCAAGCGCCTGCGGCCGGTGCTGTGCATGGAGGCCGGGAGGATGATTGCGGGATCGTTGCCCGGGAAAATCGAAGAACTGGGTGCGGCGCTGGAAATGCTGCACACCTACTCGCTGATTCACGACGATCTTCCGGCACTGGACAATGACGATCTGCGCCGCGGCCGTCCCACTTGCCACAAGGTGTTCGGGGAAGCGCTCGCGATTCTGGCGGGAGACGCGCTGCAGACGCAGGCCTACGAGGTTCTGGCTCGGCTGGAATGTCCGGCGGAGGCGCGCGTGCGGATTATCGAAGAGATCGCGCGGGCCACGGGCACGCTGGATGGCATGATTGGCGGACAGGTCGTGGATCTGGAGGCCGAGCATAGGCTGCCTACAGCGGATATGCTTGAGTATATCCATCGCGCGAAGACCGCCGCGCTGATCACGGCAAGCCTGGTGAGTGGAGGGCTTTATGCCGGAGCAAAGAACAACGAGGTGGCAAAGCTCCGGGCGTTTGGGCAGTCGATCGGGCTGGCCTTTCAGATCGTGGATGACGTGCTCGATGTGACCCAAACCTCCGAGCAGCTTGGCAAGACCGCGGGCAAAGATACCGCCTCGCAGAAAGCGACCTATCCGGCGCTGTTCGGGATTGAAGAGTCGGTGGGCAAGGCGGATTCGCTCGTGAACGCGGCTCTTTTGGAGTTGGAGAGCTTCGGCGAACGAGCCGAGACGCTGAAGGAGTTGGCGAGGTATCTGGTGGAGCGGAAAAAGTAGTAAAGGAGTGCAGTTACGAAAAAGGCGATCTCGACGAACATGCCCTCGACTCCTTTCGACATTCTGGCGATCGCGGCACACCGCGACGATGTGGAGCAGACCTGCGGCGGCACGCTGCTGAAGGCCGCGCAGCACGGGCAGCGGACGGGCATTCTCGATCTGACGCAAGGCGAAATGGGTACGCGCGGTACGGCGGAAGATCGCGCGCGCGAGGCGGCGGAGGCGGCAAAGATTCTCGGCGTAGTCTGGCGGCGGGCGCTCGACATTCCCGATGGCCGGGTCGAAAACACCTGGGAGAATCGACTGAAAGTGGCGAGCGTGATCCGCGAGACTCGGCCCCGCGTCGTGATTCTGCCCTACTGGAGGGGGCGGCATCCCGATCACTACACTGCGTCCGTTCTGGGATACGAGGCTTGTTTTCTGGCGGGACTGGCGAAGCTGGCTCTCAGCTCTCAGCCGTCAGCTATCGGCCAAACCAATTCCGGCGTGGATAAAGGCGAGTCGCTTGCTCCCCATCGTCCGTTCAAAATTATCTACGCCACGCTCTACTACCGCGTGCGCCCGACGTTTGTGGTGGAGATCGGGGAGCAGTTCGAACAGAAGTTCGCTTCCATCATGGCCTACAAGTCGCAGTTCAGCGATCAGGAGGACGGCAAGGACATCTTCCCTGCCCACGGCGAGATTCGCGCGCGAGTGGACGCAATGGCGCGGTTTTACGGCATGTTGGGCGGCGTGACCTACGCCGAGCCGTTTCTGCAGAAGGAAGTTGGGCTGGTCGAGGATTTGCTGGCGATTCCAGTAAAATCGATCTGAGCTTTCCCTTAGAGGATCTTCCTTACCTCACTTTTTCAACGCGACCGCCAAGCCGTCGCGAATCGGAAGGATCGTAGTAAAGAAATCCGCGGAATTGTAAAGCGAGCGGTTGAACTCGAGGATGGCCTTGGTTCGCGGGTCCGTGGGATTGTTCTGGGCGACTTGCCCGCTCCACAAAACATTGTCCGTGATGAAAAGGCCGCCTTTGCGAAGACGCGGCGAAACTAGGCGCAGCACGCGCGGGTAGTCTTCTTTGTCGACATCGTTGAAAATGATGTCGTAGTGCTGCTTCTGCTCGGAAAGGACTTCGAGGGCGTCGCCGGTGTAGAGCTTGATGCGGCTCGAAACGCCAGCGCGATCGAAGTAGCGGCGAGCGCGTTCGGCATTCTTGGGATCGCCGTCCGTATAGACGACGCGGCCTTTTTCGCCGACCGCTTGCGCCCACCAGATGGTCGAATATCCAATGGCTGAGCCCAACTCGAAAACCGTCTTGGCATTGATCATCAGGGCAAGTTGCGCAAGCACGCGCGCCACGGCAGGACCGACGATGGGGACGTTGTGCACGGAAGCGAAGTCCTCCATTTCCGTCAGCACTTCATCGCGTTTGGGAACCATGGAGTACAGGTAATCGTCGACCGGGCCGGCGGTCACGCCTTCATGGCGCCAGCGAGGTCTGTCTTGTGGTTTCGGGTTATTTTGGGCCACTTGTTTGCCTCGGGAGTTCAATTGGCGGTTATCAATTTCTGATCTTTACTTGCTGATGGTGACGCCCGGCGTCAGGGCAACGATTTCGACATTGGGCGCCAGCTTCTGCAGGTCGGCCGGACTTCCTGTGAGCACCGGGAACGTGCCGAAATGCATGGGAATGACGGTTTTCGGCTTAAGCAGGTTGCAGGCATAGGCGGCCTCGCGCGGCCCCATGGTAAAGTGATCGCCGATCGGCAGCATGACGATTTCAGGCGCGTAAAGCTCGCGGATGATTGCCATGTCTCCGAAAACATTGGTGTCACCGGCGTGGTAGATTTTGACCCCGTTTTCAAATTCGATGGCATAGCCGCACGCTTCGCCGCCGTAAATGAGCTGGTCGCCATCCTGGATGCCACAGGAATGATCGGCGTGCACCATGGTGACTTTGATATCGCCGACCTTTTGCGTGCCGCCCTTGTTCATCATGGCGATTCGTTGGGCACCCTTTTTCTCCAGCCATCCGCACAGCTCAGGGATTCCCACGACCTGGGGATTGTGCTGTTTGATGATCTCGACAGCATCTCCAATATGGTCGCCGTGACCGTGAGTGCATAGCAGCACATCGACGTTCTTTACCTTCTTCTCCGAGGCCGGGCACGCCGGGTTGTTCATGATCCAGGGATCGATAATGATGGTCCGGCCGCCCGGAGTAACGATGCGAAATGTCGCGTGGCCCAGCCAGGTAAGTTGAATGCCTTTGAGATTCATAAACAAAAAGCTCCGGCCGCCTTGCTCTTGCCTCGAGCAATCATTATGCAACCATCCGGGTCGGCAACTTGTGCACCTTCCGGTTACACATTTTCGGCTGTGATATCCAGCCCAACATAGGCTGCGCGTTTAGTTTAATATGAAACGCCATGACCGGACTCCAGGTGTTGATTTCGCGGGAAGAGATCGCAAAACGAGTAGCCGAACTTGGCGCAGACATCACGCGCGATTTCCTGGGCCAGCCGGTAATTCTTGTCGGGGTATTGAAGGGCTCGGCGATTTTTCTGGCGGACCTGGCGCGAGAGATAAAGCTGGATGCAACGTTTGACTTCATCGGCGTCTCCAGTTACGGGAACCGTCCCAGCCCGACTCAGGAACTCAAGAGCGGCTGGGACTCCACGGGCGAGGTGAAACTGACGAAGGACGTAGACCAGTCCATGAAGGATAAGAACGTAATTGTGGTGGAGGACATTCTGGACACGGGCTTGACGCTCACGGTCCTAAAGAAACTGCTCTTGGCGCATCAGCCCCGATCACTGAAGATCGCGGCTCTTCTCGACAAACCTTCCCGGCGCAAGCTTCCTCTGCGAGGCGACTATGTTGGCTTCACCATCCCCGATGAGTTCGTCGTGGGCTACGGCCTCGACTATGCCGAACGTTACCGCAACCTAGCCGATGTCTGCATCGTGCCGCGGGATTGAGTGCAGTCCCGAGTACCTGGTAGCCGAGCACCGAGCAACCGGACGTCTTATTTCAGCAAGCGAAGCTTGCCGGTCGTCCCCGGTTTTATTCTCGTACTCGGGGCCGGGTACTCGGGACGCAAAGCACGGCTGCTATCATAGAAAAAAGCATGGGATCGGTTCTGAGCAAGCACGAAAAACATGTGGCGGTTGATCCGCTGTTGCTAGAGGTCGCCGACGTTATGGCAACGTCGCTCGACCTGGATACGACTCTGCGCCGGGTTGCGGAGGTGGTGCGTAAAGTCATCGATTATGAAATCTTCGCCATACTCCTTCTGAACGAGAAAACCCAGGAGCTGCGCTTTCGATTCCAGGTGGGATATCCCCCGGAGTTTGCCGAGCGAGCGCGGGTCAAGGTGGGCGAAGGAGTGACCGGACAGGCCGCCCAATTGCGGCAGACCATTCTGATCGATGACGTGACCGAGGATCCCCGCTACATCGCTGCTCTGCCCAACGTGCGCTCGGAATTGGCTGTGCCCCTCATTTACAAGAACCGGGTGATTGGAGTGATCGACCTGGAAGCGCAGCATCCAGGCTATTTCAACGAAGAGCACAGCCGCCTGTTGAGCCTGATCGCGTCCCGCATGGCGGTTGGCATCGAGAACGCGCAACTCTACACCCGCACCACCAAGCAGGCGCGAATCCTGCTGCTGCTGAACGAGATCGCGCGCGAGTTGACCTCCATCTTGAACCTGGACGAACTGCTGGGCCGGATCGCGGAGCTTCTGCAGAGGTTGATTGATTTTCAGATGTTCAGCATCCTGCTGCTGGATTCCTCCGGGGAGAAGCTGCAGCACCGTTTCTCATTGCGCTTCAACGAGAATGTTCACCTGAAGCAAGATGTTGCGCTCGGGCAAGGATTGGTTGGGTATGCGGCGGAACACAGGCAGGCAGTGCTGGTGCCCGACGTGTGCAAAGACCCTCGCTACATCGAGGGCAACCCGGAAACACGATCGGAATTGGCCGTACCTCTGATCTACAAGAACAAAGTAATTGGAGTGCTCGATCTGGAGCATACCCGCCGCGGCTTTTTTACCGACGAGCACCGGCGCACCATGATGACGCTGGCCGCGCAGGTGGCGATTGCCGTCGAAAACGCGCGCTTGTATGAGGAGATCGCGCGGCAGGAACGCCGGCTGGAGCGGGATTTGGCGCTGGCCCGGGAATTACAAATGCGGTTGCTTCCCCAGACGCTGCCGAAGCCGGCGCATCTGGAGTTAGCCGCGAAGTTTGTTCCGGCACGAGCGATCGGCGGAGATCTTTACGACTTCATTCCCTACTCTCTTTCGCGCTTGGGAATTGTGATTGGGGACGTCAGCGGGAAGGGAGCGCCTGCCGCCATCTATGCCGCGCTGGTAAGCGGAATCCTGCGCTCGCACGCGCCCATTGAGCCGGGCCCCGCCGAGATGCTCTCGGCGGTGAATCTGTCGCTGGCGGAGCGGCCGATTGAAGCACAATTCGTATCGCTGATTTACGCGGTCTGGGATGATGCGCATCGCATCCTTCTGGTGGCCAATTCGGGCTTGCCGCGGCCCGTTTACGTGCACGAGGGGAAGAATCAAGTGATCGAGGCGACAGGTTTGCCGTTGGGTCTTTTCGACGAGGCGGATTACGATGAGTTCCGATTCAAGATGAAGCCCGGAGACATGTTTGTGTTCTTCAGTGACGGCATCCTGGACGCGCGCAACCGGAGCGGAGAACTGTTTGGCAGGGGACGGGTGGAGAAAATCATCGCGGAATGCGGGGGCACATCGGCGGATTGCGTGGTCGATTCTCTGTTCAAAGCTGCGGCTGAGCATTCGGCCGGGGTCGAGACCTTCGACGATCAAACGGTAGTCGCGATCAAGGTCAAGGGCGTCGCCGGGCACAGCTCCTCCAAGCGAAAATGACGCGGCGAAGCGAAGTTGCGGGACCTCTGTTCGCCTCCGAGCGGCCGCCGGGATTCCTTCTTCGGGAACGGCGGAAGGGGTTCTTGCGCCGTGGGGCGGACTTAGTGTTGCATTGCGACGATGTTCCGCTCACCAAACTGGCGGAGCGCTACGAAACGCCTCTCTACGTTTATTCGGCAACCGCCATCCACGCGCGTTTGGCGGCTTTTGAGAAAGCATTTCGCGACGTTCCCCACACCATCTGCTATTCCGTCAAGGCCAACTCCAATCTGAGTATTTTGCGCCTGCTGGCGCGGCAGGGATGCGGCTTTGATGTAGTTTCGGGGGGAGAACTGGAGAGGGTGCTGGCCGCTGACCGGCGCGCCGCCCGCAAGATCGTGTTCTCAGGCGTGGGAAAATCTCGTGACGAGATAACGGCGGCATTGAAAGCCGGGATTCTGCTCTTCAATGTGGAGAGCGAATCGGAACTGTGGGCTCTGGCCGAGTGCGCCACGCGATTGCGCAAGGTTGCGCGCCTGGCTCTGCGCGTAAATCCAGACGTGGCGGCCGATACTCATCCTTACATCTCCACGGGTTTGCATAAACACAAGTTCGGAGTACCCATCGGAAGCGCGCGCGCTCTCTACGCCCAGGCCTCCGGAGTACGATATCTGAAAATTGCAGGAGTGAGCGTTCATATCGGTTCACAGATCACCGATGTCGCGCCTTTCGCGGAAGCAGTGGCTCGCGTGGCCGAATTTGTTCGTGAGTTGCGCGCCGATGGGCACGAGCTGGATTACGTCGATGCCGGAGGTGGGCTCGGGATTGCCTATCAAGAACCGGGATTGCAGTTGGCCGAGTATGTGGCGAGTTTCGCGCGCGCCGTGACCAATCCGCTGCGCGGGCTGAATGTGCATTTGCTGCTCGAACCGGGCCGCGCGATTGTGGGGCCTGCCGGGGTGTTGGTCACTTCTGTTGTTTACAGAAAGGAAAACGATGGCAAGCGTTTTCTGGTGGTGGATGCAGCCATGAATGATCTGATCCGGCCTGCGCTCTATGACGCCTACCACGAAATCGTTCCCGTGGTTCAATCCAAAGACTTGGCAGCGAAGAGAGAATCTGTCGATGTGGTGGGCCCGGTTTGCGAGTCCGGCGACTTCTTTGCGCGCGATCGAGAGCTGCCCCGACTAGATGAGGGCGACTTAGTTGCGATTCTTGATGCCGGGGCTTACGGGATGGTGTTGGCTTCGAACTACAACACGCGTCCGCGGGCGGCCGAGGTGCTGGTGAGTGGGAAGTCGGTCAAGCTCATCCGGCGTCGCGAGAAAGTACGGGAGCTGTATTCCGCGGAGTTGTAGCCGGAGCGGCTATTCCGCGTAGTGTTCCTTAGCTTTATCCTTCTCCCCATTTCAGTTTGGTGCGGAGGACGTGGAAGAAATCGGTCTCGGTGCGGAACAGGCTCACTTTGTGTTCGGAGCGGCGGCATCGGACCCGGTCTCCATCCTTCAGATCGAGTCCAGGCTGGCCGTCCAGGCTGAGATACGCTACTTCCTCGTCGCTGCGCAGTCGCAGTTCAACCACAGCCGAATCGGGCACAACCAGTGGGCGGTGCGTGAGCGAGTGCGGCGCCACTGGAGTAATCACAAAAGCATTGACCGCAGGCATCAGCACGGGACCGCCCGCGGAGAGAGAGTAAGCTGTCGAACCCGTGGGCGTGGCCACGATCATTCCGTCAGCACGGTAGCTGGAGACGAAGGCTTTGTCGACAAAGAGGTCGTAGTGATTGAGTCGAGCCAGTGCAGTCTTGTTGACCACCACGTCGTTGAAAGCGTTGTAACCTCCCAGTATCTCTTCGCCGCGCAGCAACTCACACCGCATCAGAGAACGTTGTTCCACGGCGGCACGCCCCTGCGCGATCTGATCGAGCATGGGGAAGAGCGAGGCGAGCGGAACGTCGGTGAGGAAGCCGAGCGAACCCAGGTTCACCCCGAGCAGCGGAGCATCCGTTGCAGCCGTGTCCCGGACCGCCGAGAGTAGCGTCCCATCGCCGCCCAACACTACAACTAGTTCCAAAGGCCGCGAGGACATTTGTGAACGCGGCACCGCCTCGTGGCCATTGGAATACTTGGCGGTCTCCGGATCGACGATAACCTGGTAACCGTGCGCTTGGAGCCATGCCAGCAGTTCTGGAAAGATGCGCGCAACTTCGGGCCGCGCCGGACGCGAGACGATGGCCGCGATTTTCAATCGAGAAGCTGAGGACGAGCTTGGCATGTTGGGCGAGTGAAAGACAGATTGTACCGAATTCGGAGGAAAACTTTAGCCGCAGGCGCTTCGACTCGCTCAGAGCGGGCTCCGGAACACAGGAGGTTAGAAGATTCCTCGAAGGAGGAATTCGCGGTTCCCTTCCGCGCCGAGAATCGGCGATTCGATTACCTCGGTGCTCGAGCAAGCCAAGTCGAGCAAAGCTCTTTTCACTTTTTCCACCGCCGCCAACTGAGCGGCCTCGTCGCGCACGATTCCTCCCTTACCAACGAATTCCCTTCCCGCCTCGAATTGTGGTTTAACCAGGACGATCACCGACCGGCCACGGCGCTCTTCGAAGGCCTGCGGGAAGGCCGCGTTTACTGCCGGGAGGAGCACCAAGGTTGCGGAAATGAATGCCACGTCGATCACGATGAGGTCCACTGTTTCAGCGATGACCTCGTGCGTCAGGTACCGGGCGTTTGTCTTTTCGAGGAGTCGAACTCGGGGATCCTGGCGGAGTTTGAAATCCATTTGTCCGTAACCGGTATCGACCGCGATTACGCGGGCGGCACCCCGCTGCAGCAAGCAATCGGTGAACCCACCGGTGGAAGCGCCGACATCGAGACACACCTTACCCTCGATATCAATGCGCCAGTGCTCGAGGGCGCGCTCCAGTTTGAGTCCGCCGCGGCTTACATACTTCAAATCTTCGCCGAGCAGGCGAATCACGGCGTCCTGCTCAACTTGTGCCCCAGCTTTCTCGAGCTTCTGATCGTTGACCAACACTTCGCCCGCGAGAATGAGAGCCTGGGCGCGCTCGCGCGAGGCGGCCAGTCCCCGATCAACGAGAAGTTTGTCGAGTCTGAGTTTCACGGTTGGCTCGGAGTTGGACGCCGTGAATAGCGCGCGGTGCGCGCCGAAGGTTGCAGCACGAAAGTGCCAGCACTCGCTCCGGTGCAAAGTGCTGAACCATCTCTCGCTGAGTCACTTACAAAGATACTTTCGCGCTTTTCCACAGAATTTTCCACGGTTGTGTTGAAAACTTCTTGGGCTTCGCCTTCGCGCAGAAGAAAAGCCGCCCGCAGGGCGGCTCTCCGGCGAATCTTCCGGCGCAGTTAGCCGGCCACTTCTTCGAGCAACTTCTGGTCAATGTCGAAGTTGGAGTGCACGTTCTGCACATCATCCTGGTCTTCGAGCGCCTCCATGAGGCGGATCATGGTGTTGGCCGCTGGACCTTCCAGCTTGATGTAGTTCTGAGGAATCATGGCAACGCTGGACGACGCCGGCTCGATTCCAGCTTTCTTCACGGCTTCGAGCACAATTTCGAAAGCGGAGGGCTCGGTGAGTATCTCCCAGTTCTCGCCATCATCGTTCAGATCTTCGCCGCCGGCTTCGAGAACGATGTTCATCAGGTCGTCCTCTTTGGCGGCACTCTTCGGAATGACAATGTCGCCCTTCTTGTGGAACATCCAGGAAACGGCGCCAGCTTCCGCCATATTGCCGCCGTTCTTGCCAAAGACGTGGCGGATCTCGCTGACCGTACGGTTGCGGTTGTCAGTATTGATATCGAGCAGAATCGCCACGCCACCTGGGCCATAGCCCTCGAGTGAAAACTCCTCGTAGGTTGCCCCAGGCAGTTCCCCCGTGCCACGCTGAATGGCCCGCTTGATGTTATCGGCAGGCATGTTCTCGGCCTTGGCGGCGACGATAGCGCCGCGTAGGCGCGGGTTCGAATCAGGGTCGCCGCCGCCGTTCTTCGCGGCAATGCTGATTTCTTTGATGAGACGAGTAAATATCTTGCCGCGCTTGGCGTCCAGCGCGCCCTTCTTGTGCTTGATGGTGGCCCATTTTGAATGGCCGGACATGGCTAGACCTCTATTCGATATCTTCTATTCGATATCTTCGTTGATCGCGGGATTCGCCCGTAGAAAGTTCACTGACTGCCTCAAGAGTATGCAGGCGAAAATGGATTATAGCACGATACGATTCACCGGTCGCAGCCTGCTCCGCAAAACAATACCGCGCAAAACAACCGGCCAGAACGGACCGGACAACCTTGCTCGATCAGTCAGGCGTGGCTTTATTCGGTTGTTGACTGCGATGGACATGCGCCCCTAACATGCCAACGGGGCGTTCTCGCCATGACTGGCCAAGTCATAGGTCACTACCGTATCCTCGAGAAAATCGGCTCTGGAGCCATGGGCGAGGTTTTCCGCGCCCACGATGAAAGGTTGGGGCGCGATGTAGCTCTGAAATTGATCCGGCCGGCTTCGAGCGCCAACCCCGACCATCTCCGCCGGTTCGAACTGGAAGCCCGCGCCGCGGCGGCGCTGAATCATCCCAACATTGTCGCCATTTATGACGTTGGCTTCGATGAGGGGTCTCCCTACATCGTTTGTGAATTGTTGCAGGGCAAAACCATGCGCCAAAGGCTGGCAGAAGGAGCCTTGCCGATCCCCCTGGCCATCGACTACGCGCTGCATATTGTGCACGGCCTGATCGCGGCGCACGACCATCGCATCGTTCATCGTGACCTGAAGCCGGAGAACCTATTTGTGACCAGCGATGGCCGGGTCAAGATTCTCGACTTCGGAGTCGCAAAACTGCAATCTAGGCCGGAGGAATCCGGACGCGCCGTGGAAGAGATGACCACGGTCACCAAGAGCGGCGTTGTCATTGGTACCGTCGCCTACATGTCGCCCGAGCAACTGCGAAGCAAGACAGTGGACCACCGCAGCGACATCTTCGGCGTGGGCGCGATTCTTTACGAAATGTTGACCGGACGGCGAGCCTTTCGCGGCGAGACCGAGGTAGACACAATCACTGCGGTGCTCCGGGAGAATCCTCCCGCAATCAATCTGGAGCAGGCTAGCGTCCCGACATCGTTTCAGCAAATCGTGCGCCATTGTCTGGAGAAGGAGCCGGAGAATCGCTTTCAATCAGCCCGCGATCTGGCGTTTGCGCTGGACACTCTTGCCAACGCTTCTGGCGCAATTCGGCTCAGGGCTCGCCGGCCGCAGCTGAGGATCGTCCCTTGGGCGCTGGCCGGAGTGCTACTGGCTGCGACGCTGCTGCTCCTGGGCGAGCAGTGGCAGCAGAAAACTCTCTCTCCGTCTTACCAGCGTCTGACCTTTGAAGAAGGCACGGTATACTCGGCGCGCTTTACGCCCGACTTTCGGGCGATCGTCTACGGTGCATCCTGGAACGGCAAGCCGCTGCAGCTTTTCTCAACCGTAGGGGATTCGCTCTTAGCTCAGCCCCTCAACGTCCGGGACGCAAGCCTGCTCGCGATCTCTCGTACCGGCGAACTCGCTGTGGCAGTCCACGCCGCTCACCGGGCACATATGGAACTGGAAGGAGGCATGCTTGCCCGCACACCTCTTGCCGGAGGTTCTCCACGAGAGCTCCTCGAAGACGTTGCGTGGGCAGACTGGGATGCACTGGGGGAACTATCGGTAGTCCACCGTGCCCAGGGCCGTGACCGAATTGAGTATCCGATTGGGCACGCTTTATACCAAAGCAAGGGCTGGATCAGCCACCTTCGTTTTTCTCCTCAAGGCGACAAGATCGCCTTTATGGACCATCCTGTACTGTGGGATGACCGCGGGTCGGTTTGCTACATCGATCTCAGCGGCCATATGAGCGTGCTTTCGCCCGAGTGGGAATCGGAGGACGGCTTAGCCTGGAGCCCCGATGGGAAGGAAGTCTGGTTTACTGCAGTCGAAAAGGGCTATAACCGCGACCTGCGCGCGGTCAATATGTCTGCGCGGATTCGCAAGATCCTGGACCTGCCTGCAGGCATGACCTTAGAGGATGTGGCGCCGGATGGCCGAGTACTGGTGAGCCTTCATGCCGAACGTGTTGCCATGGCCACGACCGCTCGAGACGGCAAAACCGTGGATCTTTCCTGGCACGATTGGGACATTGCCAAAGACATTTCGCGCGATGGGCAGTCGGTCCTGTTCGAGGATTCCAGTGAAGCCGCCGGGGCCCGCTATTCACTTGCCATCCGCAACATCGACGGTACACCGCCGGTGAAACTGGGCGAAGGAAGCGCCGGTAAACTTTCCCCGGACGGCAAATGGGCCATTTCCATTCTCGAGGGCAGCCCAGGAAAGGTGACGCTCGTTCCCCTCGGCCCCGGTCAACCTCGCTCGGTTGCCATCGCCGGACTCGAGCAGATTGACAACGGCGTTGCTCATTTCCTGGGAGACGGGAAACACATCACCCTCAACGCCAAGGAACCCGGCCACGCGGTGCGCACGTATCTGGTGGATTTGGAGGGTGGTAAACCAATACCGATCACTCCGGAAGGCGTTACCGGTGGGCTGATTTCACCCGACGGCCAATACATTCTTCGAGTCGACGACGCCGGTGGAGTCGCCGTCTATCCTACCGTCGGGGGCGCACCCCGTCCCATCCCCGATCTCGAGCGGGGTTTTATTCCAATCCGGTGGTCAGAAGACGTCTCTTCAGTTTATGGGTATCTTCCCGGCCAGATCCCGACGAAGGTGTACCAGGTCAACTTGGTTTCTGGCGTGAAGACTCTCGTCCAGGAATTACAGCCCGGGACAACTGTCGGTGTAGTTAACATCGCTCCGGTGGTTGTAACCTACGATGGCTCGCGCTTCGCCTACAGCTACTACCAAGTCCTCTCCGTGCTTTATTTGATTTCGGGACTGCGCTAACCCAGCCAGCGTGCTCAGCTGCCTGCCTATTCCAAGGAACCAGAGAAATTCGCCGGCACGTAATGAAAAAAAATGGACGTCGACGTATGCCCCTCGGCCAAGACATGGCGGTAATGAGGCATCTTCGTTCCCCGGTAGACCAAGGCATCGCCCAGCGCCTGATAAACCTTGACCGAGCCTTTCTGAGTATCGAGCCGTAGAGGCCACGACGTTGCCAGATCCGGCTCAGGAGAAAAATCCAGACATAAGGTAACGCTGAACTCGCACTGTTGCCGGTCGGTGTGCTTCTTCAGTTCGGCGCCGCTCAAGTAGGATCCCAGATAAACATAAGACGGCTTGATCGCCTCTCCCACGATAGCGCTGACGGCGTTCGCAATCTGGTGGTGGAAGAAGCGGGCGACACTCTCATTGTGGGCTACGTATCGCCGCGAACTTTGCTCGTCGCCGAGTCGAATGGCGCCTCGCCGGATGGCATGCCGGTAGTAGCGGCGTAAAGCCGCAAGATTGAAAGGGTGAATCAAGTGGCCGAGAGGCACATATCCGTTTTCTCGAAAGCAATGGGCGCCTTTCTTGACGATTTCAGCCCACTCCGCGAGACGGCGCTCGGCCTGCTTCTTCGCAGTCAAAATGCCAGCGTCTGCCAACAAAAAGCGCACGTCTTCCGGAATGAAGGCGGGTAGGAGTTCCCCAGCACGAAGCCGCGAAACCGCCTTTTCCAGCCGGGGACCCAGCCAAAACGGATACAAAGAACTGGTGGCTGGGTTACGCACCCAGGCCACCGGTCCCTGCAAGTTGAAATTCTCTAGCAAATGCCGATGCGGTTCCAGTTCTGCCGGGACCCGCTCGGGGGGCAGAACCGCACATTGCGGATTGAAGAACAACTGCTGGGGAGCGAGGTTCTGCCACCAGCCTTGTGACCGGAGCTGGCGCTGCGGAATCAAGTGCAACGGTAACTCGTCGAGCAGACAGTGGAACTGGCCAGGGGGCAGCGTCGCGGTGTGAGTTTGCCGCGACCCTACCCCCATCCGGCTTCGAATCCATTCAAGCCATGCCGTGTCTTTTAGTTGTGTAGCCATCCGTTTAGGGTAAAGCGGCTGTCAGCGAAAGCTCGTGACGGGCACTCCACTTGGGTAATCTCGTGCAACCGCGAGCACGGGAAAAACACGATTTGGTTCTGCTGCGGCATGATCGTCTGATAACTGCCCGTAGTGAGATGCCGCTCGCTCCCAGGCGAATCATGCAGGCGCAACTCCCCGCCTTCGAACTGGCGCGGCTCGCGATGGAAGAAGTAAACGAAGGTAACGCGGCGGGACGCGATCGTTTCCTCCGAGTCATCGGAGTGCGCGCCAAAAAAGTCGCCGTCATTGCTGGCCGTGATCTGAGCCTCCACGTCCGTGACCGGAAACTCTTCGATCCCGATCTGATCCAACACCTTGGGCAGCACGCAGCGGATGCGCTCCAGGATGACTTGCTCGTGCTTTCCCAAGTCCATAAGCACCCGTGAACGACGATGGTTGTAATCGATTACTCCTGGGTCGCCGTTGGGCGAAACTACCGCGCTGCTCTGGAACTCCGCCTCGTGCTCGAGCGCGTAGTGAACCAGTTCGTCGAGCTCTTGTGGGGCCAGGAACTCGTCCAGGACCACACATTGTGCCCCTACGATCGGAGGCGCGTCCAAGACCCCCACGCCGCTGCCCGAGTCAAGGTGGCTTGGTTGCGCCCCTTGCTGCAACGGAACGCTGAACGGTCGGAGACCGTGCCGTACGCCCAGCCCCTGCGATCCTTGCGGGGGCTGCGGTCCAGCCGGTAAATCTTTGTCCGGTGGACGCCGCACGCCCGGCCCTGGTGCTTGCGGGGGCTGCGGTCCGGCCGGTAAATCTTTGTCTGGTGGACGCCGCACGCCCGGCCCTGGTGCTTGTGGGGGCTGCGGTCCAGTCGGCAAATCTTTGTCTGGTGGACGCCGCACGCCCGGCCCTGGTGCTTGTGGGGGCTGCGGTCCAGTCGGCAAATCTTTGTTTGGTGGACGCCGCACGCCCGGCCCTGGCGCTTGCGGGGGCTGCGGTCCAGTCGGGTGCGACCCAAGACCGTACTCAACCATGGTGGCAGGCATGGTCTCTTGTGTCACGGCAGAGATTCCCGAGCTAGCCAGGATCTGCTCTACAATGCTGCCACCTAACAACTCAAAAGCGCGTTGCGCTACCGTTTCACCCACCGAGCGCGCTATGGTTGCGTTTACCGCAGCTTGAGATTCTGGACTGCTGCTGGAGCTTGTTTTGGAGTTTTGCAGGAGACTCACCAGCAACTCCCGCTCTCGGGGGCTGAGAATTCGTTCATCCTGCATTAACGTTTCAGAAAAAGCATCGAGAAGCTGCTTCGCCGTCATTGCGCACACTCCTCCCTCTATTTGCTTGAACGTTTAAGTTCCAGTGGGGCGAAGGGAGGAAGCAGCTTTCGCCGAGACACTATCACCAAGCCGCCGGATTATCAAACAAATTTTTCTATTGGCGTGGAATGGGAAGCATGGCACTCACAGATGAGCTTACCGGCTGGCCATGGCGCCCACCATGGAGTAGAAAACCTTCATCCCGTCGGTGCTGCCAAGCGCGGGTTCAGAAGACCGTTCTGGATGAGGCATCATGCCGACTATGTTGCCGCCCGCGCTGCAGATGCCGGCGATATTGTCCAGAGAACCGTTAGGATTGGCGGACGGCGAAAGCTCACCAGCCGGTGTTGAATAGCGAAATACTACACGGTTGTTGCGCTGCAACTGATCTAAGGTCGCCTGGTCGCAGAAGTAGTTCCCCTCCATGTGGCCAATCGGGATGGTCAATACTTCTCCAGGGGAACAGGCGTTGGTAAAAGGAGTGGCCGCATTTTCAACCCGCACCTGCACCGGCTTGCAGACGTACTTCAACCCGGTGTTGCGCATGAGAGCTCCCGGCAAGAGCCCGGACTCACACAGGATCTGAAAACCGTTGCAGATTCCCAACACCAGACCTCCGCCATCGGCAAAGTGGCGCACCGACTCCATCACGGGAGAAAACTTCGCAATCGCGCCGGTGCGCAGGTAATCGCCAAAGGCAAACCCACCGGGCACAATGATGGCATCGCAATTCTCCAGATCATGCGATTCATGCCAGAGAAAGGTCACTGGCTGCCTGGCGACCTGTTGCAGGGTCCAGTAGGCATCGTGATCGCAGTTAGAGCCGGGAAAGATGATGACTCCGAACTTCATTACCTGTCCTTGGTGTGGAATTTGAGGTCAGTTTAGCACGGAAGAGTTCGTTGGTTGACGTGATATGTAACTGGATTGCCTGATACAAATGGCTTCTGCCGGTTCACTCTCTCTTAGTGTGTTGCCGCATCCGGATTCGATGGGGGAGGAATCGGTCGGCCGACCGGCGTGCCAGCCTGGCGGGGTCCCGGCGGAAGTTGGCCGGCACCTTGATTGGGTTCGATCGTCGTCGCCTCGGGCGATGTTAGCGGCGGAACCCCCTTGGCCTTCACGATGGCCCAATGCCACTCCTGGTCGGGAGAGAGCGCAAAATTCAAGGACGTGCGAAAGATCGCAGTCGTGGACGGGGCAGCCGATCCCTTCACTCGCAACAGGAGCGTGACGTCAGGCTGCTTCTGGAACGAACTTTGCACTTGCTGTGGGGCGCCGCTCGCGACCGCGGGAATAATGCGCGCCTGGCCAAAGTAAGAAGCCGCCCCTCCGGGCCCAGGCTGTTTCACGATGGTGAGTCCGATCACCACCTCGCGCAGGTCCCAGGAGGTTCCGTTATGCACCGAAACCTGCAGTGACTCTCCGTCGATCGTTGCCGGTCCATCCAGCTTGGCCATTTCGCTGCGCGGCAACTCATCGAGCATCAACGGATCGGAGAGCAGCGCACTGCCCTTCCCGCTAAACGAAAGGCTGCAGGTGACATCGGGCGAGGAGACGTGAAAGCCCCGGCCTGAGGGATCGAGCGAGAACAGCGGCGATGAACCGGCCGCGCGCTGACTTGCGGCGTCGTCCACTACTTTCGATAAATTGTCGTTATCAATGACCGTCCCGGCAGCGGCAGTTTTCTTCCGCAGACTGCGCGCCACGTCCCCCAGAGGAGTGTCGCCCGTGTCCTGTGCGACAAGGCGCAGGGGCAGGAATAGCAGGAGCATTCCTGTAACCAGCAGGGCCGACATCAGCCGGTTTGGTGTAAGTCTTCTCACAGAGAACTCAGAGAGTTGCGAACCGTTCCGCCCGCAAAGCAAACCTGGCGCGGGGATGGCATCGCGACCGCGAGATCATGATCAAATCAACCATGATTCATGAATTAGTCAATCATGGTTAACTAATCACGGTTGATGACCAGGACCCGCAGCGGTCCTACCAAGATTGTAGTGAGAGTCAGCGGCGAAGCGCAGGTTACCCTGGCAAACTTTAGTGCTGGAACTTCCGAGCGGACGGAAAGAATTGGGCGCGCGCGGACGAAATGGAGGCGCAACGGGGCGCGCGCCCAAACCCTATTTTTCTAACCCTATTTTTCTAGAGAAGACCCGAAGACCGTAAACGCGAAACCGGATCAGCTACTGGCTGCCGCCGGAATACCCAGCGCGCCACCGCAAAGCCCAACGCTGCATAACACAGATGCATCAACCTCATAGCTACCCCCAACCCTCCGAATCGGCCATTCACCTCAGGGGAGGATCAGCTTCACTATCGGCAAAATAGCAGTGGAATCCGGGCTCGGCAAGGCCTAACAGTGCCATTTCGGTAGCACGAAAGTAACATGGCTTAGCCCGCCCGCCGTGCAGGAGAGCGAACGGAATGGGTAACTCTTCAGCTAAGAATGGTTGTCACCGAGCATCTTCGTGGTTGTCAGTGGGCCTCCGTCGTTTCAAGGTCTCCCGTTTGACCTGCGGGGGGAACCACCACCGTGGAAAGATTGCTTTCGGAGGTCAGCTTCCGGAAGGCCGCCAGATCGCTGCGCTGCAAATCCTCCCAGCGGCTGAGCAACTCCCCGCTTTTCCGCTTCAGCTTCTCGAACTGAAGCTGCTCCGCCTCGGTTGGAGCCGAGTCAGCGCTGGCAACGTCCATCGCAAGGAAGGCCAGCTGGGCGTCAACCTGCGGCGGGTAGGCCAGCGAGTCTTCGTTCGCGCTGATGGTCAGGTTGACCAGTGAATTGCGCGTCCCGAGCAGTTTTTTCTCGAGATCGTCGGCCGCAGACGCGATTGGTTTCGTGCTGGCGTTCTCCGGCAGGCGCCGTTTGAGGCCGGCAACCTGCGAGCGCACATCCTGAATCTGGTTGACTGCGTCGTAAACCAGGTTCAGTTCCTCATGAATCTGCATCAGCATGTGGAACTGCTGCGCCAGATCTGCCTGGGTGACGTTCGTCCGGGGATCCAGTTTCACCTCCAGCGGCGCAACCTGGCTCTCGGCGCCCACCGTCAGCCGCACCTGATATTGGCCCGGCGCAGCCACCGGTCCGCGCGCCCCGCTGCCGTATTCCCAAAGGTAGTAACCGGGAACGCGATGCGCTTCTTCATAGCGCAAATCCCACACGAAGCGATTCAACCCAGCCTCCGGCTTGATCTCCTTTTCCGGCTTCTTGTCGTCAGGATCAGGGGGTTCGTCGAGCTGCTTGGTTTCGGCACTCGAATACTTGCGGATCAGCTTTCCGGAGGCATCGAGGACTTCCAGCTTCGTATCTGTCCCCGCTTTCGGCGCGTCCTTCAGGTAGAAATAAATCACCGCGCCCGCGGGCGGATTCTGCCCCGTCTGCTTCGACGGATGGGAATCCTCCCCACTTCCACTTTGACCAGCCTGAATGCGGTAGGCCGACCCCGGGGTGTAAAGATGAACATCCTTGTTCGCCACGTCGTCACCGAACTGCCGCAACGGACCGACGTCATCGAGAATCCAGAACGCCCGCCCATGAGTGGCGACCACGAGATCGTTGTCCTTGACCACGAGGTCGTGTACCGGGGTGGCCGGCAGGTTCAGTTTGAGCGACCGCCAATCCGCGCCATCGTTGAACGAAACGTAGACGCCGTTCTCCGTCCCCGCATAGAGCAATCCGCGCTTCTTGGGGTCTTCGCGGACGGCACGTACGAAACTGCCATCGGGAATCCCGTTGGTTCGTTTCGACCAGGTCTGGCCGTAGTCGGTGGTTTTGTAGATGTAGGGGCGAAGATCGTCGTTCTGATGGCGGTCCACCGCAATGTAGGCCGTGCCTGCATCGTGCGGCGAAGCCTCTACCTGGCTGACGCGGCTCCATTCCGGCAGATCCTTGGGCGTAACATTGGTCCAGTTCTTTCCTGCGTTGCGGGTAATTTGGACCAGACCGTCGTCAGTACCCACCCACAGCAAACCTTGGGTGATCGGCGACTCGGCCAGGGCAAAGATGGTGTCGTAGTACTCGGTGCCGGTGTCGTCCAAGGTAATGTCGCCGCCAGAAGGCTGCTGCTTGCTCCTGTCATTGCGCGTGAGGTCGGGACTAATCGCCTGCCAGTGCACGCCGCCGTCCGTAGTCTTAAACAGCCGCTCGCCTGCGTGATACAGCGTGTTGGGATCGTGTGGGGAAATCAGCACGGGCGCGGTCCATTGGAAGCGGTGCTCCATGTTGGCAGCCCCGCGACCATCGGAAATGTCAGGCTGCTCGGTGATGGATTTCACTTGCCCAATGCGCTTGTCGAAGCGCGTGATGTTTCCCTGGTAGTCGGCGGCATAAACAATATTCGGGTCGGGCGGATAAGGCGCGATGTAGCCCGCTTCGCCTCCACCCACGTCATACCAGTCGGAGCGATCGATGG
>Ga0302326_10008828_pt1 | contig 22166 bp, 24 predicted proteins | sample Palsa_T0_3_FD_202264 | JGI IMG/M metagenome (GOLD analysis project Ga0302326, IMG submission 202264) | Peat permafrost microbial communities from Stordalen Mire near Abisko, Sweden - Palsa_T0_3 | ecosystem: Environmental > Terrestrial > Soil > Palsa > Peat permafrost | place: Sweden: Abisko... | reverse complement strand
TCTCGACGCGACGTTGCTCAGGGTATGACCGATCATTTCGCCGAGGCATTCAAAGCGTCGCGCCAGCGCGGAGCCGAGCGGCTTGTCGCCGGATGGGGGCCGGCCGAACGGCAACGACTGTTCGACTCCTGGACTCGACGCGACGTTGCTCAGGGTATGACCGATCATTTCGCCGAGGCATTCAAAGCGTCGCGCCAGCGCGGAGCCGAACGGCTTGTCGCCGGATGGGGGCCGGCGGCTCTTCCTGTTTCTTGCGGCTTGCCGCGCTTCGCGCCTCTTCTCTGCGTTAAACGCCGGTCGGACGAGGCGTGTTACAGTGCCAGCAGGAGGTGAACTGCTCTTCGATTTGCTCGCCGCAGCGCGGGCATTTCCAGGTCGGGTGCGCGGGAGCATCGCCAGCCTCAGCACGCCCCACCTTCCGCCGCTCATATTCATCGACGATCGGCTTGGCCCGGGCCGCATCGGCTTCGTTCACCCACACCGACGGCTTGTTCGTCTCCGTCATCGGAACCGCGCCCCATACCTCTTCCAGCTCTTCGCCTTGAATGGTCGCTTCAATATTCTCCTCGGCCAGCAAGCCTTTGAGAAAATGCGCGTCCATGGCATCGCGCGCGGAGTAGATGTTTTGCATAAGACGTATTGTACATGCTGCGATCACTTTCCCCACCCCACTTACGGATACGGCGTCGTCCGGGGCTCGTCGCCGGGAAGCTGCAATGCGCCGACGAGATCACCGAGCCGCTCGATCTTTTCCCGCTCCATGTACTGTGCGATTCCCTCGCAGATTTTGTTCGGCGTGGCGGGGTCGACGAACAGCGCCGTGCCGATCGCAACGCCAGTTGCCCCGGCGAGCATGAACTCAACCGCGTCCCGCCACGATTGCACGCCGCCCATGCCGATGATCGGCACGTTCGCTGATTTGGCGACCGTGCGATAGACCCGGCTAACCATGTGCAGCGCGATCGGCTTGATCGCCGGGCCGGACAATCCGCCGGTGACGTTGGCGAGGCGCGGCCGACGCTTGTGAACGTCGATTGCCATTGCCGTGAACGTGTTCACCAGCGACAGCACCTCCGCTCCGCCGTCGATGGCGGCGCGCGCGGTGACCGTCACATCTTCCACGTTTGGCGAGAGCTTCACGATCAGCAGCTTGCGCGGCAGCACCTTCTTCACCTGCCCCACCAGTTCCCGCAGCCGGCCGGGATGCGTGCCGAACGTCAGACCGTCTTTCACGTTGGGGCACGAGACGTTCAACTCGACACCGGCGATGCAATCCAGGCCGTCCATCGCGGCACATGTCTCGCCATAGTCATCGAAGGAATGCCCCGCCACGTTGACGATCACCGGGCAGGGCATCTTGCGGATCTGTGGAACCTTTTCCCTGAGGAATCGGTCCAGGCCGACATTGGCCAGGCCGATGGCGTTGAGCATTCCCGCTCGCACTTCGACAATCCGCGCCGGCTCGTTGCCCACGCGCTCCTCACGGGTGATCGACTTGGTGACAAACGCACCGAGCCGCGAAAGATCCATGAAGTCGGCATACTCGAACCCGTAGCCGCACGTACCCGAGCAGGTAAACGTCGGGTTGGCCAGGCGAAGTCCGCAGAGCTGAATCGAGAGATCGGGCACGGATAAACGTTGTATGCGACACGGCCGGAGACGGCAAACCGTCGGAAGCTCGAATGACGAAGTTCGAATCCTCGAATCAAGCTCGAAGGACGAATTTCGAATGTAGAAACGAAGTGGCAGAGCATTCGGCGCTATGAGAAAGTTTTACCTGAGTTGGAATTCCAACGTCTCGCCGCGGCAGCCGCGCATGCAGACCGCACGTGCGAGCGGCTTCCGTACCCTCCCGTTTCGACATTTGAGCATTCTACATTCGAGCTTGATTCGAGGATTCGAGCTTCGTCATTCGACTTTTCCGAGCTCCCGGGACCCGGCGTCATTCGAGTTTTGGCTCCGCGCCTTCCTCACACGACAACCGTAACAATCACTGTCCGTCTCCTATGTCGGGTATCAAAATCGATGAGTACGACCTGCTGGAATGTGCCCGTCAGGAGCTTGCCGTCGGCGAAGGGCACATTGACGCTCGCGCCGATGAGCATGGCGCGCAGATGGCTGTGCCCATTGTCGTCGTTCCACGTCGATTCGTGTTCATAGCGAGCGTCATCAGGCACGAGGCGCTGGAGCAGCGCGGGAATGTCATGCTTCACCAGCCCCGGCTCGAATTCGATGGTCGTCAGCCCGGCGGTGCTTCCGACGACAAATAACATCAGTACGCCGGACCCGCGAATACCCTTGAGCCGCTCCGTGAGCAGAGGCTCCAGGTTGATGACATGGTTATTGCCGTCGGTGTCGAGCTCGAGGGTAAATCGCTGCATGGGATCGATGGATTGTATGGAAAGAGCGGGAGGTTTTCAGTTTTCGGTTTTCAGTGGGGTAAGCGGCCTCTTTCTTGCTGAAAACCGAAAACTGAAAACCCGGCGTTATTTGACCGTACCCCAAACCGGTGCTATATTTGACTGCTTGGTCGGATGAAAATGCGGTTACTGTTGTAGCTGCATTGAGTTACGGATCTTCCGCGGGTTGACACCAGTTGCGCAAGGATGGGCTGTGAGTACGTCGACTTCGGGCAGCGATTTTAAGTCGCAGGTCTTGGCAGTCGTCGACATCGTCGAGGTGATCGGGCGAACTGTCGCTTTGAAGAAGCGAGGCAAAGATTTCGTCGGACTTTGTCCGTTTCACCAGGAGAAGACGCCGTCCTTTTACGTCAGCCCCGCGAAACAGATTTTTCACTGCTACGGTTGTAAGGCGGGGAGCAGCGTTATCGACTTTGTGATGAAGCGCGACCGCATCGAGTTCATCGATGCGCTCAAGCTGCTCGGCGAACAGGCCGGGCTGGAGATGCCAAAGTTTGGCGTCTCGAAACAGAAATCGGGCGAACGGCAGGTGCTGCTGGACATGCACTCCGCCGCCTGTGCGTTCTTTGAAAAGTTGCTCTCAGACCCCTTGCAGGGTCAAGCCGCGCGGCAATATCTCCAACAGCGCGGATTCGACGAATCCTCCATCCGTCGATTCCAGATTGGCTTTGCCGCCGACGCATGGGATGGTTTGTTGCGCGGACCGGTGGGAAAGAAGTTTTCTCCACCGCAGCTGGCCCTGGGCGGGCTTGTAAAATCGCGCGACACCGGAGGCGGCCATTACGACACGTTTCGCAATCGTCTGATCTTTCCGATCCGCGACGAAAACGGCCGCGTAATCGCATTCGGCGGCAGGCAGATGCCAGGCTCGGAAAACCCGCCGAAATATCTCAACAGCCCGGAAACGCCCCTTTTCTCCAAGAGCCGGGCGATTTTCGGGCTGGACCTGGCGCGACAACGGATCGTCGAATCGCGAACGGCTGTGATTGTCGAAGGGTACACCGACGTGGTGATGGCTCACCAGTTTGGCGTCACCAATGTCGTTTCTCCGCTCGGCACAGCCCTCACCGAACAGCACGTCGGGATGCTGCGGCGGTTCGCCGACCGGATCGTGCTGCTCTTCGATGCAGACGCCGCGGGCGATGCTGCTGTTGATAAGGCGGTGGCTCTGTTTCTGACGCAGCCGGTGGAGATCGCAATTGCCTCGATGCCGCAGGGCGTTGATCCCGATGAATTTCTGCTCAGCCAGGGAGGCGAAGCGTTTGAAACGATCGTTCACGGTGCGACCGATGCCCTGACCTTCAAGTGGAAACAATTGGAGCGCACGTTCCGCGAATCCGGCGAGAGTTTGACGGCGCAGCAGCAGACCATCGAGCGATACCTCGAGGCGCTGGCCGGGGCACGCGGAAGCGGCCCGGTGGACCCGCTGCGATGGGGAGCAGCCTTGGCGCGGGTGAGCCGGCTGGCGGGGATCCCGGTCGAGGACCTGAATCGCCGCTTCCGGGCGACGCCCGCGCGGCGTTCTTCCCGGTCCCCGGCAGATCCGGGCGCGCCAGCCCAGACTACCGCGCCGCAGCGCCCGCCGACCCCGACGGAGCGGGCGCAGCGATGGGTTCTGGGCGTCCTGCTGGTGGACCCGCAGCGATGGACCGCCGTCCAGCGCGACCTGCAGCCGAGCGACTTTGACGAAGGACCGTTGCGACGCGTGGCGGAAATATACTGGGCTCATCAACGCGAGGAAGGTGAACCGGTAATGAGTGAGTTCCTGGGGCTGCTGGAAGACCCGGCGCTGGTTGAACTCGCCATTTCCTGCGTGGATGAAGTCGAATCGCTTGCGGATTTGCAACTGACCCTCAGCGAGGCTCTGGTGCACCTGGGGCCGATTCGCAAAGCGCAGGAAGAACGACGAAAACTTATTGCTCAGTCGAAACGTACGAACGATGCGACGATGAGCGAACAGGATGAGGTGCTGCTCTTCGAGCGGCTCCAGGCCAGGACGCGGGAAGCGGATCCCTGGCGCGTATAGAGAATGGGAAGATAAGACCTTTTCAGGGTTCGAGGACTGATTCGCGGATGGCCGCACAATGACGTGCGTGTCGGGGAAACTCGACAATCCGCGATTTTGGTCCAAGAATCGACAATTCGGTATTCCGGTGCGCGATGTTCGCGTTGCAGGGATCGGGAATGCCCCCGAGTTCCTTGGCCCGGCTCGTACATCGGGTGTTGCCCGCGGGGTGGCCGCGGTGAGTCCCGTGATTGAGTCGCGGGAGATTGTTCGGATGCCAGTATGAAGGATACGGTTATTGAAACACCCCTCATTGGATCGGGGTCTCAGGAAGAAGTTGACGCACGCGTAAAGGCCCTGCTCGATCTGGGGACTTCACGCACTTACCTTACCTACGAAGAGCTCAACGAGAAGCTCCCGGACGAAGTCGTCTCTCCCGATAAGCTCGACTCGCTCTTGATGATGATCGACGAGATGGGAATCCGTCTCATCGACGAGGCCGACGTCGGGGAGTACACCAAGGCTCCCAAGGTGCGCGCGCCGCGCAAGCCGGCCGCCGCCGTCGTGGAAGTCGTCGAAGACGCCGACGGCGAGGAAATCGACCTCAATCTGGAAGCCGAGCTGGCCGAGGCATCCACCAAGCGCATCGACGATCCGGTGCGCATGTACCTGACGCAGATGGGCGAGATTCCCCTGCTCACCCGCGAGCAGGAAATCGGGCTAGCCAAGAAAATTGAAATCACCCGCAAGATCTTCCGCTCCCGCGTGCTGGAGAGCGATTACTGCCTCCAGTCGGCCGTGGAAATTCTCCAGCAGGTCGACGACGGCGATCTCCCCTTCGACCGCACGATGAAAATCAGCACCGCCGAGGACCAGGCGGACAAGGGGACCATCGGCCAGCGCATTCCGATGAACCTCGACTCGGTGCGGAAGATGCTCGCCCGCAACCGCGACGACTGGGATGGTCTGCGCGACGCCAAAGTCCGCAAGGATCTTGACACGTTGAACCTGGCCATCCGCCGCCGCCGCCGCCGCAGCGTAAAGCTGCTGGAAGAGCTTTCGCTCCGCACCAGCAAAGTCACGCCGCTGATGAAGAAGCTTTCGAGCATCTCGACCAAAATGGTTGAGCTCGAACAGCGCATCGAAGAACTCAGCAAAATAAAAGACCCCGGCGAAGACCTCGAAGTCTGCCAGGAAGAGCTCAACGGCCTGGAAGACCTCGTGCTCGAAAAGGCACAGGATCTTCACAAGCGCGTCGTCGCGATCCGCAAGATCTATTATAAGTACGAAGACGCGAAGCGCAAGCTCTCCGGCGGCAACCTTCGTCTGGTCGTCTCCATCGCCAAGAAATACCGAAATCGCGGCCTGTCATTCCTCGACATCATTCAGGAAGGCAACACCGGCTTGATGCGCGCGGTCGATAAATACGAATACCGCCGCGGCTACAAGTTCAGCACGTACGCCACCTGGTGGATTCGCCAGGCGATTACCCGCGCCATCGCCGATCATGCCCGCACGATTCGCATTCCCGTGCACATGATTGAAACCATGAGCAAGCTGCGCAACATCAGCAAGCAGCTCATGCAGGAGCTCGGCCGCGAGCCCACCATCGAAGAAATCGCCAAGCGTGCCAAGATGTCGGTGAGCGAAACTCGCCGCGTGCTGAAGATCAGCCGTCACCCGATCTCGCTGGACCGTCCGGTCGGCGAAAGCGAAGACAGCTACTTCGGCGACTTCATCGAAGACGAGAAGGCCGACAATCCCGTCGAATCCGCGACGCAGGAAATGCTCAAGGACAAGATCGAGCAGGTGCTCAAGACGCTCACCTACCGCGAGCGCGAAATCATCAAGCTGCGCTACGGCATCGGCGACGGCTACACCTACACCCTCGAAGAAGTCGGCCGCATCTTCAAAGTGACCCGCGAGCGCGTCCGCCAGGTCGAAGCCAAGGCCATCCGCAAGCTGCAGCACCCGGTGCGGGCGAGAAAGCTGGAAGGCTTTTTGCCGGGGGGAGCGGTGCGGTAATCGGTGCGAAATGATTGACCCAACAGACCTGGTCGAGTTGAAGGATAAGGAGCCGTTCGAGCCCTTCCGCATCAATTTAGCGGACGGGAAGCACTACGACGTGACAAATCCAGACCTCTTCGTCGTGATGGAAACGAAGCTTTTCCTGGCTTTTCCCGGTGGCCGATGGACGATGATTTCGTTCCAAAACATCACCAGCGTCGATGATGTGCCGATGACGGCTTGAATCGGCGTGAGTTCATCTCGTGGGAGCAATCAGATGCGACCTGCCGACATTGAAGAGTTGCTTGACCGCAAGCCATTTCTTCCGTTCCGAATCTCGCTGACGAGCGGAGATCACTTCGACGTTACCTCGAACCATTCGGTGGCGGTGGGACGCGCGCAGCTGTTCATCGTGCTGCCCGACGACCGCTGGAAGTTCATCCCGCTTCAGCAGATCGCCAGCGTGGAGACGCGGCAGGCGGCCTGATCCGACAGGAATAGTGTACGGGAGTGTGCCAATGCTGACATCCGTGGAAGGCATTTTCCGCAATGGAAAAGTTGAATTCCTCGAGCCCCCTCCTCAGACAGAAGGTGCGAGAGTGGTGGTGACTTTCCTCCCGCCCTCCTCGCGAGTGCAACTATCCGAACGCGGCATTTCCGAAGAGCAAGCGGCTAATTTACGTGCACGGCTAAAATCGTTCGCAGACGATTGGGATCGCCCTGAAATGGACGCATATGATGGGCTATAGTCGCGGCGACGCAGTGCTGGTGCTTTTCCCCGATTCAAACCTTCGTACTGCAGTCATTGCCACATATCAGAAGGCGCTTACGGCAACCGATTGAACCAGTCGCCGGCGAATCAGGCGTTATTGTGAATTTGGTTGCCTCGGACTTTTGCGAATTGCCGGATACAATCGATCGAGATGATCACGCGCCGCCAAATCTCAGCCCTCGCTCGGCGGATCGCCGAGGAATTTCATCCGGAGCGCGTGATCCTCTTCGGATCGTACGCCTACGGAACGCCGACGCCGGACTCCGACGTCGATTTGATGGTTGTCATGCCGTTACGCGGCAAGTCTGCGGAGAAAGCCATCGAGATTCGGCTTGCGATCGACGTGCCGTTCGCGCTGGACCTTTTGGTTCGCTCGCCGGCACAGATTAAGACCCGTTTGGGAATGAATGACTTTTTTATGCGTGACGTAATTGAACAAGGGAAGACACTTTATGACCGCAGCCACCGCCGAGTGGGTCGAAAAGGCCGAGGGCGATTTCAACACCGCGCTGCGAGAGCTTCGGGCTCGTAAAGACCCCAACCACGACTCCGCTTGTTTTCACGCACAGCAATGTGCTGAAAAGTACCTGAAAGCCTGCTTGCAAGAAGCGACAATTCATTTCCCAAAGACACACGACCTCATTCGGCTTCTCGATTTGCTTTTACCGTCGTTGCCATCACTTGGGGCACTTCGCCCCACGGTGACAGGTCTAAATATTTACGCGGTCGACATTCGGTATCCGGGAGATTTCGCGGATAAGGCCCAAGCGAAACAGGCAGTGGCTGACGGTAGCGAAGTGCGCCGAGCAATTCGTTTGGCCCTGCGAGTGCGCGGGAAGTGACCGCCGTAGCATGATGGCCCGCTAAAATGGAGTATGATCTCCCCCATGTCCGAGCATGACCCGAATAGCAATCCCCCGCCGCCGCAACCGCCCTTCTCCGACGGGCCGCACATTCAGCCGTTTCATCATGATCCCGTGAGCGCGCGGGTTCCCGACAAAGTGGGCCGCGGCGTATTCGCTACGGGAGTCTTGGTGCAGGAAGGGAGCGGCGAATTTGTGCTCGACTTCGTACAAGCGCTCACGCGCCCGGCTCTGATCACGGCGCGCGTCGTGGTTTCGCCGCCGGTGATGGCGTCGCTCGTCAATTCTTTCCACGACAATATCGCTCGTTACACGCAGACGTTTGGCCCCCCGCCGGCGCTGCCGAAACCGGTGCCGCCGGCGCGGCAGCCGACAACCCAGGAGATTTACGAGAACCTCAAACTCTCCGACGACTTGCTCAGCGGAGCATACGCCAATTCCGTGATGATCGGGCATTTGCCGGGCGAGTTCTTCCTCGACTTCATCACCCGCTTTTATCCGACGGCGGCAGTTTCCAGCCGAATCTATTTCTCCGCCGCCCAGGCGCCGAAAGTTCTCGAAACGCTCAACGGTTCGCTCCAGCAGTTCCAGCGGCGCCTCGCGGCACACCATCGTCCGGCACCGCCACCGCCACCCCCCGTTGAGCCGGAACCGCCGAAGGAATAAATCTCCTCCTGTAGTCGGCGAGCATGCTCGCGTTCTTTCGCCCGGAAAAGTCGCGATCGCTTTGTGAAATGCGCGATCGAGCGTCTTTCGTCGTCTCCGCGCAATTGCGCCATGTGGCTCGCACGACGCGCCCGCCAAGGCGGGCGGCTAACGTGGGAGGAGGCATGTCGCTGGTAGTTTTAAGCGACTACTAAAACTACGCCGCGGCAACGCTTTTCGACGCCATGATCCAGCGACGGATCGTGTTCGCCTGCGACTCCCATGCCGACGATGCGCGGAGCTTGAGAAACGTTTCGAACAGAGCGTCCGTGGTCTTCGCCAATTCCCGCAGCAGCGCGATCCGCTCCTCGAACAACACCCGCGGCGTGTCCGCCTCCACCTCCGGCAGCTTCGCCGTGCCGACCGCCATCGTTTCCGCCTTGAGCGAGAGCGTGTATTGCTGCCGCGCGACATCGAGCACGAATCCCGCCCGCCGCGGGACTTTCCCGCTGCGCAGCGCCGCCCGCGCCTCCGGCATCCGCGACGGGCCCGATGCGCGGATCGAGTCGCTGCCGCTCTGTCCGTAGGCGCAGTCGAGGTCGAGCGATTTGTCGATGAAGATCGTCACGTCCCCCGCCGACTCGGTATCGACGATGCTCGTGCGCGCATCCGCCTCGTGCCAGAGCCAAACGAGAAACTCATTCCCGAGAAAATCCTTCGGCTCCGGCCCTTTCGCCACCCATGGATATTCCGGATGATCCCCCTCCCCGCCGGGACCGGGCGCAAAACGCGTCGGCCGCATGTCTTCGTAATCCCGCCGCCGCCCACGCGGCTCCAGCATCCGCAGCGCAACCGCCCCCGACGTCAGCGGCAACAGCGTCGCCCCAATCGTCCGCTCGAACAGCTCCCCCAGCTTCTCGAACACCGAACCGGACGCTGGGCTGTAGAGAATCTGCTGGGAGACGTCCCACAAAATCGGCGTCAGTTTGCTCCGCCGAAATTTCCCCGAGCGCATCTCCTCTTCGATTTTTTTCCGAACGGATTCCCGCGCCTCCCGTTTCTGATTCTTGCTGATCAACCCCGACGGATTCCCCGCGGCGGCGGCCTCCTCCTCCATCAGCTGATACGCCTTCTTCAGATCCGCCGGCACCTTGTTCGTGTCGATCCGCAGACCAAAGTGCAGCGCATCGGCAAACACGTTGTTCTCAAAGGAAAAGTCCCCATCCAGCACATGCCGCCCCCCATTCCAGCCATACTCCACATCCTCCGGCCGCCCCAGCTCGCTGGGCCGCAGCGCATTCTCCGCCAGCTTCTCCAGCAACTCCTCATCAATCTTCGTTGGCCCATTCCCCACCACCGCAAACCGCCGAAACGATATCGCTCCCGAGGCAAATCCCATGTTCCCTTCCGTAAATCGTAAATCGGTATTTTACTGCCCCTCAAGGGAATAGCCGCGACGGCCCCAACCTCCGCCCACCTTATCCACATGCTGTCCACGACAAGCTCGGTGCGGGATGTGGGCGTTCTTTCTCAGGAGATCAAATGCGGTCGAAAAGATCGCTCTTCGGACCCGGAAAGTGCCGCGTTTGGCGCGCGCTGCGCCAACTGCCGACGCGGAGGCTGGGATGGTAATGTCTATTGCATCAGTGGTTGCAGAAAGCCGGGCGGTGCCGATGGCACTCAAGGCGTTGCGTAGAGGTGCCAAAAGGTGCCAAAAAGCGCCACCCGCTGGCGGGAAATTCGGCGGATAATGGACGATGGACAATGGGCGACGCGAGAACTCGCGCCAGAACTGGCATCTTTGATGCTCTGTGCGGAGGTTCTTCGTTCGAACGGAAATCTCTGCGCTGGGGCTGTCGTCACGTGAGGCTTCCAACTTCCGCCCTGACAGTAAACGTTCCAGGGGAAGTTCGAAGTTTTGTAGAGTGAGGGCTTGCCGGTTACGGCGCACATTGGCGGCCCAGCGTCCGCTCATCTTCGATCTGCTCGATCACGACGCGCACGGCATCTCCCGGCCGAGCCGAGTCACTTTCAAATTCTACCGGGAAATATCGTTCGCATCTTCCGTGGCGGTGTGTGGCTCCAACCGTGCGATTGCCCTCAACGATGACTTCAACCGTCGACCCGATGAACTGCCGGCGAAATTCCAAGGACTGTTTCCTCGCCAGCTCGCTCAATATGGCGACACGTTGATTTGCGATCTTGCCGGGAACAAATTGCTCTTCCCAGCGAGCGGCGGCAGTCCCGGGGCGCGGCGAATATGGAAATGCGTGAACGTGAATGAACCCCGCGGAGCGCACCATCTCTTGCGTCTGCGCAAATTCCGCCTCCCCTTCGCCCGGGAAGCCGACGATCACGTCGGTGGTGAGTGCCGGGCGGTCGAACGCACCGCGGACGCGATCGATCATCCGCCGGAAATCGTCGCAGCGGTATTGGCGATTCATTCGCCGGAGGATGGCATCCGAGGCGCTCTGCAGCGGCAGATGGAAATGTGGAACAATCTGATGGTGAGCACGGAGGACGGCAATCAGTTCGTCGGTCATATCTCCCGGCTCAAGGCTCGAGAGGCGCAGGCGACCAAGGCCGCCAACGCGCTGGCAGAGGACTTCGATCAGATGCGCCAGCGGCGGCATGGAGCCGTTTGCGGGTTGTCTGCGCCGAAGCGCCGTCGTATGGCCGTATGCGCCCAGAAAGATTCCCGTCAGCACGATCTCCACGTGCCCCGCCGCCACCAGCGCGCTGGCCTCGGCAACGGCATCCTCGACGCTCTTGCTCCAAGGCGCCGGCCGAAGGCGCGGAATAATGCAATAGGTGCAGGAAGCGTCACACCCATCCTGAATCTTCATCACGGCCCGTTGCCGGCCGCTCTGGTGTTCGCCGAGCAAAGGCAGCCGGCGGATTCCTACAGTCGCATCTGTCGCATTTTCGTTGACAGAACGGGGTTGCAATGCTTTACTATAGACGGCAGGAGAAGTTGACGAGGCTTCCGAATTGTTGGTCCAACCGCAGACGTGTTCCCCCCCGCCCGGCTTGTCCTCAGGAATGGATTTTACGGCGCGGTGGAGCGGGGGCTCTTGTGATTTCCATGCGGCAAGCAAACGATCGAGTTCCGCAGCAACATCCTGGTGATGCGTGATCACCGCGTCGACTCCCAGAATAGCTGCCGCTTCAACCGAATCGCTGGTGGCCCAGCAACCTGTCACGACCACGCGCATGGAGGACGACGGTGATCCGGGTTCCAATGGCGACTCTGGCACAGAATCGGCATGCCCCGACCGAGGCCGCGGTTCACCGGCCGACGGCGACTGGGCCAAAGAGAGCAGGGGCAGGCGCACGACCCGGCGCACGGCCTGACGAGACTGACTCGCGGCCTGCATCGTGACGCTGCAGGAATGAACAATCCGAAGATCGGCGTGGGAAACGTCGGTTTCCGTCAGTCCCCGTTGCCGCAGCAGTGCGGCAAGCTGCTGAGACTCGTAGAGATTGACCTTGCAACCCAGAGTTTGAACGTTGAATGTTTTCATACGCGATCGTCCGCCGCGACAGGTATTACCGGACCGCGCACCCGGGCTGTGCCGGCTGATGTTAAAACTCCGTCGCAGCGATGGGAATAGATTGCCTCCGCCAGCGACAAGCGTTAAACCTAGAACCCCGCGACGAAGCCCGCGAGCCGATCCGGCGTGCCGTTGGCTGCTTTTATCACGGGGCGCTCGCACCGGCTGCCGAGCGTATTATCTTACGGCAGATGAGGATTCAACATGCCTTCACTGAACTCCGCCTGGGGAATTGACGTCGGAAACCGCGCTCTCAAGGCCGTGCGATTGGTGCGCAGCGCTGAGGGGATCAAGGTCGCGGACGTTGAAGTCATCGAGCACGAGCACATTCTGTCTCAAGCCGGCGATAATCGCGATTCGCTCATTCAATCCGCGCTGGCCAATTTCGTGCAGCACCAGGGCAGCATCAAGGGAGCCATCGCGGTCGGCGTGAGCGGGCAGTCGAGCTTTGCGCGATTCATCAAGCTCCCGCCGGTCGAACCGAAAAAGATTCCCGAAATCGTCCGATTCGAGGCAATTCAGCAGATCCCCTTTCCGCTGGACGACGTCGAATGGAGCTACCAGCTTTTTCAGAACGAGCAGTCGCCGGAGGTGGAAGTCGGCATCTTCGCGATGCGCCGGGAATTGGTGAACCGCCACATCCAATACTTCACGGAATCAGGCTTGGACGTCGAGTTGGTGCAGATGAACCCGCTGGCGGTCTATAACGCCATGCATTACGACCGGCGCATCAAGGGCACGACGATGGTGGTGGACCTCGGCGCTGAGAATACCGATCTGATCATTGCCGAGGGAGAAACGATCTGGCTCCGCTCGATCCCGATCGGCGGAAACAACTTCACCGAGGCGTTGGTGAAGAGCTTCAAGCTGAAATTTCCCAAGGCCGAGGAGCTCAAGCGCAACGCCGCCACGAGCAAGTACGGCCGTCAGATCCTCCAGGCGATGCGGCCCGTCTTCGCCGATCTGGTTGCCGAGATTCAGCGTTCCATTGGATTTTATGCGTCGATTCACAAGGACTCCCGCATCAGCCGGGTTGTGGCGCTGGGCGGCACGTTCCGCCTGCCGGGGCTTCAGAAGTACCTGCAGCAAAACCTGCAGTTGGAAGTCGCGCGGATCGATCACCTTGGTAATGCCGGCAACCTCGACGCGAAGGTGGCGGCGCTCTTCAGCGACAACTTGCTCTCCTGCGTCAGCGCCTATGGGCTGGCGCTGCAGGCGATGGGCGACGGAGCGATCAACAGTTCGCTGCTCCCGCAGAAGATCCGCCGGGAGCGGATGTGGCGCGACAAGACCAAATGGTTTGCCACGGCCGCGGCATTGGTCGTCGCCGGCACCGGCGTCGCGTACGGCAGCTATTACTACCTCCACCTGCAGGCCGACAAGGATCACCTCAACTACGGCGACAAAATTCAGCGGACCCTCTCACAGGCATCAGCGCTGGACGGGGACTGGAAGGCGGTCGCGGATTCCGGCGGGCCCGACCGCGCGCAGATTCAGCGTCTCAACGGATTGCTCACCGGGCGAGATGTCTGGAACAACCTGCTGCGGGAAGTCTTCAGCAAGCTGCCTCCCGGCCCCGCCTCAGATGACGATGTAGTCGCGATGGCCGCCATTCCCCGCGGACGGCGGCTGCAGATCGTGGCCCGGGATTTCACGTTTCGCTACGTGCCGGATGTCACGATTTACGAAAGCGCCGCGATGAAGGATGCCGATTTCTCCCTGCAGAGCGCGACCGCAGGGAGCGGTAGCGGATTCGGCCGGATGGCGGCGCCGCCGGCCGCCGGCGCCGGCCCCAAAGCGCGCGGGTATCTGCTGACGCTGCATGTCACCACCCCCAATTCAGGCGGCGATGACTACATTCGCAAAACTGTCATCGATCCGCTGCGCCAGAGCGGGGAGAACAGTAAGTCGACGGAGTACCGCATCACGCGCGCAGTCGTGGCAATTTCGCGCAGGGTGACCTCGGTCCAGCCGATGCTCGGCGGCATGCGGCCATTGAATCCGCCCCCCAATAACGTAATCGACCCGCGGCGTCCGTTCGCCCCCGTCTACCCTCCCAATGCCGCCGCGGCTCCGGCGCCGCCCCTGGATCCGCTGGCCGATCCCCTGTTCCCCAACGAAAGCATGAAAGACGATACCGAGGCCACGCTGCTCATCGCAGTGGAGCTCGATCCGCCGCCGCAACAGCCCGCGCCGCCGGCTGCGCCGGTCGCGTCTGCCAGTCCCTAGCGATGGCAAGCGATGTGGTCCGCTTCGTTGAAATCTTCGCACCCTGAACAGAGATGACACCGTGGACAAAGCCTTAACCATCATCAAAAAGAACCTGCTGAGCATCATTTGCAGCGTCGCTGCGCTGCTGGCCATGATCGCGCTGCTCTACCCGCTCTCGGGAATGCGCACCAAGTTCAAGGCCGACCTTGCCGATCGCGCCAAGAACTTCACGCGGGCGCAATCGTTGCTCCGGGAGGCGCGGTTTCTTCCGATTGTGGAGCCCGGCGCCGAACCGGAGCCGCTCAACCGATTCCCCACGGACCAGGTCATCACCGCCGGGAAGGCTGCGCGAGACACGGTGCATAACCAGAGCGACCAGTTGCTGCTCGACGCAATTGCACTCAACCAGGCGGGCCACGATCTGCTGTACTCGCCGGATATACTTCCCAATCCCGGGGATCACGTCTTCGACTACCGCAGCGCATATCTCGACGCGGTGCAGAAGCAGCTCCCCGCCGCCCTGGGCGGCGTGATGCCCCCCAACGCCGACGAGATCAACCGGAGAATTACCGAACTGCACCAGACGGAAGTGGAGAACAAGATCATCAAAATCGGGCAGACCGAGTTAAACCGCGTGGAGCTTGAGAACGATTTTGCGGAGCTGAAGGCGAAGTTGCCCGACCAGCTTCGCCGGGAAAGCGCCATGAAAAACAAGCTCTATATTGACCCCACCGCACTGAGCGTCAACGCGATCATGACCAATGTCGACCAGAAACCCACTCCGGCGGACGTGTGGTACGCTCAGTTTTCGTTGTGGATCCAGAAGGACGTGGCGAGTTCGATTATCGCCGCCAACAACAACGTCCCCAACAGCAACATTCAGAACGATGCCATCAAGCGGCTGGTCCAGTTGAGGGTGCCCGGAGACGTCAACGTCTACGTCCAGAGCCCGGGCGCCACGCCCCCGCCCGATGACCCCAACGCAACCGATCCGCGCGATTTCACGAAGTCTCCCACCGGTCGCGTCTGCAACGATCTCTACGACGTCGTGCAGTGCACCCTTGTGGTTGAAGCCGACCAGCGCCAGATTCCCTTGATTCTCCGCGAACTGCAGCGGGACAAGCTGACCAGCGTCCTGGGCATCGAGATTTCACCCATTGACGCCGGGGCGGATGACGCTCAGGGCTTTATGTACGGCGTGGCGCCGGTGGTTCGTTTGTCCATCACCCTTGAGAGTCTGTTCATGCGGAAATGGACATTGCCTCTGATGCCCGAAGAGGTCAAGACGGAGTTGCACATCGCTCCGCCGGCCCCGGCCCAGTGATCGTTGATTGATACCGTTCCCGCGAGGTACGACATGCAAAAGTTTCTCAAGATCGCAGAGAATCACGTTCAATGGCTGGCATTGGGACTTGGAGTGTTCTACCTGCTGTTCATGGGGTGGAGCTACGTCTACAAATCCGACATCAATGCGGCACTGGGCCCCAAAATCGTGGATCCTGGCGAGGTGGAGGCCACTATCGCCAAGGGTCCGGTCGCCGACCTGGAAGCCCAGATGGGGAATACCGATCCCCTCTCGATCCCCTGCCCTAACGTGCTGCTCAGTTGGATGAATGGAGCCTCTGAGACTGCTGTTGACTGGCGCCCATTGCCGGGCATTTGGCGCGGCAATCCTTACGGAGAAAGCGGTGGCAATGGACCCATCACCGGGCCGACAGTGCCCGACGTCCTGGTCGACCAACTCCCCGCCATTCCGCCGGCGACTCCTGTCGCAGTCGCTGCTTACCGCACGCTGGTGCAAGTTCCCGATCCGGCGTTCGTCGCTCCGCCGGATGCGCCGGATGCCAAGGCGCCGCTGATCAACAAAGATATCGACGCCACGTCCGTCCAGTTCAAAATCGACATGAAGGCTTTGGGTAAGGCGTTCGCCGCCGCACTGCCCGCCAACGCGCGGCCGGAAGTCTTTCAGACGATGTACCTGAAAGTGACGCTCCTGCGTCAGGAGCAGGATGCCGACAACCCTGACAAGTGGGGGCCCGTCAAAGAGATTCCGCCGCTGCCGATCAACGCCGCTCCGAGCGATTATCCCGGCGATTCCCCAGGTCAGGAGAAAGGGCTTGGCTACGAATTGTGGGCGGGGGCGAATCAGGAACAGATTCTTCATCCGCCGTTTTATCCAACCGCTCCCGGCGCTCCGACCTGGACAATGCCCGTGCCCCCTGCCGACGCCGGTGCGGGTCCCGGCGCAGCTTCCGCCGGTCCTGGCGCCGGTCCAGGTGCCGGCCCTGGCGCGGGTCCCGGGCTCCCGCCGGGCGGGATTCGTCCCATACAGCCGGTCGCGCCTCCCGTTTTCAACCCGGCGCCGCCGCCGGCCAACGGTGACTGGCAGGGACAACGTTTCAACCCCCTGCTCAAGCCGACTGACGAAATTCTCGTGGCCCATGACGAGACCGTCCAACCGGAAAAGACCTATCGATACTTCATCCAGTATCGTCTTCTGAATTCCGTCTTCGCGGCCCCTCGCCTCGTCGCCGATAAGAATCAGGCACTGACCAACCGATTTGCGCTGGTCAGTCCCGGTCCAGACGCTGCCGGAGCGAGCGCCGCGACGGCAACCCAGAACGTCACGATTCCCTCCCGCACTCAGGTTTACGTCAAGGCTGTCCGCAGCGGAACCGAGGCCCACTTTGCCGTGTTCGTCTTTGCGCCCGGGCCCAAGGAAATGGAGGTGCTCGCCGCACCGGGCGATCCCATCGCGCCAACTCACTGGACCCTTGTTGACATTCGCAAGAGCCAGGATCCCTTGACCCCCAGCGACTGGCAAGTGTTGCTTGTGGACGAGAACGGCAAGCTGCAGCAACGCGATTGGCACACCGATCAGGCCGATCCCACGCAAAAGGATCTGCACGATCGCGCCAACGCAGCCGCCGGAACGGGCGGAGCCGCCGCACTGAATCAGTAAAAGGCTGAATTTTCATTTCTGATCGTGAATGAATTGGCGAACAAACTCGGCCTGCGGCTCATGCAATACCCCTGCGTCCGCGGGGCCGTCGAACAGCGTGCTGATCTGCGCGAATTTCGCGGCAGGCCGACGGCGCGCATTTTCGTTGGTGTGCTGGCGATCTGCCTGAGTTTTGCGATGTGCTGGCCGGTCATCAGCGCGCTGGGAACGCTGTCCCTCTGTCTCCATCGCCCCCTGCTGGTCGTCATCCTCGGGCCGATCATCTGGGGAATTTCTCACTGCTGCTTTCTCTTCGGAATGGCTCTCTCGGGTGAAAAGTATCTCCGCATTCTTCTCCGCTGGCTCACACGAATCTGCGTCGAAAGGCTGCTCGCCATGTCGTCCCAACCCGCTGGCACCGCCAGTTAAGTGGCGGCGCCAAGTAAGTGATTGTGTGACACAACTGCCCTCGGCGCGGCACGCCGATTCACGGCCCGGAAGCCGCATCCCCAATGTCTTTCCACAAATCGAAGAAATTGAAGAACTGCCACGGATGCTCGGCCACGAATTGTTCGAGGCAATCCGCGAACTGCTGTGCGTAGAACGCGTAATGCTCGGCGATGCGACCGAGTCCCGGCGGAACGTCAATCACTTTCGCGAGCCGCATTTCATAAGACCGCCCGGCAATTTTGGGTGTCAGCATCACGACCACCGGCATCCCGCTGGCCGAGGCGAGCCGGTATGGCGTGATCGGCAGCGAGATCGTTCCGCCGAGGAAGCGGGCGTCAGCGCGGTTGCGTTCATCGCCGAACGTTCGATCTCCCATCATGGCGACGATTTCGCCGCGGAGCAGTGCCTCTGTCATGCTCATCACGCCATCGAGTCCCGTGCGCGGGTCGATGACTCCCGCCTTGCCGGCTTGAAGCATCGCCAACGTCCGCGGCTCGGGGATCATGACGAGCCAGACGGGCTTGGCAAAGTTCCCGCTCGTCGACATCCCGACCTGCCAGCAGCCGACGTGAGCATGCAGCATGATGAAGCCCTTGTCCCCCGCCGCCAGCGCGCGAAGCCGCTCGCGATCGGGGGAAAGTGCCGGGAGCGCGTTATTGCCGAGCACGCCGAGCGCTGCCATATCGACCAGAGTCTTTCCGAACGTCCGTATGAGCCGATACGCATCGAGGAATCGCCGCAGCCGTCCGCGTCGCTCGGGAAATCGCCGATCCAGATAAAACCGGCAGCGCGCCCGGATGGATGGATAGAACAGCACGTACCAGAAAGTTGCGAAGTAAGAGATGTGGTAAGCCCGGGTCAAGCCCCCCCAGCGGAGGAGCCAGCCGAAAAAGCGAAACTGCCACGCCGGTCCAACGTTCGGCTCAGACCAGTTCTCACGTAAAGCCGGGGATTGTTGAACATCGGCGTCGGTCCGTTGCATGGGCTTGGGGCCCATATTAGCGACATGGAAACAGAAGTGCGTTACAGTGCATCGGAGCCCAGTGGAGGAAGCGCTGCGAACCGTTGCATTCGCGCGCAGGCACCGTTAAATTCCGCGCCGGCGGAAGTTGCACGACATGACCGATTCTGAGCTGATCGACGCGGTGAACGAAGTGTTCGCGGATTCGTTTGAGATTCCCCGGGAGAAGCTCACGCCTGAAGCGCAAATCTTTACCGATCTCGGCCTGGACAGTCTTGACGTGGTCGACCTCGTGGCCGCAATTCAAAAGCGTTTCGGCGTGCAGGTCCGCGACGACGAGCGGGTGCGGGCAATTCGCAGCATGCAGGATCTCTATAACTACCTGATCCTGATCCGCGGCGAGCAGAAGAAGGCGTAAGCGGATGACACAGCAGGAGGCGCATCGCCGCCCGATCCTGTGGTGGCTCCCGATTGTCGCACTGAACGTGAGTTTTTGGATCGTTGCCCCGGTGATGACGCTGATCTACGGCTGTGGCACCGTGCTGTACGCCACGATCGTCCATTATTTGCTTCGCAATCCCCGGTTCACCAAGCGGGTGATTCGCCGGAGCCTCAGCTACTATGCGGCGATCCTCCTGCGCTGCGGCTGGCCGCTGGTTCGGGTGCGATTCGTCGATTTTGACCCGGGCCAGAAGCCGCCGGTGGTGCTGGTGGCAAATCATCGTTCTTCCTCCGATGGATTTATGCTCGCGTTCGTGCCGTTTGAATGCGTTGAGATACTCAACATTTGGCCGTCGCGCCTGCCGATCGTCGGCGCGATCGGAAGAGTGGCGGAGTTTCTTCGTGTCCGCGAAATGCCTTTCGATGAATTTCTCGAAGCCGGCTCCCGGCTCATCTCCGTGGGATGCTCGGTCATCGCATTTCCAGAGGGAACACGCTCCGGATCGCGCGCTCTGGGCCAATTTCATGGCGCCGCGTTTCGGCTTGCGCAACACTGCAGCGTGAGCGTCGTCCCGATTGCAATTGCGGGCAACGAAAAGATTCCGCCGCGCGGTTCGGCGCTTCTGCGGCCGGGGCGCATCACGGTCACAAGACTTCCACCGATCACGCCAGCCGAATATGCAGGAATGAGTCCATATCAACTCAAGAATCTGGCACGGGATCGAATCCGGACGTACATGGACACGATCGAGCCTGGCGGGGGACACTGACATGCGCGGCGACTGCTCGATTCGAGTTGGCGGCCTCGGGTTTACTTCCGAGCAAATCACCGCTGCCGTCCAGGCCAGGGGATTGCTCTCCATTGAATTGGACCTCTCCAGCGACAGTGAATGCGGTTGCGAGGCATGTGCTCCGGCCCCCCAGCCGGTTCTCTCGTTTGAAGAGAATCGCGGTTAGCTCGACCAGGCGATCGCAGTGGGGGCGCGGAGATGCATCCTCGTTGACAGCCCGACGACATCCCATCCACGGCTCGGCGATCTTCTCCGGCACCTGAGCGGGCGCGGAATCGAGATTGAGCTTTTCACGGATGGAAACCAGCTGACCGCCGAGTTCGCAACATTTCTGCGAGAGCGGCGGGTTGCGGTGGTCGTGAGAGTCGACCCCCTGGTCTGTACATCCGCCGCAGTCGATACGCTGCGTCAGGCCGGCTATTGCACGGCCGGCGCACCGTGCCTTGCGGCCCGGGCGGCGGTGCGGCGCGAAAATATCGATGCCCTTCCGCGCTGGTGGCGATGGGCGCGATCGCTCGGCATCGAGCCATACGTTCAGATCATCACGCCACGTTCCGCTGCTCTTGCTCCCTCTCCCGGAGTACCGGGAGAGGGAACCGTGGCGCGTCCGCCAGCAACAGGGGTCACACCCGGACCGCAGCGCATCAAACAGCTTTTTCAAGAACTCGGCGGGATCGACCGCGAAGAGTTTGGCCGATCGTGGGAACATCCTCCGGAGCTCACCGGCCGATCGTGCAAACGCCACCTGTTCGCCTGTCACGTCACGCCCTGTGGAACGATCTTCGCCTGCGTTGGAGTGACGATTCCACTGGGAAACATCCGGACGCAAACTCTTTGGACGATTCTGGATGAGAGCGAAGTGCTGGAGAACCTCCGCGCGTTTGGGCAGAAAGTGAAGGAGCCGTGCCGGACCTGCTGCAAGACGACCGACTGCTACGGCTGCCGGGGCGCAGCATATCAGCTCACCGGCGATTACCTTGCCGGCGATCAGCTCTGTTGGAAGGCCGAGGGGATGTCGATTCCCTCGCTCCCGATCGCCACCGGCGCCATGATTCCTCACGGGCCGAGCATGCGCATGGCCGACCGCATCGTTACCGTCGGCGAACGAGAGGCGCGCATCGAGTTCGTCGTGCGATCCGATTCTCTGTTTGTCGATGCCCGGGGCCGGCTGGACGAAACCGCGTACATCGAGATGATCGCCCAGTCGTTTGCCGCGTCGCACGGGTTTCATCTCTCCACCGACGAACTGGCGCTGCACCGCGGAATGCTGCTGGGCGTCAAAGACCTTCGCATCGTGGGCACAGCCCGGGTAGGAGATCGCCTGGTCATCCATCTGAAAAAGGTGGCGCGATTTGGCGATTTCGGGGTTGTCGAGGGAATGATCTATCGCGACGATGGAACATTACTCGCCAAAGGCGAGGTCAAAATCTGGCGTCCCAGCGCCGAAGCGGAGAAGGCGTTACTCACATGAAAGTCACAACAGGTTTGCTGGTGATGGTCGTGGTTGCCGCGCCGACGCTGCTGGCTCGGGCCGATTCCCCTGCGACGCCAGCCGTCGCGCCGGCTACGCAGCCGGCTCCCGACGCGGCGCCGACGACCCAAGGGTCGCAGGGGGCGGGCGGAAGTTTCTTTCCGATCCTGAAGACAACTGACTTAACTCCGGAAGTTTTCGTTCAACCCTCGGAGTGTGCGGGAAAGACACCACCGTTGGATTCGCCAGCCACACAAATAACGTCTTCCCCCGAGCCGGCTTCGGAAGTTTTGCCGACGACGCAGCCCTTTCTGGTACTTAAGAACCCTAACCTCACTCCAGAAGCTTTTATTTCGTCCACGGGGGATGCGGACAAGGCATCAGGAGCAGGAGTAGATAATCGGACGACACAACCCAGTTCACAGCCTACCTCACCCGAGCCGGCTTCGCAGGAGTTGCTCCAACATCTCCAGCAGCAGCTCAAATCCGTCGACACCGTGCAGGCGGATTTCGTCCAGGAAAAGCAGCTGTCGGTGCTGAATCACAAGGTAACCATAACTGGTAATTTCGCGATGCAGAAGCCCAACAAGCTCGTCTGGATCGTCCGGGACCCGGTGAAATATGCCATCCGCAT
>Ga0302326_10008826_pt1 | contig 22170 bp, 24 predicted proteins | sample Palsa_T0_3_FD_202264 | JGI IMG/M metagenome (GOLD analysis project Ga0302326, IMG submission 202264) | Peat permafrost microbial communities from Stordalen Mire near Abisko, Sweden - Palsa_T0_3 | ecosystem: Environmental > Terrestrial > Soil > Palsa > Peat permafrost | place: Sweden: Abisko... | reverse complement strand
AGACTGTCTCCCAACCCGAAACTGTTCAAAGCCTTACCCGCCAGGCGCTTTGTCCGGGCAGCGACCTGCGCGGAGAAATTCGCCGGCAGCAACACCGCCAGCATGGCCTCCTTATTATGCAGCCGGTCCCTGATCACCGCCTCACCCTGACCCGCGGGGATTTCCTGTACCGCGAACAGACCCAGGGTATCGATGGTCCGGATGAACTGACGGCTGGCAGCCCCCGTATCCTCATTACAGATCAGGAGCGGCACTTTGTTTTTACTTACCAGCTCAAAGGTGCTGCTTTGCATGCTGGTTACGATCAGCACCAGCAGCATCGGCATCACGAACATAAAGATCATCCCGAGCTTATCCCGTCTCAATACCCGCACATCTTTTAATATGGTGGCCCGGAGCTTAAACACTATAGATTACGATAGTTTTTTCCCGTTAATTCCAAAAATAAACCCTCCAATCCCTCCTGCCGGTGGTCTGACAGCAAAACGCCCAGATCGTCATGCACGACGATCCGCCCCTGATCGATCAACGCCACCTTGTCGCACAGGTCTTCCGCTTCGCCCAGCTGATGAGAGGTATAGATCAGCGTAGTACCGTCTTCATTCAATTGCCTGAGATAACCGATGATCGCATGTCTTGTCTGAACATCCACGCCTACCGTGGGCTCATCGAGGAATAACAACGGCGGCCGGTGGATAACCCCGATGGCCAGGTTGACCCTTCGTTTCATTCCACCCGAAAAATGCTGTACTTTTTTGTCCCTGACATCCGCCAGTCCCAGGATGTCCAGCAGCTCGCCGGTCCTTCTCCGGATCGCCGGCCCGGCCATACCCGACCAGGCCCCGAAAAAATCCAGGTTTTCAACAGGGCTCAGCTCCTGGTAAAAAGAAAGCTCCTGGGGAACGAACCCGAAAAGCGAATGAACCGATCGGTTATGTCGTTGCATTTCCTGACCAAAAAGCCTGATCTTGCCCGTATCGGTAGCCAACAAGCCGGTCATAAGATTCATCAGCGTCGTCTTGCCGGCGCCGTTGGGACCAAACAACCCAAACCGCAGCCCCGCACCAACCTCCAGGTTGAAATGCGAAAATAGCCCGGGCTGTCCGGGATAGCCGAAGGAAAGATCGTCTATCTGCATCGCCGGACTCATAACTTCCATTTGATTTTTGACAACGCAATAAAAGACTGCTTCTCCAGCTCGGAGATCTCTTGCAAATAATCACCCATCTGGTTAAAATCATTTTGGCTGCCTAACCGACCTTTATAAATGCCGGCGGCCTGAACAGCCGCCGTGCGCCACAGATCTCCCGATCGGGTGAATGACGCGGAGACCTCCGCTAAGATGTTGTCGGGATAATATCCATAGGCTTCCTGCAGGAAGGCGGCATAAATATAACGGAACCCGCCTCCCCCGGTCCCGATCTCCTCCTGCATCCTCACCAGTTGAGCCAGATAAAGCCCCGCCTTTTTTACCCCCAGTGAATCCCGCCATTTTTTTATTCGCTGACCGGTATACCGGATACCCCTTACCCCAGCAATCGGGCCGGGAATATGGAGCATGTCACGGATATTCCGGGTAATCCCGTTTTTTATCCCCTTTTGGATCATCGCATCCGTAATGGGCCTCCCCGCTACCGGGTAATATACCTGGCCCCGCGGGGACAGCACTCCCCTGGCAAAACGTACCCGCTCCAGCTCATATTCCGATAGGGTCTCCGGCTTTTCCATGATAGGATCGCTGATCAGGTAACGACCCTCTGCCTTGCCATAGACGATCAGGTTGTGGGCGTTGAAATGAAAACGATATTCCTTTGGAAAATAGGGGAGATAATACACCCCTACCTGGCAGCCGACCGCATGACCGCTGTCCAGACATGCTGCAAGGAATTCCTGCGCCTTTTTTTTCGTGCGGAATTTCTTTCGCCGGACGGTGATGCCCAGCGCATGACAGGTCCGCTTGAATATCAGTCCGGGCATAGTCCGGAAGGCAAAAGCCGGCCCGTTATTCACTTTCAGCAGGGGGATATAAGCAAAGAACAACCCGGATCCGATGCCAAAAGCCAGCGGCTCCGTTATCTTGCCCACGCCTATATTTTTCAGCAGGCTTACCGTTACGCCATTTTCACAATGCGCCGCCTGGATATGTTCAAAATCGATCTTCATGTACGAATAAGGGTAAAAAAGTCATTGACGGAAACATCGAACACTTCAGCATAACGACGCAGCTTTCGGGCGGATAACTTTTTAAACACCCCTGGCCGGAGATGTCTTCTCACCTGCCATTTCCAGAATCCGGTATAGCCGGCCAGTACTCCGATATCCATCAGCTTCAATTCCATAAAATACAACAGCGGGCTTGCTTCCTGTCGCAGGACTTTTTCCCTGGCGGCCGCTATCCGCTCTTCAATATTCTGCCAGGCAACATCCAGCGCGCCGGCCTTTACATCCCAGCCCTGGCTCAGCTCCGTCGTGTATTTTCCTGAATCATCCGTGGCGTAGCACACCTCTTTGGTGATCTTCCCAAGGGAACCCAGATCCTGTGGAACCTCCTCCTTTTTCATAAAAAATCATTTTTCTAGCAAACCGTCAGCATCGCATACATATACGAGAACCTCGAACTTTCCGGGACCAGCAATAAAATTTTCTCTTCTTTTTTTAACCTCCCGCTGTGAAACAATTCATGAACCATCAGGTAGGCCGACCCGGCCCCGACATTTCCCATCGTGCTCAGGTTGACGAACCATTTTTCATAGGGGATACTCGCCCCATGCAAGGCGATCTGTTCAAAAATTTTTGGTTTAAAGAATTCACTGGACATATGCGGCAGGAAGTAATCGATGTCGTAGGTGTCCAGCCCCCTTCTGTCGAAGATCTCTTTTATCTTCTTCGCACCCAGCACGACGATATTATCGCTTAACAACGCGATATCCTGCTTGATGCTAAGGATGGATTTGCTGATGATCTCTTCCGGAGTATAATCCAGGTAGCTTTTTAAGGTGCCGTCCGGCAACTTTTCGCTTGCCATGTACATGCAAGTCTCCATTTCATTGGCATAGGAGGCGCCCTCGATCCATTCTACCCTCAGGCTTAATCCCGTGGGATTAGGCTGGTCCGACAACAGGAAGGCCGAGGCGCCGTCCGACAGCATCCATCGTAAGAACTCCTTATCGAAGGCAATAAAAGGATTTTCGTTCAATTCTTTTAATTTTTGCGCTTCCTCCTCGAAGACATTGGCGACCAGGGAAGCCGAAAACCGTTCCGAACCTGTGGCAACCGCCTTATGCACCTCTCCCGTCCGGATGGCCATATAGGCATATTTAAAAGCGTGCATGCCGGCGCAGCATACCCCGGACGGCGAGACGACTTCGATCGATTCGGCTTCCGGCAGCCAGCCATGCACCATAACGCCATGCGAAGGCATCATCTGGTCGGGCGAAGACGTACCGCAGGACAGTAATTCGACCTCCTTTAGCCTGGCGGGGTTGTCGTTGAACAGGGCCTTGACCGCCAGGGCCGTCATTTGGGCATTGGTATGCGTCGCCTTTCCCTCCTTGTTCAGGGCGTAGTACCGGGTCTTTATACCATTGTTTCGTAAAACGATCTTTTTTGATTTCGATGGCTTGTCATTGATATAGCCCAGGTACAATTCCATCTCATCGCAGGAGATGGGCTCATTGGGCATGAAGAGGGAAGTATTGGTGATATAAACAGGTTGGAGTGACATAGCTATTGAATTAATTCAGCGATAAATAATATTGCCTTTTTGCTTTTATCCGTTTCGATGAAAAGGGCCTGATCAAAACAGCATCAAGGACAAGGATGATGGGAGCTGCTACAAAAAGTGAAAATAATAGATAATATCTGAATACGGCAAGCCATGTCTTTCTTTTTTTCCTTTTGACAATAAAGTTGGCCCATAGGATATAAGTAGGAATTGCTTTGGATTCCAACAGCAGTAACGAATATTTCAACAGGGCTGCTTTCTCGCGGACCAGCTCTTCCTGAAGCCCTTCCCACTCGCCACGTTGGAGATAAGGCAGCAGCAGATTTCCATATTCCCGCGTGTGCGCAATGTCCGATGCCGATACGCCCGGGAAGGGGAAAATATTCAGATAACGGTCTTTCTTCCCGCCAAGCAGCCAGTGAAAGATCGTGACGAAGCTGATATGATTGGGATGCCTGTCGACCAGGGCGATATTACCGACTAACCGGGCTTTTGCCTGTTGCAGGGACTTCTTTACTTCCAGAAAAGTATTGAGCCACATATTCCTGGCTCCTGTAATGGTAATAACCGGCGTGTTCGGCAGAACAGCCTGGAAGTCCGGATGATGTAACAAGGAATTCACCGGGATGCTTGGATACAGGAACCAGGCCTGGTAGCCGAGCACGATCAGGTCATAGGAGCTTTCTTTTAGCCGGAACGGCGCCAGCATACCCGTTACGCCCAGAACGCAGTCCGGCATGACGGAATAGAACCGCTCAGTGGTCCAGGGAAAGGAATAGCCCGGTAAAGGTTCGATGCTGACTTTTTCAACGGTTGCACCGGCTTCTGCCAGGGGCGCAGTAAAACAATCGACGATTTCGGCTAATTGCCCGGACTGCGAATAATAGATGACCAAGATTTTTTTACTCATTCAACTCCTTTGCGTATAATAGTTTGGAATGTTTGCTGTAATCCCGTATTGCTTTTTGAAGGAAAGGGGATAATCTCGAATAGGACCGGATGACTTCCTGGCTATCCCTTTCCCGATCCTTATCGTAGTGGACGACTTTCGGCGCATGCTCCTGGATCATCAGCCGGAGAAAATGATATTCGACATTGCCGCTGTCCTTCGTCAGGGCAGATTGCAGTTTTATATACCCCGATTTGAACGTGGCCAGCTTGTCTTTTGGCCGGGCCAGTAACCCAGCCTTCTTCATCTGCAGGGCGCCTTGATACGCCTCTTTTTCTTTTATCGGCGCCGCTTGCAGGACCACTAATTCCGAATCGATCCCGTCGATATTTCCCGATGCCAGGAGGACGTAAACTCCGGCCCTGTCAAAATCCTGGAACAGAGGTCTGGCGCGCATGGCCAGACCGGATAGCAGGATAAGAAGGGTAAAAAGAACGCATCGTATCATTGCCGGATGGTAATGTGGCAAATATAAAGAATAAGAGATCTTTACACAACATAAATAATTAACTTTCATTACTTTTGCAGGTCATTTGAAGGAGCATTTTTCCCTTTTACATCCGGTGAATGAAAAAACAATTTTTGGATCAGTGGGCTATTATCCTGGGCGGCTCGAGCGGTTTTGGCCTCGCTGCTGTAGAAAAGTTGGCTGCCCATGGCATGAACATTGCGGTTCTCTATAGGGAAACCGGCGCCGCTGAACGCTTGTTGAAAGAAAAATTCAGCGGAATAGCTGCTGCGTCAAATATCATCATCGATACGTATAATATAAATGCGCTCGATCCGGCTTCAAGGGAGTCTTTCCTTCAACAATACGCCGCCAGGACCGGTCGCAAGCATAGCATCCGATTACTCCTCCATTCCATAGCAAGAGGTAATTTGAAGCCATTGGTTGGCGCACCGGAGACAGACAACGCGAGCCCGGCGGATGACGACCAGTCAACGCTGACCCTTGACGACATCCGGTTCACCACTTATGCAATGTCTACCAGCCTGCTCGATTGGGCAAGGCTATTGCTCCGGGAAGGACATTTTCAGCCCGACGCCCGGATCATCGGTTTGACCAGCGAAGGGGCGCATAAATATTGGGACGGCTATGCGGCGGTGTCGATAGCCAAGTCCACGCTCGAAAGCCTGGTAACCTATATGGCGGTGGAATTGGGCAGATACGGTTTGAAAACCAATCTTATCCAGGCCGGGATTTCCGACACCCCCTCGCTGAAAAAGATCCCTGCCAGCGAAGAATTGCTGGAACTGGCGACCCGAAGGAACCCACTGGGAAGGACGACGAGACCGGAAGACGTAGCAAATGTGATCTACCTGCTTTGTATGGAAGAAGCCTCCTGGATAAACGGCTCCATCATACCCGTGGATGGAGGCGAACACTGCCGATAAAAATTATGTACCAGTATATTTTCGATCATCTGCCGTATAAATCCTCCTTTCGTTTTGTTGACGAGATCTCTTTCCTGGATCAGGATAAAGTGATCGGCAATTATACCCCAAAAGAGGACGCTTTTTTTTACAAAGATCATTTTCCCGGCAACCCGGTGACCCCGGGCGCCATCCTGACAGAGATCATGGCGCAGATCGGCCTGGTAGTATTGGGTATTTATTTGATCACGCCCGTCCCGGAGCCAGCCACGCCCGCCCCCTCGCAAGCCGCCCCCGCAGGGCCAGCCGCCTCTACCGCCGACGCCGCAGGCGCTCCGATCTTCCCGCTGCTCACTTCCACAGAAGTATCCTTCCTCAAAATGGCCTTACCGGGACAGAAAATAACGGTAATTTCCCATAAGGAGTATTTCCGCTTTGACAAGCTGAAATGCCGGGTGGAGGCGCAGGATGCTTCAGGCGAGCGACTGGCCAGGGGCATTTTTTCCGGTATCATAAAGAAAATAAGTAAATAAAAAACAGGGTTATGAGTCGCCGTGTGGTCATTACAGGATTAGGAGTCGTAGCTCCCAATGGCGTTGGTGTTCCGGACTTTTTAGACGCTATCCGCAACGGTGTTTCTGGGATAAGATATGAGGCTTCCTATAAGGATCTTCATTTTAACAGCCAGGTGGCCGGTTCTCCGCAGTTCGACTGGAATCAGCTAAAGAACTACGTTTCGGAGATCACCTTTCACGGTCTGCAGGGCCATGCCCTTGGCTATGGGATTATGGCCGCGCTGGATGCCTGGCTGGATGCCGGCAACGGCGTAGGAAACAGCGAAACGCTATGGGACACGGGATGCGTCTTTGGCAGCAGCGTATCGGAATGCGAGGTGGTCAAAAAGATCATCAACCGGGTGGACGCCGGAGAGGCAAAAAAGCTGGGCTCCCGGGTGATCGAACAGATGATGAATAGCAGCATAACTGCTTATATTTCAGGTAGATTGGGTCTTGGTAACCGCATTGTCGCCACCTCTGCCGCCTGCGCCACCGGCACCCAGGCCATTTTAATGGGCTATGAATATATTCAGCAGGGCCTGGCCAAACGGATGGTGGTTGGCAGCAGCGAACACGTAGATCCCTACATTTTCGGCGCTTTCGACTCCATGAGGATCCTGTCCAGGAAATTCAATCACGCACCGGAAAAGGCTTCCCGGCCGATGAGCCAGTCTGCCGGCGGTTTTGTTCCCGGCTCGGGAGCGGGTGCGCTGATCCTCGAAGACCTGGACTTTGCCCTGGGCCGCAAGGCCAGGATCTACGCCGAACTATTGGGAGGAGCCTGTAACTCAGGTGGTCAGCGCAGCGGCGGGTCCATGACCGCACCCGCCTCCGCCGGCGTTATCAAATGCATTTCGGATGCTGTCACCAGTGCGGGAGTTAACCCCAGCTCCATAGACCTGATCAGCGGCCACCTGACCGCTACAGCCGCCGATACGATGGAAATTCGGAATTGGTGCTTGGCACTTGGTAGAAATGGTCGTAATTTCCCGCCGGTCAATTCGTTAAAGTCAATGATCGGGCACTCGTTGAGCGCAGCAGGATCCATAGAATCGGTGGCGGCGGTATTGCAGATTGTACATCAGTTCATACACCCCAACATCAACCTTGAAGATCCTAATCCCGAGATTTTGCGACAGATCGACCCCGACTGCTTGCCCGTGACCATGGTAGAAAAGGAAATCAGAACCGTCGCCAAGGCAAACTTTGGTTTCGGCGATGTCAATGCGTGTTTAATTTTTTCAAAATATAATAAAAATGGATAGACGAGTAATCCTGGATGAACTTAAGAAAGTACTTTCACCTTACACAGAAAATAAGGAATTGTTGGCGAACATAGATGATAACACTAACCTTGTTAAGGACTTGAAGATTAACTCAGCCAACCTGGTCGATATCATCATAGACGCGGAAGCAAAATATAGTATCGAAATAGATTTTGATTCAGCAGAAAAAATAATCACCGTTGGAAATTGCATCGATGCGATTGGCGAGAAAATAAAGTAATGCGAACGGCTGCTCATTGGAACAAGGTTGCCAGCACCGGCAATGATATCGTAGCGCTTGCCGCTACAGATAAAGAACGGACAAGCCGCTACCGCTTCTATTCCAGGATCCTTTCCGCCGAAGAGCAGACGCTTTATGCTCAGCAGGAGGCACGGACCCGGCTGGCTTTCGACCACTATGTATGGCTATTGTGGTCCATCAAGGAATCGGTATATAAATACAGCAGCAGGATCGATCGGGAGCCTGTGTTTTCCCCGCTAAAGATTCCCGTCCGCAGGCTGGACCCCCCTTCCGATGACGAATTTTACAAAGGAATAGCCCTATATGGACCGGATACCCTCTATTCCAGGTCGATCATCCGGAATGGCGTGATCGTGACGGTTGTCAGCAGCGACAAAGACTTCATAGATACACGTTGGGGGTTTACCCCGATCGGTTCCTCCAGCTATGCGGACCAGTCAGCTGCCGTCAGGTCACTTGCTCTGAATGAATTATATGCTATTTTTCCGGGAACGAACCTCCGGATAGAAAAGACCGGCAGCGGTTTTCCGGTGCTGCTGGGGGGCGAAACGTTATTGGATATCCCGCTGTCCCTTGCCCATCATGACCGGTTTGTCGCTTATTCCTTCCGGCTGCCTTCAAACAACTGCGCATACAAAAAGTCGGCCGCGAACTGACCGGCCTCCAACCATCTCTTTTTGGTCAAACGACTATGGATCAGGGGATTGAAATGCTTTTGCAATTCATGCGAATAGCCGTCATAGGTTTTCAGGCTATTGGGGATGTGAAGCGAATCCGCCACCCGGTGGATGGCGCCGCTGCCATATAAAGGAAAGCCCTTGTGATCGTAAGGCATGATCCCATCTTGTTTTCCATGAACACTGACGACCGGCACCCGGGCATCCTGCAGCCACGCCGGCTGAAAAATGCCGCCCCAAAAGTTGACAACGGCCGCAATGCCGCCCGGGTCGATAGCGTGGGAGGCTTGAGCGGAATCGGCGCTGCCGATTAATTGTAACATCCCGGCATCGGTGGCATAAGCGACCTGCAAAGCCATCATTCCCCCCGCCGAATTCCCCGCCAGTATGATCCGGTTCGTGTCGATCCGCAGCCGGGCGGCATTGCTTTTAAAATAAGCGATCGCCTGCCGGGCATCCAGTACTGCTTCATAACAACCTTTTACCAGCTCGTCAAACTTAAAGCGAAAATCCTTTTTACCCAATCGGTAATTGATGGCGGCACATATATATCCCCGCCGGGCAAAACCTGCGCTCCATAGCCTCATCGCTTCCATATCCTTCGAGCCGAATTTAAATCCGCCGCCATGCATCCAGATGATCAGGGGCCGCAAAGGGGCGCTGTCTTGCTGTGGTTCATACCAATCGTAAAGATGGGATCGTCTTTTGCCGCCCAAAGACGGATTGGCAGCATAGGATAAATCCTTTTGTACGGAAATAGCGGGAAATACATCGTCCTTATACCGGGTAGCTGGTTTCATTTGCGAATAGGCCGGCAGCGCAAGAAAAAAAGCAATGCCGCCGGACAAAATATAGTTGAACATAATAAGAATATCGCGTTTATCAAGGCTGCACCTTTCCAGGATTCTGCCGGACAAAATCGCCCCAGCTGCCCGGCTTTTTTCGCCTTCCTTCGCCCTGCCCGGTCTTATTTTCCGTCCTCCCGGAATTATCCGGTCCCCCCGAAATTCTTTCGGAGATCTGGTTTTGGAAATGATGGCAGACGGCCACTGCCACTGCATCGCTGGCATCGTAGGCCGTGATCTCCTCTTCCAGCTGAAGGATGCGTTGCAACATCTTCCATACCTGCTGCTTTTCGGAGTTACCGTTACCGGTAATAGCCTGCTTGACCTTTTTGGGTGAATATTCCACGACGGGGATCCCGGCATGCATAGCAGTAGCAATAGCAACTCCCTGGGCTCTCCCCAGCTTTAGCATGCTCTGCACATTCTTGCCAAAAAAAGGAGCTTCGATGGCGAAGTCCTGGGGCGCAAAGCGGCTAATAAGCTCATGCACTTTCTGATGGATCAGTTTTAGCCGTTCATAGCTGTCTTTGCGAACCGGCAGCTTCAATACCCCCATTTCGATCAGGCTGACCCGGTTGCCCGTGCATTGCACCAGCCCATATCCCATGATAACGGTACCCGGATCGATCCCCAGAATTATTTTAGATGGCTTTTGCACCAGGAAGATTATTTTTGACGCCGATTGATCGGACGTTGAACAAAAATATCAAAATAAAAGGCAACTCCAAGCGACGATCGGCGCGCACCCCCCGGAGGGCCATTTTTCCAACCTATATCCTGGGCCCATTGGTATTCCTGTTGCTTGCCTGGTTTATCTGGCAGCAGATCATTCATCAGACCAACTGGAAGACTTCGCTGAGCGAGGTTCTCAGCGCGATCAAAGGATCCGGGCAATGGAGACTATGGCTGGTTGTAGCGCTTATGCCCCTGAATTGGGGAATAGAAGCCCGTAAGTGGCAGTTGGCCATGCGGCCGGATGGCGGCATTTCTTTCAAAGATGCTTTCCGGGCTATCTTCACCGGTGTTACCATGGCCTCGTTCACTCCCAACCGGATGGGAGAATACCTCGGTCGCATTTTATACGTCAGGGAAGGTCGCCGGGTGGCCGCCATATCCCTGACGATGGTTTGCAGCATCGCTCAATTGCTGATCACGCTTGTCGTCGGGGCAGCCGGTCTGATCTGCCTTTTCCCGCTCCTGCACCAGCGGCCGGCTGCCGGCGGGCAAAACTTGGAATGGGGTTTGAATATCATATTGGGGATCGCGGGAGTGATGCTGGTAAGTTTAACATTTATTTATTTCAGATTCCCCCGACTGGCAAGGAGCCTGGCCCGGAACCCCCGGATAAGGAAGTTCGGAGCTTTCATAAAAATTTTAGAAAATTTTGATTCAAACATCTTGTTGTGGATTTTGTTCTTATCTTTTGTCCGCTATATTGTGTTTGTGATTCAATATAGCCTGGTTTTTCCCGTTTTTGGCGTATCTCTGGGTTTTGGCCAGGTTTGGGGAGGCATGAGCGTGGTTTTCCTGGTGATGGCTGTTGTCCCTACTTTTACCTTTCTGACGGAATTAGGACTGAGGTGGGGGGCAAGCATCCAGGTGCTGGAGATATTCAGCACCAATACGATCGGGATCTTTGCCACCTCCTTTGCGATCTGGCTGATCAACCTGATCGTACCGGCTTTGATAGGAAGTTTGTTAATTGTAAGCATCAAATTATTCAAAAGTAGATGAGAGTACTTATTACGGTTTTTATCTTGTTGCTAACGGGATTATCTTTTTCACTACTGGCCGTAAGCCCATCCGGTGGCAAATACAGCCCGGCTACCGGACCCGGCGACACCCTCCACAGGGTTCTTAAAACCGTACCCCGGGACTCGCTGAAGCGGTCACAGGATTCCGACATTCAGGCAGACCCCACCTTTTGCTCGGGCCTCCGCAATACCGCTTTCAAAGCCGGCGAAGTACTGACCTACAAAGTATACTATGGGCTGTCCAACCTCAGTCTCGCCGCCGGCGAAGCCAGCTTTACCACGACGCTCGAACGCTTCGACCACAAAGACGTATATCACATAGTAGGGGAGGGGAAAACCTATAGTTTTGAAGACAAGTTTTTCCGGGTCCGCGACAAATACGAATCCTATATCGATACCCTGACCCTCCAGCCTTATAAGTTCATCCGCGACGTCGACGAGGGCGGCTATAAGACAAAAGAAAATGTCACTTTTATCAAGAAAGCCAACACGGCGATCACCAGCGCCGGCGTATACAAAGTGCCGGACTGTATCCAGGATGTCCTCAGCGCTATTTTTTATGCGCGTAATATCGATTTCAGCCGCCACAAACCCGGCGATAGAATCCCTTTCTACATGTTCCTCGACCGGCAGGTCTATCCCCTCTATATCCGTTATCTCGGAAAAGAAACGATCCGGACCCACTATGGCAAATTCCGGACGATCAAATTCAAACCCCTGCTCGTAAAGGGCACGATGTTCGAAGGCGGGGAAAAAATGACCGTCTGGGTCACCGATGACCCCAACCATATCGCCGTCCGCATCGAAAGCCCCATCACCGTCGGAAAAATCCTGGTCGACATGAGCTATTACCGCAACCCCCGCTACCCGCTGAGCTCCTTAGTCGATTTATGAACCCCCGAATCATCCTCCAACAAGGCGATATCACCAAAATCCACGCCGGCGCCATAGTCAACGCTGCCAATAGTTCCCTATTGGGCGGCGGCGGCGTAGATGGCGCCATCCACCGCGTGGGCGGCCCGGCCATCCTCGAAGAATGCCGCCGCATCCGTGACCGGCAGGGCGGCTGTAAGGTAGGGGAGGCCGTCATCACCACCGGCGGCAACCTGCCGGCCCGTTATGTCATCCATACCGTAGGCCCCGTCTGGCAGGACGGGAATAGCCGGGAACCCGAATTGCTCGCCTCCGCCTATCGCAACAGCCTCCGGCTTGCCGCTACCCATCTCATCCGGACGATCGCCTTCCCCAATATCAGCACCGGCATCTATCATTTTCCAAAAAACATGGCCGCCGCCATCGCGCTCGACACCATTATCGAATTCCTGGAACGCAGCAAGGAAATAGAAAAAGTGATCTTCGTCTGTTTTGATGAGGAGAACTACGAACTTTATGATGCTTTGCTGGGAATATAGAAGATCTATTGCAGCGAAGACGATTCCAGCACCCAGGCCAGCTGCAACTCCAGGGCCCCTGTATTGCTGTAGATATATTGCGAGTAGCGGACCAGCCCCACTCCCTGTTGCATAAAATAGACCTGCGCTTCGGCCTTTTCGCCGGAGCAATTAAAGATCACGGCAACATTTTTGATCGAGTTGCTATAGACCGTTCCGTCGAGGTTGGTCAGCGTGGTATCGGCATAATAGCCGTATAGCTTCTCCGTTCCCGTGCAGCCACTATTGACGACGACCGGCCAGCTGCTGACACTCGCCGTGCTGTCACCCGTGCCGGAAACAAAAGCAGTATAATAGTTGACCCCATTGATGCTGTCGATGCTCCCCAGGGTAGTACTGTTCAGATTGCTCAGCCATAACACACTGTTGTCAAGACTGTTCACCACCTTATAATAGGTAGCGCCATTGGCGGTGGACTGCCCGTTCACCGTCAACGTGAAACTGCTGCTGTCCGTCAGCGTGCCGGTGGAAGTATTGTAATTTTTCAGCCGGTAATTCCAGACATTACCCTGTTTCAACGGGACCAGCCCGCTGCTGTTGGCTGAACCAGTGCCGGAATTATTGCCGGAACCCGAACCGGAACCGGAGCCGCCGCTCTTGGAACAACCAGTCAAAAGGGCGATCATAAAAAGGGGGAAAAGTAGTGCTTTCATTTTATTTTCTTTTCCCCAAAACTAGCGTGCATCAAACGCCGCGACAATACTCCATTTGGATATAATTCAGATCAACCCTTTCTCATAGGCCAGCTTTAGCGCTTGTGCCTTACCGCTAACATGCAATTTCTGATAGATGTTGATCACATGCTTCTTGGCCGTGTTGACACTGATAAATAAATTCACTCCGATCTCCTTATACCCCAGCCCGTTGGCGAGAAGACGCAGGATTTCCAGCTCACGCGTAGTAAGACTGAAAAAATTATTGACGGGCTCGGGTGAGCCGGGGGTGGTAGCCGAAGAACTTTTTTGCAACAGCGTCAGGATCTTCCCGGCAATACCGGGCGAGATAGGACCGGAGCCGATTTCGTGCATCTGCCAGAGCGTATCCTGGATGGTAGCAGAACTTTCATCCTTTAACAGGTAACCCGTCGCCCCGGCCTTTATAGCAGTGAATATTTTTTCTTCGTCATCAAAAATGGTGAGCACGACAAACTTAACGGTAGGGTAGAGCGCCGACCCCGCGGCAATAGCGGCAACACCGTCCATATTCGGCATCTCCAGATCCATCAGCACGATCTCCGGCAACTCTGCCTCCTCCAGACCTTTCATCCTGACCAAAAAGTCCTCACCGTCAATCGCCACAAAGCTGATCGAAAAGAGCGCATGGCTCTGCAACTTATCCCGCAGGATATTCCGGTTACTTGGCTTGTCATCGACGATGGCGATCTTAACGGGCATAAAGCAAATATTTGATATTTCGGCGCGACCGGCCAATACTCCATTTGGATAAATCCCTCAGACCCGCACTTCAATCCTGCATCCCTTCCCCGGCTCCGAATCCAGCACAAACCCGAAATTCGATTCTACAGCCCGCTGGCGCATATTGAAGATCCCGTTTCCCTGCAAATTGCTTTCATCCACCGGGAAAAAGCCTTTTCCATCATCCGTAATACTAAACAGGATGGAATCGTCCTCCATTATTTTCTGACAGATCACCCGGGTACAATCAGCATGCCTGGCCGCATTACCCGCCGCCTCCTGCAGGATGCGGATCAAATGCAAAGCCTCCTTATAGGGAAGCTTCTTTTCTGCACACCCCTCCTCCCGGATCTCGAAATGGATGGCCGAATAGGCATCCCTCAGTTTAAAGACAAAATTTTTAAACCTCACCCAGACATCCGAAGAAAGGATCGATTCCTGCTTTAGCGTCCACACCGTCTCCCGTAGCGACTGCATCAGATCATTGGAAGTCTCTTTGATCTGCAGCCCGATGGCGGGCGAGACTTCCATCAGCCGCGAAGCGGCATGGCTGAGGATATTGATCCGCGTCCCCATATCATCATGGAGCTCCGCCGCCACCCGCCGCCGCTCTTTTTCTTCTGCATCCTTTACCGCCTGTTCCGCCCTGAACCGCTGCTCTTTTTGCATCAGTTCCATTTTAATCCGCTGCCGGCCTCGGTTGAGCCGGAAGAGCAGAAAAGAGAAAAGGATGATGACCGCCGAGAGGATAAACCCTCCATAGATCCATGCATTCTTTCGCCCCAGCTCGATCTGCTGGCGCATGATCGTATTTTCATTTTTCTGCGATTCATATTTCATTTGCAGATCGGCTATCGCCGCCGCGGAATTTCTCCGGGTCGCAGAGTCCTTAAGGGCGGCCAGCTGCTCCAACGTCGCCGAATAATGCCTGAAGTCACCTGCTGCCTTATAGTCTTCGGCAACTGTCTGGTACAGATAGGGCAGCTGCGTGGTCAGCTGTTGCCGCCGGGTAAGATCGATGGCGGAAAGACACAAATCAATGCTTTGTTGATAAGCGCCTGTTTTTCCCAGATAAGTCGCTTGGGAAATGTCGGCTGCAATGATCATATAGGGATCGTTCAGCCGCCGCGCCGCCAGCACGCATTCGCTAAATGGCCCGGCGGCGAGCTTTTCCCGATGCGTTTCCATGTATACCGCACCCAATGCCGGCAGGACCCCTGTAAGGCCGGCATTATTGGAGGAGTCCCGCTCATATTTAATGGCCCGCCTGGCATAATACTCCGCGGAGTCCCACTGGCCCATGGTCACGCTCAGAATGGCCAGGTTGCCATAGATAAAGGGAAATCGGCAGAAGGCCGGCTCGGAGGCCACGGCCAGACCCCGGCGATACCAATTCAGAGCGTCCTGCTTTTGCAACATCCGCATATGGGCAGCCCCCACCAGATTGCAGAAGATCACCTGGTACATCGTATCCTGTCGCGCATCAGCGAAGGCTAAATACTTCAAGGCAGCGGCGATGGCATCCTTATATTTACTGGATCTTGTCAGCAAGGTCACCTCTAACTGCCCCAGCTGCTCATACGCCGCAGGCAGCCGCGCCGGGTCCCCGAGGGCGGCAAGCGTCCGGGTCAGCAATTGCTGGGCGCTGTCTGCCTTCGCCTGCAACAACAGACAATTTGCACAATACCCATCGGCCATCAGCCTGTCCCCTTCGTCACCGGCAGCATAGGCCTGCTGCCGCGCCAGATGAGCATACCGGCAAAGACTATCGGCCGAAGTGTTCTTCCAATGGGCACAGGCGGCAAGATATTGCCCCGTCGAAGGGACGGCCCGCAACAAGAGCAGAACGACTCCAATAAAAATATATCGTCGGGTTGGCCAGACCATAAGGTGCAGGACAATAATAATGATTTTCCGGGCTTCGGGAATTATCCAAATGGATAATAATTTGAGCGCGGCCGGCCCGGCTACATCCGAATGACTTATCTTGCTGCACGATATGCACCTGGCCGTCGTGATCCCTGTGTACAACGAAGAGCAGCATATTGCCGCTCTGCTAAAAGACTGGCAAGCGGTCTTTGACGCTACCGGCGCATCCTACCGCGTGATCCTGATCGACGACGGCTCGAATGACCGGAGCCCGGAGCTCTTAAAAGCGTTACAGGAAAAAAATTCTTCCCTTTCCATATACACCCAGCCGAATGCCGGTCATGGCCCGGCTATCCTTCGCGGGTACCGGTTGGCGCTCGACGCCGAGTGGGTATTCCAGATCGATTCCGATCATCAGCTGGAGACGACGGCATTCCGCGAGCTCTGGGACCACAGAGACCGCTACGACCTGCTGCTGGCAGAACGAAAGGTCAGAAATGCCAGCGTGGCCCGCCGATGCCTCAGCAGCGGTTCGGGGGCAATCGTTCGCCGCCTCTTTGGCCGGGGTATCACCGATGTCAATACCCCCTACCGGCTCATCCGTTCCGGACAGCTTCGCGAGGCCCTGGAGAAAATCCCGGGCAACAGCTTCGCTCCGAATATCCTGCTGACGGCCTGGTTTGTAGGGAAAAAAAGAAGGATATTTACGACCACGACCGGACTTAGAGGCGGAATACAGCAACGGACCAGCAAAATGAATGGCTATTTCCTGCGCGGCGCCCTCCGGTCGGCGCTCCAGACACTATTGTTCCGGATAAGATGATGAACCGATCATACACCTCTCTTTTCTTTCTCCTGACAGCCTGCGGGCTGCTGACCCTTTTGTATTGCCCCCCTGTCGATATCCCCCTTGACGATAAGGAAGTATTCCGGTACGCCGGCTGGGTGATTTTCAAAGGCGGAGTACCCTACAGGGATTTTTTCGATCATAAACCTCCGCTGATTTTTTTTCTCAATTTCTTTGGCCTTCTTCTGGGAAGCTGGGGCTTATGGCTGATCGACCTTCTCCTGGCCCTGCTCGCTACCGGGGTCTTCTTCCAAAGCTGCCGGAAATACCGGCTGCCTTACCCCTGGCTCCTGCCACTCCTCTTCAACCTGATGCTGCGGGATTTTCTGATCTGTGACGGGATCGGCATGACAAGAGAATATACCGCCCTTTTTCAACTGCTCTTTTTCTGTGTGCTGCTTGGAAAATCCCGGCACCGTTTTTTTTTAGCCGGCCTGCTAAGCGCAGGGGTCTTTTTTATGCAGCAGGACCAGGCGCTGTTCCTGATACCCTTCCTGATCTATGCCCTGCTGTCGAATGATGCCTCCCCCATTCTCTACCGGCTTCTCCGGCTCGGCGCCGGTTTCCTGACCATCCTGCTCCCCCTGCTGCTATATTTCGCAGCGCATCATTCCCTCGGCTATTTTTGGGAGGATGCTTTTCAGTTCAATTTCTCCTGGTATACGGCGGAGAAGGAATCTTTATCCGATCATTTCAGGATGGTCAAACATGTGCTGGATGCAGCTAATTACGAGCTGCCATTTATGATCGCCGCCATCTTGGGCGTAAGCTCCCTTTTCCTCCAAAGCAGGAAAAAAAGATTGCTCATGGCTGCGCTGGCAGGAATCGCCCTTTCGCTAAGCGCGGAGTTTATGGGCGCAAGATCCCGGGAAGCAGATTTTGGGTATTATTTCGTTCCACTGGCTGCGAGCGTGGCGATCCTGCTGTTTTGCGTATTTGCCTTTACCGAAGATAATGCCCTGCGGAACAAAAAGTCTCAGCTCATCTACGGTTTCCTTCTTTGCGGCAGCCTCAGCTATACAGCCCTCCAACATGCCACACACCTGGTCCCCCGTAGTGAGACGGCCCTCCTGCAACAGCCGGCCTTGATTTACCTTCGGCAACAGCACCCGACGGATTACCAGCTTTATACGCTCGGCAACAGCAGCTATATCTATGCCTATAACGAATTCAGGATCCTCGCCCCCTCCCGGTGGATCTATCATCATTTCTGGAAATGGTGGGATCGCTGGGACGCCGATCAGACCATTCTGCGATCGATCGGCGACGACCTGCTGCGCCACCGGACCCGCTATATCTGGATAGATTTTAACGAGCTGGCCCGGTTCCGCAATCCGGCAAATTATAACTGGTGGATGGATTTTCTAAAGGCCCACTATGAGCCGGTGCCTGGCGTCGATGATCCACGGTCTTCCCTATGGGAATGGAAGAATAACTGATCCTCCCGCTGACCCCTTCCTCTTATCCCCCTTATTCGGGATTGCCCGGCATTTCCATACCGAGTAATTTCGTGCCTCACAACCTCCATAACGCTAAAATCAATCCAAATGACCATGATCAAAATGCTTTGCAGAACGGGCAAATCAGCTTTACCTGTCTTGATTTTCGTCTTGCTTGCACAGGGGAGCTTTGCCGGATCGCCCCTGGCGAATTTTGCCGGGGCCTGGAAAAACTTAAACGCAAATACCCGGGATATCGTGAAAATGCAGATCGATGTTTCGGGCGCCACAATAACTATCCATGTCTGGGGAGCTTGCCAGCCAACTCCCTGCGACTGGGGCACCGATGGAGGTGTTCCCTATTCCCAGAATGTGAGCATGAATCCGACAGGCAGCACGGATATCGTTTCCAGCGTTTTCCGCCAGAAATTCGGGACCGTCATCCTGACGATAAGACCAAACGGTCCCACGAGATTGACGGTGACCTGCATGACCCGATTCACCGACGGTTCCGGAAGGAATAATTATGCGACGGTGGAGACCTTTGACCGGGATAATTCAAATGGTTCACAATCCCTTGCTGCCCCTGTACAGGTGAGCCAATGCGGTTCTTCCTTTAGCAATTATCCCCGGACCACCAATGTGCAATGGAATGCCGTAGCCGGCGCGGTAAGCTATACCGTGGAGGTTGACTGCCAGGGCTGTTGCGTGGGTGGCAAATGGTGTACGGATGTCGGCAAGACCTATATCGTCGCTCCCAATCTGCGGGGGCTGACGTATACATTCAGCTTTGCCGGCGCACAGGCCGGAAGATGGAGGGTTTGGGCCGTCGGAAACGGCAATAGGCAGGGGCAGAAGAGCTCCTGGTGCAATTTCGTCTATACAAGGTGAGGACGGCATCCTGATCCTGTGCTTCGCACATTGGCCGGCTTGCTGCTACAACGAGTCGATCCTGAAGATGTCTTTAGCCTTGATCCCCCTGTCGGTATGTTGGACAGTGCAGCATTCGTTCATGGGGTCGTGCTCGAAGAATAATATATATTCGTGGGTGACCGCTTCTTCCAGGAAGGACTTCTTCTCCTTCAGGGTCGTTAGGGGGAACATATCATAGGCCATGACAAAGGGGATCGGGAAATGCCCGATGGACGGGAGCAGATCGGCCACGAATACCAGGGTCTTGCCCTTATAACCGATCTGCGGCAGCATCATCGCATCGGTATGGCCATAGACCAGCCGCACCGAAAGGCCCGGGATGATGACGGCCGAGAGCAGGTCACCACCCGCGATAGCCTCATCCACAAACCGCAGCTGCCCGCTGGCCTGGATGGGAAGGATATTTTCTTTCAGAAAAGAAGCCTTTTCCCGGTCATTCGGCTCCGTCGCCCATTTCCAATGCCTGGAATGACTCCAGTAGACAGCATTTTTAAAGGCGGGGATCAACCGGTCCCCTTCCCGGACAATGCTTCCGCCACAATGATCGAAATGCAGGTGGGTCAGCAGCACATCGGTAATATCATCCCGATGAAAGCCATGCGCAGCCAGCGATTTATCCAACGAATCATCGCCATGCAAATAATAATGACTGAAAAATCTCGAGTCCTGTTTGTCGCCGATGCCATTGTCCACCAGGATCAGCTTATCTCCATCTTCGATCAGCAGACAGCGCATCGCCCAGCTGCAAAGATTGTTCTCGTCGGCGGGATGGACCTTGCTCCACATGGTCTTGGGAACGACGCCAAACATGGCGCCCCCATCCAATTTAAAAAAGCCGGTAGAAATACTGTATAACTGCATAACAATAGTCGCTTAAATAACAGGTGATGGAACGACACTCGTTTTGTTTTGTTTGACCAGCGCTGCATACAGCCACGCCAGCCCGATCACAAAAAAGACGATCAGGAAAATCAACGAATTTTTCATGCTTCCCGTCTTTTGACCGATAAAGCCAAAGCTGAACATCCCGATCACGATCGCAATCTTTTCCGTAAGATCATAATAGCTGAAGTAGGAGGCCGTATCTTTTGTCTCGGGCATCAGCTTGGAATAGGTAGACCGGCTCAGGGACTGGATACCACCCATTACCAGCCCTACCGTCAGCGCCAGTACATAGAAAGAATATTCAATGGGCTCCTGGTGCGGTGCCAGATCATGCTCCCACCGGGACAATTGCCCCTCGATCCCGGCATCCTGCTGTTCGAAGTCGACCGTATTCAGCTGCGCCCGACGCGCCAGCAGGTCTTCTTTCTGTTGCTGCAGGTCCGCGATCTTGTCGTGAAAAAGTTTCAGGTTTTCCGCCATTCCGGCGGTCAGATAGGCCGATACACAGACCAGGATCCAGATGACGACAACGCCCATCAGCACGCGGATATTCCCGTAGCGGGCAGACAGCCGGCTCATCCAGACCGCGCCGACAATTGCTACCAGCTGGATCAGCACGATGGTGACGATCAGCTTTGTCTGCTCCAGGTGAAGTAGCTTTTCGCCAAAGATGGTAGCCGCCATCATCACCGTCTGCACCCCCATGCTATAAAAAAAGAAGCCTCGCAGATAGCGCTTCAGCACCGACATTTTCTTTACCTCGGCATAGACTTTCCGGACTTCCGTAAAACCTGCGGTGAACACATTCGTCATTTTGACAGCGCTACGCACAGGTTTGGGCAACACGGCAAAGGTCATCTGCGCAAAGCCGGCCCACCAGGCGCCGACCAACAGAAAAGTCAGCCGCAGCGGGAAGAAAGGATCCTTTGTCATCGTCAGCACCAGCACAAAGCCGATGACTTGCAGGATCACACTCCCGATATAGCCATAGGTATAACCCTTTGCGCTTACCGCATCCTGGTCTTGCGGAGCGGCAATCTCCGGCAGATACGCATTGTAGAACACTACGCTGCCTACAAAGCCCATCGAAGCCAGGATAAAACAAAAGATCCCGAACCCAAGGTTCGAGCCGTCAAAAAAATACAACAGACTGCAGCCCGCCGCACCCATATAACAGAAGAAACGCATAAAATTCTTCTTGTTGTCCCGGTTGTCGGCAATGGAAGTCAGGATGGGATAGAAAAATGAAATGATAAGATAGGCTGCCGCCAGCGCATAGCTGTAGAGCGAACCGTTATCAAACACATGCCCCAGAAATGGAATATCATTACTTTTAAAATAATGATGGGTGGCAGCCAGAAAATAGATCGGGAAAAAAGTAGTCGTGATTACGAGGTTGTACACAGAATTGGCCCAGTCATACATGGCCCAGCCATTGATTACTTTTTTGGATGCCGTAACGATCATAAGATCCCCCCCCACAACAACACAAGCATCAGCAACCCGATGACGATCCGGTAATAGCCCCAGACCTTAAACCCATGTTTCTGCAGGAATCCGATAAAGAACCGGATGACGATGAGGGCTACAACAAAAGTGACGATACCGCTCAATCCCAATAAGGTTGCATTATCGATGGACAATACATCCGGATGATCCCTGTGTACGTCCCAAAGGCTTTTGACGGAAGCCGCCAGCATCGTGGGCACGGCAAGAAAAAAGGAGAATTCGGCTGCGGCCTTTCGCGTCAGCCCCTGGCTCATACCGCCGATGATCGTAGCACCGCTGCGGCTGAAGCCGGGTAATAGGATAGACAACACCTGGAAGCAGCCGATCCGAAAGGCGGTCGCATTGCCCACTCTCCGCTCGCTGTCGATCGTTGGATGGTTGAACCACCGGTCGACAAATAGAAAAAGGACACCGC
>Ga0302326_10008824_pt1 | contig 22171 bp, 20 predicted proteins | sample Palsa_T0_3_FD_202264 | JGI IMG/M metagenome (GOLD analysis project Ga0302326, IMG submission 202264) | Peat permafrost microbial communities from Stordalen Mire near Abisko, Sweden - Palsa_T0_3 | ecosystem: Environmental > Terrestrial > Soil > Palsa > Peat permafrost | place: Sweden: Abisko... | reverse complement strand
TCGAGCAGTGGCCCGTTACGCTCGAGCACTGGGCCGTTTCGCTCGAGCAGTGGCTCGTGTCGCTCGAGCAGTGGCCCGTTACGCTCGAGCACTCGATCGTTTCGCTCGAGCGGTGGCGCGTTACGCTCGAGCGCTGGATCGTTCGGCTTGAGCACTGGCCCGTTACGCTCGAGCGGTGGCGCGCTACGCTCGAGCGCTGGCTCATTACGCTCGAGCACTGACTGGTTACGCTCGAGCGCGCGATCGTTTCGCTCGAGGAGCGGCTCGTCACGCTCGCGCACTGGCTGGTTAGGCTCGAGGAGCGGCGCAGTACGCTCGCGCAGCGGGTCCAAATCGGAGTCTTCGCACCCAATCAGGGGCCGGTGCCGCAGAAGACGTTCACGAAGCTCACGTTGTCCGCGTCGGTCTGCGGGAAGCAGTTGGCAATCGCAGCGGAAGACGCATCGCCATCGATGATGGCGCAGACGCCAGTCGTCGATTCGACCGACGCGACGTATGTCGCGCACTCGTTCGAGACGGAGGACTGGTCGCACTCGACGGCATCAGTCTCGTTCGTGTCATTCGGTGGAAAGCACAAGAAGCACGCATAATCCTGGCAGCCGAAGTTGATGGTCACCAAGTCTCCACAGGAGCCAGAGCCACCCTGATTCTGCTCTTGGCTGACGGTACCGAGGACGAGATCGACACAGCCACCGGAGTTTGCGTTGCAGGAGGAGGACGATGACGTGGCACACTCCAGTGGGCCCCATTGGGTAGGACTGGAGGACCGGGTCGAGGCACGCACTGCACGCACCCGAGTTAGCTTGTTCCCACGCCGTACACGACAACTGGCTCGCGGTGGAGCTGAAGCACGCCGTCACGAATGCTTGCAGCTCGACTTGCGTGCAGGCGTTCAGGACGGACGCAGGTTTGGCTTGCTCGACGGGCGCGTACCCAGTGACGTCGCATTGTTCGCAGGTGAGACCGGACCCGCAACTACTGGCGTCGGCAGCATCGTGTGCAGCGTCGCGATGCGCCGCGGCGTCGACCGAACTAACGCAGACGCCGTCCTCATCGCATGTCAGCTCAGAAGAACCATTGCAAGTTGGGTCGCCAACAAGGGAACGGCAACAAGGGCCGCCTTCATAGCCGCACAGTACGCACATCTGAGGCGTCAATAGTGGAGTGCAGGTATACCCAAGCGGACAATTCTCCGCGGGAACCACAGGTGCGTCACGATACCAGCGCGGATCATCGACACACGCTTTGGACTTCTTCGCAGAGACCCAATGCGGGGCCAGAGCCGGAGTCGGCATCGGAGTCAGAGTCGGCATCGGAGTCGGAGTCGGCATCGGAGTCGGAGTCGGCATCGGAGTCGGAGGCGGAGCCGGAGCCGGCGCCGGCGTCTGCATCGGAGTCGTGCCGCATAGGCCGAATGAGCCGTCGACATCGCCGCGAAGCGGCACAAGACGATGGCGAGCGAGTCCGCCGAAGGCGGACTTTAGCCGTGATCATCCCTCGCTCTGCGCCTGCCCCGGGCTTCAGCCGCTTCAGCCCGGGGTGGCCCAAGGCCGGCACTAACTCCGGCACTCCGATCTCGCCTCGCTCACTCTGCTGCGACTCCAGCGGCCGACTCCGACTCCGATGCCGACTCCAGCTCCGACTCCGCCGCCGCCTCCGACTCCGCCGCCGCCCCCGACTCCGACTCCGACTCAGCGCGGGATCTGCCCGATGCGACCGTTCCGGAGATCGAGGAACGCCTGCCGGATCTCGACCTCGGTGTTCATCACGAACGGCCCATTGCGGACAATCGGCTCCCGAATCGGGGCGCCACCCAAGAGAAGCAATCGCCCTTTGCTCTTGGCGTCCTTCGCCCGCGCGAGGCGTGCGATGCCACCAGAGCTCAGCACCGCGAAGTCGCCGTCTCGTACGCCCTTGCCGGAGATCGTCGCGCCCCCGTCGAAGACGTACACCGAGACCTCGACGCTCTCCGGAATGGGAATGTCGACGCTCGCGCCCGGCTCGAGTGTCCAGTCCTGGAGCATGATCGGCGTTCGCGTCTCGATGAGCGCGCGCACGCCGAGCGCTTCTCCCGCGATGACGCGCACGTGGGCGAGGCCGTCGGGGGTCTTCGCGGTCGGTAGCTTCTCCTTCGGGAACTCCTGGTAGCGCGGCGCCATCATCTTGTCTTTGGCGGGGAGGTTCACCCAGATCTGGAAGCCGTGCATGCGGCCGCCCTTCTCCATGATGCGCTTCGACGGCATCTCCGAGTGCACGATGCCGCGCCCGGCCGTCATCCATTGAACGTCACCGGGGCCGATCTTGCCGCGGTGGCCGGCCGAGTCCTTGTGCTCCATCTCGCCTTCGAGCATGTACGTCACGGTCTCGAAGCCGCGGTGTGGATGGTCGGGCGCGCCGAGCGCCTCGCCGGGGCCGTACTCCGATGGACCCATCTCGTCGAGCAGGAGGAACGGGTCGATCTGCACGATCTCCTGCGACGGAAACGGCCTCCGCACCATGAAGCCGCCGCCCTCGCTTTGGCGATGGGCGGTGAGTGTACGAACAACGTGACGCAGATCGGTCATTTTTGCGAAGGTAACACTACCACCAACGCGGCCGAGGCGCGGCCTCTAGCGTGTTCGCGCGAATGCGCCTTCGAGCACAGCCATGAGACCCTCGAGCGTGTAGGCCGCGGCAGTCGCCTGGACCTCGAGGCCTCTTGCGATGGCGGCCTCCGTCGTCACGGGCCCGATGCTCGCCACGACGGCGCCGCTCTGCTTCAAGAGCTCGGCTGCGTTGTCGCCGAGCGCGTCGCAAAACCCGTGCACCGTGCTCGCGGACGTGAACGTGACGGCGTCGAGCTTGGAGGGTCCCGTGAAGAGCTCGCGGAGCCTGCCCGCGACGTCCTTGGCTGGGTGCGTTTCGTAGACGGGGACGACGTCGACCTCGCACCCGCCTTCGCGCAAGAGGTCCGGGAGCGCGGCGCGGGCTTCCTTGGCGCGAGCGATGAGGACTCGTTTGGGGCCCTGCTGCTCCGAGGCGCGCAGCTCGGTGAGCATCGCTTTCGCGAGACCTTCGCCGCGAAACTCCTTGGCGACGATGTCGGCGGTGATGCCCTTCTCCGCGAGCGCCGCCGCGGTACCGGGGCCAATCACGGCGACGCGTGAACGGGCGAACGCCCGCGCGTCGAGGCCCTCTTGCGCGAGCGTGTCGAAGAACGCATGCACGCCGTTCTCGCTCGTGAACGCGACCCATGCGTACGAGCCGAGCTCGTGCGCGGCCTTCACCATCGGCGCACGGCCTTCGATGGGGCGGACCTCGATGGTGGGGACGACGATGGGATCGGCGCCACGCTCGCGGAGCATCGCGCTCGTCTGCCGCGCTTGCGCGGGTGTTCGCGTGACGAGGACCCGCTTGCCCGAGAGGGGCCGCGTGTCGAACCAGCGCAGCATGTCTCGACCCGAGATCGATTCCCCAACGATGAGTAGGACCATCGACTTTTCGATGTGGGCACGCTCGAACTCCGGGATGTGCTTGCGGATGCCGACGAGCGTGTCGAGCACGACCTGCTGCGACGGGAGCGACACGTTGCGCACGAGCGCCGCGGGCGTCTCCGGTTTGCGCCCGTAATAGGTGAGCGTGTGGGTGATCTCGAGGATCTGCTCGATGTCCGTGAGGAGGGCGAGGGTGTCGGTCGCGAGCGAGAGCTTGCGCCAGTCGTGCAGCTCTTCCGCTTCGTTCACGACGGCGAGCGCGATGCTCGGCGTGACGTCCTCGTAGCGCGACAGTGCGAGCCCGCAATAGGCTGCCGCTGCCGTCGGCGCGATGACACCCGCGACGACCTCGACCTCGATGTGCGCCTGCCTCACCCCCGCGAGCTCGATGGCGCCTCCGCGAAACGCGAACGGATCCCCGTAGAAGAGCCGGACGACGTGCGCTCCGCCACGCGCCCGCGCCACCAGATCGGGGATGTTCGAGTCGGGGGCGCTATCGCGCGCGATCCGTACCTTCACGGCGCTGTCACACGCCAGCTCGAGCGCCGCCTCGTGGACGTCCTCGTCGTAGAAGACGACGTCAGCCTGAGCCAGGAGCTCCGCTCCACGCAAGGTGAGAAGCCGAGGATCCCCCGGTCCAGCCCCAATAAACGACACCCTTCCCATAGCTTGCCCTGAGATCTAACGCGGTTTGTTCGAGGTGTCGTGAGAAGTCGCACCTAGTTGCGCCGCGCTCTTAACAAATGGCCGCTTGGAGCCGCTTCCCATGGTGAGGTGAAGTCGATGGACGGTCAGGAGCTCAAGACTGGAGCAGTTCTCGACGGGCGTTACGAGCTCCGGCGGGCAGTCGGCCAGGGCGCCGAAGGCACTGTTTACGAGGCCGTACACCGTTTCACCGGACAGCGTCACGCGGTCAAGATCGCTGCGTCCCCCATCCCCGAAGGAACCGACTGGAAACGGGTCCGCCTCCTTCGCGAGGCTCGTGCGCTTGGCCAGATCCGGCATCCCAACATCGTGGCGATCACCGATGCTGGCGTCACCGAGGGCTTCCCGTTCGTGGCGATGGAGCTGCTCGAGGGGCGTTCGCTCGAGGGTCTGCTGGCCACGCGTGGGCGCTTTGCGGTGGCGGATGCCGTCGGCGCAGCGCTTCAAGTCTGCGAGGCCCTCACCGCTGCGCATGCGGTCGGCGTTCTTCACCGGGACGTGAAGCCGGGCAACGTCATCGTCGTGCACGCAGACCCACACGAGCGCGTGATGCTCGTCGACTTCGGAACGGCCAAGCCAACCGGTCCGGGCTCGGAGAAGGTCACGGCGGTGGGAGCGCTCGTCGGAACGCCGTCCTACATGGCGCCCGAGCAGCTCCTCGCACAAGAGGTCGATGAAGGCGTCGACATCTACGCGGTCGGCGCCATGCTCTTCGAGTGCCTTACGGGCGCCGTGCCGTACGAGGGCGCCTATCCCCGCGTGCTCATGGCAGCGTGTAACGCGGAGCCGCCGCCGTCCGTGCGCCTCGTCAGGCCGCAAGTCGAAGCGGCTCTCGAGGCCGTGATCACGCGAGCGCTCGCGAAGAAGCGCGCGGACCGCTACGCGACCGTCGGCGAGCTCGCCACGGCGCTACGCAAGGCGTGCCCTCAAGTCGATGGTCTAACCCGCATGCTCGTCGACGCCGTCCCCGCGGCGCCGCGCCGCAAGTTCAATCGCGCCCCTTATCGCACGCCCGTGCGCGTGACGTCGGCGTGGGGCGAGCTCGACGGTCGCTGCGAGGACATCTCGGAGGGCGGCATGCTCATGCTCAGCGAAGAGGCATGCAAACAGGGCGAAGAAGTCACCGTCCGCTTCGCCCTGCCGATCGAAGGGAAGATCACCGTGTGCAAGGCGCGCGTTCAGTGGGTGCGCGCGCGACCCGAGCGGGTCCACTCGGCCCAGGCCATCGGCCTCGAGTTCATCGATGCATCGAGCGAGGTTCGCGCGTCGCTCTCGCGTTACGTCGGCCTGATGACGGGTGAGCTCAAAGAGCCGGTCGAGCCGATGCCGCGGTCACGCGAAGACTCCACGGCGGCGACGAAGACCACCGTTGCAGGCGTGCCGGCTGCGTTGATTGCGCAGGGCAAGCGGGCGGTCGGCTGACATGAAGCGCGTTGCTGTCGCGATGGTCATCGCTGCCAGCTGGGCGGGCACCGCCCGCGCGCAAGAAGCCCCGTACCTTCACGCACGCCTCAACGCTGGCCACGCGCTCACCGAGCCCCAGTCGAGCGAGCTCGGCTGGGGTGGTGGAGGCGCCATCGTGCTCGACGTTCCTCTCACCAAGTTTCTCGGCCTCGAGGTCGGCGGCATGGCGCTCGGCCTCTCGCAAGGCTCACCGCCCGAGAACCCCGCGTTCGCGCAGCGGCAGGCGGGCGCGGTATTCGGGGCGACTGCTGGTGCACGCGTCTCCCTCGGCGGCTTGTGGATCGACGGCGCTGGCGGCATCGCGACGAGCGGTGGCGGCGTCCAGCCGATGTTTCAAGTGGACGTTGGGTACGACATCCACGTTCGCGGGCGTTGGTACGTGGGTCCGTACATTGGCTACACGCAGGTCTTGGATCTCGGCGACGCCCTCCGCCCGGGTGACGCCCGCATGATGCTCATCGGCTTCCAGTTCTCGCTCGGGCAAAAGAGCGACAAGCCGCCGCCCGTTTGGCTCGCGAAAGCGCCTCCGGTCCCACCGCCGCCGCTGCCCATCACGCCGAAGCTCCCTTCCGATCGTGATGGTGACGGCGTCGCAGACGTCGAGGACGCATGCCCAGACGTCGTTGGCATCCCCACGCCGCAGGAACCATCGACGAACGGCTGCCCGCCCACGAAGGTCAAGCTCTCGGGCGATCGCATCGAGCTCCCGGACCGCATCTACTTCGACTTCGACAGCCCGAGCGTGAAGGACAGGAGCCTCCCGCTGCTGAAGCAGATCGCCGAATACCTCGAGGCTCGCGGCGACATCGAGCAGGTCGACGTCGACGGCTACGCCGATCAGATCGGCAGCGAGGAATACAACCTCGAGCTCTCACGCCTTCGCGCCGAGGCCGTGAAGGCTTGGCTGCTCCGCTACGGTGTGGGCGCACGCTGCGTCACGCATGCGTTCGGCGAGCAGCACCCGCGCGTGAAGGGCAACACGGTGGAGCAGCTTCGCGAGAACCGGCGTGTGGAGTTCTACGTTCAACGAAGTGGCGACGCCGCGTTCCGTCAGGGGGAATCCCATGCGCTGCTCAAGTAAGGTCGCGACAGCCTTGGCGCTGGCGCTCGTCGCGTGCGCCAACGTCAACTCGGTCGTCGGGGGTGCGTGCGCCGACGGTTACGTCGAACAAGACAACACGTGCGTCCCCGCGTCCCCAAACAACGGCGATGGAGGTCCGTCCCAGAACGACGGGCAGGCCATGGGCGGCGATGGCAGCGATGGCCAAACCGGCGACGGCGGCGGCACGGGTGACGGCGGTGGCGGAAACACGACCACGACGACGCTGAACAACAACAACGGCCCATCGTTCGCCTGCTTCGCCCCGACGATCCTCTGCAGTGGTGTGTGCGTCGACCCGACGAGCGACCCCGACAATTGTGGGTCGTGCGGACACGTCTGCCCATCGAACAGCTGCGTGAACAGCACGTGCGTGGGATCGGCCCCAGGGCATGTCGTCGTCATCGGTCACGACTACACGACGAGCCCGAGCAACGCGTCGTCGCAAGCCCGCGTGCTCTCGAACGCGACGCTCCTACCGGCCTCCAATCCCCTGCGCGTGATGAGCTACGAGGAGTATTCGAACGCGACCGCGGTGAAGAACGCCGAGGCCCTCGTCGACGCGGAAGCCAAGCTCCTCGGGCGGACTGTGTCCTTCGTGGCGACGACGTCGAGCAGCACGGTGTCGAGCACGATCGACATCACCACATGGGACGTTCTTCTCGTCCACGACCAGGACTCCGCGCCGAGCGGCACGCTCGGGACCATCGGGACGAGCTGGGCCACGAGCGGCACCATCGCGACGTTCTTGCAGGCGGGCGGCGTCGTCATCGTCCTCACGGGCGGCACGGGCACCGCGGAGATGCCCGCGCTCTCGACGAACGCCAGCCTCTTGTCGATCACGGCGCAAGCGACCATCACCGGCTCGCTCACGGTGCTCGCTCCTGCAGACGCGATCGGCTCGGGCGTCGTCAGCCCCTACATCCCGAAGCCCAACACGGTGTCTCTGACGACCGAGCCCGACACGGGCAACGTCGTGTGGGTCGTCGCGCAGAGCGGCGACCCCGTCGTGGTCCACAAAGTCATCCCGTGAGCGGATGGCTCTACGGTGTGTCGAGCGTGACGTCGTCGAAGTTCGCAGTGCAATTCGCCCCAAGCGTGGAGTGCGAGGAGATCCCGACGACGAGGTTGAACGCGTTGTCGGACGGTACGGGGGGCACGATCGGGAGCCCCGTCGTCCCGCTTCCTGCGTCAGCGCTCGTATAAGTGACGTTGAGGGTCTCGGCCCCAAAATCGACGTCGATGGCATAGTGGTGCCACGTTGCGAACGACGGAACGCCGATACCGATGTCGCCTGCGTCGCCGATGGATGCACCGCCATCGAGCACATACGAGAGCGCGAGATGAGCGGTCGCCGGTGATTGATACAGCGTGAACGCGACGTCCGTGTACCCCGGCGGTGGCGGCGTGAGGTGGAACGTGACGAGGTCGGCTTCCGCGACCGCGCACGTTCCTTTCAGGTCGACCTCGAAATGGATTTTCGATGCCGACCCGAACTCCTTCGTGAGCGACGGTCCCCCGCCGGTAGGGCCTGCATAGGCGACCACCTCGAGCGAGTAGGGTGGGGTGACCGCGTCGTTCGACAGCAGGAGCTGGCCGCCCGTTCCTTCCACGATGTCCCACTTCGGGAACGTCAGCGGCTCGTTGTCGAAGTTGTCGCAAAAGAGATGACCGCAGTCCGAGCCCGCGTCGCTCGTATTCGCGTCGCTCGTGCTCGTGTGGTCCATGCTCGAGTCTCCCATGGCGTCGAGCATGGTCGCGTCGTTGCCCGCGTCCGATTGCCCCAAACCCGATAGATTCGTGATGAGCGCGCACCCAGAAAATGACGACACCGCGATGAGGACGCTCGCGCGCGTCGTCTGCATCGGCTCATGCTAGCAGGCTGACTGCACCACGTCGCGAATGCGCACGTCGTCGAGTGAGGCGTGCCCGTGACTCGCGTGGGCGGTGCACGAGCGGATACGGATCTCCGAGACGACCGAAGCGAACAATCTCGAGCGCGTTGCGCAGCCCCTCACGCCCGCGCGTCAGAGGGTTCACGTACTTTGCACGTCGAACGTGATCCCGACCGCGCGCAGCCGCGTCGCGAGGGAGTGACCCATACAGGCCGCTGGCGTGAGCACGCCGCCCTTTCCGTGAACATCGCGCGAAAGGCATAGGGCCGATTCGACGAGCATCTTCGCTGCACCGGTGTACCCAGGATCGCCTTGCCCGGCCACGGTGCACGAGGCTCCCGATCCGTCCTCGGCAGTGACGCGAATGACGAATGAGCCCGACGTACGTTTCTCCTTCGACGGGCCTTCACCTGGCGATGGCAGCCGACCTTTGGCGAGAGCCCGTACGGGGCCGAGCGTGAGCGCCCTCGCGGAGGCGGCGAGGCCGGCGCTCATCGCTGCAGCCCGCGCGAGCCCGCGCGCACCGGTGCCCATCGCCACGCGCTCTTCGTAGCGAAAGTCGCGACCCCACGGGTAATCGAGGAGGGCGTTCGTTCGGTGAACGACGCGCGAGTTGACCATGCCCATCGCGAAGGGCGCCGTCCACTCGTCACCGACGCGCTTCACCCCGTGAGCGTCCGAGGCGCGCTCTCGGTCGCCCCGATGAGCCGTCCCGTCTCCCACGAGCGCGTATGGATTGCTCAGCATCGCCCGCACACGCGCATCGCTTCCTGCTCGCTCCATGATGGCCAGCATGCTCGCAGCGGTTCCGCCGCTCACGCCACCGCGGGCCCGAACGACGAGGTAATGCACCTCCGGGCACGCCGTGCCACGCTCGCGCTTCACGAAGTCTTGGAGCACGAGCACGCCGACGTCGGACGGAATCGAATCGAACCCGCAAAACGGAACGATGCGTGCGCCCGACTCCACGGCGCGTGCGTGGTTGCGGTCGATCACGTCGCGGGCGAACGGGACCTCGCCGGTGATGTCGCAGTAGTCGGTGCCATGCCGCGCACACGCTGCGACGAGCTCATGGCCATAACGCGAGAAAGGCCCAGCCGTGGTGGCGATGACGCGCGCCTCGGGCACGATGCGGTCGAGGCCGGCGACGTCGAGGGCGTCCGCCGTGCGGATGGGCCATGCCGCGCACTTCGGGTCGATCGCGGTGAGGTCGTCTCGGAGCTTTTCGAGCTTGCTCTCGCTTCTCCCACCGAGGGCGATGCGCTCGCTTCCGTAGCGCGCGGCGAGGTGCTCGGCCGCGAGGCGCCCGGTGAAGCCAGTTGCCCCCCAGAGGAGAAGCTCGATGGGCCTTTCGTCGCGTCGTGCCATGCGCGGGCAGTGTACCCTCGGCGCGGCAGCATGCAGACGATCTTCGTGCTCTTCGGGAGCGAGTCGAACAATGCCGCCGACCTCGCGGATCGCACGGGCTTCGCGCTGAAGAAGGCTGGCTTCGAAGCCGAGGTCTCCGATATGTCGAGCTTCGATGTGGGGCAGCTCGACACCCTCGAGACGCTGCTCGTTGTCACGAGCACCTACGGTAACGGCAACCCCCCGTCGAATGCCGAGGTGCTGTACGGCGCGCTCATGGCGCGCACGGAGCCGCTCCCGAGCCTTCGCTTTGCCGTGTGCGGCCTCGGTGACACGACCTACGACCGCTTCGCGCAATGTGGGAAGGACTTCGACGAGAAGCTCGGCGCGCTCGGTGGCGCCAGAATCGTCCCGCGACAGGACTGCGACGTCGATTACGAGGAGCCATGGCAAGCGTGGCTCGATGCCGTGCTCGAGAAGCTCGCGACGATGCGTGGGGGAGAGCCGTCCGTGGCGCCCACGCCGACCGTACCTCCGCCGACGCCCCAGAGCGCACGACCATCGACCGCGAAGATGCATGCGCCGGGCACGCGGAAGAACCCGCTCGCGGCCTACGTCCTCGGGGCGAGACCCTTGTGCGACATGGCCTCGCGCCTTCGGAGCGATGGAAAGATCTCCGCGAAGGAGACCCTCCACGTCGAGCTCTCCCTCGAGTCGATTGAGTACGTCGTCGGGGATTCACTCGGCGTGTTCTGCGAGAACGACCCAGCGCTCGTAGCCGACGTGCTGCGCGGTCTAGGGATGACCGGCGAGGAGCCGATCACTCTCGTCGGCGCGGTTCACGAGGGAGCGCATGGTGGCGGAGCGATGACGCTCGGCGAGGCGCTTTCCGCACACCTCGATCTTCACCACGTCGATGCGCGCCTCTACACGGCCTGCGGCCTTCCGAAGAGCCCCGACGTCCACGTCATCGACCTCGTTCTCGCGAAGACGGAGTCGCCCGATGCGCAGACCTTCGCTGCGTGCCTTCGGCCCTTGGCCCCGCGCACGTATTCGATAGCGTCGTCGCCGCGCGTCCATCCGCGTCAGGCGCATCTCACGGTCGACGTGGTTCGGTACGAGATGCGCGGGCGGAAGCGCGCGGGTGTGGCGTCGTCGATGCTCGCCGACCGCTCACCGAAGGGAACCGAGCTCGCGGTCTACTTGCAACCAGCTCCACACTTTCGTCTGCCGCAAGGCGACGCTCCCATCGTGATGATTGGTCCGGGCACGGGCGTGGCTCCGTTCAGGGCCTTCCTCGAGGAGCGCGAGGCGACGTCCGCCAAGGGCAAGAGCTGGTTGTTTTTCGGCACGCAGCACGCGTGCGATGTGTTTTACGTCGACGAATTCCGCGCGATGCTGTCGCGTGGCACGCTTACCCGCTTGGATTGCGCCTTTTCGCGCGACCAAGAGGAGCGCGTCTACGTGCAGCACAAAATGCGGGAGGCCGAGCGCGAGCTTTACGCGTGGATCGAAGCTGGCGCTTACATCTACGTCTGCGGCGCAGCGCAGCGCATGGCGCCCGACGTGCAGAACGCCATCATCGACATCATTGCGCGCGGCGCCTCCGTCGACCGTGACGCAGCGCTCGCGAAGCTGAGGGAGCTCGAGTCAGCAGGGCGCTACAGCAAGGACGTGTATTGAGCGGCGCCTCACGCCGTGAGCTCGCGCGCGAGAGCGCGTGTCTCGACGATGTTGTCCTCGATCGAGCAGTACGTCCATCCGCCGTAGCGCCCCACCGAATAGACGTCGGATGCTTTGAGCACGTCACGAACACGTGACGTCTCGACGAGCGATTGACGCGTGATGTGGACGTACGCCGGGTCCATCACGACCGAGTGCCACGCGACGAGGCGATGGTCGGTCACGATCTTCTCTTTGGCGAGGTCCGCGAGCACGCGCGCGCGTCGAGCCTCGACATCGACGGTCCCTTTGCGCTCGAGCCCAATCTCGACGTAGAGGCTCATGCGCTCGGAAGGGAAAATGTTGTCGTAGAAGCCCACGCGATAGAACGAGAGCGCCGGGTCCGGGAAATAGCTCCAGTGGACGTCAGCGGGCCCCTTCTTGTCGAAGCCGAGATTGAAGACGAGCACGCGGTTGTACGAGAACGCGCTCGCGTCGTGCGGGACGCCGCACGCCTCGAGGAGCATCGGCAACGGCGCGGAGCTCACGAGCTTGTCGTACGAGAGGGTGCGCTTGGTCGTCGTCGCCACGTGGGCCCCAAGGTCCACCTTCACGAGCCGTTCGCCCAGGCTCACGGCGCTCTTCGGCAGATCAGCGAGCAGCGCGTGGATGTACTCGATGGCGCCGCCGCGCGGATACGTGAACGTCGCGTTGTAGCCGCCGTTGTCGGGCGTCTTCATGTTGCGCACGATGTCGTCGATGCTCGCCTGAGGGAAAAAGCGCCCCATCGCGTCCGTGTCGAGCGTCGCGAGATCGCACGCGTAGAGCTTCTCGTTGTACGGAATCAAGAACTTCTCGGCGATGCTGCGCCCGAAGCGCGCGAACAGCATCTCCTTGAAGTTCGTCTGGGGCGCCTTCACGTCGCGGAAGTAGAGGTCGTGGAGGCAGTCGATGAAATCCTGTCGCGGGAGCTGGTGGATGTTCTTCTGGAAGGGAAAGTCGATGTCGCGGCCCGCGAAGCGCACGAGCGAGCGCCTCGTGACGGTGCGTACCTCGTCCTTCGGCATTCGTGCGCGCAGCCACGACTCGATCTCGGGGTGCTTGAAGTGAAAGAAGTGGCCCGAGTAGTCCCATACGAACCCGCTCTGCTTGATGGTCTTGCAGTACCCGCCGGGCTCTTGGTCGGCCTCGAGCACGAGCGCATTCGCTCCCCCAACCGAGTTCGCGAACGACAGCCCGCTCACGCCCGCGCCGATGATCAAATACGGAACACGATCCACGCGCGCAGCATAACGCCAACCACCCTTCAGACATGGTGTTAACGTGCACCTCTCTCGTGACGTCATTCCTCGATCGTGAGCGCACCATCGCTGCAGCGGAATTCAATCGCTGGCTAGTGCCACCGGCCGCGATCGCGGTGCAGATGTGCATCGGCGAGATCTATGGGTTCAGCGTCTTCAACGTTCCGCTCACGCGGCTCATTGGGATCAAGACGCCCGTCGTCGGGCGGGACTTCACCATTCCCCAAGTAGGATGGATCTATTCGATCGCCCTCATCATGCTCGGCTTGTCGGCGGCCTTCCTCGGCAAGTGGGTGGAGCGCAGCGGACCGCGGAAGACGATGGTAGCGAGCGCTTGCTGCTTCAGTGGCGGGCTCGTCGTCGCGAGCATCGGCGTGGGCCTGCACAATCTCCCTATCATCTACCTCGGCTACGGCGCGATCGGCGGCGTCGGTTTGGGCCTCGGCTACATCGCACCCGTTTCGACGCTCGTGAAGTGGTTCCCCGATCGCCCAGGGATGGCGACGGGCATGGCCATCATGGGCTTCGGAGGCGGTGCGCTCGTCGGCGCTCCCTTCGGCGTCGAGCTGATGGGCCACTTCAAGAGCGCGACGTCCGTCGGCGTGCGCGAGGCGTTCCTCGTGATGGCCGCGTGCTACTTCGTGATGATGTGCTTCGGCGCGCTCATCGTGCGCGTCCCTGCGCCGGATTGGACACCGGAGGGCTTCGTGAAGGTGGAGAAGCCACGCGCGCTCGTGTCGAGCAGCAACGTCGCCGCTGACGTGGCCATCAGGACTCCGCAGTTCTGGCTTCTGTGGGCGGTGCTCTGCCTCAACGTCACCGCGGGCATCGGCATCCTCGGTCAGGCGGCGCTCATGTGTCAGGACATGTTCGGCGTGAGCCCAGCCGTGGCGGGCGGCTTCGCGGGGCTGCTCAGCATCTTCAACATGGGCGGGCGCTTTCTCTGGTCGTCGGCCTCCGACTTCACGGGCAGGAAAGCGATCTACGCCGTCTACTTTCTCCTCGGCTCCGCGCTCTACGTGCTCATCCCGTTCGCGCAGAGCCGTGGGAGCGTCGCGCTGTTCGTGGCCGTCACGGCCGTCATCATCTCGATGTACGGAGGTGGCTTCGCGACGGTTCCAGCGTACCTGCGCGATCTCTTCGGCGTGCTCCAGGTCGGCGCGATTCACGGGCGGCTCATCACGGCGTGGTCGATGGCCGCGGTGCTCGGGCCTCAGCTCGTCAACTACGTCTCGACGTACCGCAAGGAGCACGGCGTACCGAAAGCGGAGGCGTACACGACGACGATGTACTTGATGGCGGGCCTGCTCCTCGTCGGCCTCGTGTGCAACTTGCTCGTGCGGCCCGTGGACCCGAGGCACCACGCATGACCACCCGGAAGACGCCGCTCGCTCTCGTTCTGCTCGCGTGGTTCGTCGTGGCCTTGCCGCTCGGCTGGGGGCTCTACCAGAGCGTCATGAAGTCGCTGCCGCTACTCCACCACACGGACGCACGATGAGGCATCGCGAACATCACAACGTCGACCGCGGCGGATGGTTGCGTGCAGCCGTGCTCGGCGCCGACGATGGCGTCGTTTCGACCGCCAGCTTGATGCTCGGAATCGCAGCGACGTCCGCGTCGAAGGAGGCGACGCTCGTCGCAGGCCTCGCCGCGCTCGTCGCGGGTGCCATGTCGATGGCTGCCGGCGAATACGTATCGGTGAGCTCGCAAAGGGACGGGGAGCAGGCGGCCATTCGCCAAGAAAAAGCGGAGCTGTCCCGCGATCCAGAGGGAGAGCTCCGGGAGATCGCTGGAATCTATCGAAAGCGTGGCCTCGACGCGGACCTGGCGATGCAGGTGGCCGTGCAGCTCAGCGCCAAAGACACCCTCGCGCTCCACGTGCATGACGAGCTTGGGCTCGACCCGAAGAAGCGCGCGCGCCCAATCCAAGCCGCGCTCGTCTCCGCTGCGAGCTTTGCGTCGGTCGCAGGGTTGCCGATCGTCGCGATGGCGGTCGCGCCAGCACCGCTACGCGCCACGGCGATCACGGTCGTGTCGCTCATCGGCCTGGGCGCGCTTGGCGCCTTGGGCGGTTGGATCGCGGGTGCACCGATGTTTCGGGCTGCCGTGCGCGTTCTCGTCGGAGGGGGGCTCGCGATGGGCGTGAGCACGCTCGTCGGTCATCTCATCCACCTCGCCGGCTATTAGTCGTTCTGCATCAGGCCCTTGATCTTGCCATCGGGCTGGAGCTTCACGTTTCGCGCGGCGGGCACCTTCGGTAAGCCCGGCATCGTCATCATGTCGCCCGTCAGCGGCACGAGGAAGCCTGCCCCAGCGCTGAGCCGCACGTTGCGCACCGTAATGATGAAGTCCCGTGGCCGGCCGACGACGGTCGGGTCGTCGCTGAGCGAGAGCTGCGTCTTCGCCATGCAAATCGGAAGGCCGCCGTAGCCGAGCTCCGTCGCTCGTTGAATGTCCTTTTCGGCGGCGCTCGTGAACGTTACGTCGCGCGCCCCGTAGATCGTCTTGGCGAGCTTCTTGATCTTGTCGTGGGCGGAGTCGCCGAGCTCGTAGACGAAGCGCGGTTTCGGCGGAGCGGCGTCGGTCGCGTCGGCCACCTCGCATACGGTGCGAGCGAGCTCGAGCGCTCCCTCACCACCTTTCGCGAACCCCTCGCACGGCGCGACGCGCGCACCGAGCTTGCCCGCCGCCTCTCGTACGAGCGCGAGCTCCTCTGGGGGGTCATTGGGAAACACGTTGATCGCGACGACCGGCGCGAGCCCGTAATACGCAGCGTTCTCGAGGTGCTTCTCCAGGTGGGCCATCCCTTGTTCGAGGCGCGCGCGGTTGGGCTCCCCCGCGGACTTCACCGGCGCTCCCCCGTGCATCTTGAGAGCGCGAAGGGTCGCCACGAGCACGAGGGTGCGAGGCCACACGCCCATCGCCCGACACTTGATGTCGAGAAACTTCTCGCCGCCGAGATCGAAGCCGAACCCTCCCTCGGTGATCGCGTAGTCACCCTGCTGCATCGCGAGCCTCGTCGCGAGCACGCTGTTGCAGCCGTGAGCGATGTTGCCGAACGGCCCGCAGTGGACGATCGCGGGGCCGCCCTCGGCAGTCTGGACGAGGTTCGGCTTGAGCGCATCCCGGAGCACGGCCGTCATTGCGCCAGCCGCGCCGACCTGACCTGCCGTCACGGCCTTGCCGTCGTACGAGCTGCCAATGACGATCCGCGCGAGCCGCGCTTCGAGGTCTTCGTAGTCCGTCGCGAGCGCGAGCACGGCCATGATTTCGCTCGCCGCGGTGATGTCGAATCGGTCCTCGCGCGGCGTGCCATGGGCTTTGCCGCCAAGCCCGATGACGACGTTCCTGAGGAAGCGATCGTTCATGTCGAGCGCGCGGCCCCAGGTGACCTGACGCGGATCGATCTCCGAGTCCCCGATCTTGTCCCGGAAGTAGATGGCGTTGTCGACGAGCGCGCTCAAGAGGTTGTGCGCGCTCGTGATGGCGTGGATGTCGCCCGTGAAGTGGAGGTTGATGTCGTCCGCGGGGACGAGCGACGCTTTCCCGCCCCCCGTACCCCCGCCTTTGACGCCGAAGACTGGCCCGAACGACGGCTCTCGCAGCGCGAGCACCGCGTTCTTTCCGAGGCGGCGCATCCCCATCGCGAGACCGATCGACGTCGTCGTCTTCCCCTCGCCCGCGGGCGTCGGGTTGATGGCGGTGACGAGGATGAGGCGCCCTTTACCCGTCGCGGGCCGCCGGAGCGCGGAGAGCTCGATCTTGGCTTTGCCCCGCCCATAGAGCTCCGTCTCGTCCGGTCGGAGACCGAGATCTTCGGCGACGGCTTGAATCGATCGTGGGGTGAACGTGGACACGGAGCCTCCGCTAAGGTTGGTGCACGCCCGGTGGGGGCGGCGTTCCTGGGGCAATCTCTAACGCGCTGCGAAGGGGCTCGAAGACGGCGCGCTCGCTCGGGGGCACGGCGTCGATCTTCGCGAAGAGCTCGGCCTTCTTCACGTAGATTTCCTGGCGCTTGCCGTCGTCCTCCTCCGTCTTGAGCGTGAGCTCCACGGGGCTCGTGCTGCGACGCGCGATCTCGATGACGTTCGGCACGAGGATCCTCACGATGGTCTCGAGGAGCTTGCCGACGAGGTGCTCGTCGAACACGTCGCGCCCCTGAAGCGTCACCCCGAGCACGCGGCTCTTGTGCTTGACGACTTGCCCCGCCGCCGAGCGAAGCAGCATCACGAACCGCTCGAGCTCGACGGACGCGGCTTGTTCGAGCACGGGCTCGAGCGCCGAGGCGTCGGCCTCGCCGGGGTGCTGCACCTCAGCGTAAAAGCCCTGGTCGGTGTATCGCATCTGGAAGACGAGCACGTCCTTCTGATCGGGCTTGCGCCGCAGGCGCAGCTCGGCGGTTTCGTCAGCGAGCTCGAAGCCACCGAGGAAATACTCGTCGAGCACCATCGGCTCGTAGCTCACGGTGCGCTTGAACAAGCTTCTCTTCAGCCCGACGGGGAGGTTCACGCCCGAGGTGAAGTCCGACACGCGCCGCGGCTTGCGCCACTCGTCGAGCGCTTCGACCGAAAGGGCATAGGCCGTCGCGATGCCATCGGGGTAGCGAAGGATGGTCTGGAACTCCGCCCCGTCGTCATTGAGGTCCATGACGATCTCGGAGGACGACACGGGCAAGCGCACCGCGATGAGGATGGCGTCGATGGCCGCGCGAAGCTGGCCGCGGCCCGTCTCGGTCTTCGAGTGGGCCGCGTCTCGGGCGTGCTGCAGGGTGTTGATGGCGTCCTGCTTCGTGTGCCCGACGAGGTTCGTCGCGAACTCTTGCACCTTCTGCGCGTAATCGAGGATGAGCGGCTGGCCGCCCGTCGTCGCCGTCGTGAGCGCGTGCATCGCCGCGAAGTGAGCGCCCTCGAGCGCCTCGATCGCGCGTTGGCGGTTGGCTGCCTCGACCTCGGCGATCTCCACGGCCTGCCGTCCTTCGCCGTCGAGCCGCGCGGCGATCGTCGCTTGGTCGACGAACACCTTGAGGGCCGCGAGGAAGTCGTACTGCGGTGGAAACGGGACCGAGTCCCCGTACAAGAACCGCATGGCTCGCCCACCCTAACACCTTAAATGAGGTAATACGGGCCCATGAATCGATCGCTAGGTCCATGCTCTCTTTGTCTTGGGGTGGCGGTGCTTGGTGCGTGCGGAAGCGGCACACGCGAGCAAAAAGCGACGAATCCACCGCCGCTCGCGTCGAGCAGTGCGAGCGCGGCGACGCCGGATTCGCCGACTGTCGATCGCGCCAAGGAGCTCACGAAGCTCGCCTCCGAGGCGTACGTGGCGGGGTACCCCGCGCTCTTCATGGAACGCCAGGAGCGCACCATGACGACCAACGTGCGGCTGCCGCTCGGCGCGTTCGCGCACACGACCAAGCTGCCGCGGGCCGAGGACGCGGACGTGCTTCCGTCACTCGACACGCTGCTGTCGTCGGCGTGGCTCGAGCTGCACGACGGCGCGTGGTCATTGAAGCTCCCAGACATGGCCGACCGCTGGTTCGCCATCGAGATGTTCGACGCGTACGGTGAGCCGATCGGCGTCGTCGGAAAGAAGACGACCGGCACGCGGGCGCAGCAGATCGTGATCAGCGGGCCGGGCTACAGCGGCAAGATCCCGCCCGGCGCCAAGGAGATCAAATCGACGACGAGCACCGTGTGGCTCATCGGGCGCACGCGCGTCACGGGCGAAAGCGATCTTGCGCGCGTCAGTGCGCTGCTCAAGGTGTGGGCGCTCTCACCCGTTCCGCCGACGACCGCGCCGACCGAGATGCCGCCGTCGCCGCTCGGGCGTCCGCAGGACCTGAAGTTCGCGGGCCCCGAGATCTTCGACGAGCTCGGCGATATCCTGAAGGCCCAGCCACCCCCCATGGACGTGATCGGCGCGATGAAGCATCACACGTTCGACGATTTCGCCAAGGGAGGTATCGGGGCGGGTCTCACACCGTCGAAGACGCTGCCGCAAGAGCAGCTCGCGGCCCTGTCGCAGGGGATCAAGGACGGCGCGGAGCAAGTCGATCAGGCGCTCGAGAAGCTCGCCACGCGCAAGAATGGCTGGGACGTCGACACGACCTTCGGGCTGCGCGGCGCCGACCCGCTGCGTCAAGCCGCGTGGGTGCTCCGCGGTCTCGATTGGCCATTCGCGAGCGAGGGGCTCGTATACATCGCGCGCCTCGACGATGGGGATCGCGTGCTTTCAGGTGCGCACAACTACACGATCCACTTCGGAGCAGGAAAAGCACCGCCGACCAAAGGCGGCTTCTGGACGCTGACGATGTACTCGGCGCGAACGGGTGCCCTCGTCGCCGGAGCCAAGCGAGCGGAGCTCGCCGATTCGACGCTGAAGAGGAACGGCGATGGGTCCATCGACGTGCTCGTCCAGGCCGACGCACCGACGAAGAACGAATCGACCTGGTTGCCCACCCCGAAAGGCGAAGCGTTCATGGTGGTTCTGCGCATCTATCAACCGGATGACAGCGCGTCGTCGTGGGAAGCCCCACCCCTCAAGCGGACGAACTAACCGCCGCACAAGAAATCACGGCCCTCGACGAAGCCGCGGGACGCGAGCTCCGAGCGGACGAGCTCGCGGGCTCCACGTACGCCCACCGCGACGACCACGGTGTGCTCGCGACTCACGTGCTCACTCCCAACGATGGGTGCTCCTCGCCGGCGCCGTCCGATCTTGCGCGGATCAATGTCGACGAAACGTGACGTGACGATGCCGTGCTTCTCGAGCTCGCGAGCGAGGCGGGTGCCGGTGGGCCCAGCTCCCCAGATGGCGATGGGTCGCGCCATCCCGCGGAGGCGAGGCGCAAGGTAGAGCGCCCGCGCAGCCCGCAGCCGCTCGATCGAGCAGCGCACGTCGCCACGCGTGAGGCTTGCTTCGCTCTGGCGCCATTGGAAGAGAACTCTTGGGACCTTGGCGAGACGAAAGCCCGCTTGGTCGAGGCGGAGCCACAAGTCGTAATCCTCGGCCCAGGGCGCGTCGCGATAGCCGCCGACGGCTTCGAGCGCCGAGCGACGCATCGTCACCGCCGGATGACACACGGGCGCCTCCACGAAGATGGCGCGCGCGTGATCGTCTTGCGTGATGATGGCGTTTTGCCACGCGACGAACGCTCGCATGCCGTCTCGTACGTCGCCGATGGCCTCGACGGCGCACGAGGCGACAGCGAGAGCCCTGTCGGCCTCGAGCATCGCCGCTTCGGCCGCGATGCGACCGGGAAGGCTGATGTCGTCGGCGTCCATCCGCGCGATGAGGTCGCCCTCGGCCCTTTCGACCCCCGCACGAAGGGCCAGCGCAACCCCGACGCCTCCGGTCTGGACGTGCTTGATGCGCGCGTCGCGCATGCGCAGGGCGCGTGACGGCCCTCCATCGACCGACCCGTCATCGACCGCGATCACCTCGCCCACGACGTCCTCTTGGAGCACGCTCTCGAGCGCGGCGACCACCGTGCCCGCCGCGTCGCGGTAGGGAAGGACGACGGAGATCAACGCTTGGTCTCTCCGATGACTTCACGCACCTTCGCCACGCACCCGGCGGCAAGCTCCTCCGCGGACGCGTCGTCGTCGACCTCGTAGCTGAAGGCGATGCGCTTGCCCTGCTGCTGCGCCCACCCGTCGATCGTCACGCGCCCCTCGGCGCGCTTGCCATAGGCGCTGATGCCAAGCGTTTCCAAGATGGCCGCAGCCTCACCCGCAACGACGAGTCGATCCACTCCTCCATGCTATATGCTGCGCCGTTGGAGAGCGAAAGCACGTGACGGAAGGGAGACCGCGAGCGCTCGGCGCTGCATCACTCTTGGCGCTGGGCGTGAACGGGATCGTCGGCGTCGGCATCTTCTTCACGCCCAACAAGATCGCCCAGCTCGCGCCGGGGTGGTCGAGTGTGGCCGTCGTCGCCATCACGGGCATCGCGCTCGTCCCGGTGGCGGTCGCGGTCGCGACCGTCGGCGCCCGCTTTCACGAGGACGGTGGGCCCGTCCTCTATGCGCGCGCGGCGTTCGGCGATCTCTCGGGGTTCGTCGTAGGGTGGCTCGCGTACGTGGCCGCGCTCTTCTCGATGGGCAGCGTGATGACGGGTTTCATGTCGGCGGTGCTTCCAGTCAGCCCCTTCCGCGTGCACCTGGCGGCCATCGGCCTCGTCACCGTCCTCTCGCTCGTCGCGGCGACCGGCATCAAGATCTCGGCCGGCGTGTGGAACACGCTCACGGTGCTCAAGCTGCTTCCGCTCATCGGCCTCGCCGTCCTTGCGAGCGTGCTCATGCCGCACGAGCACGCTGTCGTCGCGACGGATTGGCACGCAGTTCACTGGGGCCGTGCAGCGCTCACGGCGGTCTTCGTCTTTCAGGGCTTCGAGATCGTGCCCGTGCTCGCGGGCCAGGCGCGCGATCCGAACCGCACCATCCCCATCGCCGTGCTCGGCTCGCTCGCGATCTCGATGGTCCTCTATCTTCTCCTCCAGCGCGGTGCGGTCGCCGGTGTCACCGATCTCGCGGGCACGCAGGCCCCGCTCGTGTCGATGGGCGAGTCGTATGGTGGACGAGGCCTCGGACGGATCGTCTCGCTCGGAACGAGCATCTCGGCGATGGGGATCTGCTTCGGCATGGTCGCAACGACGCCGCGGTTCCTGTCGGCGCTCGTGCCTCACACGCGCTTCGGACGCGTGAGTGACAGCGGCGTTCCGCTTCCGGCGCTCGTCGCGACGTGGGTGCTGGTCGTTCTGCTCATCTCGCTCGGAAGCCTCGGCGAGCTCCTCGTCCTCTCGAGCCTGTCGGTCGTGATGCAGTACTTGCTCGTGGCGCTCGCCCTCGCCAAGTTCGGTTTGAAAGGCGAGCGGGGTCTCCGGCCGAAGGATGCGTGGTCCGCGTTGCCGACCGTCATCATCGCGCTCGTGCTCGTGAGTGGCGCAGAGCGCGGCGAGTGGGCGGTCGCCGCGGGTTCGATCGTGCTGAGCGCGATCATCTACTTCGCGCTTCGCAGCCGCCTCTCTGCACGTCCCACCAAGTAACTCTCAAGTTCGGCGAGTGCGCCTACGCAGGACCAGCGCCGCGACGACGAGCGCCGCCAAAGGCGGCAGCTCTCCACGTCCTGTCGTCGCCTGGCGGCACGAGCAGCCAGACGAGGAATTCCCGGGCGGCCCCATCGACGCGTCGACGGTCGCGTCGGCCCCTCCGTCGGAGATCGCCAC
>Ga0302326_10008822_pt1 | contig 22172 bp, 16 predicted proteins | sample Palsa_T0_3_FD_202264 | JGI IMG/M metagenome (GOLD analysis project Ga0302326, IMG submission 202264) | Peat permafrost microbial communities from Stordalen Mire near Abisko, Sweden - Palsa_T0_3 | ecosystem: Environmental > Terrestrial > Soil > Palsa > Peat permafrost | place: Sweden: Abisko... | reverse complement strand
TGAGATACGACCATTCGTAGTCGCCGCGGGACCGCTGAGTGAAGGTTTGCGGCGAGATCTGCTTCCAGCCGTCAAAGCCGAATTTGAAGGTGTGCGCGCCCTTGGTCCAAGAGATGTTGTCGGTCAATTGGTATTGGTTCTGAATGCCGCTTTGCGGCGCGTTGGGATCGGGGCCGAAGGTGTTGTTAACGCCGCCGAGTTCGAATATGTCGATATTCGGGAACGAGTCCAGTCCCGGAAACTTGATGCTGGGGTTGACGGGAGTAGCGCTGGAAAGGCGGTTGTAGCCCATCCGGAACTCGTTGACTAGGGAGGGCGTGAAGGTGTGATACTCCGACAGAGTTGCGAGATAGGAGTTGGTGGGCACCGTGATGTAAAAGGCCGAAGGGAAGCCGTTCGTATCGATGGTCCCCGTGCGGTTCAGAATGAAGCGGCCGCGAAGAGAATCCGTGTCCGAGATGTTATAGTCAACGGAACCAACCCCGAATTCGTTGTTGGTGTAAGCGGGCGACGTAACCGGGACCAATCCGATCGGTATGGATACGCCGGTCGGGCTCGGCCCGTTGATGCTCTCATTTCCCGGTCCAACAAAGGGATACGCGCTGTCGCCGCAGGCCCCGGGAGTAGTTGCCGCCGAGGCCGTCCCCACATACTTTTGCAACTGGGTCAGATTGTTTTGGTTGATCCCGGGTATGCTCTGTATCGTGGCGTACCCTGCGGCAGTGGGAGCGCAAACCGTCCCCGTGGCGCCAATGGTGCCAATCGGGTTGTACTCGTAGTCTACAAAAAAGAACAACTTGTTTTTCTTGATCGGTCCGCCGAAACTGCCGCCGAAGCGGTTGTTGTCGAACCGGGGATGCAGCGGGATGCCCTCCACGGCGCTTAAGTTATCCGCAGCCAACAGATCTCTGTTTATGAAATATTCGTAACCCGAGCCGTGAAACTGGTTGGTGCCGCTCTTCACTACCTGGTTGAACTGGCCGCCCGAGGAGTGGCCGAAGTCGGCGCTGAACTGATTCTGCAGGAAAGTGAATTCCGCCACCGCGTCGCCGGGAACGCTCACCACGGGTCCCGTGACGCTGCCGTCGTTGTTGTCGATGCCCTCGATGGTGAAGCTGTTGTTGCGCGGGCGCTGGCCGCCGACGCTGGGACCGGTGCCTACGCCGATGCCGCCGCTGGTCGCAACGCCCGGCGCGAGCAGCGACAAGTTTATCACTCCGGAACCGCTCGACGCAGTGGGAAGTTCCAACAGCTGCTGACTATCGAAAGTATTTTGAAGCTGCGCCGTGGTTGTATCGATCACTATCGAACTGGCGCTGACTTCCACCGTCTCCGCACTCTTGCCAATCTGCAGGGTAATGTTGGCAGTCGAAGTGACGTTCAATTCGATCGCCACGTTTTTCAACTCCGCTTTCGCGAAGCCGGCGGCCGTCACGGTGATGGTGTACGTCCCATTGGGCAGGTTAGCAATGCGATATTCGCCGGCGGACGTTGTTTTGCTCGTGTACTCGACGCCGGTGGCATCGTTGAGCGCGATCACTGTCGCGGTGGGTACGATTGCTCCGCTGGCATCGTAAATCGTGCCGGTGATGTTACCGCTGGTGCTTTGCGCAAAGCCGGTCATTGGCGCGATCGCCATTAAGATCGCGGCTATGATAAGAAGCAGCCCGTTCCTTGATTTCATGTTTCTTCTCTCCTTTGGGACCGGAACCCCGTTTCCGCTCCGCCCGTTGCCGGAGCCTGGCCGTGGGTTCCCTAGGGCCGGGTACGTAGCATCTGCGTTACCATTCATTACGCTTGAGCCTTGCAAAGATTGTTTGTTTCCTGCCAACAACTTACGATTGGGCGAAGGGTCCCAGAGCTATGCTTTCCAGTAGATTTCAAGCCTTGGGATTCCAAGGATAGGATCTTACGAGCGGAATTGGCGGGATTTTATCGTGGCGAGCCAATTTGGAGGCAAGAATGCAAGGGCCGGGTCCGTCACCGCCGGAGATGGTGGTCAGCGGGTAAGACAAGATCCCATATAATTCGTAAAGGCCATGCGAAAGCATCTGATGTTCGGTTCCGGCATCGTCTTGCTCGCCATTCTGGTGGCGCTGATGGTGTGGCAAGGCTCCTTCACTCTCGGCCGGTTTGGCCCCTCGCCGAGCATTCAGCAAACCTACCTGTTCTGGGCGCTCTCCACGCTGATCTTCATTCTCACCGTGACGCTGGGGTTCATTCTGTTCCGGACCGGTGTTCGGCTGTATATCGAACGGCAAAGCAATCGGCCCGGTTCGCACATCAAGTCCAAACTGATCGGCGGAGCGCTGGCGCTCAGCGTGCTGCCGGTGTTCTTCCTGGTTCTGTGGAGCGTTTACATTCTCAATTACAACCTGGACAAATGGTTCAGCAGGCCCGCGCAGAACGTGAACATCGACTTGATTCAAGTGGCCAACGCGCTGCGCCGCGAGATGCTGGATAAGCTTACCGCGCAGGCGCAATGGCTCGCGTCGCAACCTTCGGCGCAAAGCGCGGACTTCTATGCCCAGTTCTGCGTCGCCAATCAGATCGAGCGGGCCGATATCGACGGACGGATGCTTTGCTCGGCGCCGCCATCCCGGGGACGCGATGGGGATTTGATTGCGGCGCACGTGAAAACGGCGCGCGGCACGCTTACGCTTTCGGCGCGGATGCCGGTGGATCTGGCCGCCAAGCAGCACGAAATCGACGGTTACGTTTCCGAATACAACCATCTGGCGGCGGACCGCAAGGCGTTCCGCAGCATGTACCTGTTGCTGCTCACGCTGATCACGCTGTTTATTCTGTTCTTCGCCACCTGGATCGCGCGCTATATGGCCGGACAGATCAGCACGCCCATTACCGCGCTGCTGAAGGCGGCCGAGCAGATCCGCAAGGGGAATCTCGGATATCGCCTGCATGTGATGGCCATCGACGAAATGGCGACGCTGGTAAAAGCATTCAATGAAATGGCGGAGGCGCTGGAGACCAACAGCAAGGAGCTGGAAGCGCGCCGCCGATTCACCGAGGCGATTCTCGAAAGCATTCCCACCGGCGTCATCTCGCTGACCTCCGACGGGCGGATCCAGCGCGTCAACCGCGCGCTATTGGGCATCTTTCCCGAGGAGCAGGTGACGCGGGCAACCCGGCTGGGCGACTTATTCTCGCGCGAAGATACCGCCGAGATTCGTTACCTGATGAATCGGGCGCGGCGCACCGGAGTGGCCGGCACGCAATTGGAATACAAAGCCGAACGAAACGTGCTGCATCTCGCTCTCACCGTAGCCGCGCTCGACGCGCAGCGCAGCGCGGGTTTCGTGTTGGTGGTGGAGGACACCAGCGAGCTGCTGCGAGCGCAGAAAGCCGCGGCCTGGCACGAAGTGGCGCGGCGAGTCGCGCACGAAATCAAGAATCCTCTGACGCCCATCGCCCTGTGCGCCGATCGGATCGGGCGGCACCTGGAACGGGGCCAGCCCACCGCTGAGACCCGTCGCATTCTGCTGGAGTGCGCGTCCACCATCGCGCGGGAAGTGGAAACGCTCAAGGCGCTGGTGGACGAGTTCTCGCAGTTCACCCGGTTCCCGGCCGCGCACCCGGTTCCGTCGGATCTGAATCAAGTAGTGGAGACCGCGCTTTCGGTGTTTGACGGGCGGCTGGATGGAATCCGCGTGGAAAAGGAGCTCGATCCCGGCTTGCCCTTGGTGAACATCGATCAAGAACATTTCAAGCGCGTGGTGGTGAACCTGGTGGATAACGCGGCCGAAGCCATGCAGGACGCTCTTTACAAACGGCTTTATATCTCCACGCGCGGCACCGAAGCGGACTCGGTGGAACTCATCGTGGCGGACACCGGATGCGGGGTTTCTCGCGAAGATAAGGAAAAGCTTTTCCTGCCGTATTTTTCGACCAAGGGCCGCGGCACCGGACTGGGCCTGGCCATCGTGAATCGGATTTTGGCGGATCATGCCGCCACCATTCGGGTGGAGGACAATCAGCCGGCGGGCGCGCGTTTCATCGTGGATCTTCCCGTTTCGAGCGCCGCCGACCGCGACCCCCGGGAAGTCGAGGCCAAGGCAGCCGAGGTTTCCGCGGCCGAGAGCCGGTTGTGAAGCCGGCCCGGATACTGATCGTCGACGACGAGCCGCTGATCCGGCAGTCGCTCGCCGGTGTGCTCGAAGACGAGGGCTATCAGACCCATGCGGTGTCGACGGGCGAAGAGTGCTGCGAGGAAATCGCGCGGGCCGCTTACGATGTAGTGCTGCTGGATGTCTGGCTGCCGGGCATGGACGGCTTGGAGACTCTGGCGCGCGTGCAGGAGATCCCCTTCGCGAATCGTCCGGTGGTGGTGATCGTCTCGGGCCACGGCACCATCGAAACGGCCGTGCGCGCCACTAAGCTGGGCGCGTTCGATTTCATCGAGAAGCCGCTCACCATCGACAAGGTCATGCTGGTGGTGAAGAACGCCCTGCAACAGCGCCGCTTGGAGCGCGAGGTGGAGCGCTTCAAGGAAAGCGGCCGCGAGCAACTGCGGATCATCGGCGAAAGCGTTCCGATGAAGGCGCTGCGCCAGCAGCTGGCGCTGATGGCCGCCACCAACGGCCGCGTGCTGATTTACGGCGAGAGCGGAACCGGCAAGGAACTGGTGGCGCACGCGATTCACTCCAGCAGCGTTCGGGCATCGGAGGCCTTCGTAGAGGTCAATTGCGCCGCGATTCCCGAAGACTTGATTGAAAGCGAGCTGTTCGGGCATCGCAAGGGCAGCTTTCCCGGCGCCCTCGAAGAAAAAACCGGGAAACTCCAGAAGGCGGATGGCGGAACTTTGTTTCTGGATGAAGTGGGCGATATGAGTCTGAAGACGCAGGCCAAGGTTCTACGCTCGCTCGACGAACAGCGTTTCGAGCCTCTGGGCGCCGCAACGTCCATTCAGGTGGACGTGCGCGTCGTGGCCGCGACGAACAAGAATCTGGAGGACGAGATCGAGCGCGGAAACTTCCGCGAAGATCTGTTCTACCGTCTCAACGTTATCCCCTTTTACGTGCCCCCGCTGCGCGAACGCATCGAAGACATCCCGCTGATGGCGGATCATTTCCTCAATGAATTTACGCTCGCCTATGGCCGCAAGCCGAAGGAGCTGACGCCGCAGGCCTATGAGGTGCTGAGGGAGCATCGCTGGCCGGGCAACGTGCGGGAGCTGCGAAACCTGATGGAGCGCATCGTCATCATGAATCCTCAAGTGCGCATTGACGCGCGGCATGTGCCGCTCAATCCCGCCAAGCGCGCCGTATTCGAGCGCGCCCCGGAACGCTTCTCCAGCTTGCATGAAGTCCGTGCGGCGGCCGAACGGGAGTACATCCTGAAGACGCTGGACGAGACCCGCGGCAACGTCAGCAAGACCGCGGAACTGCTGGGTCTCGAACGCAGCAACCTGTATCGGAAAATGAAGGCTCTCGGCATCCCTCTAAAAGAATAGGAGGTGGATCATGTTCTCAAGACAAAACGCCGCTGCCGGCAATGGTTGCGGCGCTATCCGCGCAGCCGAACAAAACTGCCCGGGAAGTCCTCAAGCAAAGTCTGAACGACCAGAACCCGGATAAAGCGGCGGCAGGCGGTGACCGCCATAGCTTCCATTGGCCGGACTCCCGACGCCGTTCGTTTAGTGCGACAGACTCTCAAGGACACGGATTCCAAGGTGCGGCAGACGTCCGCGGCGGCCAAGGCCCTCCGGGATCTCGGGGACAAAAGTGGCGCGCTGCTGGGGCCGTTCAATCTGGGCAGTGTCGCCTCCGAAGGCGCTTTCAAGGACGGTTCGGCCACCCGACGAACGCTCGCCACAGCCTTGCTCGCCGAGGATTGCGACCGCCTGCAGGGACCTACGGGAACGACAAGTACTGGGCGGTGAAGGCGGGCGTGTCCAAGGCTCTGGGCATATGCGGCAACGCGGGTTCGATCGCCCGGCTCGAACAGGGGCTTTTCGATTCCCGGGAAGCGGTCAAGGACATTTCCGCGGCTTCCATCGTGCGGATCAGCCTGAGATTGGAAGACGATCAGGCCGGCGGCGAATAGCGGGCGCTCCTAGCGCCCCCACGTTCACTTACGGACGGTCTCGGGAGTTGATGTCGCACAGGAAGGGCTTCTGAGCATTCCAGGCACCAGTGCTAGTAGTCCACGCGTAAACCCTTCTCCGGCCACAGGTAAATTCAAAAAGTCCTTGCATTCCTTTTGGAACTCGTGTCAAAATCGCTCAAGGCCCAAAGTGGTCCAAAGTGGATAAAAGTGGAAGATCAGCCAAAAACGACGCCCGTGGAACCGCCTCGCGGCTTCTTTTCGGCCCACGTCGACGACAAGGGACGGCTCAAGCTTCCGGTGGACGTGCAGACATTCCTGGGCGCGTTTGGAGACGAAAAACTGTTCGTGACCAGCGTGGACGACCGCATAGCTCGAATCTACCCGATTTCGGTCTGGAAGGGAAACGAAATCGTGCTGGAGCAGCTTGCCACCGAAGACCCGGAGGCGGCCGAAGCGCTGGCGTTCGTGAGCAACGACTACGGCGCCGAGGCGAAGATCGATCCGCAAGGCCGCGTGACGCTGCCCACCGACCTCAGGCGGGCGCTGACCTTGGAGAATCAGGAAGTGCGGCTGGACTGCACCCAGAGTGCGATCAACGTCTATTCGAAGGCGGAATACGAAGCGTCCAAGCGGCGATCCAGAGAGAATTTGCCCGAGAAACTGAAGGCCGCCAAGCTGAAAGGCTTCAAGTAGCGGATATGTATGCACGTACCGGTGATGCTCGGCGAGTGCCTGGAGTACTTGGGCGTTCGGCCGGACGGCGTTTATCTGGACGCGACGGCGGGATTGGGCGGACACACGGCGGCGATCGCCGAGCGGCTCACGAGTGGATTCGTGATTGCGAACGACAGGGACGCGGAATCGCTGGAGATCGCGAAAAGCAACACCACTCAGTGGGCGGATCGGATTCGATATCACCAAGGATCGTTCGGGGAACTGCGGGCAGCGCTGACGGCCTGCGGTGTCGAGCGAGTGGATGGAATTCTGGCGGATCTGGGCGTGAGCCGTTATCAACTGGTTTCAGGCGAACGGGGCTTTTCGTTCATGGCCGACGGTCCCCTGGACATGAGAATGAATCGCGGTCAAGAGAAGACCGCCGCGGAGATTGTCAATTTTACCCAAGAAAAAGAGCTCGCCGATTTGATTTATCAGCTCGGCGAGGAAAGGAGGTCGCGGAGAATCAGCAGAGCAATCGTTCGGGCGCGGCCGATCCACACGACACAGCGACTGTCGCGCGTGATCGAAGTGGCCGTGCCCCGGACGACCAAATTGCATCCGGCCACGCAAACCTTCATGGCGTTGCGCATGGCGGTCAACGACGAGCAGGGAGAATTGGACCGGCTGCTCTCGATAGCGCCGGATCTAGTGAAGAGCGGCGGACGAATCGTCGTCGTTTCTTTCATGTCGCTCGAAGACAGAAAAGTAAAGCAAGGCTTTCAGGAATTGGCGCGCGCAGGCAAAGTGAACCTGCTCACCAAGCATGTGGTCAGGCCATCACCGGAAGAAATAAAAAATAACCCTCCCTCCCGCAGCGCTAAGCTCCGGGCGGTGGAGATGAGATAGCGAAAACGAGATCAATGGCAACCCTGGCAACTTTTTTCGATCGATTTACGGCGGCGAGGAGCGAGGAGACCGTGTCGGCGCGGCCACGCGTTCTGGAACCGGGACACGCCTTCGAGGTCCCTTCGTTTCCGAACGAAGACGTGTACTTCTATGTCAAGCGCATCGTCAACACTGGGGTGTTGAGGGAAGCCGACCCGGCCGCGCGCAAGACCTGCTGGCGGATGATCGGCTACTCGTTTCTGGTGGCGACCCTGGCGATCAGCCTGCTGCTCCCCACGCTCTATCAATTGATGGCCGGTTATCGGATGGAAGCGCTGCGCCAGGAACGGGAGCGGCTGGAATTGGATCGGGCGGCGCTCGAATTGCAGGAAAGCCGGCTGGTGAGCCCGGCGCGGCTGGAGGAACTGGCCCGCATGCAGCGCTTCGTCGATCCAGCGCCCGACAGCGTCGTGTATCTCGAAAATAAATCGGATCAAATTCTGGCAAAGAAGTAAGCGGTTTAGCTTGGTGACGTGTGATGGATGGATTGGCGACCAGACGGGTACATATCTTGGCGAGGTTCGCGCTCGTGTGGGCCGCGCTGATCGCCGCGCGCTTGATCCAACTGCAGGTGGTCCAGCACGGCGATTACAAGCGTCTCGCGCTCCAGCAGCAGCAGCGCGTGGTGGAGGTGCGTGCTCCGCGCGGCGCCATTCTCGACCGCAACGGCCAGCGCCTGGCGATGAGCCTGCCGGTGGAATCGGTGTGCGTCGATCCTCTGCGCATCTCGGACGTCGCGGTTGCGTCCGACATCTTGTCGAAGATCCTTAACGTCGATGCCCGCGAATTGCTGACCAAGATGAAGACCGCAGTGGACGCCCGGCGCGGATTTCTGTGGGTAAAACGTAAAATCACTCCCGAAGAAGCTCGGCGTCTGCGGGACTTGAAACTGGACTGGATTGAATTCCGCACCGAGAGCCAGCGGTTCTATCCCAACAAATCGCTGGCGGCGCACGTGATCGGCGGCGTGGATTTCGAGGAGAACGGCAACGGCGGCATCGAGCAAAGCTTGAACGAGCAACTACAAGGGCATCCCGGCGAAATCCTGCTGACGGCCGATGTCCAGAAACGCGGCTTCGCGTCCAAAATCGCGAACGAGCCTCAGCCCGGCCAGGACATCCACCTGACTATCGACTCCAGCATTCAGTTTGTCGCCGAGCGCGAGCTCCAGAAGATGGTGGAACTGCATCACGCCAAATCCGGCAGCGTGGTGGCCATGGATCCGCGCACCGGAGATATTCTGGCGTACGCCAACTACCCGACCTACGATCCCAATCTTCCGCCCCAGCGGCAGGACCTGGCGGCCCGCGAGAATCTGGCGATCGCCGCGCCCTTCGAGCCGGGCTCGGTGTTTAAGGTGATCACGCTGGCGGCCGCACTCGAGACCACCAGCCTACGACCGGATTCGATGATCAACTGCGGCGGGGGTCAGATCACCCTGTTCGGCCGCACCATCCACGACGACCACCGTTATGGCGCACTGTCGATGGAGGATGTGCTGGCGCGATCAAGCAATATCGGAGCCATCAACATCGGACTGAAGGTCGGCCAGGAGCACTTGTACGACTACATTCGCCGATTCGGTTTCGGGAAAAGGACCGGAATTCCGCTGCCGGGCGAATCCGGCGGAATCGTGCGCTCTTTGCGGCGCTGGGAGAAGACCTCCATCGGCTCGGTCGCGATGGGCCATGAAATTGGCGTGACCGCGTTGCAGCTTGCGCAAGCCAGTGCGGTGATCGCGAGCGGTGGACTGCTGGTCAGGCCGAGGCTGATACTGGACGGGCCGACCGTCAAGCCGGTCCGGGTTTTGAAGCCGGAGACGGCCATCACCATGCGCGGAATGATGGAAGGCGTGGTGATTAAGCCTTACGGCACCGGGCATCGGTACGCGCGGCTGCTCGGTTACACTTCCGCCGGCAAGACCGGCACCGCCATGATTTACGATTACCAAACGCATAAATACACGCACTTCTACAACGCGTCTTTCATGGGGTTCGCGCCGGTGACGAATCCGGCGATCGTGGTAGCGGTAACGATCAACCGTACCGAAGGAAAATCGGGATATGGCGCTCCCACGTCCGCTCCCGTGTTCCGCGAGGTGGCCTCGGCTGCTCTGCGTATGAAAGACGTTCCGAAGGATTTGCCCGAGATGCTTGGTGAGAAGGCCGGCGATTCATCCGATGGCGACGCGTCCTACGAAGACGACGTCGCCATTGCCGGCCTGGGTTCTTCCATCCCTCCCCCGCTGGTCCACGCGGAAAGCGCCACTGCCACCGATGATCGACCGGTGGCTTCCGCGCCGGACGTGCTGGATCAGCGGGGTCTCTTTCCGCGAGGAGGAACGGACCCGGCCCCCGATTGGGCGGGCCCGCGCGCGCCGAATTTTCAAGGCAAGACGGTGCGCGATGTAATCGAGGAATCGGCCGCGCTCGGTGTTCGCGTGGAATTTGCGGGGAGCGGGATCGCTCGCGGACAGATTCCGGAGCCGGGAGCGCCGCTGCCGCTGGGGCATCCGGTTCGGATTCAGTTTGGCCGTTAGCGGGACGGAATGATCCTTGCAAAGATCCTCGAGGACGTGCAGCTGGCCAACGTCCTGGCGGCGGATCTTGCCCAGCTGCGGGTGACGGGATTGGAATACGATTCGCGGAAGGTGGAGCCGGGATTCCTATTCTTCGCCTTCCCGGGGGCTCGCGCGGACGGACGCCAATTCGCGCAGGCAGCGCTGGATCGGGGCGCGGTGGGAGTGGTGTCCGAGTTGCCGCCGCCGGAAGGATTCCGAGGGCCGTGGATCGAGGCGCGGCACGGCCGTCAGGCGCTGGCCTTGGCGGCGCGTACGTTTTATGGAAAACCAGACGAAAGGCTTTTGTTGACTGGCGTCACCGGCACGAACGGCAAGACAACCACGGCGTTCCTGATCGACGGGATCCTGCGGGCGGCGGGAAAAACCACCGCGCTGGTCGGCACGATTGAATACCGGCTGGCGGGCCGGACGCTGCCGGCGGTCAATACCACGCCCGAGTCGCTGGATCTGTACCGGCTTCTGCATGCTCTCGAACGGGCCGGCGGCACGCATGCCACCATGGAAGTTTCATCGCACGCACTCGCGCTGGGGCGCGTTTACGGCATGACGTTCCACACCGCCGTATTCACCAACCTGACGCGCGATCACCTGGACTTTCACGGCACGATGGAAAACTACTTCGCGGCTAAACGCCTGCTGTTCGCGCCCGAAGGAGCGCCGGCGCCGCGCTGGGCCATCGTCAATGCCGACGACCCCCGCGGCCAGGACCTAAATCCGGCCGGCGAAACATTGCGATATGGCTTCGGAGAAAACGCCGACCTGCGGGGATCGGGACTGGAGATGGACTTCGGTGGGTTGCGCTTCACGGTGGAGCACCGAGGCGAAAAGATGCGCATTGCGTCTCCGCTCATGGGCAAGATCAACGCGTACAACATTCTCGCAGCGTCCGGCGCCGCGCTGAGCTACGGTCTGGATGGGAAGACGATCGCCGCCGGAATCGCCGACTGCCGGCAAGTGCCCGGCCGGTTCGAAAGAGTGGACGAAGGGCAGCCGTTCCTGGTGGTGGTGGACTATGCGCACACCGACGACGCGCTGCGGAACGTCATCGCGGTGGCCCGCGAACTGCATCCCCAGCGAGTGATCACGGTGTTCGGCTGCGGCGGCGACCGGGATCGAACCAAGCGCCCGCTCATGGGCATGGCCGCGGGCGAGACCAGCGATTTCGTCGTCCTGACCTCCGATAATCCCCGCTCGGAAGACCCCATCGCGATCATGAACGACGCGCTGGTGGGTTTGCGGCGATTCGACACGCCGCAGGTCGTCGAACCGGATCGCGAAAAGGCCATTCGAGCTGCGCTGCGCGAAGCAAGCCCGGGCGATCTGGTTATCTTGGCCGGAAAAGGCCACGAACCGTACCAGGTTCTTGGCGACCGCGTCATACATTTTGACGACCGGGAAGTGGCGCGGGCGATTTTGCGGGAATTCGGATATAGGAAGCCGGGGTGAGTAGTCGATTACAAGTGCTGACGGAAAGCGCGCTGAGAGCTCGCGCGATGCGGTACGGACAGCTTATGGAGTTTCGGTTAAAGGACATTGCGCAAGCGCTGGGGGCAACGGTCCAGGGCGACGCTTTGATCGCCGGATGGAGCGTGGACTCTCGGAGCATTGCGCCAGGAGACTTATTCTTCGCACTCCGAGGACCCAATCACGATGGCAATGCATACGTGGATGAAGCGCTTCGAAAAGGCGCGGCGGCGGCCGTCGCCACGAGTGTCGCGGAGGTTCGATCCGCGCACGCTCCGGTTGTGCTTGTTCCGGACGCCCTGGTGGCTCTCCAGACCCTGGCCAAGTGGGCGCGCGATCAGTGGGGCGGGGAAGTGATCGGTGTGACCGGCAGCGCGGGTAAGACGTCCACCAAGGACATCCTTGCGGCCATGCTGGCGGTCACTATGCGCGTAGGCAAGACGGTCGGAAATCTGAACAATCACGTGGGCGTGCCGCTTTCCGTCTTGCGGTTGCCTCTCGAAGCGCAAGCGGCCGTGCTCGAACTCGCCATGAATCACGCGGGCGAAATCCGCTCGCTGTGCGCCATCGCGCGGCCCAGAATCGGGGTAGTGACGAATGTGGGCCACGCGCACATCGAAGCTTTCGATTCCATCGAGGGCGTAGCCTTGGCCAAGCGTGAGTTGATCGAGTCCCTGCCTTCGGACGGCATCGCCGTCCTCAACGCCGACGATCCTCTGGTGGCCGGATTTCGCGCCGTGCATCGCGGACGCTCCATCACGTTCGGGTTGAGCGAGGGCGCCGACGTGCGCGCCGAGAACGTGCGCTATAACGACCGCGGGGCGCGATTCAGCGTGGGCGGCGTCGAGTTCGAGAGTCCGCTGGTGGGTCGTTACAACGTCCTCAATTTGCTGGCGGGCATCGCGGCGGCCGGACTCTTCGGACTCCAGCCGGAGCAACTTACCGGCGTGGTTCGCCAACTCGCGCCCAGCTCGATGCGCGGCGAGCGGAGCCAGCGCGACGGCGTTTTGATTTTGAACGATTGTTACAACTCCAATCCCGACGCGGTACGCGCGATGGTGGACGTGCTTCGGGAAACGCCAGCCAAGCGGCGCATCGCCGTGCTGGGGGAGATGCTCGAGCTCGGCCGTTGGTCCGAGGACCTGCATCGCGAGGTAGGTCGTTACGTCGCGAAAAGCGGGATTGATGTGCTTGTAGGGATTCGCGGCGCGGCGGGCTTCCTGGTGGACGCAGCCAAGGAAACCGGCCAGTCAGTAGGCGCCGCGATTTTTTTTCCCGATCCGGAGGCCGCTGGAGACCATTTGCGAAAGATCGCCCAACCGGGCGACGTGATTTTGTTCAAGGGCTCGCGAGGCACCCACGTCGAGCGCGCCCTGGAGAGGTTTCTCGCGCGGCCGAATTAAATGCTTTACTGGCTGTTCTACGTCAGGTTGTTTCATCTCTACACGCCTTTTCGCGTGTTCGGATACTCCACTTTCCGCACCGCCTTTTCCAGCTTGACCGCCCTATTTCTCTGCATCGTTCTGGGACCCTGGCTGATCGCGAAACTGAGGGAGTTCCAGATCGGCCAATACATTCGCGAGGACGGCCCGAAATCGCATGCCAAGAAGGCCGGCACTCCGACCATGGGTGGGATCCTCATCATCATCTCCATCGTAGTGCCGACTTTGCTTTGGGCCGATCTCACGAACCCTTACGTGTGGATGGCCCTGTTCGGGCTGCTGAGCTTCGGCTTGATCGGCTTCTGGGACGACTACGCCAAGCTCCGGCGGAGGCAGAACCTGGGCCTCACGGTGAAGCAAAAGTTCTCGCTGCAAGTGATCGCGGCGATGGTGGTGGGTTTCGCGCTGCTGACGCTGCACACGCACAAAGCGTATTCCACCAGCATCAACGTACCGTTCTTCAAATCGTTCAAACCGGATTTGCTCATCGATTCGCTGACGCACAACCGCTACACGTATCCGCTGGCCTTCGTCGGCTTCTACGCGTTCATGGTGCTGGTGATCGTCGGATCGTCCGACGCGGTGAATCTTACCGACGGGCTGGACGGCTTGGCGATCGGCCTCATGATCATCGCGGCCGGCGCCATGACGGTTTTGACCTATGTCACCGGGCACGCACGGTTCGCCGAATATTTGGACTTGGCGCGCTTGCCCGGCGCATCGGAGCTGACCGTTTTCTGCGGCTCCATGGTGGGAGCGTCGCTGGGCTTTCTTTGGTACAACGCGCATCCAGCGGAAATTTTCATGGGCGACGTGGGATCGCTGGCGCTGGGCGGAGCTCTGGGCGTGGTCGCGGTATTGATCAAACAAGAGATTTTATTGCTGTTCATCGGCGGCGTCTACGTGATCGAGGCGCTCTCGGTGATCCTGCAAGTGGGGAGCTACAAGCTGCGCAAGAAACGAATATTCAAGATGGCGCCGATCCATCATCATTTCGAGGCCCTGGGCTGGCCGGAATCGAAGATCATCACGCGCTTCTGGATCGCTGGGCTGGTGATGGCATTATTCGCGCTAACGACGCTGAAGCTGCGGTGATCTGAGTTGAAATGATATGGATCTGGCGGGAAAAAAAGTGGTGGTAGTCGGCATGGCGAAATCCGGAACAGCCGCGGTCAAGCTGCTGCTCGCCAAGGGCGCCGAGGTGCGCGCCGTCGACGAAAAGCCTCAACCTCCGGTGTTGGGCGTCCCCGTTCTGCCGCAGGCGGAAGAATCGTTCGGACGGCCGGATTTAGTGGTGATCTCGCCCGGTGTTCCCGCGGATCTTGCGATTCTCGAAGCCCTGCGGGCCCGCGGTATCCCTGTAATCGGCGAACTCGAACTAGCCGCGCCGTTTCTCCAGGGCGGCAATATAGGCGTCACCGGCACTAACGGCAAAACCACGACGACGGCCCTGACCGGACACATCCTGCGCGAGGCCGGCATCGCTTCCCAGGTGGGCGGGAACATCGGGACGCCGCTGACGGCGATGGTGGAAACTTCGCGTCCGGATCAATGGAACGTGTTGGAACTTTCGAGCTTCCAACTCGAGACCGTGCAGAGCTTCCACGCCCCGATCGCGGCGTGTCTCAACATGACGCAGAACCATCTCGACCGACATCACACTTTTGAAAACTATGTGAACGCGAAAGCCCGGCTGTTCGAGACTCAGCGCGCGGGCGATCTCGCTGTGTTGAACGCCGACGATCCAGTGACGGCCGGGTTAGCCAAACGCACGCCCGCGCAGACGGTCTGGTTCAGCGGCACGCATCCGGCGTCCGGCGCCTGGCTCGATCAAGACTACATTCTTCTCGAAGGCGAGCGGCTCCTGAACGTCCGCGAGCTTCGTTTGCGCGGCCGGCACAATTACGAAAACGTCATGGCCGCGGCGCTGATTGCCGTTCGCGTCGGGGCGAAGCGCGCGCAAATCGCCGGCGCGGCGGCGACTTTTACCCCGGTTGAGCATCGCCTGGAACTGGTGCGCGAACTCAACGGCGTCGCCTATTACAACGATTCCAAGGCCACCAGCGTGGATGCCACGCTCAAAGCCATCGGCGCTTTTCCCGGCGGACTTTGGATTATCTTGGGCGGCAAGGACAAGGACAGCGACTATACGGTCCTGCGCGATCCATTGCATGCCAAGGCGCGCGCCGCGTTGCTGATCGGCAAAGCCGCATCCAAGATCGCCAATCATCTGGGCGACGACGCTGTGCCGATTCTGCTTTGCGGAACGCTCGCGGCCGCCGTCGACCGAGCTTACCAATCCGCTCGGCCCGGCGACACGGTGTTGCTCGCGCCCGCCTGCGCCAGCTTCGATCAGTTCGAAAGTTACGAGCACCGCGGGCGGGTTTTCAAGGAACTCGTCCAAGGGCTGGCCGGAGGGAACGCGTAGTGGCGCAGCGGCTCAAAACGGACTGGCTGCTTTTTTCGACCGTTCTGGCGATGGTGGCGTTCGGTATCGTCATGGTTTACAGCGCGTCGTCGGTAGCGGCGGAGCTGAACCCGAAAATCCACTTCAGCTTTTACTATGCCGGCCACCAACTGGTTTGGGCCGTGGTGTCGTTCATCGCGCTCATGTTTTTCAAGCGCCGCGATTACCGCCGGCTGCAGAACGCCGGCTGGGCCTTCGGGTCGCTGGGCGTCGTCCTGTTCCTGCAGATTCTGGTTTATTTCTTCGACAGCAAGACGCATCGCTGGTTTCGACTATCCGGGATCGGGACTCTGCAGCCGTCCGAATTCGCCAAGCCGGCGCTGATCCTATTTTTTGCGTACTTCGTCACGCAGAAGCAGGACGCGATTAATTCGCGTCGCACCGTGGCGGCGGCCGTGATGGCGGTTGCAGTGCTGGCTACCTGCGTCGGATTCGGCGATTTGGGCACGGCCATCGTGCTGGTACTGCCGGCCGCGATCGTTTTCTATGTGGCCGGATTGCAGCGCAAGTTTGTCGCAGCGGCGCTGGCGGCGGGGCTTCTGGCTTCGCTCGCCTTCGTCGCATCCAAACCGTATCGCATGGCGCGGATCATCGGCTTCTTCGATCCGGACTACAAAGTAATCGGTTACTTCGATCCCGACGAGCGGATCAAGAAGTATGTGAACGAATCCATAACCACTCGGGATACGGGTTACCAGGTTCGGCAATCCAAGATCGCCGTGGGCAGCGGCGGCGTGTTGGGGTTGGGACTGATGCAGGGCAAACAGAAAATCCTGTACCTGCCGGAAGCTCACACCGATTTCATTTACGCCGTGGTGGGCGAGGAATTGGGACTGTTTGGGTGCGGTGCGCTGCTGGCCGGGTTTATGGTGATTCTCTGGCGCGGCATGCAGCTTTGCTGGATTACCGAGGATCCCTTCGGGCGCTATCTGGCTTTAGGCCTGACATCGTCCATCGTGGTTCAAGCTTTGATCAACATGAGCGTCGTGCTCGGCATGGGCCCCACCAAGGGAATCCCGTTGCCCATGATCAGCGCCGGCGGCAGTTCGCTGCTGAGCACTTTGATTTGTTTGGGAATGCTGCTGAGCGTCAGCGAGCATAACGAACATGCGGTGTAAGGCGCGGAATGCGGATTGAACGGTATGGCGACCATCATGATGGCCGGAGGCGGGACGGGCGGACACGTTCTTCCGTTGCTGGCCGTGGCGCGGGAGTTGAGAAAGCGTGGCCATCAGTGTGTTTTTGTGGGCACGCGGACAGGGTTCGAAGCCAAGCTGGTGCCCGCCGAAAACTTTCCCTTGGAATTTATCGAGATCGGCGGATTGAAGAGCGTCGGCGCGGCGCGCATGCTCCGCACTCTGGGCCAGCTTCCGCTCGGCATCTTACGAGTGCTTTCCATCATGCGTAAGCATCGGCCACGCGCGGTGTTCAGCATGGGCGGGTACGCCGCCGGCCCGGTGGTGCTGGCGGCTGTGTGGAAACGACTGCCGGTGATCGTCATGGAACCGAACGCCGTGCCAGGCTTGACCAATCGCCAGGTGGGCCGCTTCGTAAAGCGCGCGCTGCTCGGTTTTCCTCAAGCCGCGCGATTCTTTCCGCCCGGCAAGAGCGAAGTCACCGGTCTTCCTGTTCGCGCCGAGTTCTTCGCCATCGCGCCCAAACCGCGCGAGCCGAAGCTGACTATCTTGATCACGGGCGGAAGCCAGGGTTCGCGGACGCTGAATCAGGCCGCTGTTGGGAGCTGGCGCTATTTTCGCGAAAACCAAGTGCCCGTTCGGTTCATCCACCAAACCGGATCGGCCGGGTATGACGGCCTCGCGCGCAAGTTTTCCGAAAGCGGCATGGAAGGCGAGATCGTCCCGTTTATTGACGATATGCCGGCCGCGTTTCAAAAGGCCGACCTGGTGATCTGTCGCGCGGGCGCGGGCGCCGTTGCCGAGTTGGCCGCCGCGGGCAAGCCGTCTATTCTGGTGCCGCTTCCAAATGCCGCCGACGACCATCAGCTTCGTAATGCCGAGGCATTTGTCCACGCGGGCGCGGCCGAGTTGGTGCTCGACCAGGAGATGGATGGCGGCCGGTTATTCGAGGAAGTCGGGAAGTTGCGGCCGCAGCCCGATCTGCTGAAACGCATGGGCGAGCGCGCCCGTTCGTTCGCGCATCCGGACGCCGCGCGGCGGGCGGCCGAGGCGGTGGAAAACGCGGTCGCCGTTGACATTGCGCCCGAAAGCCGAAACAATAAGTATTAAAAATGTTTTTTAAGAGACAGCACCTGCACTTCGTCGGCATCGGCGGGATCGGCATGAGCGGAATCGCCGAGGTGCTCCTCAATTTGGGCTATCAAATCAGCGGGTCGGACCTCAAGCTCACTCCGATCACCGAGCGTCTGGCCTCGCTCGGCGCCACGATCCACGAAGGCCACGCGGCGGCGAACGTCCAGGGCGCCAAGGCGGTCGTGGTGAGTTCGGCCGTGGATGCAAAGAATCCGGAGGTCCAGGAAGCCCGGCGATTGCAAATCCCGGTGATTCCGCGCGGCGATTTGCTGGCCGAGCTGATGCGCCTGAAATACGGGATCGCGATCGCCGGCAGCCACGGCAAGACCACCACGACGTCGATGACGGCCACGGTGCTGAACCTGGCCGGCTTCGATCCCACGGTGGTAGTGGGGGGCAAGGCCGCTTCCATGGGCGGCGCCAACGCGCGCGTGGGCCAAAGCGATTTTCTGGTAGTCGAGTCGGACGAAAGCGACGGGTCGTTCCTCAAGCTCAGCCCGATCGTCGCGGTGGTCACCAACATCGATCGCGAGCATCTGGACCACTACGCTTCGATTGTCGATATTCGCCGCGCGTTCCTCGAGTTTATTCAAAAGGTGCCTTTCTACGGCGTCGCCATCCTGTGCCTGGATGACGAAAACATCCAGCAGCTTCTTCCGTCCGTGAACCGGCGCAATATCACCTACGGCCTGAGCAACCAGTCGGCCCTGCACGTGGCGAGCGCTAATTGCGGGCACTTTGAAAGCCGCTTCAACGTTCGCGCGCACGGGCGCGATCTCGGCGAATTTCATCTGCGAGTGCCGGGAATTCACAACGTGCTCAACGCCACCGCGGCCATTGCCGTGGGGCTGGAACTCGAAGTGCCGCTCGAAACCATTCGCGAAGCCATCGCGTCGTTCACGGGCGTCGACCGGCGATTTCAGACTCGCGGCGAAGCGCGCGGCATTACCGTCATCGACGACTACGGTCATCATCCCACCGAGATTCGCGCCACCCTGGCCGCCGCGCGGCTGTGCAATTTCGGCCGCATTCTGGCGGTTTTCCAGCCGCATCGGTACACGCGCACGCAACATTTGATGGACGAGTTCGCCAAAAGCTTTCATCAAGCCGACCTGGTATTCGTGCTGGACATTTATGCCGCCTCCGAACCGCCCATCGAGGGGATCACGGCGGGAGCGCTCGCGCAGCGAATCCGCGATTGCGGCCATCGCGCCGTGGAATACACTGGCGCCATCGAGCGGACGGCGGATGCCGTGGTCCAGCACGCGCGCGATCGCGATTTGGTATTGACGCTGGGCGCGGGCAACGTCTGGCAGGTAGGCGATCGCGTTCTCGAAAAACTGCGGGAGGCGGCGTAGATGGCGCACGATTCCGCAAAAAAACGCCGCGCGCTGCCGGTACGAACCATTGTTCGCTACGGCCTGATTGCCGTAGGCATGTGTCTGGCGCTGGCCGGCGGCATATCGGCTTCCGAGCGCCTGCAACAATTCCTGATCCGCGACGCTCGTTTCTTTTTGCCGGCCCCGGTGGACTACGGAACGGAGAGCCCCAATCTGGAGCTGCGTGGAGTGACGTATGCTTCCCGCGCCCGAATCCTGCGGCTGTTTGACCCGGACTACGGCCGCAGCCTCTTTGAGTTTCCGCTGGCGGACCGAAGAAAGGCCCTGTTGGATGTCAGTTGGGTTCACGACGCGTCCATCGAACGCATCTGGCCGAATCGCATCGTGGTGACTGTCGCGGAACGCAAGCCGGTGGCTTTTGTCCGAGTGCCCTCCGACGGCATGACCCGCTGGGCGCTGATCGACGACGAAGGCGCCATCCTGGAGCCGCCGCTCAAGGCGCCGTTCCGGCTGCCTCTGCTGGCCGGAGTCATGCTGGGCGAGAGTCCCGAAAAGCGCGCCAAGCGCGTTCGCAGGATGCAGCAACTGCTCAGGGAACTGGGCAATCTCGCCGACAAGGTTTCCGAAGTGGACGCCAGCGACCTGGATAGCTTGCGAATCTCCGAACAACTGCAGGGCCGGTCCGTATCGCTGCTGCTGGGGGATCGAAACTTCTCTTCGAGATTGAAGAATTTTCTGGCTCATTATCCGGACATTCGCCGGCGGATGCCTCAGGCATCGGCGTTTGACTTGCGGCTGGACGATCGAATCACGGGATTGGAGGCGCCGAAAGTTGCCCGATAAACTTTCGCCGCTCGCGGTCGGGCTCGATTTGGGCAGCGCCTCCACGCGCTGCGTGATTTTGTCCATGGAGGACGGCCGCTTGCGGTATCTCGGCCACGGCGAAGTCGCGTCAACCGGATGGCACAAGAGCAGGGTCGCGGATCAGCAAGCGTTGGCGGCCAGCGCGCGGGCCGCCGTCCGGCGCGCGGAATTCGAAGCCAAAGTGCCGGTGGACGCGATGGTGGTGGGCGTGGGCGGAAGCAGCATCGACGGGCACGACGTTCGCGGCCTGTATGAGTTCGGCCGGCCTCGGCCCGTGACGCTCGAAGACATGACCTATGCGGTCCAGCGGAGCGAACACGTTCGTCTGGAAGATGACCGCTTGATCCTGCAACTGTTCCCGCAGGATTTCACGCTGGACGGCCGCTCCGGCAAGCGCTATCCGCGGGGATCCACCTGTTCGCGCCTGGAAGCCAACGTCCACATCGTAACGGTTTCCGAGCAGGAGCACGATTCGATCGTCACCGCCGTGCAACAAGCTTCTTACGCGGTAGAGGAGACGGTATTCGAACCCGTGGCGGCGGCCTACGCGTCGGTGTCAGCCGAGGATCGCCATCGCGGCGTAGCCGTGGTCGATATCGGATTGCATTCCAGCGAACTGGTGATTTACGACGGCGAAGCGCTTCTCGCGGCCCGGAACGTCGCCATTTCCGCGGATCATTTCACGCGCGACGTGGCGGTGGGACTGACGGTGCAGTACAACGACGCCGAACGCCTGAAGGTTGAGTACGGATGCGCCATCCTGGGGCTCACCGCCGACAACAGCTTTATCGAAGTTCCGTCGCAGGAAGGTCGCGCACCGAGAGAGGCGCCGCGCAGACAGTTGAACGAGATTCTGGAAGCGCGCGCCGAAGAGCTTTTTATTCACGTGGGAGCGGAGCTGGTGACCAGCGGCATGGAGCGGAAGTTGCTGGAGGGCGTGGTCCTGGCGGGCGGCGGCGCGATGCTGAACGGCATGTGCGACATGGCCGAGCGCGTCTTGAATTGTCCCGCGCGCAACGCCTTGCCGGTGGGCATCGAGAATCTGCCGCCCGACTTGGCGACTCCGCTGTGGGCCACCGCCGCCGGTCTCGCAAAATATTCCGCACGTTTGAAAACCAACCGGGAGTCCCAGCGCAAATCTCCTGGCTTGATGAGGATGCTGTTTCGATGAACGCGCACGCTTTTGGCTTAGAAGAAGGAGGATACGAATGGACGCAATGATGGACGCAATCAAGTTTGCCATCCAGGATGACACTTTGCTCGGAACCCGGATCAAGGTGGTGGGCGTGGGAGGCGGAGGTTCGAATGCGGTGGCGCGCATGATGAACGAAGGCCTGACGGGCGTCGAGTTTCACATTCTCAACACCGACATTCAGGCGCTCACCGCTTCGCCCGTACCGAATAAGCTGGCCATCGGCGCAAAGGTGACCAACGGCCTGGGCGCAGGGTCGGATCCCTCTATCGGCAAGCAAGCCGCGCTCGAGGACACCGAGCGCATCATCGAGATTCTGGAGGGCGCCGACATGGTGTTCGTCACGGCCGGCTTGGGCGGCGGGACCGGCACCGGCGCAGCGCCCATCGTGGCTTCGCTCGCTAAGGAACTGGGCGCGCTCACGGTGGCCGTGGTCACCAAGCCGTTCGGTTTTGAAGGGCCGCGCCGCATGAAACAAGCTGATCGCGGTCTTTCCGACATCGGCGGCACCGTCGACACGGTGATCACCGTTCCGAACGATCGCCTGCTCGAACTGGTCCCGCGCGGCACCAGCTTCTTCGAAGCGTTCCGAACCGCGGACGATATTCTGCGCCAGGCCGTGCAAGGGATCAGCGACATCATCACCACGCCCGGCCTCATCAATCGCGATTTCTCCGACATCCGCGCCATCATGCTGGGCATGGGCTACGCCATGATGGGGACCGCATCGGCCAAAGGCGAGAACGCGTCCATTGAAGCCGCGCGGCAGGCCATCAGTTCGCCGCTGATGGAAGAAGGCGGCGTGCGGGGCGCGCGCGGCGTGCTGATCAACATCACCGGATCGAGCAAGCTCAGCCTGCACGACGTCAACGAAGCCTGCTCGC
>Ga0302326_10008821_pt1 | contig 22173 bp, 17 predicted proteins | sample Palsa_T0_3_FD_202264 | JGI IMG/M metagenome (GOLD analysis project Ga0302326, IMG submission 202264) | Peat permafrost microbial communities from Stordalen Mire near Abisko, Sweden - Palsa_T0_3 | ecosystem: Environmental > Terrestrial > Soil > Palsa > Peat permafrost | place: Sweden: Abisko... | reverse complement strand
GGAAATGGGCCGTTTGACAGGGACCCCGACCCCGGCGCTCGACACCGTGCTGGCGCTGGTGGTGCAGCGCGCACAGATCGCCGGACTGCGCGGCGTCAGTCCGCCGGCGCAAGTGAACTCGCCTGCAAACTTACCCGCGAACTCCCCCGCTTTTGCATGATCGGATTGCCCTGACCGGCGGTGCGCCCGGTGGACATTTGCCGGTCGCGACGGCATCCTGCCGCTGGGCGAAAACCAAAAGAGATCAAGGCGCGCCTAATGCGCCGGGGAAACGATTCTAAAGGGCAGGCCATGATCAAAACACGATTTACCGAACTCGTCGGCGTCGAACATCCGATCGTGCAGGGCGGGATGCAATGGGTCGGCCGCGCCGAACTGGTCGCGGCGGTCGCCAATGCCGGGGCGCTCGGCTTCATCACCGCACTGACGCAACCGACGCCCGAGGACCTGACAAAAGAAATCGCGCGCTGCCGCGGCCTGACCGACAAGCCGTTCGGCGTCAATCTGACCATTCTGCCGTCGATCAAGCCGCCGCCTTACGCGGAATATCGCCAGGCCATTATCGAGAGCGGCATCAAGATCGTCGAGACCGCCGGCAACAAGCCGCAGGAACACGTTACCGAGTTCAAGAAGCACGGCATCGTGGTCGTGCACAAATGCACCAGCGTCCGCCACGCGCTGTCGGCGGAGCGCATGGGGGTCGATGCGATTTCGATCGACGGTTTTGAGTGTGCGGGGCATCCCGGCGAGGACGATACCCCCGGTCTGATCCTGATCCCCGTGGCCGCCGACAAGGTCAAAATTCCGATGATCGCATCGGGCGGATTCGGCGACGGCCGCGGCCTGGTCGCGGCCCTCGCGCTCGGCGCCGAAGGCATCAACATGGGCACGCGCTTCATGTGCACCAAGGAGAGCCCGATCCATCAATTGATCAAGGAAAAGATCGTCGCCAATGACGAGCGCGAGACCGAGCTGATCTTCCGCACCATGCGCAACACGTCGCGCGTCGCCAAGAATGCGGTCAGCACCAAGGTGGTGGCGATGGAAAAGGAGGGTGCTACCTTCGAGCAGGTTCGCGAACTCGTGGCCGGCGCCCGCGGCAAAATGGTGTACGCCACCGGCGATGCCGATGAGGGGATATGGTCCGCGGGCCAGGTGCAGGGCTTGATCCACGATATCCCGAGCTGCGCGGAGCTGGTATCACGCATCATGCGCGACGCCGAAGCCATTATTCAACGCCGGCTCGAAGGCATGATGTCCGGCAGCCGCCGTCAAGCCGCCGAGTAGACCGCTTCCCATCCCCACCAACCGAGAATGATCGCATGAAGGCCTATGTCTACGGTGCCAATGGCGCTGCCATTGCCGATGTCGCCAAGCCCGCGCCGAAAGGCACGCAGGTTTTGATCCGGGTGCACGCCTGCGGCCTCAACCGTGCCGACCTCGGCATGACCAAGGGCCACGCCCATGGCAGCGCCGGCGGTGCCGGCACCGTGCTGGGCATGGAATGGGCGGGCGAAGTCGCCGAGATCGGCCCGCAGGCCAGCGGCGTCAGGGTTGGCGACAAGGTGATGGGGTCCGGCGGCGCCGCCTTCGCGGAATATACGCTGGCCGATCATGGCCGGCTGTTCCGCACGCCCTCGAACATGAACTTCGAGGAAGCCTGCACCCTGCCGATCGCCCTCTCCACCATGCACAACGCGGTCGTGACCAACGGCGGCTTGCAGCCCGGCCAGACCGTCATGATTCAGGGCGCCAGTTCCGGCGTCGGCCTGATGGCGATGCAGATCGCCAAGCTCAAGGGCGCCAAATTTGTGGTCGGTTCTTCAACCGATGCGGCGCGCCGTGACAGGCTGAAGGAATTCGGCGCCGATCTGGCGGTGGATTCCAGCGATCCCGGCTGGGTCGATCAGGTGTTGCAGGCGACCGGCGGCGAAGGCGTCGATCTGATCGTCGACCAGGTATCCGGCAAGGTCGCGAGTCAGAATCTCAAGGCCACCAAGGTCAAGGGCCGCGTCGTCAATGTCGGCAGGCTCGGCGGCACCCACGCCGATTTCAACTTCGACCTCCACGCCGCGCGCCGCATCACCTACATCGGGGTCACCTTCCGTACCCGCTCGATCGAGGAAATCCGCGAGATTTTCGACGAGGTCCGCAAGGATATCTGGCCGGCGGTGGAATCGCGCAAACTGCAATTGCCGATCGACAAGGTGTTTGCCTTCGACGACATCGGCAAGGCGTTCGAACGCATGGAGGCCAACCAGCATCTCGGCAAGATCGTCGTGACGCTGTAACATCCGCTGTTGCAAGTGAGTGGCGATTGCGGCCGGCGCGCGTCTTTAATGTTGCGCGATGGGCTGCTAAACCGCGCCCATGAATCATCCCGATCACAGCGTCAAATCCCGCGTCGCGGCGATCTCGATCTTTGCCAGCGCCGGCATGGCCGCGGCCAAATTCGCGGTCGGCGCCGCCATCGGCAGTCTCGCGCTGATCTCCGAGGCGCTGCACTCCTCGGTCGACGTGGTCGCGACCGTCATCACCTGGATGGTGGTGCGGGTTTCCGACCGTCCGGCGGACCAGGAACATCATTACGGTCATGGCAAGCTGGAGAGCGTGTCGGCGCTGGGCATTATCGCGATGCTCTATGTTCTGGCGGGCGGCATTCTGGTCGAATCCTACAGCCGCCTGCGCGAAGGCGCGCCACCGCCGACACTGTCGGCGATCCCCTTTATCGTGCTGCTGGTCGATATCGCCGTGAATTTCTGGCGCGCCCGGGCGCTGCACCGGGCCGCGCACGACACCAAGAGCCAGGCCTTGGCCGCCGACGCGCTGCATTTTGCCTCCGACGTGCTGGGCTCGGTCGCCGTCATCATCGGACTGGTGCTTTCGGGATTGGGCTATGCCTGGGGCGATGCCGCCGCCGCCATCGGCGTCGCCGTGATGATTGCCGCCCTGGGCATGCGGCTGGCCCGCTCCACCGTCGAAACCCTGGTCGACCGCGCCCCCGAAGGCGTGTCCGAGAAGGCCGATGCAGCGATCCGGGCGGTGCCCGGCGTGGTCGATGTCGAACGGCTGCGGGTGAGGATGGTGGGGTCGACCCATTTCATCGACGCCACCGTGCAGGTGCCACGCACCTACCCGATCGACCGCGTCGACGAGATCAAGCGCAGGGCGCAGCAAGCGATCACCAAAGCGCTCGATGATGCCGACCTGACCTTCACCGCCGTGCCGGTCGCCCGCGACAATGAGAGCGTGCGCGAACGCATCATGGTGATCGCCCGCAATTCCGGCCTCGCCATCCATCATGTCACCGTGCACGATCTCGGCGGCAAGCTCACCGTCAGCATCGACCTTGAAGTCGACGGCGATATGGCACTGACCGCCGCCCACGACATCGCCCAGGAGCTCGAGCGCAACATCCGCGACGAATTCGGCGAGGATGTCGAAGTCGACACCCATATCGAGCCGCTGGAACCGGAATTGCCGCTGGGCACCGATGCCGCGCACGACCGTGTCGAAACGATACGGACCGCACTGGCGCGCTTTGCCGCCGATGGCGCGATCCATGACATCCACAATGTCCGTGTGCGCGATACCGACGCCGGTGAAATCGTGAATTTTCATTGCCGCGCCGCGCCATCGATGAGCGTGATCAAGGTTCACGAGAATGTCGACGAGATCGAGCGCGCGTTGCGGCGCGCGTTTCCGACCGTGAAGCGCGTGATCAGTCACGCCGAGCCGCCGGGCGCGGCCTGAGATCCGGAATATCGGACGCGTTCCCGTTTCGGACTCACTTGCAAGTCTCTTGGCAGGTATTTTTGCGGGCATTTCGGAGTCCCGATTCCACGTGGACAAGATTTATTTTCATTAACGAATCGTTGACTCTCGACAGCCCGCAAAAACTGGATTCAAATCGCTCTGATTCGGAAGCAACTGGGGTTCTTCCGGACGGGGTGCAGACAGGTTTCCAAGGGGGCTATAGGCATGGTGCGCGCACACGCGGCGAGCGAGTGCGTCCAATCCGATTCGATCAAGGGATTGGCGCAATCGATCGCAAAACCAGCCTATCACAGGCTACTGATAGCGGAGCCCGCGCTTCGCCGGGCCGTGCCCACCCTCATCATCGCATTCCTGATCACCATCTGCCTTGGCGCCTTCGTGCAGGTGGTCGATCAGAGCCGGCAAAAGCGCGCCGCCGTCAAACGCGACCTCGCCGCCGTCGCCGATTTACTCGCCGAGCGCCTCGATCGCATGGCCTCGGTCCGGCAGGATCGCGCCGCCACCTTCGAGCGCCTGCAGCTGCTGCTGCCCGGCCTCATTCCATCCTGGGCCAATGCGGTCGGCCGGCACGTCATCGTCACCGGCGCCGACCAGCGCATTCTCGCCCGCGTCCCGATCGAGGAAACCGCGCTCGGCGACACCAGCCGCATTCTCGACGCCGTCAGCGCGGCGCTGTCGCTGGGCACGCTCGGACAGCCGGGCGGCGTCACCGACATCATCTTGCCGAACGGCAGCGGAGCGCTGGCGGTTCAGCACATCCTCAAATCACTGCCCGGCCAGGTCATCATCATCCAGGAAAAGGTCGATTCACTCTGGCGATCGGACGCCGCCCTGTCGGTGACGCTTTCGGCCACCACCGGCTTTGTGGTGTTGATCCTGGGCTTCGCGTTCCACTGGCAATCGACCCGCGCGCGCGAAGGCGATCTCATCAACGACGCCGTGCGCGGGCGTATCGATACCGCGCTCAATCGCGGACGCTGCGGATTGTGGGACTGGGACCTGTCGCGCGGCCGCATCTTCTGGTCGCAGTCGATGTTCACGATGCTCGGCCTCGACACCCGCAGCGACCTTTTGACATTCGGCGAGGTCAACGCGCTGGTGAAGTCCGACGACATCGATTTGTTCGCCATCGCCGATCAACTGATCTCCTCGAAGATCAATCACATCGACCAGACCTTCCGCATGCAGCACACCGACGGTCACTGGATCTGGTTGCGGGTTCGCTGCGAGCTCAGCCAGGGCGCGGCCGACGCCGGCCTGCACCTGATCGGCATCGCCGTCGACATCACCGAGCAAAAGAGCCTGGCCGAGAAGACCGTCGAGGCGGACCTGCGGCTGCGCGACGCGATCGAGACCATCCCGGAAGCCTTCGTGTTGTGGGACGCCGGAGACCGCCTGGTGCTGTGCAATTCGCATTTCCAGCGGCTGCACAAGCTGCCGGATTCGGCGGTGACGCCGGGCACGTCCTATGAAACCGTGATCGAGGTCGGCAGCATGCCGGAGGTCCGCACCCGGCTGCACGAAGCCGGCGCCCCGGCGCCGGGCGCGCGCACCTTCGAGGCGCAACTCGATGACGGCAGCTGGCTGCATATCAGCGAACGCCGCACCAAGGACGGCGGCTACGTCTCGGTCGGCACCGACATCACCCGGATCAAGGAACACGAACAGAAGCTGGTCGACAACGATCTGCGCCTGCGCGCCACCGTGATCGACCTCAAGCGTTCGCAGTCCGCGCTCGAACGCCAGGCCATCGAACTCGCCGATCTCGCGGAAAAATATTCCGAAGAGAAAAACCGCGCCGAGGAAGCCAACCAGACCAAATCCAAATTCCTCGCCAATATGAGTCACGAGCTGCGCACGCCGCTCAATGCCATCATCGGATTTTCCGAGATCATGGAAAGCGGGATGTTCGGAACGCTCGGTTCGGAAAAATACCAGGAATACTGTCACGACATCCTCACCAGCGGTCACTATCTGCTCGAAGTGATCAACGACATCCTGGACATGTCGAAGATCGAAGCAGGTCGCATGAAGCTCGACATGGAGCCGCTGGATCTGTCGAAGACGCTGGCGGAATCTTTGCGGGTGGTGTCCGGCCGCGCCAACGACAAGCACCTGCTGCTCGATGCGGATATCGAGCGGGCGATTCCCGTGGTCGCGGATCGCCGCGCGACCAAGCAGATCATCGTCAACCTGCTCTCCAACGCGGTCAAATTCACACCCGACGGCGGCAAGATCGTGGTCCGCAGCCGGTTGCTCAGCGATTCGATCGTGCTGATGATCGCCGACACCGGCATCGGGATCGCGCCGAACTCGTTGCGGCGGCTCGGCAGACCGTTCGAACAGGTCGAGAGTCAGCTCACCAAGACCTATCACGGCTCCGGGCTTGGACTGGCGATCGCGAGATCGCTGACCAATCTGCACGGCGGATCGATGCGGCTGCGCTCGAAGCTCGGCACCGGCACCGTGGTCTGCGTGTCCCTGCCCCGCGACGCGCGCAAACCCGACCCGCAGATCGCCAGACTGGCTCTGGAACTTTCCGGCAAGGTGGAATTTGGTTTGCTGCAGGAAAAGGCGCTGGCTTCCTAAGCCTCCAGCGTCGGCGCGACTTCGCGCGCGATCTGCGCCAGCGCGGCGATCAGCGGCGTCAGCGGGTCACGCTGCGGTATCACCAGCCCGACGCTGTAGGTGACGGTGGGATCGACGATGGGAATGGTGCGCACCGCGTCCGACAGGCCCAGCGTCTGCGCCAGCTGCGCCGGCATCACGCTGGCCCAGCGTCCGGTCTTGACGTGGGTATAGAGCACGATGATGGAATTGGAGGTCAGGGTCGGCGTCGCCTCGACACCGGCGGATCGAAGCGCACGATCGATGATGCGGCGGTTCTGCATGTCGGGCGTCAAGAGGCACAGTGGCACCTGCCCGACTTCCTTCCATGTCACCTGATCGCGATCGCCGAACATGCCATCCGGCGAGGTCAGCAATCGATAGCTCTCGTTGTAGAGCGGGATCGACCGGACCTTGCCGAGCGGCTCGTTTTCCAGATAGGTCAGGCCGGCATCGACCTCCAGGTTCTCGAGCAGGCCGAGCACCGCGATCGACGTGCTGGAGACGATGCGGAAGCGCACGTCCGGATGGCGGGCGCGAAATGGCGTGGTCAGCGATTCAACCATGCCGAGCGCGGTCGGGATCGCCGCGATGGCGATTTCTCCGGAAAGTCCGTCCTTGAGGGTCTTGATCTCCTGGCGCATCGCGCGGGCGTCGCCGACAATGCGCCGCGCCCAGTCGAGGGTGCGCTCGCCTTCCGGCGTAAAGCCCTGGAACCGCGAGCCGCGCTGCACCAGCATCACGCCGAGCATTTCCTCGAGCTGCTTGAGGCTGGTCGACATCGTCGGCTGGGTGACGCCACAGGCCTCGGCGGCGCGCCCAAAATGACGTTCCTTGGCCAGCGCGAGCAGCAGTTCCAGCTTGTCGATCAAAAAAACCTCACTATTTCAGGGTAGTAAATACCATGCTCGGTGCCGGACGAACACGCCAAAAGCCGGCCGCTACAGCGCGCGCTGCGGTACCGGCCCCGCTTCATTCGATTTTCATATCGATCGATATCATACTCTTATTGATCGCGTTTCCGTATCGCAGCATGAGACAGCTTTATTGATATTTGGATCGATTCCAATATTCATGGGTTTGATAATAAGTCTCTGATAGAGAAGGCAGATGGCGCCAGTTTACGAACCATGGGACGCCACACGCGGCGCGGAAATCATTGCGGAGCACAGCCACCTGGAAGGGGCGACGCTGGTGATCCTGCATGCGCTGCAGGGCGCGTTCGGCTATGTGCCGGAGCCGGCGATCCCGATGATCGCCCACACCCTCAATTTGTCCCGCGCCGAGGTCCATGGCGTCTTCACCTTCTACCATGATTTCCGCCATGAGCCCGCCGGCCGGCATGTGCTGAAACTGTGCCGCGCCGAAGCCTGCCAGGCCGCCGGCGGCGATGCGCTGGTGGCGCGCGCGGAAGCCAAGCTCGGCATTGCCATGGGTGACACCACCGCCGACGAGCGGGTGACGCTGGAGCCGATCTATTGCCTCGGCCTGTGCGCCACGGCGCCCTCGGCGATGCTGGATGGCCGCGTGGTCGGACGGCTGGACGAAGCGCGCATCGACGCGCTGGTGGCGGAGGCACAGCGATGAGCCTGCGTATTTTCGTTCCCCGCGATGCCGGTGCGGTGGCGGTCGGAGCCGACGAAGTCGCGCTGGTTCTGGGGCTTGCGGCCGGCAAGCGCGGCATCGAAATCGAGATCGTCCGGACCGGCTCGCGCGGGTTGTACTGGCTGGAGCCGATGATCGAGGTCGCCACCCCGCAAGGGCGTGTCGCGTTCGGCCCGGTGAGCGAGTTCGACGCCAATTCCGTGCTCGACGCGATGCTGTCCGGCGGCGAACATCCGCTGCGGCTCGGCCTCGCCGACCAGATTCCATGGTTGAAACGGCAGACCCGCCTGACCTTCGCCCGATGCGGCGTCATCGATCCCCGCTCGGTCGAGGATTATCGCGCCCATGACGGCTACAAGGGTCTCGAGCGCGCGCTGACGCTCACTCCGGACGCCATCCTCGCCGACGTCACCGCCTCCGGACTGCGCGGCCGTGGCGGCGCCGGTTTTCCGACCGGGATCAAGTGGAAGACGGTCGCCCAGACCAGCGCCGAGCAGAAATACATCGTCTGCAATGCCGACGAAGGCGACAGCGGCACCTTCGCCGACCGCATGATCATGGAAGGCGATCCCTTCGTGGTGATCGAAGGCATGACCATTGCCGGCCTCACCGTCGGCGCCACCAAGGGCTACATCTATATCCGCTCGGAATATCCGCATGCGGTCGAGGCGATGAACGCCGCGATAGCGGCCGCCAAGCGCAACGGCTATCTCGGCGCGCGCATTGGCGGCTCGGCCCACAGCTTCGATCTCGAAGTCCGCGTCGGTGCCGGCGCCTATGTCTGCGGCGAAGAGACCTCGCTGCTGGAAAGCCTTGAGGGCCGCCGCGGCATCGTCCGCGCCAAGCCGCCGCTGCCCGCGCATAAGGGCCTGTTCGGCAAGCCGACCGTGATCAACAACGTGCTGTCATTCGCGGCGATCCCCTTCATCCTGGCCGGCGGCGCCAAGGCCTATGCCGATTTCGGCATGGGCCGCTCCCGCGGCACCATGCCGATCCAGCTCGCGGGCAACGTGAAATATGGCGGGCTGTTCGAGATCGCCTTCGGCATCACGCTCGGCGAGCTGATCGACGATGTCGGCGGCGGTACCTTTACGGGGCGTCCGGTTCGCGCCGTGCAGGTCGGCGGACCGCTTGGCGCCTACTTCCCCCGCGCGCTGTTCGACACGCCGTTCGACTATGAAGCCTTCACGGCACGCGACGGCCTGATCGGCCACGGCGGCATCGTGGTGTTCGACGACAGCGTCGACATGTCGAAACAGGCGCGGTTCGCGATGGAGTTTTGCGCCATCGAGTCCTGCGGCAAGTGCACCCCCTGCCGGATCGGCTCGACCCGCGGCGTCGAGACCATCGACAAGATTCGCGCCGGCGACCGCGTTGAGGAAAATATCGCCGTCATCGAAGACCTCTGCAACACCATGAAATTCGGCTCGCTCTGCGCGCTGGGCGGCTTCACGCCCTACCCGGTATCGAGCGCGCTGAAGCATTTCCGGGAAGATTTCGGCCCGGCCCCCACGCGCCTGCAGGCTGCGGAATAGACTATCGAATAAAGGACGATCGCCATGTCGCTGATCCATGAAATCGATTTCGGAACGCCGCGCTCCAAATCCGAAAAGACGGTGACGCTGACCATCGACGGCCAGAGCATCACGGTGCCGGAGGGCACCTCGATCATGCGCGCGGCGATGGAAGCCGGCACCCAGATTCCAAAACTCTGCGCCACCGACATGGTCGACGCCTTCGGCTCCTGCCGGATGTGCCTGATCGAGATCGAGGGCCGTGCGGGGACGCCGGCGTCCTGCACCACGCCGGCTGCGCAGGGCCTGGTGGTTCACACCCAGACCGAACGGCTGAAGAAGCTGCGCAAGGGCGTGATGGAACTCTATATCTCCGACCATCCCTTGGATTGCCTGACCTGTGCGGCGAACGGCGACTGCGAATTGCAGGACATGGCGGGCGCGGTCGGCCTGCGCGATGTACGCTACGGCTATCAGGGCGAAAACCACGTCTTCGCCAAGTCGGGCGGCGGCGCCAATGCGGCCTGGATGCCGAAGGATGAATCCAACCCCTACTTCACCTACGACCCCTCGAAATGCATCGTCTGCTCGCGCTGCGTGCGCGCCTGCGAGGAAGTGCAAGGCACCTTCGCGCTGACGATCTCGGGCCGCGGCTTCGAAAGCCGGGTTTCGCCCGGCATGAGCGAGAGTTTTCTGGGCTCCGAATGCGTGTCCTGCGGCGCCTGCGTGCAGGCCTGCCCGACCGCGACGCTGACGGAAAAATCCGTGATCGAAATCGGCCAGCCCGAGCATTCGGCGGTGACCACCTGCGCCTATTGCGGCGTCGGCTGCACCTTCAAGGCGGAGATGCGCGGCGAGGAAGTCGTGCGCATGGTGCCCTACAAGGACGGCAAGGCCAATCGCGGCCATTCCTGCGTCAAGGGCCGCTTCGCCTGGGGTTACACCAACCACAAAGAGCGCATCCTCAACCCGATGATCCGCAACAAGATCACCGAGCCCTGGCGCGAAGTGTCGTGGGATGAGGCGTTCGACTACGCCGCTTCCGAGTTCAAGCGCATCCAGGCCAAATATGGCCGCGACTCCATCGGCGGCATCACCTCGTCGCGCTGCACCAACGAAGAGACCTATCTGGTGCAGCAACTGATCCGCGCCGGCTTCGGCAACAACAATGTCGATACCTGCGCCCGCGTCTGCCACTCGCCGACCGGCTACGGCCTCGCCACCACCTTCGGCACCTCGGCCGGCACCCAGGACTTCGACTCGGTTGAATACACCGATGTGGTCCTGATCATCGGCGCCAACCCGACCGACGCGCATCCGGTGTTCGCCTCGCGCATGAAGAAGCGGCTGCGCGCCGGCGCCAAGCTGATCGTGGTCGATCCGCGCCGTACCGATATCGTCCGCTCCACCCACGTCGAGGCGCAGCACCATCTGCCGCTGCTGCCCGGCACCAACGTCGCCGTGCTGACCGCGATGGCCCATGTGATCGTCACCGAAGGTCTGGTCGATGAGGCCTTCGTTCGCGAACGCTGCGACTGGAGCGAGTTCCAGGACTGGGCGCAGTTCGTCGCGTTGCCGAAGAACAGCCCGGAAGCGACCGCGATTGCGACCGGCGTCGATCCGAAGGAGCTGCGCGCCGCGGCCCGGCTGTTCGCCACCGGCGGCAATGGCGCGATCTATTACGGGCTCGGCGTCACCGAGCACAGCCAGGGCTCGACCACCGTCATTGCCATCGCCAACCTCGCGATGGCCACCGGCAACATCGGCCGGCCCGGGGTCGGCGTGAATCCGCTGCGCGGCCAGAACAACGTTCAGGGCGCCTGCGACATGGGCTCGTTCCCGCACGAACTGCCGGGCTATCGCCACATCTCCGGCGATGCGGTGCGCGAATCCTTTGAATCGATGTGGCACGTCAAGCTCAACAAGGAACCGGGCTTGCGGATTCCCAACATGTTCGATGCCGCGGTCGAAGGCACCTTCATGGGCATCTATGTGCAGGGCGAGGACATCCTGCAGTCCGATCCCAACACCAAGCATGTCGTCGCGGCGCTGTCGGCGATGGAATGCGTCATCGTCCACGATCTCTTCCTCAACGAAACCGCGAACTACGCGCATGTGTTCCTGCCGGGATCGACTTTCCTCGAGAAAGACGGCACCTTCACCAACGCCGAACGCCGGATCCAGCGCATCCGCCGGATGACGACGCCGCGCAACGGCCTGGCCGACTGGGAAGTCACCATCCGCCTCGCCAAGGCGATGGGCTATGAGATGAAGTACAACCATCCGTCCGAGATCATGGACGAGATCGCGGCGCTGACGCCGACCTTTGCCGGCGTATCCTATGCCAAGCTCGACGAACTCGGCTCGGTGCAGTGGCCCTGCAACGAGAAGGCGCCGCTCGGCACCCCGGTCATGCACATCGACGGCTTCGTGCGCGGCAAGGGCAAGTTCGTCATCACCGAATATATCCCCACCGACGAGCGTACCGGTCCGCGCTACCCGCTGCTGCTGACCACCGGACGCATTCTCAGCCAGTACAATGTCGGCGCCCAGACCCGGCGCACCGAGAACGTCATCTGGCATGAGGAAGACCGGCTCGAGATGCATCCGCACGACGCCGAGCAGCGCGGCGTGCGCGACGGCGACTGGGTCAGGCTGGCGAGCCGCGCCGGCGAAACCACCTTGCGTGCCCTGCTCACCGAACGGGTCGCGCCCGGCGTGGTCTACACCACGTTCCATCACCCGGACACCCAGGCCAACGTCATCACCACGGAGTATTCCGACTGGGCCACCAATTGCCCGGAGTACAAGGTCACGGCGGTGCAGATTTCGCCCTCCAACGGTCCCTCCGAGTGGCAAAAGGCGTATGACGAACAGGCCCGTCATTCCCGGCGCATTGCGCCTGTCGTGGAAGCTGCGGAGTAGTCGTGTCCAATCCGGTTCGTACCGTCGATCGTCAGGTCTGGCGCGACGGCCACACCAGCGAAGGCAAAAGGGCGATCCCGGAAGAGACCGCGATCGCGCTCACCTACAATGGCGGCACCTATGCCGTCATGATGGCCACGCCGCAGGACCTGCGGGATTTCGCGGTTGGCTTTAGTCTCAGCGAAGGCATCGTGCTGTCGGCTGAAGAGATCGATACATTCGAGATCGTCGAGCTCGATGACGGCATCGAACTGCGGATGTGGCTGGCGCCATCCAGGGCGGACCGGCTGAGCCAGCGGCGGCGGCACATCGCGGGCCCCACCGGCTGCGGGTTGTGCGGGATCGATTCCATCGCGGAAGCCGTTCGCCCGGCAGCTGTCGTCGCGCCGGGCCGGTCATTCGCCGCGCGGGAGGTGATGGCCGCGATGCAGGGCGTCCCGCCGCTGCAAACGATCAATATCGAGACCCGCGCCGTCCACGCCGCCGCGTTCTGGACGCCGGCGCGCGGCATTGTGGCGCTGCGCGAGGACGTCGGCCGCCACAACGCGCTCGACAAGCTGGCCGGCGCGCTGGCGCAGGCCAGCATTTCGGCAAGCGAGGGTATTGTGTTGCTGACCAGCCGGATCTCGGTCGAGATGGTGCAGAAGACCGCGGCGATGGGCGCGCCGGTGATGGTCGCGGTGTCGGCGCCGACCGCGCTGGCGGTGCGGATGGCGGACGCATCAGGCATTACGCTCGCCGCCATCGCGCGCGCCGATGGCTTCGAGATCTTCACCCATCCCGACCGCATTGACTTCGGCGTTGCCGCCGATGGAGTCGTCCATGTCGCCTGACCGGCTGATCTATATGGCCAATCAAATCGGAAAGTTCTTCCAGAGCCAGGGCCACGACAACGCGGTCCCGGGAATTGCCGACCACATCCGGAAATTCTGGGATCCGCGGATGCGCTCGGCGATCTTTGCCCATCTCGACGCCGGTGGCGCGGGCCTCGATCCGAACGTGCGGGAAGCCATCGCGGCGCTCAAGGCCAAGAGTGCCGAGACCAAGACCGCCGAGGTGAAGAGCACCGCGGCACAGACCTAGCCTGCCCGATATCTTCAGGGACGCCTTGCGCGTCTGCTTGGCACGCATCGCGGGCTTGATGGAGCCGGGACGGGCTGCCAGGACGGCCGTAACCGATAAATTGCGAGGCAATACGCTAAGGAAACTTTACGAAATCACCGTCAATCTGGCGGCCTGTTTTGACGATCGCCGAGCCGATCGCGGTCACGTCCAATGACGGGTGGTCATGATGGCTGTTGTTGAATCAAGGACAAAGGTACAGCGCGAACCGCGACGGCAGTTGCGCAAACGGCCGGCCTGGATGACGGTCGACGACGGGATCACCAAGCGCGAATGCTTTGTGCTGGACGTCTCGCCGGGCGGCGCCAGGATCGTGGCCGATGACGCGATGGATGTCCGGGACAATTTCGAATTGGCGCTGGTACCCACCCATCCGAAGCGGGAGCGATGCGAGGTCGTCTGGCGTCGCGGCAAGACCTACGGTGTAAAATTCTTGCCCTGAAGGTTTGCCCTGAAGATTCTTGTCCTGAAGATTTTGCGCCGAAAATTCCTGCCCTGATATCGCCCTACCTTCGCGTCTGCGCGTATTTCAAACCCGCGCATTTCAAACCAAAGGCGCCTGCTATCGATCCGAGGGCGGCTTCAGCCCGGCCTTTGCGATCACCGGCGCCGCTTCGGGCGACGCAAGGAAACGGAGCAGCGCCGTGGCCGCCTCGGGCTGCCGGACCGTCACAGCGAGAGCGCCCGCGAAAACGAACATCGGTTGGAGCTCGGCCGGAATGGCGCCGACGAAGCTGATTCCGGGCACGTGTATCAGTTCGCTGACCTGCTGGAAGCCGATCTCCGCCTCGCCACGCGCGACCACCGCGGCCACCGGTTCGCCGGACGGAGGTCCTCGCACCTTGCGGCTCTTGCCCGCGATCTGGTCCGCGACGCCGAGCCTGGAAAATAGGGTCGTCGACAGATAGGTGCCGCTGCCGCTGTCCGAATACGCGATCGATTTTGCCGCCAGCAGCGTGTTCCGCAGCGCCTCGACGCTGCTGATGTCAGGCTTGTCGGCTCCGGCGCGCACGACCATGCCGATCAGCGAGCGGGCGAGCACGGTTTTGCTGTCGGCGCGCACCAACCCTCGCTTGCCCAGCTCATCGGCGGCGCCGCCATCCAGGATCACGACATCGGCGGCCTCGCCGCGCGCGAGGCGCGTGGGAATGGCCTCCGGGGAGTCACCCATCGATGGACCGCGGGTCGTGACCAGATGGTGACCGCTCGCGCGCTCGAACGCCGGACCGAGTTCAGAATAGACCCCATAAAAGCCGGACGAGATCATCACCTGCACATCGGCGGCAGCGGCCGTCCTCCCCGCCAGCAAGGCGGCCACACCCAACAGGGATAACCAGCGACGCAGCGACCTTGATTTCACGAGGCTCCTCCTGCCCGGCTCACGGGCGATATCGTATCGCGTCAGAAGAACAGACTGGCCCGACCGCCCTCGCCTGCGCGATCACTCCAACTGGATGCGCACGCTTTTGGCTCCGTTGAGCAGCCGCCGGAGATGAAAGCCGGCAAGCGCATCGCTGGCATACGACCCCACCAGCGCCGCAAACGCCGGCATCGCCGCGGCATCTCCGGCTTCGAGCTTGGCGAAAGCCTCGGAATATTGCGCCGTCGCCGCCCCCTTGAAGGCCGCCTCCGGCAGCGGCTCATAGGCCCGCAGCGGTTCGCTACGCCCGCGCAGCAGGAGATCGCCGACCGGCCTGCCGCGAAACCCCTTGGCACCGTCGGCGACCGCGGCGCTGACGCAAATGCGCGTGCCGAGATACTTGTTGGCGGCCTCAAGCCGAGCCGCCGTATTGATGGTGTCGCCATAGGCGGTGTAGTCGAAAAAGCGGCTGCCGCCGAAATTACCGACCAGCGCCGGGCCGGCGTGTACGCCGACACGGGTGGTACCGAACTTCACGCCCTTGGCCTGCCAGCGCTGGCGAAATTCCTCGGCCCAGATATCCAGATCATGGGCGCAGGCAATCGCGCGCGCCGCATAGTCCGGCTGATCTCCAGGCGCGTTGAAGAGAATCTGGATCGCGTCGCCGATGATCTTGGCGACCGTGCCCTCATGCGCAAACACCACATCGGTCATGCCGCCGACATATTCGTTGAGCAGCGCGCCGAGCACTTCAGGCGCCGCGGTTTCCACCAGCGACGTGAACCCGGTGATGTCGGTGAAGATGGTCGCGACCTCGCGCCATTGCACCTCCATGCCGTTACCTTCGCTGATCGCAGCCAGCCGGGAGGCGATCTGCGGCGAAAAATACCGCGACAGCGACGCATGCGCGCGCTCGGCCTCAAGCTGGCGGCGGCTCGTCTCGCGCATCATCTCGACGTGGCGGATGGTCTTGTCGATGGTCAATTCGAGATCGCCGAAATCGATCGGCTTGGTCAGAAAATCGAACGCGCCCCGGTTCATCGCGGTGCGGATGTTGCTCATGTCGCCATAGGCGGAAACGATGATGGTCGATTTCCTGTCCTCGGTCTCCTGCAGCTTCTGCAGCAATGACAGGCCGTCCATCCGCGGCATGTTGATGTCGGAAACCACCAGGTCGACCTGCGGATGGTCCGCGATCGACTGCAGTGCCTCGATGCCATCGTGGGCGAATACAAACGCCATGGCGCCGTCGCGAATTTGCCTGCGGAATTTCTGCAGCACCAGAGCCTCGAGATCGGGCTCATCATCGACAACGAGGATGGTTGCGGTCATGCGGCCTGTCCAAGACGGGTGTCGATCTCCTGACGCAACAGCGCGAAGTCGATCGGTTTGGTCAAAAGGCCCACCGCGCCGCGTTCGATCGCCTTGCGGCGTGTTTCCGCGTCGCCATAGGCGGTAATCATGATGACGGGAACGTCGGGCCGTTCCGCGCGCACCCTGGGCAACATTTCAAGCCCGCTCATGCCGGGCATGTTGATGTCGGACAGAATCAGGATCAGCGACGGATCCCTGATCTCGGCGGCCCGGAGCAGGGCTTCGGGCGCCGAGGGAGCAAACTCCATGGTAAAGCGCCCGGATTTCAGGTCACGGCGGAATTGCTGGCGGAACAACGCTTCAACATCGGGCTCGTCGTCGACGACGAGTATATAAACACTCAATTTATGCCTCCAGAATGCGACTGTGCCGCCGTTCGCGGCAGCGTAATAATGAATTCGGTAAATGCGCCGGGCATCGTATCGACGTCGATCTTGCCGCCATGCTGCTTTACCACGATGTCGTGGCTCATCGACAGGCCAAGCCCGGTGCCCTCGCCGGCCGGCTTGGTGGTGAAGAAGGGATTGAACATCTTCTCCTTCACCTCCGAGGGGATTCCGGTTCCGTTGTCGCGAATCCGGATTTCGACCTTGTTGCCGAGGCTTTTGGTGGTCGCGCGCAGCGTCGGTTCGAAAGCCTCGCCGCCCGCTTCCTTGCGTTTGGCGGCGGCATAAAAGCCGTTCGAAATCAGATTGAGAAACACCCGGGTGATTTCCTGCGGATAAAGGTCGATCATGCCCGCCCCCGGATCGAAATCACGCTGCAGCGTGATGTTGAAGCCGGAACGCTCGGCCCGCGCGCCGTGATAGGCCAGATTGAGGCTCTCCTCAACGATCGCGTTGATATCGGCGGGCCGGTGTTCGCCCGAGCCTTCGCGGGAATGCAGCAGCATGTTCTTGACGATCGAATCGGCGCGCTTGCCGTGCTGCACCACCTTTTCGAGATTGCCTTTCAGCATCTGGGTGAGTTCGTCGATCTCTTCCCGCATCTTGTGGTCGAGCGCGGCCGGCTTGAGTACATCGTTCAGCTCGTCGATCAACTCGGCCGACAGCGCGGAGAAATTATTGACGAAGTTGAGCGGATTCTTGATCTCATGGGCGATGCCGGCGGTGAGCTGACCGAGCGAGGCCAGCTTCTCGGTCTGCACCAGGCGGTCCTGCGCGGTGCGCAACTCGTCGAGCGAGAGCGAAAGCTCCCTGGTGCGCTCCTGTACCTGTTCGAACAAACGCACGTTCTCGATGGCAATGACGGCCTGGTCGGCAAAGGTCTGGACCAGATCGATCTGGCGCTGGCTGAACGGTCCGGGCTCCGGCCTTCCAAGCAACAGCACGCCTTCGACCGCGCCGTCGCGCATCAACGGCACCGCCAGCACCGCCCGGTAGGCGCCGATCGTCGGAGCCTGCCCAAAATTATACTCGGGGTCGAGTTGCACGTCGGCGACGTGGACCGGCTTGCCGTCCATGAAGACCCGGCCGGTGATGGTCTCGCGACCGGGCCTGATCGGGTTGGCGTGCATGAAATCCACAAAGGCCGGCGTGCAGCCGGATTCGGCCTGCAGCCGCATCACCTCGCCTTCGCGCAGGCAGATGATTCCCAGCGATGCACCGCACAGCGACTTCGCGGAATCGGTGAGCGTGGTGAGCACCGATTTCAGGTCGAACGCCGAGCGGCTGATGACCTTCAACACATCGGCGGTCGCGGTCTGCTGCTGCAGCGATTCGCTGAGATCGTCGGTGCGCTCGCGCAATTCGTTGAGCAGGCGGGCGTTCTCGATCGCGATCACCGCCTGACTGGCGAAGCTCGTCACCAGACCAATCTGCTTGTCGGAAAACGGAAGAACGGTCTGCCGGAAAATCGCAATCACACCGGCAAGGCTGTCCTCCTTCAGCATCGGCACCAGCAGAACGGTCCGGGCGCCGCCGAGTTCCGCCAGCTCCACGATCGGCGGGAAACCCGCCACATAATCCGGCTCCTGCCTGACATCCGGGACCTGGACGATCCGCCGGGTCAGAGCGACCCGCCCCAGAGGGTCGGTCGGCGGCGGGAAGATGACGGGATGGCGGGAAAAGGATTCCGCAAAGGCCGGCGGCAGGTTGAACACCGAAGCGCAACGGAAGCCTTTATCTTCGCATAGAAACAAATTGCCGAATTGGGCGTCGCAGATCGTCGTCGCGCTGGCCAGGATGGTATGGAACACCGGATTTAGTTCACCGGGCGAGCGGCTGATGACCTGCAAGACCTCGGAGGTCGCGGTCTGATGCTGCAGGGATTCACTGAGATCGTCGGTGCGCTCGCGCAATTCATTGAGCAGGCGGGCGTTCTCGATCGCGATCACCGCCTGACTGGCGAAGCTCGTCACCAGATCGATCTGCTTGTCGGAGAACGCATGAACGGTCTGCCGGAAAATCGCGATCACGCCGCCAAGGCTGTCCTCCTTCAGCATCGGCACCAGCAGAAGGGTCCGGGCGCCGCCGAGTTGGGCCAGTTCGACGATCGGCGGGAAACCCGCCAGATAGTCGGGCTCCTGGGTGACATCGGCGACGTGAACCAGCTGCCGGGTCAGCGCGAGCCGTCCCAAGGGATCGCTCGGCGGCGGGTAGATCACCGGATTGCTTAAAAAGGTTTTCGCAAAGGCCAGCGGCAGGTTGAACGTCGAGGTGCAACGGTAACCTTCATTTTCGTAAAGCAGCAACAGGCCGAACTGGGCGTCACAGATCGTGGTCGCGCTCGCCAGAATGGTATGGAACACCGGATCCAGTTCGCCGGGCGAGCGGCTGATGACCTGCAGCACCTCGGAGGTCGCGGTCTGGTGCTGCAATGTTTCGGACAGTTCCGCGGTCCGCTGTTCGACCTTGTTCTCCAGGTCGGTATAGGATTCCTGCAGGCGCGCGCCCATGTCGTTGAACTGGTTGGCGAGACCTTCGAGCTCGTCGCCGGTCCTGATCGAGATACGCTGGGTGAAATCGCCGCCGCCGATCCGCTCGGCGCCGGCGCGCAGGGCCTGGATCGGGCCGACCATGCGCCGGGCCAGGAATATTCCCGCCAGCACCGCGAAGACCGACGCGGCCGCCAGCACGATGGCGAGGCGTTGCAAGGCGGCGTAGAGCGAGGCGTAAGCCTCCTCCACCGGCAATTCGACGAACATCGTCCAGCCCAGCGGCGCGATCGGCGCGGACGCCGTCAGGACCTTCTGGCCCTGGATATTTTCCGTGCCCTCCAGCGCCTCGGGATTGGTCCCGGCCTGTCCGGCTTGCGCGGCCTGCACCTGCATCAGCCTGGACATATCGGTATTGCGCAGCACCAGGCTGATATCCGGATGGGCGATCAGGCGGCCCTGCGCGCCGACGACATAGGCATGGCCGTGCTCGCCGACCTTGATCTGCGATACCACGTCCCAGATCAGCTTGAGGTTGACCTCGGCAATGCTGACGCCGGCATCCTTGCGGGTGCCGGCCAGCGCCAGCGTCATGTAGGGCTCGGATTCCCGGCGGAAATATACCGGCCCGTAATAGACCTTGTGCGCGACCGCTTCGGTGAATTTGGGGTCCTGCGACAGGTCGAGCCCGCTGTCCACGACGTCCATCGCGAGCCGCGATACCCGCAACCGCTCCTTGCCGGTCGCATCGACCTGCGCCAGTTCGGTGATGGCCGGCACCTGCCGCAACAGCCGCAAGGCATCGAAGCGGCGCTGTTCGATCGAGCCCGCGGACCACGGCAACTGGGTGGTCCAGCCAAGCTGGCTTTCAATTTCCTTGATGAACTGGCCGATTTTCGCCGCCGCCGCCTCGGCCTGCTCGTGCTGAATCCGTATCAGCGCCGCCTTGTGCTCGCGATAGTAGAAAAAAACCTCGAAAATTCCGTTGGATAACAGCGCGGCGGCCACCACCGCGACAAACAGCGCGACGTATTTGGTAAACAACCGGCTGCGGATTTTGGTGCCGGATGACCTGGCCTCCACAGCCGCTCCCGCCGCCGGCGCGGCGTCGGGCGCCCGGTCATGGGGTGCGTCGGGGTGTACGGAAATGCTCATCCCGTGCTGTTTAGCAAGAACATCGGGGTTTTGTCTCTTGCCGCAGTGCGAGATGGCCCGATTTCCGTAATGAATTCACCAGCGCAGACGAACACGCGCTCCAGAAAGCCGGTTCATCGAGCAACGGCCGGCTAGCCCTGGCTTGACGGATCCTCCCGCTTGATCTCGGGTTTTTCACGCAACACGGCGTTCAACAGCGAATTGTGAACCTCTATCTTTCCGTCGTAGCTGATCAGTCCGAGTTTGCGGAATTTGTTCATGAAGTAGCTTACGCGGGATCGGGTGGTTCCGATCATCTCCGCCAAGGTCTCCTGACTCACGTCCAGCAGGATCGGCTGAGGTCTGCCTTCCTTGCCGAAATGCGCCAGCAGAAGCAGCAGGCGCGCCAGCCGTTTCTCGCTCGAATTAAACAGCTGATCGATCAGGTCCTCTTCGATCCGGCTGTTCCGTGTCAGGAGATACGCCATGAACAATTCGGAAAATTTCGGTTCGCTGTGAAGCGCGGCAATCATCGCCTGTTTGGTTATCGAGGTGACCACAGATGGCTCCATCGCGGTCGTGGTCGCGATGCGCAACGGATGGCCGTTCAGGCACCCCTCGCCGAAGAACTGGCCCGGTTCCAGAATCCCGACCACCGCTTCCCTGCCCTGCCCCGATAGGACAGTAAGCTTGACGCTGCCCTTCTGAAGGTAAAAAACCACGTCTGCCACATCTCCTTGCTTGAAGATGTGCTGATTTTTCTCAAACTTCAAAATCGTCTTGCCAGTCCCAACCTTGGAAAGAAAGGCTATGGGATCGAACCCGTCACTGGCGAGTTTCCCCACGGGAGCCTCCTCTGCTCCGATGAACCTGCTTTGCTCGGGTGAACCTGCGTCCGTGCAGTATAGCGGTTTCAGCGCCGGCAATGAAGCGCTGCGTCGTCGGGAAACCTGAACGGCATGAGGGAGCCCCATAGGGAATACGGGACTCCCCCGTAAGACCAGACGAGGGACAGGCGGCGATTTGGCTCGTCCGGTTGCACTCCTGGCCGTCTATCAGTGCACTCGCTGATGGCGCAATCGCAGGTCCCTCTCTCCCCGTTGCGCCTACCGACCGCCACAGCCATCTTCGATCGCCAGGCCGGAAAAGTCTGTCCGATTTTGACCATCCGACGCCAAATTATGTGAGGCGATTGGCGACCACATAAGTCAGGGGGCCCGGCGTCAATTTGAAAGTGGAACCGGCAAGGTTCTATTTTTCGAAAGCCGATCAATATTGACCAGCGAATCCGCAGCCGTGATAGCATGCTGGCTGGCTCACGGTCCTCTTCGTCATCTACCGCGACTGAGAGTTTCTCGCTCCCGCCTGGCATATAAAGGTGGAATACAATGACCGATCACCTGGCTGCAATCCCGCTGCTCGCCATTGAGCGGCTCCGCTGCCCGAAATGCCAAACACGCCTGACGCTCGCGCATATCTTGCCGGGTCCGACAGGATTTGAGCTTCGCGCGTTCGACTGCGCCAAATGCGACTATGTCGAAAAAATTGCGATCGCGTCGGATCCAACGAAATCCGGAGATGTCGCCTGGCTCGTCGGCGAATTGCAGTCGCCGACCTAGCCGATGCCTGCGCCGGACCATAGCGCAAGGCCCGGATCGAAATCTCTCGATTACGCTCTTTCGCTGGTCGCGGCATTGATCGTGGTCGCGATCATCATCGTGGCCCGATATTGATCCGGTCGACGCCGTGGGGCCGTTCCCTGACCGAGGCGGGCCTGTTTTTTTGAGCGGCGTCCTTTTTCATGATCGCGACATACCGGTCGGTCTGATTGGCGATCATCTTCCAGCTTCGCATGAGGCTCGTCAGAATCGTAGCCTCGG
>Ga0302326_10008820_pt1 | contig 22174 bp, 17 predicted proteins | sample Palsa_T0_3_FD_202264 | JGI IMG/M metagenome (GOLD analysis project Ga0302326, IMG submission 202264) | Peat permafrost microbial communities from Stordalen Mire near Abisko, Sweden - Palsa_T0_3 | ecosystem: Environmental > Terrestrial > Soil > Palsa > Peat permafrost | place: Sweden: Abisko... | reverse complement strand
GCGGTGATCGGTTGTGTGTCGCAAACGACGACGGATTTCTTAGAGTGATCTTCGCTCATTTTGGTTTTTTTACCAGACGGTACGCCCTTCTCATGACGGTCTCAGTTTGATTCAGAACCAAACTAAGCCTTATCGGTGAGTGCGTTCGAATGTTTAGTTGATCAGGAAGAGAAAGGCTCTCATGGTATCATCAGCCTTAGTCGATTTGATTGAGTAGCACTCCTATACGGGAGATGCTTGTAGCGCGCCGATGCCGCAGCCCGAAACCCCGAAGCTGAGTGGAGCATGGAAAGCTCTGTTCATTTGCCCCAACCCTAAAATTGTCAGAGACTTAGCTCCCATCCTTAGCAAGCTTTTGCCGACCTTTTCGGGCCACGATCTGAAAAGCTATCCCGCTCGGCATCAGTTGGCGGACCTGTTGGCGTCGCAACTTCCCAACCTCTGCCTGATTGAGATCTCGGAGCCGTACGAAGCCGGTTTGGCGGTCATTCCCGAATTGCTGCGAACCGATGCCAAGTTGCCGATCATCGCCGTTCTCTCGACCAACGATCCGGAATTGGTACTACGCTGCCTCCGGCAGGGCGCCAGCGACTTCCTGATTCAACCCTTCACCCCGGAACAGGTTGAAGCGGCACTCCAGAAGATTGCGCGACAGCATCCCACCCGCTTGAAGACCCCGGGAAGAGTGTACTGTATCGCGCCCGCCAAGGGGGGCTGCGGCGCTAGTACCATCGCCAGCAACTTGGCGTACCAAATGAAGCGCGGCGAGAGGCGGATTCTGCTAGCCGATCTCGATCCTCTGGCTGGTACGCTTTCTTTTCTTCTGAAGATCAAATCCAGCTACAGCTTCATGGACGTGCTGGCGCGCTCGCAAGATATCGACGCTGACCTGTGGAAGGCCGTTATTACCAGCCGGTCTGGTATCGACGTGCTCCTTTCGCCCGAAGTGATGAGCGAAGGTGTCAGCGATCTCAAGGACGCCAGCAGCATTATCGAATACGCCCGCCACACCTACGATCTGGTGGTGCTCGATATCGGCGCAGTGTATGGCGACTGGAACCTGAGCCAACTGCGGCTAGCCGATGAGATCCTCCTGGTTACCACCAACGAACTCACGTCGCTCCAAGCGGTGCAACGCGTGCTCGGCTATCTGGACGCCAACAACATCCCCCGCTATAAGCTCAGGTTGATCGTAAACCGCTACGATCGACACACCGGCCTGAGCAAGGATGTAATCGGCACCGCGCTGCACACCGAAATCTTTCACATCCTGCCGGCCGATTATGAGGCTATCCAGAAATCGCTGATGGAAGGCAGGCCCCTGGCCGCGAACACTAGTTTCGGCAAGAGTATGATGGGGCTGGTGGATCGCCTGGGCGGAAGCTCAGAACCTCTTAACAAGAAGAACAGCTCTTTATCGGGACTGCTCTCGCTGTTTTCCCGAACCTCCTAAATCTCGATCGGTAGGTCCGATCGATTACACTGAAGTCCGAGGGACTTCATGGCCGATCAACAGGACCTCCGTCCACCTACTCAAGTTCTCACACGCGGTTTTGACCCCACTCTTTCGGTTGGATCGGCGCGTCCCGCCGTCTTTCGCAGTTCCACCTACGTGTTCCCCAGCCCGGAAGCCGCCGAACGCGCTTTCGATTTGGTGGCCGGGCGCGCCCAACCCGATTCCGGCGAGCAGCCCGACCTCATCTATTCGCGCTTCAATCATCCCAACGCCGAAATTCTCGAGGAGCGTTTGGTTCCCTTGGAAACCGGCGCGCAGGCCGCGCTGGTCTTCAACTCCGGCATGGCCGCCATCATGACCGCGCTGTTCACCTTCGCTCGCCCCGGCCAGACCATCCTCTACACCGTGCCCATCTACGGTGGCACCCAGCACTTGATCGAGGATTTCCTCAGCACGCTCGGCATTGGCGGCATTCCCGTCGAAGCCGGCCATACGGGCGAGATGGACGAAGCAATCCGGACAGCCAAGAATCTCGCTATTGTCCTAATAGAAACTCCGGCCAATCCCACTATTGTGATGACTGACATCCGGCACGCCACGGACGCGGTTGCGCATCTGAACCCCAAACCAATCGTCATGGTGGACAACACGCTGCTCGGCCCCACCTTCCAACATCCGCTGCAGCTTGGCGCCGATCTGTGTCTCTATTCGGCTACCAAATACTTATCCGGCCTCAGCGACTTCATTGCCGGCGCGGCCATTGCCAGTGATCCGAAGTTGATCCGGCAGATGCGCTCCAAGCGCAATAATTTCGGCAACATCCTGCAGCCCGACGAATGCTGGATGCTGGAAGGACGCTTGCCCACCGTGATGCTGCGCATGAACCGCTCCAGCAAGAATGCCGAGCGCATCGCGGTGCGGCTTGCCAATCATCCAAAAATCGCCCGCGTTTTATATCCCACTCTGTTCACCGATCCGGAGCAGCTCGAAATCGCGCGCAATCAATGCGATTTCCCCGGCGGCATGTTGTCCATCGATCTGCGTGGCGGCAAGAAGGCCGCGTTCGAATTCCTTCGCAACCTACGCATCGCTCGCAACGCGGTATCGCTGGGCGGTGTGGAGACGCTGGTTTGTCATCCGAAGACTACCACCCACTCGGGCTTCACCGAGCAGGAATTCGCGGAGGCCGGTGTCACCGATGGCCTGGTCCGCATCTCCGTCGGCATCGAGGACTGGCGCGATTTGATGGCCGATTTCGAGCAAGCCCTCGACCTGGTCTGAGCCGTGAACGTGAGGGAGCGGGTGTTGGGTTTACTTAATCTGAAACTTCAGCACTGCCTTCCCCAAATGAATCTCGTCCCCTGGCAGCAGCCGCGTTCCACGCGCGTCCCGATGCACCTCTTGCCCCATTCCATCTCGAATAATCCACAATCCGCAGTTGTTCTCGGTCCTGTTACCCCGCTGATACCAGCGATCGTTGAATAAACGGTATTCGCCGGTCTTCTTGTCGTGCATAATGTGGGCGTGCTCGCGCGACACCGTGCGATTGACCGGATTGTCCTCGGCAAACGAAACATCGTTGCGTCGCGAAAGACCCTCGGACTTGTAAACCTCGGCCAGCCGCCCGATATTGGTGCGGATTTTTTGGATCGGGATCTCGGACTTGTTGGCCTTGCCGGCGGCTACGGTGAGCCGTGCCGCGCGACGCGCCCGCGGATTTTCTTCTAAGACGGGCACAACGTCTTCGGCAACCGTCTCCACGCGCAGCCACTTCCCGCCATCAGTGGCTCCCTCTGACGTTTGAATCTCAACGCGCAGATCTTCCGGATAACGGCAGGTCTCCTTCGCCAGACCTCTGCGCACCTCTTCTTCGAAGAACCGGCGAAAGAAATCGAGTTCGAAGACGGCCGCTTCCTCCCCAGCCGCGCGAATCACCACCCGCACCACATTGTATGGAAATAACGCCTGACCGCCCGCGCGCTGGATCTTCTTCTTCACGTCGTCCAGCACCGCGATCCGAATCTCGGCGACTTCGGGCGATTCGCCGATCACCTGCGCGTTCGCTCCAAACGGCGCTTCAAACACCGTCCGGCCGAGGCGCTCGATCAGCTCTGAGATTCTCATACCAGCCACCAGTCACTTGCCACTAGTCACCAATCCCAACTCCGCCGCCGCATCGACAATTTCGCGCGCGATCGGCGCCGCGGTAGTGCCACCATACCCGCCATGTTCGACGACCACGGCGAACGCTATGCTCTTCGTGCGATCGCCCTCATAGGGTGCGAACCCCGCAAACCAGGAGTGCGGCATCCCTTCATCCAGTTGCGCCGTTCCCGTTTTCCCCGCGACGCTCACCGCCTCGCCCTTCATCGCGCGGCGCCCGGTTCCTTCCACAACAACCGATCGCATCGCGTTTCCGAGAAACTCAGCCAGCGACGGCGCCACAATTTGCTTCGGCCCTTGCCTTCTCGCGTTGCTCGAATCAATCACCCAGCGTCCCTCAGGCATCGCACCGGCATTTGCGATCGTCGCTGCAACGCGCGCCATCTTGAACGGAGTCACCAGCACCGGCCCTTGCCCATAGGACGCGAACGGCATTGCAGCCTGCAAATCAGGTATGCTTCCTGCTGGAATGTCGAGCAGCTTCGCCGTATCGCTCAATTGCTGCGCGCCTACCGAAAACACGCCCAACTGCGCGAAATACGCATTGCACGAAACTGCGATCGCCTGATGCATGGTCAGCGTGCCATGCGCGGAATCGCCCACGTCGTCGCGAATCGGCTTGCGCCATCCAGGAATGATCGCGCCCGCGCGGCCATCGGGCAATCGCCGGCAGCTGAAGCTTTTGTTCTCAAGCGCCGGATCCAACCTCAGCGCTGCCATCGCGGTGACTAACTTAAATGTCGATCCCGGCGGATACTGGCCGTAGCGCGCGCGGTCGAAAAGATCGTCGGCCGGTTTACTCACTAGCGCCAGCACATCTCCGTTGTTGGGATCCATTACCACCACCGCGCCGCGGTCTTTGTTGGCTTTCGCCAATCGATCGTCGAGCGCCTTCGACGCGCGCATTTGTAGCCGAATATCCAAAGACGATGTCACCGTGCGATCCCGCGCCATTAGTTTCGCGATCTCCGCGTTGCCAGGATGATGCCGATAGCGTATCAGCGGAGCCAGTTCCCGATAATCCGTGAAGCCCTGCAGCTTTACATTGGAATCGTGCTCGATCAGCGACGAATTGGTCGCATGAAAATTCTCGCCGGTTCGTAGATCGCCTAAAACATGCGTGATCAAAGGGCCGAACGGATAATGCCGGTTGTCGAGCCGCGAACAGCATTGCTCAATGGAAACTCCCAACCTCGAGTACTGATCGCGCCGCTGCTCCAACTCTTTCCAGTCGCTGGTCGCGAGCAGCACCCCATTGCGATCGAAGATATCGCCGCGCCGTATCTCGTGCGCCAGCGAATTCAGGCGTGGATTGCGCTGCGGCCGCTTGACTCCATCGTCTTCGAATACCTTGGCCTCACGAGCCAGGAAATCTTGATCCCGCGCCACTTGATAGTAAGCCGCGAACCCGGCTAGCGTAGCGGCCGCAATCCCCAGCGCATACTCAAGCCGCCGAACCGGAGGCCGGAACGGTTCGGAAACCACCACGCTTTCGCGACCGTGATTCGAAATCGCCGCCAGTATCCCGAAAATCAGAAAATTCGCCAGCATAGCCGTGTTTCCGAAGCTCAGGAAGGGCGACACCACGCCCGATAGCGGAATCGCTCCCAGCACGCCGCCCGAAATCAGCAGCATCTCAAAAGCGATTAGGGCCGACAATCCCAGAGCGAGAAACATGCCGTACTCGTTCGGCGCGCGCAATCCGATTCGCATGCCCCGCCACACCAGAAATCCGAGCAACAGCAGCACCGCCGCGACGCCGCAAAATCCCCATTCTTCGCCTATCGCCGGCAGAACAAGATCCGTATGCCCAGCCGGTATCATCGCCGGATCGCCATATCCGGGCCCCGAGCCGAATGCGCCGCCGGTCGAGAACGCCCAAAGCGAATGCGCCAGTTGATTGCCGCCGTGCACGTCGTTGTCCCACGGCGACAGCCACATGTTGATGCGATCCACCACCGTCGTGGGCTTGCCGAAGTGGTAGCCAGTGGCCACGCCGCCTACCAGCAGCACGATCCCGAGCAGTGCCATTCCAGCGCGCCCACGGGCTATCCAGAACATCGCGAGGAACAAAAATCCGATGACTAGCGCCGGACCCAGGTCCTTCAGCAGAAAGAAAAACGCCAGCGCCAGCGCCACCGCAATCATCACCGGCAGCACATGCGATAGCCTCGGCAGACCAATCCAACGCAGTGATCGTGGAACCAGGCGGTTCTCGCGTAAATCCCGTAAACGCTCCCAATTTCGCGCGAAGTAACCGGCCAGAAAAAAAACCAATAAGATTTTGATCGCCTCCACCGGTTGGAACGGGCCGAGATTCACCTTCGCGTCGTTCCCTCCGGGTCCCGACCCAAATCGCATCAACAGTGCAAATAGCCCAAGCGCCCCGAAGAGCGGTGTATAGCACCAGGCCGCGAACCGCTGGTAGTTCAAGACGCGCAGCAGCGGTAGCAACATCACCGCGCATCCCAGTGCAACGCCCCATGCGAATTTGCTGAACTCCAGCGTATCCCTCAGCGGATCGCGCAAGCTTACGGCGAGAATCAAGCCCAGCCCTGTGATCAGATGGATCGCCGGTAGAATTGCAAAATCGCCCCGAAATGCGCTCCAGCGCCAGATCAGAAACACCGCGTAGAATGAGGCGAAATACACAGCGCTCCAGATCGCAAACTGCTGTTGAAATTCCTGCGGCGTGCGCACTACGAACGCTGGTTTCAACTTCGCGAAGGGCAGCAACGGCACGTGAGGCGCCGATCGCAGCCTGGCTAAAGCCCCAACATTCGGAAGAGCCTCCCCGTTCGTATGCCGCGTTTCGAGATAGTCGAACACCTGGCCCGCTACTGTCTGACGCCGGCCATCATCCGGAAACACTTGCAGAAACGGAAGCAGTTGCTCCGGCTTGCTCACTTGAGTCAGGTCCAGCAGCTCGCCGCGAGCCAGCGCACCAGAAAGCGCGGGAAATTCCCGCGTCTTCGCCGAGTAAACCGACAGCAGTCCCGCCCCGACGATCACCGACGTGACGGCCAGCCACGCAAACTCGCGCCAGCCGATCCTTCCGCCAGCCGCCGCTCCGCTTCTGGTCCCGGTCGCGAGAACTTTCGATTCCCAGCTCTTCGTTACTGCCAATGCGCAGTCCTCCGCGCAGTCCGTCCGGTGCGCCGTATTGATTTAACCTTCGGCTTCGGCCTCTTGCTCAGCTCGTCCGCCAATCCCTGGCGCGCGCGATCGTCATCGTCCACTTCGCGCAACGCCAGGCTGACATTGGAGAAGCCTTCAATCGGCTCATAGAGACTGCGCGCACGCTCGAAATCTCGTTCCGACAAGCGCAAATAACGCCCCTCAGCCGCGCTGTTCTTCGGACCATACTGGCGCGCCTCCTCCAGTTCCGCCTTCGCGCGGAAGCGATAGCCATCGGCTTCCTCCTCCGCCTCGCGCGGGCCCGGCTCGAAACCCAAACGTTGCGCCTCGTGCAACTCCGCCATCGCCTTGCCGATATTTTTGTTCCAATAGACATCCACGCGCGCAAGTCCCAGGTGAGGATCGGGCGACTGCGGAATAAGCGACGCGGCAGTTTCGAAGTCGGTCTGGGCTTGGTGTTCTGCGTGATCCAGATTTTCGTAACCATGACACAACGCCAGCTTCCCTTGCGCTCCTCGATCGTTACGGTCCATTTCAATCAAATGTGCGAAGCATAGCGCGGCCTTCGGCCAATCGAAATCCTGAATGCGCGGATCGGAATTATTGCGATAGCGCTCGATCACCTCATTGCCCGTTTGTAGGAGAGCCGCCCGCACGTTAGCCTCAAGATGATTCGCGGGCGACCAGCCGCCCAAAAATGCGTTCTGCCTTTGGACGCGCTGCAGCAAATCCCAATCTCGATTGATCTCGCCGATGCTCGCGCGCGAATAGTCCAGGTTGCCTCGTAACGTGCTGCTCTCACGCCAGAAGCGATAGTAATAGCCTAGTGGCACGCAAACCACTAAACCCACCAGCAGCCCCCAGCACAGCGCCACCAGAATGCTCATCACCGAAGCAAGCTGCCGCGCGCGCGGCGACTTGAGCTTGAGCACGCTGCTACGAACGGTTTCGGCCATGCTTGCCACGCGCTGCGGAATGTATGGCAGGCGCTGCTTTTCCACCGTTGGATTGCTCTTCCAGGAAACCCGCCGCTCGGCTTCCGCCACCGTTGGCCGGTTCTGCAGGAATAGCATCAGGTCGCTTTCAAACGCCGTGGCCGACACGTAGCGTTGGTGCAAATCGCCGGCCAGCGCCTTGTGCAACATCGCTGTCATTGCAGCCGGACAGCCCTCCGGTAGCGCCCGCGGCGGACGTCGCGATTGGATCAGCGCTTCTAGCTTGCGCGTATCCTGGGCCTGATAAGGCGGCACGCCCGCCACCATTTCGTACAGCGTCACGCCCACTGCCCACAAGTCCGCGTGCCGGTCCACTTGGCCGCGGCTCAATCGCTCGGGCGAGCAATAACTCGGGCTGCCCAGACCCAGGTGAGTGCGGCTATGCGTGAAGGTCAACGACTTCGCGATTCCAAAATCCAGCAGCCGCACTTCATCGTTCGTTCCAATTTGTATGTTCGACGGCTTGATGTCCCCGTGCACCACCGACCGACGCTGGCCGTCAATCACCGCCTGAAACGAATGCAGCTTGTCGAGCTGGCTTAGGATCTCAACCGCGAATCGCGCTGCACGCGCCGGCTCTATACGGCCCTCCTCCTTCAGGATCTCGGCCACCGTTCGGCCCTCGATGTACTGCATGGACACGAAAAAGAATCCGTCCACATGCCCATAGTCGTAGACTTCGATTACGCGCGAATCGGCGTCGTGCAATTGCCTCTGCAAGTCGGCCCCGCGCCGCTCGGCTTCCAGGATCAATTGGGTCAGCGGATCGGGCGATTCCTCAACGATTTTTAATACCGCCTGGCGGTTGGCGCTGGTATCGAAGGCCAGATAGACGTCGGTCATCCCGCGCGCAAGCTTGCGGATCACCTCGTAGGCGCCAAATTGCCTGGTTCGCAGCACAAATCGATTGTATTATTACCCGCTCGATAGGAATGACGTGCAAGCCGCTTTACGGTTTCGGCCAACGCAGAGCCAGAGCCAGCGCCACGCCAATGACAAAACCGTAAATTAAGAACGCCACTCGCGTGGTCAGCGCCCGCGCAACGGCTCCTTTGGCCCGCGCCGGTGCCTCATCGTCACGCGCTTTCGTAATAGCATTTCTTGCCCGGGCCTCAGCCGCCGAAGGCGATGAGTTGCCCAGGAATTCGCTGCCTGCGATGAAGATAGCAGTGATGTTATCAGCCCCGCCGGCCAGATTCGCCTCCTCCACCAGCTCGCGCGCCACCCGCTCGGGATCGCCCTCGTAGCGCTCCATCACGTTCAGAATTTCCGCCGATGTCAGAAGATCGCTTAAACCGTCACTGCATAGAAGAATCGCTGCATCGGGCTTAAATAAAAACTCCTTCACCTCGATGAAATCCTCTTCATCCGCCAGCCGCTTTCTCGATCCCACATCCCGAAACACTTCGTTTCGCCTGGGATGCGCCATGGCCTCGGCTTCGTTCAATTCTCCGGCATCCTCGCGCTCGCCCACCGGGGAATGATCGGAGGTCAACTTCCGTATCGCCCCATTCCAGGTCAGATATAAGCGCGAGTCTCCGACATGCCCGACGAAAACCTTCTCATCGGAAATCAAGGCCAGCGTCAAGACACAGGCCATACCGCGCCAGGTCTCGTTGGTAGCCGCTTCTTCGCAGATTCGATTATTGGCTGCCGTGATCGCGCGGCAAATCCGTTCTTTCGGATCGCCGTCTTCAGTTCCCAGCACTTCAATTACTGTCCCCACCGCCATCTCCGCGGCTTTCTCGCCCGCGGCGTGTCCGCCCAATCCGTCGACAACCAGAAAGATCCCGAGTTCGTCGTCTGCATAGCCGCGATCCTGGTTCTCCGACCGCACCCGTCCTGGATCGCTCGCCATAGCCGACCGCCATGCGGCAGACTTCGTCATCTCTAACCCCGAGCCTCAAATTGCAGCGTGATTACCTCCGCCACGCTGATCTGTGCTTTGGACGGCAGCGCTTCCTCCACGCCGCGTGCCAGACGCTTGCCGTTGAGCCAGGTCCCATTCATGCTCTGGTCGATGATCACGAACCGCTTGTGGTCCGGATCGCGCCGCACCCGCAAATGCTCTCGCGAAACTTCGTCATTGGTGTAGAGCGCCAGGCTGACCTGCGCCCCGTCTCCACCCCTGCCAACGCTGATCTCGTCCTGTGTCATTACGTAGAGTTGCGGACCCGAATCGTCTTCATAGCGAATCTCCGCGTACACCCGATCGGCCGCCTGCCGCGTCTCCGGCCGCGTACCACCCGCACGCCCGGTGATAGCCCCGACGCTCGGCTCGCGATCCAGCAGCGTCGTCTTGGTCCCGTGGTAGCCCGGCTGCGGCGTCTCGTTCAGTTCCGAGTGAATCTCGACGTCGCCCAGCGGCACGGCCCCCTCGGAATCCGGAAAGAATTCGAAGGTCCAATCTTTACCCGCGATCTTGAACGGCTTCCGATCCTTGCCACCTCGCAGAACGTTCAACCCCAGCGGCTTCGAATTCAATTGCGCGAGCCTGGCCGCCAGCGCCTGTTTGGCGTCCTGACGGATCAGATCGAAAACTCCTGTCAGCCGCGTATAGTCCTCAGGATGCAGATAAAGGCTGAAGATGCATGGCGTCAGGATGCTGTAGCCCATCTCAAATTGCCCCAGCTCCATGTTGCGGATGAGCTGTTCAATAATGATCCGTCCGCTGATCTTGCCCTGGGCTTCCCCAGCCGCCTTAGGCATGCTCTGGACCTCCATGCGATTTCGACGCAGTCCGGGTCGCTTCCGGTTTCGCCTTATGCTTCCGTCCTAACGCTCGCCGCATTAACGGAAGTATATTATGACCACCGAACCCAAAGGAATCCGGTTTATCCTAGGAAGTATTCAGGCTGCTCAGGAGGATCCTTTGACTCTCAAAAAGATTGCGACACCTATCTTCGCCATTCTCACGTTGGCCGATGCCGGGACCGCGCAGGACGCCAAAACAACTTACCCGCATATGGCTCCGCTCGATCAATACATGATGGAGCGAAACGCCGAAATAGCGCTGGCTCGTACCGCTGCCCCTGAGTCCATCTCGGGGGAAGCCCAAATCATGGTTCTCGCGCCACATGGCTACGAAATCGCCGCCCAGGGTAAGAACGGTTTCGTCTGCCTGGTGCAGCGCTCCTGGACCGCTGGAATCGACCATCCCGATTTTTGGAATCCCAAATTGCGCGCCCCCATCTGCTTCAATCCGCCGGCCGTCCGTTCCTACCTTCCCCAAACCATCAAGAAGACCGAGTGGATCTTGGCGGGCCAATCGAAGGCTCAAATGTTCGAGCACCTCAAGACCGCTCTCGACCACAAGGAACTGCCGGCGCAGGAGCCGGGCGCCATGTGTTACATGATGTCGAAGCAGCAGTACTTGAACGATGAGGCAGGCCGTTGGCACCCCCATGTGATGTTGTTCGCTCCACCCACAGATCCCGCAATGTGGGGCGCGAACCTGGCGGGCTCACCCGTGCTTGAAACTGACGAGCCTGAGGGGCGTGTGGCCGTGTTTATGATTCCGGTTCGCCGCTGGTCGGATGGAACCGCCGATTCCGAACATGAACACTGACCGCCTCTTTGGGTCGCGGTAACTATTTGCGCGGGTCGAAGCGCACTTCCACCTCGGTATCCACTTTCACCGGGTGGCCGCCCTTCATCATGGGCTGATAACTAAACTGAGACCACGGCACCGTCTCGCAAAGTTGCGCGCCGCTGTTGAGTTCCGCAATCTTGCCCTTCTCATCGATCACCACTTTGCAGCGAGCCGTTCCTCCTGTAGGGTCCCACAGGGGCGCAGTTAAAACGGTGGGACCCTTAACCAGCAAAGCGCGTTGTTTGTCCGCGGCAACCGGGACCGTCGGCGCTTCTTTCTCTTCATCCTGTTTGTCTTTCGCGGAATCAGTGCCTTTAACCGGCTCAATCCGGGTCACCAGGAATACCGGTCTCGCGGGAAAGCGTTTCACCTTGGCGCGCAAACTGTTGGAGTATGAATCCACCACATCAAAGGCCAGCGCCGGCCAAGCCATTCGCACTACACTCACGCTGCTTGCTTCCAGCGGATAGCCGTTTTTGCCCTGATCGGGATCGCCCATTGCATCGATAGCCTTCTGCGCGTAGACGCCCTCGGCGATGTACTCGTGCCCAGGTTCCACCTGAACCGCCTTGTCGAAGAAGAGGCGGTAGCGAGTCAGACCATCCAGAAGGTAGACGGAGGGTCCGCCTCCATTCAGAGAGGCGTCTAACGAGGTCGATTCGTTCAGAGCAACCTGCGCCTTCCCCTGGATTTTATCCGGTGCGACGGCGGCTGGCTTGGCGGGCGGCTTGCTGGAACAGGCGGCCAATCCGGCAAGACCGGCTACCAGGAACCCAAGAACGTACGTATTGTTGCGGGCCATTGTTCGTGCCCTCGCTTTCAACAAGATATTTGTACGTGTCCGACCTTATCACAGATGCAGCCCCTCCCTGCGGTCAGTTCCCGATCCCTTCATCGCAGGGAGCTCGTCGAAGATTCCCGCTTCGATTGGGCCTCGGCACCAGAAGACCAGCCGATCGGCATGTGCGCCGGACCACCCCAGGCGGCGATAATGACAGTAAGCTATCGCGATGGATTCCACACCCCAGCTCGACGAGAGACAGATTGCTGCGCCGAACTCGCCCGATTTTCGAGCACTCTTCGACGCTCTTCCGGGCCTTTATATCGTACTTTTGCCGAATGATCCAATTTTCACTATTGTCGTCGCCAACCAGGCATACGCCCAGGCCACGCTGACCAACCCGGCGGAAATTGTTGGCCGCCCGCTCTTCGACGTGTTCCCCGATAATCCGGACGACCCTCAGGGCTCGGGAGTACGCAACCTGCACGCTTCGCTCCGCCAGGTTCTCGCCTCTAAATCGAGACACACTATGGCCGTTCAAAAATATCACTTCCGTCGGCCGCCGGAACAGCGCGGGTTCGAGGAACTCTATTGGAGTCCGGTGAACTCACCCTTGCTCGGCCCGGACGGCGAGGTTCAATTCATCATCCACCGCGTTGAAGATGTAACCGAATCGGTACGGTTGAGGCTCCAGCTCACCGAATCCCAGCGTCTGGTCCATGAACGTGAAGAGGTTGAAGCGAAACTGCTGGCCAGTGAAGCGCTCTTCAGTTTGGCGTTCGCTCAGGCCCCCATCGGCATGGTGCTGCTGACGCCCGACGGACTGCTGGTGGAGGTGAACCAGGCATTCGCGGATATGCTCGGTTACACCGCGGACGAATTGACTACACGCGACTCGTCGTTTTACACACATCCGGACGACAACCAGCTGACCAGAAATTACTTCGAATCGCTGCGATCCGGTCCGCACAAAACAGGCAGCATCGAAAAGCGTTATTTCCGTAAGGACGGCGAGCTGCTCTGGGCTCGTGCCTCCGCCACCATGCGGCGCGACGATCTGGGACAGCCAGCCCAAGTGATCGCCATTGTCGAGGACATCACCGCGCGGAAACGCGCCGAAGCACGTTACCGCTTTCTCGCCGAGAGCATTCCCCAAATGGTCTGGACAGCAACCCCTGACGGCATGCTGGATTATGTGAATGCACAGGGATCCGCATATTTCGGAGTTTCGCAAGAAGCGCTGCTCGGAGCCGGGTGGCTCGCCTGGGTTCATCCCGAAGAACAAGACACCGCGGCGGAGGGTTGGAAACGATCGCTTGAAACCGGCGAACCGTATGAGACTGCGTTTCGTCTAAAGCGCGGCAGGGATTCCAGCTGGCGCCGGCACTTGGCCCGGGCTCTCCCTCTGTTTGGCGACAACGGAAACTTAGCCCAGTGGTTCGGTACTTGCACCGACATTGAGGATCAGAAACAGGCGGACGCCAACCTGCATCAACAATGGCGCACCTTCGATACAGCTCTTTCGCACACACCCGATTTCATATACACCTTCGATTTGGACGGTCGCTTTACTTACGTAAACCGTGCCCTTCTCGAGCTGTGGCAAAAATCCCTTGAAGAAGCCCTGGGGAAGAATTTTTTCGATCTCGACTATCCCCCCGAACTCGCCCAGCGTCTGCAGCTTCAAATTGGACAGGTTATCGATACGAAGCAGTTGGTGCGGGACCAAACGCCCTACATCGGGCCTGCGGGCGAGGCTGGATACTACGACTATATCTTCGTGCCTGTGCTGGATGCCAAAGGCCGAGTCCGCGCAGTGGCGGGTTCCACACGCGACATCACCGAGCAAAATCGAGCTTCCCAGCAGATCGAAGACGATCGTAGGCGCTGGCGCGAACTGCTGGCACAAACTCCCGCCGGCATCGCCGTGCTGCGCGGACCCGAGCATACGTTTCAATGGGTCAATCCCGACTATGCGCGCCTGGTCGGCCGTTCGGCGGAGTCCATCCTCGGCAGAACGGTCCAGGAGGCTTTCCCGGAAGTGGAGCGGCAGGTCTATGTCGATCTGCTTAACGGCGTGTACCGCACCGGTGAACCTTTCATCGGCCATGAGGTACCCCTGCATCTCGAGAACAGCGATGACGACGGTCCCAAGGATCTGTATTTAAACTTCCTTTATGCGGCCACCCGCGATGTGCGCGGCGAGATCGACGGGGTCTTCGCCCACATCATCGACGTCACCGACATGGTGCGGGCGCGGCAGCGCATCGAGGAGAGTGAGCGGCAGCTTCGAACTCTCGCTGAAACCATACCGCATTTGGCCTGGATGGCCGACGAGAACGGCGACCGTTTGTGGTTCAACCGCCGCTGGTTCGACTATACGGGTTTATCGCTTGAAGAAACGACCGGACGAGGCTGGGAAAAAGCTCATGATCCGAACGTGTTGCCCGAAGTGCAAAAGTTGTGGCGGCAAGCGATTTCATCCGGTGAGCCGTTTGAAATGGTGTATCCGCTGCGGAGCGCCGGTGGCGAGTTTCGGGCCTTCCTCACTCGCGTTCAACCCGTCAAGGGAAACGAAGGAAACGTGGTGCGATGGTTCGGCACAAACACCGATATTACCGACCAAAGAAGGACCGAGGAGGATCTCCGCCGGATGAATCGTGAGCTGGAGGAGTTCGCTTACGTGGCCAGCCACGATCTCCAGGAGCCGCTTCGCATGGTGAATATCTACACCCAGCAAATCCTAAAAACTTTGGGATCGGATGACGAAAAGCTGAATCTTTTTTCCGGTTTCGTCCAGCAGGGCGTCTCCCGCATGGAAGCGCTGATCCACGACCTTCTGACGTTCTCTCGAAGTGTCCACTCTGAAGAACTTCCCATCGGCACGGCGGACTTGCAGGCTTCCCTAACTGAAGCTTTGTCGGTTCTCAAGAGCCGCATTGAGGAGACCGGCGCCGTTATCCGGGCTGCTACGCTTCCTTTGGTACGCGGAGAAACAGCGCAGCTGGCGCATGTTTTTCAGAACGTCCTCTCAAACGCGCTGAAGTATCGCAAAATGGACATCACTACCGAGATTCATATTGCCGCTGTGTGGGACCGCGATCAGTGGATTGTTTCTGTTCGTGATAATGGCATCGGCTTTGAACCGCGCTACTCCGAACGCATCTTTGGGCTTTTCAAACGCCTTCACAAAGATGCGTACCCCGGCACCGGACTAGGGCTTGCGATATGCAAGCGAATTGTCGAGCGCTACGGCGGGCGCATGTGGGCCGAAGGCCGCCCGGACATCGGAGCGACCTTCTTCTTTTCGCTCCCACGCGCGGCCGGCGAATGAATCCTTTGCAGATTCTCTTAGCCGAAGACAATCTTGGAGATATCCTACTGGTCAAAGATGCGCTCGCCAGTCATGAAATTCCGCATGATTTGCACGTCGTGCGCGATGGTGACGAAGCGCTCGCCTTCATCGAGCACATGGGCGGGCCGGATAGGATTCGCTGCCCGGATGTGATGCTGCTAGATTTGAATTTGCCTAAGGTCGACGGGGCGGAAATTCTCAGTAAGTTTCGCCAACATCCGCTCTGCGGCGAGACGCCGGTGATCGTGATAACGTCCTCGGACGCGCTCCGGGACCGGGAGCGTATAGCCAAATTTGGAATCGCCCGCTATTTTAGAAAGCCGTCGGATCTCAATGAATTTCTGAAGCTGGGCGCCGTCGTGCTCGAGGTTGTCGGCGGAAAACCGGAATAGCGCTACTTACATTCGAAGCTCGCCGCATCTCCCTCCGAACCGGTTCCGCGATAATGCGGGTACGCCGGATACGCGCACACCGGCCGGCTCACACCCGCAAACGACTTGCCGGTAGCCACCATGTGCTCTGGCGCCTGATCTTTTTCCGTCCACTCCACCAGTGCCGTCAGCGGATCGAAATCCTCCAGCGCCGGCCCGCCCCCGCAGTGATTCATGCCGGGCACTTCGAAAAAGCGCACCCACGGCATGGTCTTCTGCAACCCGCCGTTGTCCCGCACCACGCCTTCGTAGTAGCGCGCCGTATCGTAGGCCGAAAAGAACGGGTCGCTCATGCCGTGAATCATCATTAGTTTTCCGCCGCGCGCCGAAAAAGTGGAAAGGAACGTCAACAGCGAATCTTGCAGAACGTTGGTGTCTGCGAGCCGCGCCGGGTCCGTGTCGAAGTTGAACTTCATCGGATCGAATTCGGGATCGGGTGGGGTGAAGAAAAATCCCTTCAGCCCGCTGAACATCAACATCACGTCCGCCGAATTAGGCGCCGGGGTCTCTGAAGTCCCCAGCTTCAAAGCGCGCCAGCCCGGAGCCGCGACGCCCGTGTCATAAGGCCAATCCGAATACAGCGCCTCGCCGCGCGAATTCTTCGGGCCCGCGAAGACTTTTTTCAATGCCGCCACTTGCGGCGCCGAAAGGCATGCGTCGGTCTTGGCCCCATTGCAGATCAGCACCGCGGGATCGAAGCGGCATTCTTTCGTATTAAAGATCAGGCCATCCTTCACTCCATCCTTGGCATCGCATGCCTCAGCTACGCTTTTGCCCAGTAGCGTCAGGTCGCCATTTGAAAACGCCTTGGAAAGAATCGGCCGGCCCGCGCTGTCCCGCGGTGCAATTTCCGAAAAGGCGATCGTCTCCCACGCCGAGCTGATGGTGGCCGTGCCGACGCGTGCCGCCGGCGCTACCGACATCACGCCGTCAAATACGAGCGGAAAGCGTTGCGCCGCCAGCAGAGCTTGCCGGCCCCCGTTGGAACAACCCATGAAGTACGACTTTTTCCACGGCTGTCCGTAGTAGCCGGCGATCATCCGTCGCGCCAGCTCCGTCACCGCTATGAAGCCGCCGTAGGCTTGATCCACACGCGCCTGCTGATCAATGCCGAACGACGAGTCGGCAGGTGCTCCAAACATCCCGCCTTGGCCCTGATGCCCGGAGTCCGTCGTCGCCACCGCAAACCCGCGCGCCAATGCGGGGGCCGCGGTGGATCCTGAAATCGGTACCGCGCCAGTAGCTGGCCGCACTACGCCGTCCATACCGCCGCCACCCTGAAAGAGAAAGCGCTCCGTCCAGGCATCCGGCAATCTTAATTCGAATCCGATCCCGAATTCCCGGCCTCCGGCGCCGATGCGCTTGTTGATGGTTCCCCGCACTAAACAGTAAGCTGGCAGCGCGTTACCGGGCGCAACCGTCTCGGCCTTCGAAAACGTGACTCCCGGCGCATCGAAATTGAGCAGACTAGAACAGTCGCGCCTGGGCGAAACGCTTTGCGCGTAGCCAGCCACGGCGAAAACCAGCGAGAAGGCCACAAGTATACAAGGCGGAATGGAATTCATTGCCGCTCAGTATACTACTCGCCGATCTAATCTGAATCCCGCGAGCAATATCGATGATTCGCCTTATGCTTTCCGGATCTTTGGATCTATTGTTCCTATGCTCCAAAGCTGCCACTTTCAAGAGTGTCCATAATTGCCGCTCCGATCCGGGTCTCCCAGGTTATTTCGTCTTTGTCATTCGCGCTGGATCTCACCGAGGGCCAACCAGCGGGACATTCTATCCGGTCGTGCGTCTTCGGAATGCGCATCGCACAGCAGATCGGGCTGCCCCTCGATGCCCAGGGCGATCTCTACTACGCGCTGCTGATGAAGGACGCCGGGTGCAGTACGAATGCCTCGCGCATGTTTCAGATTCTCGGCACCGACGATATTCAGGCTAAGCGCGACGTAAAGACAACTGACTGGACCCGGATGGGCTGGGAATCGCTGGAGTATGCTTTGTCGCACGTGCGCACCGGAGCTCCGTTCCTGGAACGTGTCCGCGCGTTGTGCGATCTCGCCGTAAACCATAAGAAAAATTCCCGGGATATGGTTCAGATTCGGTGCGAACGCGGCGCCGCGATCGCTCAGAGAATCGGCCTCTCGCCGGCTACAGCTTCCGCGATTCATGGCCTTGACGAAATGTGGAATGGGACCGGCCATCCCGGCGGTCTGCGCGGCGAAGAGATTCCGCTGCTGGCGCGAATCCTCAGCCTGGCCCAAACCGTGGATGTGTTCTATACGGCTTACGATGCCGCGGAGGCGGTAAAAGTAGCTGAAGAGCGCAGCGGCAGATGGTTTGATCCGGACCTCGTGCGCGCATTCTGCTCGCTCGCAAAGCACGAATCCCTATGGAGCGATGTCGAAAATGCAAGCTCGAAGGTCCTCCACTTGGAGCCGCGCCATGATGTGCTGGCGAGCGATGAAACCACTCTGGATAACATCTGCCTGGCATTCGCCGACGTGATTGACGCCAAATCCCCGTTCACTTACCGTCACTCGACGGGCGTCGCCGGGGCTGCCGTCGCAATCGCCCAGACATTATCGATGAGCGAAACCGATGTTACTTTGATTCGCCGTGCTGCTTTGCTACATGACATCGGCAAACTGAGCGTATCGAACACAATTCTCGATAAACCCGGCAAACTTACGGAAAGCGAATGGGATGTAGTTAAGAAGCATCCTCAATATTCATACGAGATCCTCAAGCGCATTCCCAACTTCGGCGATCTTAGCGAAATCGCCGCATCCCATCATGAAAAACTCGACGGCACCGGCTACTTCCGCGGCGTCGGCGCGGATCGGCTCTCCTTGCCGGCCCGGATTCTGGTGGTTGCGGATATCTACGACGCCCTGGCAGCCAAGCGCCCCTACCGTGATGCGCTTCCGCTCGAAAGTGTTCTTGAGATTATGCAAAGGGATGCTCCTCATGCGCTGGACGGCGCTTGTTTTGAAGCCCTCAAGGAGTCCGTCGGATCCGCGAACTCAGTTGCATCGGACCTCTTCCGGCTGTCCTTGAATTTCCAGCAAGAGAGCCAGACGGCAGATCCCGCGGTTCATACTCGCCCTCTCAGCCGCTCGATTTGACGGCGGTCGCGCTTCGATGGCTTGCCTTCCCGCAAGGCTTCCACACGCGGCATTGCCTTCCGCTCTTCCGCCAGCTTGAACCGCAATTGCTTGCTCGCCTCGGTCTCGTGATAAAGCGTCTGCGCAACCACTGCAGGACCGCGCATTTCGCTTAGGGCCAGCACATCGATTAGAAATTCCCCGCTCTCGTTCTTCACGCGCAACAGCTCGCCGACCCGGATCTCGCGGGAGGGCTTGACCGATTGTCCGTTGGATTCGATCCGGCCCAGTTCACAGGCCTTCGACGCCAGCGCGCGCGTCTTAAAGAATCTGGCCGCCCACAGCCACTTGTCAATTCTCATAGCGGGCGTTCCTGCGATGCCTCCTGAACTGATTATGCCTCTCAGAGTAGAATCAATAGAGGGCATGCGAGCCCGTCAGCACGCCCGTAGGTCTCCTGGTCGATACCTTCTCCCGCGTTTTGAGTCTAGAAGGTGAGAGAACAAATTGAGGGAAACTTAGCATGCAGATTCGGGTTGGCTTCGAAATCATCTACAGCTGTCCACGGGAAACACCGATGATCCTGATGGTGCACGTCCATTATTCGCGTGCCGCGGACATCGTCGTTACGGACTATCTGACTACCGATCCATTCGTGCCCGTCACCGGTCATCGCGATGTCTTCGGGAATTGGTGCAGCCGGATCGTAGCGCCCGCCGGCCGCATGCGCTTGAGCAGTAACGCGGTCATAAGAGATAGCGGCCAGCCGGACGTCGTGGTGCCTGGCGCTCACCAGCACGAAGTTAAAGATCTCCCCGAAGACACTTTGGTCTACCTGTTAGGAAGCCGCTACTGTGAAACGGATCTGCTGTCCGACGCCGCTTGGTCGCTGTTCGGGCACACCCAACCAGGCTGGTCGCGCGTTCAGGCAATTTGCGACTACGTGCATAACCACATCACCTTCAACTATCAGAATGCGCGCCCCACGCGGACCGCCTGGGAAGCCTTCAACGAACGTACCGGGGTCTGCCGCGACTTTACGCACCTCGCCATCACATTTTGCCGCTGCATGAATATTCCGGCTCGCTATTGCACCGGCTACCTGGGCGATATAGGCGTTCCGCCGCCTTACGGCGTCATGGATTTTGCCGCTTGGATGGAAGTCTATATAGGCGGCGCGTGGCATACCTTCGATCCCCGAAACCTCGTGCCGCGGATTGGCCGAGTGCTCATCGCGCGCGGCCGTGACGCAGTGGATGTCGCTATTGCCACCACATTCGGGCCGAACTTTTTGGAAAGCTTCACAGTCTGGACGGACGAAATCGACGAGAGTATTCCTGTGGGTTCTTTAATAGGCGGCATCAAACTCTAACGTGTCGCTGCTCACTGTTCGTCATCTCACTGTGTATCGTTACTCGAAACCCGTGGGCTTGGGTGAGCACCGAATGATGTTCCGTCCGCGGGAAAGTTACGATCTGAAGCTCCTCAAGACCAAGCTGGAAATAACCCCCGCTCCAGCTAGCCTCCGCTGGCTGCACGATGTGTTCGACAATTCGGTAGCCGTTGCCACGTTTGATGGCCCGACATCGGAGCTTCGGTTTGACAGCACAGTTACGCTGGAGCTGGTTGAAACCACGCTTCCGGAGTTTCCGCTGGAAGAATACTCTAAGACTTATCCGTTCAAGTATTCAGAAGACGACCTGCCCAACCTCGGCCGCGCGCTGCTGCATCACTATCCCGACGATGATGTACGGAGCTGGGCTCAGCAGTTTCTGGATCCATCGGGCACCACCGAAACCATGAGCCTGTTGCGATCCATGACGCTCGGCATCAGGCGGGATTTCGCCTACACGCGCAGAAGCGAGAAGGGTGTGCAAAGCCCCGCCGAGACACTGGAAAGCCGGCGCGGCAGTTGCCGGGATTTCGCCGTTCTCATGATGGAAGGGGTACGCTCGCTAGGCTTGGCGGCGCGTTTTGTAAGCGGATATATCTTCGCTCCCTCTACGGGATCTGGCCAGAACGGCGGATCTACGGGATCTGGTCAGAACGGCGGAACGGGTACGCTGGGTGGAGGTTCGACCCACGCTTGGATGCAGACCTATCTGCCCGGCGCAGGATGGATCGATTTCGACCCTACCAATAGCATCGTCGGCAATCACAACTTGATTCGGGTCGCAGTGGCGTGGGATCCCCAGCAGGTGCTGCCGCTCTGGGGTACGTTCGTCGGCTCACCCTCATCGTTTCTCGGCATGGACGTTACGGTCAGCGTGACCGAAAAATCGCCTCGCAGCGAAACAGTCAAGGATCAGCCAAAGTTCTGGTAGGCAGATTACGCTTCTATGAGCTCGCTGTCCGGACTGGCCCACTTCTGAACCATCCCCGTAACCGCCGTCCGGTAATCGTCCAGGTCTAGAGGCTTGTGGACGAATTCTCTCGCGCCTAGGGATAAGGCGCGACCCACGTCCGCTTTGTTATGGGATGCGCTAAATACAACCACTGGCGCTTTCTGTACCTGATGCGCGGCTAGTACTGTGTAACCTGACACACGCGGCATATTCAAATCCAGAATGATCAGGTCAGGGTTGAAATCTTTTTCCCCTAACATCTGGAGAGCCTGTTCGCCGTCCCGCGCAATGCGCAGATGAACCGGTATTGGCCCATCCTTGAGAGCCTGTCCTACCAGGAGCGCATCCCCGGCATTGTCTTCGACCAAAAGAACCTCGGAAGGGCTCAAAGGAACCGGCGGGTTTTGAACCGTCTCGACGGTCCCGTCTTCCGTACAGATATCAATCTCTGTATAGAGCCCATTCCCCACGCGCAGAACCGACTTGGCAAGTAGCCGCGCCTCGATCAGATTGTGAGTACCTAACCTGGTTACTTCACGCCTTCCATTTGATCGAAGGCATTGCAGGGTTATAACGGGTCGCTTCTCCATCTCGGTTCTCCTTCCTAGCAGTTGGACTCAACAGCGCGTAGAGTATTTCCTGGCTCTTCAAGATTATCCATAGGCAAGGGGCATGGGCAGCTAAGTTGCTCAGCCTGTAACATCGCGTATATTACGGTATCTACGCGCTTGATTCGCGCGAGGACGGGAAAGGGGGGCGATCGATCGAAGGGACGCGACCTAGTGGGCTATACTGGGCAAACTCCGCC
>Ga0302326_10008819_pt1 | contig 22174 bp, 24 predicted proteins | sample Palsa_T0_3_FD_202264 | JGI IMG/M metagenome (GOLD analysis project Ga0302326, IMG submission 202264) | Peat permafrost microbial communities from Stordalen Mire near Abisko, Sweden - Palsa_T0_3 | ecosystem: Environmental > Terrestrial > Soil > Palsa > Peat permafrost | place: Sweden: Abisko... | reverse complement strand
CGTCGGCATGATCTACCTCGGCCGCCTCCCCAAGGCGGTTCCGCACGTGATCGAAGTCCCCCCAAGGGCGCGAACAGGGAGATCAGGGAGCGGTTTCTCTTCTTGAAGGATACATAATCTTCCTTATCGGCGAGACGGAAACAGGTGTAGTCACGCGACGTTGCGCACCACGCATTGCGTTGTCGGTTAGGCCGTCGCCCTGGCGAACGCCTCAAGAGGTCTTGGGTCTCACCGCCAGTCGGTCGCGGATCTCCGTGGCTTCGCGCGCGGCCTCAAGCGCTGCTTCGCTCTGGCCCAAGGCGCCGAGAAAGGCGCCCAGGTTCTGGAGGCTCAGAGGCCAGGTCGGGCATGAACACATCGGGCCGCGCCCTCGCCAGCCGCGCTCGGATGTATCCATGCGTAACGGCGTGCTCGACATCGAACAGCGCCGGCGGACGCCGGGACGGGGGCCGGGAGCTGATCCGGGCTCGACTTCGAGCGCGCAGCAGTTTGCCGCTCTTGCAGGTCGGCCGATGCTGCACGTCAGCCCGTTGTCGCATGCGGCGGACTCCCGTGGCCGTCGTGGGACTCAGCGGCGTGACCGCCATCTCCGTGAGCTCTGGGTCATTCGCTTGCGCTCTTCTCTCTGGCGGCGCAGTCGAGTGCTGGGGGAGCGGCCCGCTGGGAAGTGCCATGAGTTGGTGGCTGGCGAGCTGGGATGCGTCACGGGTCATCTGGGTGCCCCCGGGACTCCCCCGGTCAGCTCTTACGAGGAGGTTCGACGCCGACGAGCGTGAACGCCTCTGTAGTATGGGCCAGCCGTTCCACAATGATGACGGACAGATGCGCCGTGCACTCCGCCATGAAGAACTGGGAGATCTGGCCGGTGTTGGCGTCGCGCGACACCCTGCCTTTCACAACGCCCTGGCGCGTCTCCAGCTCGAAGCGCCGGTCGGTCGGCAAGAACCCAATCAGCTTGCCCACCAGGGGTCGATCCGCCTCCTCCCTGAGCACGGAAGAAGCTCGATCGGCGGCTTCCGTCAGACGTTCCAGTGTGAAGACGTATTCGCGCTCGTGGACCTCCATTCTCATCGAGGCGCCGGCGTTTCGCAGCCTCGACAGGAACCCGTGCATCGCTTCCACAACACGGCGATCGAACTCCGCGACCGTCTCCGCGTAGGCGGCGTCGCTCGCGGCAGCCGCGTCCAGGAGCGCGCCGACCTGAGCCACCACATCGGAGAGATCGGTCGGCAGGACCCGCGCCTGGTCATCGTCCTCGACAAGCTCGAAACCGACCGAGCCGCGCGGCATATCCGTCAGCAGGAGAGCGGAGCCTTCTCGCTCCGGGATGGGTCCAGTCGAGCTAAGGCCCCCGCGACGACGATGGCCGTAGGCCAGTGAGACGAGATGCTGATAGCCGGCGATCGCATCGGCCGCAAAAGCGGCAGAGATGCCACGGCGCCCATGAACCGGCGCGCCAGAGAAGAACATCTTCGTCCGCGCGACCCGGCTCCGCTGCTCCACGAGCTGAGCCTGTTCGGCCAGCAGGTACGTGCGAACGTCGTCGGTCAGCGCCGGAAGCTCGGCGTCGGCGTCGGGGAGCAACTCCTCGGGAACGTCATCGGAGGCGAGCGACCAGGCGCCGACCGACTCCCAGGCCTCTCGCAAATCGTGGAGCTCCACGGGACCGCCCTGGAACAGGGCCCGAAGGCCGGCCCCCGTCCTCAGAAGCGCGGCAAGCCGCTCCGGCGGAGCCGGCGCGAAAACCCAGCGCGTCGTCCCATCGTCGTCCTCGTCCGCCGCGACGCCCAGGACCTGGCGCCCTTCGGAATCGAGGGCCACCACCATCTTCGGTCCGTCGAAATAGTAGAGGACATGACGCACCGAGGGCGGCACGAGAGCTCGACTGCGCGCGAGCGGAGACCACGCGAACGTCATGGCCCCACCACCGCGAACTGGCCGTGAAGCGTGCCGATGTGCGCCGCGTCGACCCAGAAGCTGTAGTGAAAGAGGTGGGGCCCGCTCTGCTTGATGCGGCCGTGGACCGCCGTCAGGTTCGCTCTGGCTACGAGGCGCTTCTTGAACCAGGGCATCGCCTTTCGAGCGATAGGCACGTCCTCCATTCGAACGAGAACGCTCAGCGCGCACGCCCTGCACGCGTCGTCACTCGCCTTCCCTTCGTCGGCGTACGTTTTCAGGTCGTCCGCCGTCGGCGGATCGTTCCGAACAAAACGGATCACCTCGCCGTTCGCGTCGAGGGCGTCGGCCGGAGGGCAGTCGTTGGGGCAATTGGATGCAAACGACATCAGCGTGGCATCATAGCAGCCGAGCCCTCGCTTCGGGCTGCGGCCGTCATTCGTCCGCCTCCCCTTCCTCGCCATCTCCTTCCCCCCGCTTCCGCATCCCCGTCCTCTTCCTCCCGCTTCGCCGCCTTGCGCTCGCGGCCAACGCGCTTCTTCTCCCGCGCGGCCACCGCATCCACCGCGAACGCCCGCAGGTACTCCGCGCGCGCCTTCTAGGAGCCCGCTTCGTCGATCGTAAACCCGTCGCGGATCTCATCCTGGAGCCCAAGCTCCCGCCAGCGCTTCGTCGGGTGGTACCGCCAGAAGCACCCCGTGCGCGACGGCAGCGTCGATTGCGCCTCGGCCAGTGCGCCCAACTCTCAAGCTGCTGGAGGGTACAATGCCGGCCTTCACATGCCTGCTGAACTCGTGCGTGCCGATGATCTGGGACCCTGGTCAGACCGCTTGGAGGCTATGGCGGTCCTTCCAGACCTCGTCCGTCGCCTGCTGTGGGCAACCGCATTCCCCCACAGGCTTGAGTTTCGCGCGGAGGCCGGCGTACGGGCTCCCGGGTTCGACGGCGTTCTCGAGACGCACCTGGAGGGTGTCCACTGGCCCGCGGGGACGTCCATATGGGAGCTCTCCGTCCGCTCTGATGCGGGGACCAAGGCCAACGAGGACTACAAGACGCGCACCGCCGAGGTGCCCGCTGCGGCCCGGGCGCAGCTCGCATACGTCGCGGTAACGTCCCGGCGCTGGACCGGCAAGGAGGACTGGGTCGACGAAAAGCGCTCGGAAGGCGCGTGGGCAGACGTTCGTGTCATCGACGCCGACAATCTCGCTGGATGGATCGCTGCGGCCCCAGCCGTGGCGCTCTGGTTCGCTTCAACGCAGTTCGGGCGCCCCGTCGACGACGAGATCGACGTCGGTTCATACGTTACGTCATGGGCGCAGCGGACGCAGCCTCCTCTCCCCGGGGATCTGCCGTCTCGTGGCGCTCGAGAGCCGGCCTCGCAGCAGCTGATCGCGTGGGGGAACGCCCCCGCACCAGCGCGGACTCCTCTGATCGCTGTGGTCGACGACTCGCGAGATGAGGCGATTGCTTTCGTGGCCGCCACATGCGCGGGCAATGATGCGCTGCGGGCTCGCACGATCGTCGTCGCGTCCGATCGCGCCTTGCGGTGGCACGGTCGAGATGCGGAACTCGTTTTGGTCCCCTCCTTCGCGCCGCGCCTGTCTCTCGCAGCCGGTGGCGCGCGCGTCATCCTGCCCCTCTCCCGTGAGGACCGGGCGCCACGCGGAGCTCTGGTCCTCGACCGGCCACGCCGGGAGGAGCTCGTTCGTGCTCTGGTCGAAGCGAGCGTTCCCGTCGCAGAGGCGCAGCGGCATGCACACGAGGCCGGCGGGCGCCTGCTTTCGCTACAACGTCGCCTCGGGTTTGTCAGCACGCCGGCCTGGGCCCAAGGCACTCCGCTCGTCATCGTGCAAGCAGTCCTGCTCGCGGGCCGTTGGGCCCCGGGCAGCACTGGCGATCGGGCCTTCATTGCCCGACTTGGCGTGGATGCGGCGGAGGCTGAGACCATGTGCGCGCGCCTCATTACAGTCGAGGGGGCACCGATTGTGAGGCGCCCGGGCTTCTTCGAGTGGGCGGCCCGCGGAGAAGCTTGGGCCGACTTCGCGCCGACGTTTTCTGCTGGGCTCCTACGAACCTTCGAGGCAGCCGCTGCGGAGCTCCTCGGCGAAGACGATCCCGCACTCGACCTTGAACCTGGTCGGCGGATGTTCGCCGCGATCCTCGGCAAGACAAGAAGCGCGTCGGAGGTGCTTCGCGAGGGTACCTGCGACACTCTAGTGCGACTTGCTGTTCACGAGGACCTCCTCGAGCCCGCGGTCGGCGCCGGCGTCGGCTCTGCGGTCGCGCATCGAGTTGTGCGCGGAGTGCTGGGGCGTTCCTGGAAGCGCTGGGCGTCGGTGGATCGCCTTCTACCGATACTGGCCGAGGCCGCGCCCGACGCGTTTCTCGAAGCGCTGAGCGAGAGCCTCGGCGCGCAAAGCGAAGGTGTCTCCTGCCTGCTTGATCAGGTAGGCAGCAGTTCTCATCCTTACACGGGCCTTCTCTGGGCCCTCGAGCGGCTCGCGTTCTTCCGCCCTCACGTCAACACGGTAGTCGAGCTCCTCGCCGAGCTCTCCGCGCGGGACAGAGCCGTTCACAACCACGTGAACCGGCCGATGCAGTCGCTTTCCAGCCTCGTGCTGCCTTGGCTGCCGCAGTCGGCGACGACGCTCGACGAGCGCCTTGCGATGATCGATCGCGTGGCGGCTCGTTGGGAGGACGTGGGCTGGCGGCTGATGCTCTCGCACTTCGCGACCTACGGTGTGGCCACGCGTCACGCGCGGCCTGAGCACAGGGCGTTCGACCCCGGCGAAGGCGAGGAGATCCCACCCGACCAGATCGCGAAGCAGGTCGACGCAGTGCACGAGCGCGCGCGGTCCCTCGCCGGGAGCCACGCCAAGCGGTTGGTTGCGCTATTGGATGCGAGCTATCGCTTCGATCGAAGCCTGGGGGACCGGGTACTCGAGGACTTGCAGCAGAGGCGAACCGAGCTCGATGAGCCGCTGCTGATCTGGGAAGCGATTCGCCACGAGCTCTACCTCACCTATCTGAGGCGAGGTCCCGCGGAAGAAACAGAGCGCGCTGCAGCGCGGCTCCGCGCGGCCTACGACCTCTTTACGCCGACCGATCCCGTCTCCAGGGTGGCGTGGCTGTTCTCGGCGCGCGCGGATCTACCCGACGACTCGGCTGGCGACTACGCGAAGGGGCTAGCCCGCGCGGGCGAACGCCGAGCGGAGGCGACCCGAGCGCTTCTCGGCGAGCCAGACGGATGGGCTCTCATCGCGCGCGTCGGCCGGGAAGGCGAGCATCCGATGCCTGGCTACGTCGCCGAGGCTCTCCTGGCAGTCGGCGCCGGCGGGGACGCGGTCACTAGGTACCTCGCGAGCGACGGAGACGAGGCGCTCGGCGAAGTCGGCGCCTGCGTCGTGGCGCAACTTGCAGCCACGAAGGACCTCTCGTGCCTCGACGCCCCGATTCGAGAGCTGCTGGGACAACATCGCGTCGCGTCCGCCCTCTCCGTCGTCATGCGCCTAACCGCTACGCCAGCGCTTTGGGATCGGATAGACGCATGGGGACCCGAGCTGCGCTCGCTCTACTGGAGCAAGCTGTACGCTCCCTTCGTCGCACACAGCGGCGACCTCGCGCGGGCCGCCCGAGCGTTCCTCGAAGTCGATCGCCCAGAGGCAGCCGTCGATGCGCTCGCCGACGAGAAGGGGCCGCTCGCCGCCGAACTGGCACTCGAAGCGCTCGAGAACCTGGGCGAGAAGCTTCCGGAGCTGGTGGAGAAGGGATGGCAGGACTCGTACGATGTAGAGCGCCTCCTCGCGCGACTCGACGGAGATCCGACCGCTCCCGACGAGCGCCTGATTCTGTTGGAGATGCGGCTTCTTGGTGTCATGCAAAACGTCTCCCCGACGGCGCGCCTCCCTCGCGCCCTGGGCGAGCACCCTGAGCTCTTCGTGGCCGCCATGACAGCGTGCTACCGCGCGGACGGCGACCCGCCTCGCGAGCTGACGCTGGCGGAACAACGAGGCGCGAGCGGAGCCCAGCTCCTGCTCGAGCGATGGAAGGGCTACCCGGGGATAGATGCTCCCCCAGGCGAACGCGAAGAACGTCTGCTGGGGTGGTCCGAGCGCGTGCTCGACCAGCTTCACGCCGCCGGTCGAACATCCACCGCGGGGATCAAGCTCGGTGAAGTCTTGGCCCGTGCTCCGGCGGGTGATGATGGCGTCTGGCCGTGCCGTGCAGCGAGGCAATTGCTCGATGCCGGGCGCTCGCCCACGCTCGCTCAGGGGTTGCACATCGCGCGAAGAAACCAGCGTGGCGTCACCACGAAGGGGATCGGCGAAGGCGGCCCGCAAGAACGCGACCTGGCGCGCGACTTCGCAGACATGGCGGCTCGCGTGAAAGAGTCCTCTCCCGCCACGGCCGACATGCTGCGGAAGCTCGCGGAGTCCTATGTGCGCGAGGCTCAGCGTTCCGACGACGAAGCCGAGGCGGATCGCGACGAATACGATTTGGGCCCGGCCGCGGACGGCCCAAGGGTTGCCAACGCTGTGAGCGAGTCCGCGACCCTGTCGGAGCGCCTCGACGTCATCCGCGCGCTGAACGTCTCGGGGCTGAGGTGCTTCGAGCGCGCGACTCTGTCGCTTTCGCCCCTCACCGTGGTCGTTGGCGAAACGGGTGCGGGCAAGAGCACCATCGCCGAGGCCTTCGCCGTTCTCCGTCGGGCAACGATGGCCCGCTTTGTCGATGATATTGGCGCCTTCTTTGGTGGCTTGGAGTCGTTGCTCCGACCGGGACTGCGCGAGCTCGTGCTGGGCGTTACGGTCGGAGCCGCCGATGGGTCCCTTCCCGAGCTCGTCTACGAAATGACGCTTGTGCGAGAGACGGATGGGCGCGCACGTGTCCTCGGCGAGCGTCTTCTCGATATCTCCGCGGGCCAAGCGCGGCTCTTGTCCGACGCCAGCCTCACGCGGCGACGTCCCGGCACAGAGGAGAGCGACGAGGCGCGGGCGGCGTTCGAGCGGATCACCCGAGCCCTTCGAGGACTCGAGGTGCACGTGGGCTTCGATGTAGCGCCCACGTGGGCGATTCGCACTGCGGCTCGGCTTGGCGGAGCTCGAGACGCAACCCCGGCCGATCGCGGCGATCGCGTTCAGCTCTTCGGCGCGAGCCTGGCTTCGGCGTACGCGACCCTTCGCACCCGTTCGAACTGGACGACAGACGTGCTTCCCGACATCCAGCGCGTAATTCGAGACGTCGTAGACGTCCGCGTGAGGCCCGAGGCAAACACCGGGAACCCGGCGCTCGCAATCGTGCGCGGGTGTCAGAGCGTTCGTTCCGGCCAGCTTGCGAGCAGCGAGCTTGCCTGGCTGGCCCTCGTTGCGACCTTTGCGCTCGCCGACGCTGGTAGCACCCTGCTCGTCTTGGATGAGCCGTCGCCTACCGTGCCGATCCAGCACGTGGCCGCGTTGCTCGAGAAGCACGCGTCCCGCGTCCCGCTCCTCTACCTAACCGCAGCCGAAACGATCACGCCCTGCCTCTCGCATCCGGAGCGGGACGTACGCGTTTGCGTGCTCGGCACCGGCGCGAACGTTGCGGTAGCCCCGTTCGCGGCGCAATCCGGCACGTGACCACCTGTTCCCTCGTACACAGTGACGTCGGTACCAAGGGGCTCGCCGCGTCCGGCGTGCCGGCCAGAGGTAGGTCGGCTTCCCCAGCCGAGGCACAATGCGCGGCGGCATCTGCGCGAGACCGTCGCGGGCCCCCGCTCCACGGTAGCAGGCCAACGTGGCGAGAGAGAGGACCATTTAGTGCCAAGACGGTTCACGCTTGCGACCGGGCGCCATAGCACCGAACATGACGCACCGTGGATACAACCATCGTCGTCGGTGGCGGCCTGCTCGTCGCAATCGTCTTGATAGTGCTCCTCGTGCGCCAGCTAGGAACGCGACAGCAACTGGACGTCACGGCGTCCGTGTTCGGGGCAAAGGGTAGGGTGAAGAGTTCCATCGACCCGGAGATGGAGGGCATCAAGGCAGGCCGTGACGTCAAGGCGATCGCGGGGGACGGCGATCCGGCACGCATGTCCAAGGTTGAGGCGGGGCGCGACGTGATACGCGATACGAGCGGTCGAAACCCAAAAGCGTAGCCCCACGCGCAGCGCACATCCCTCCTCCTGGCGTGGCAGGAGGCACGGCCGTTCAGGGCGCGAGCGCAGGCCGGGACATCCTCAACGTCGGCAGTGTCGGGCAGCTCGTGGTAGAGGCGGGCACATCGGCTCGACCTCCGACGGCCCCTCCCTCCATCCCGCGCATGATGGCCGACATGCGTGCGTGGCTCGATTTGCTGCGAATTCGTGTGCGCAGGGAAACCGTGTCGCCCGTGGTGTCGGCTCTCGCGACCATCGCAATCAGTGTCGGCGTCGGGGCGCTCGCATGGAGGATGCCTGTCGACCGCTGGACCGCGGTCGTGATCGGCTCGATGCCGTTCCTCTTCATGGTTCTGCGCATCAGTCGTGTTGCCGAGCACCAATGGGTGCGCTGGGATCAGTTATCCTACCTCCAACGTCGACTTGACGAAGCGCGCGCGAGGCTGCCCGGTGAGCTAGAGGAACAGGAACACCAAAGAGAGCTGGAAGCGTTGTGGATGCAGTGCGAGAAGTTCAAGTCGAAGCACGACGGAGGCTAGCGATGCCGGTAGCAACAAGCGACGGCCCGGTGAGCCGTGCGGTGAGAGGCGCCAGAAACCGATGGTGGTTCTTCGGTACCATCGTGCTGCCGGCATGCCTCATCGGCGCAGGAGGTCTGTGGCTCGCCAACAGTCTCGCGCAGTACCGGCTGGAGGTGCCACGGCTGCAAGCGGACGCGCAGCGAGCCAAGGACGAGCTGACGAAGACTCGCGCCGACCTGGCGCAGAGTAGCAACGACCTCGCGCAGAGCAGCGATGACCTGGCAAAAACTCGCGCTGAAAAGATCGATCTGGAGACGCAGGTCGACGATCTCAAGGCGCAACGGGAGAAGCTCCTCGTAGCCATCGCATCCCCCGATTCACCCGATGCGATCGACAAGGTGAGGGCGGCCCTGAAGGACCTCAGCCCGCGCCAGCGAGCAGAGGCCCTTTACGAGCGCGGTCTCGAACTCGCACGCCTCGGACGTCTCGAGCCAAGCACGCGCTTCTTGGAAGCTGCGGCTACGGAGGACCCCACCTATTACCAACCTCGTGTTGCACTCGCGCTCCAAGCGTCGAGCCGGAAAGATCTGACGCAAGCCGAGCACTGGTTCCTCGACGCCGAACACGCGGATCCAACGTCGCCCTTTCCCGTCTACGACCTGATGAACCTGTACTTCATGGAAAAAAAGCTCGACAAGGCCGGCTTCTACGCGGACCGACTTCGAGCGCAACCGGAACGGCCACATTCGATGGACGACCTGCTCCTCAAGGTCACCGCGGCGACTGCGAAAGCTCCTCGATAGGCGTAGGTACTCGCGCGCGAGGTGGGGATCCTCCGATGGCGACGGCGAGCGAGGCCGCCGCCAGTTGCGGACGTCCTGCCGCGTGTGATGTGCTTCGGGTGGTGCGTTGACGAAGATGCTCGCTGTCCGCACCGCCATTCCCGCGTGCCTGGCTCTCGCCATCGGATGCGTTGCCCCGAGCTCGCGCACAGGCACGCCGCCGCCGGCAGCGTATCCGTACCCATACCCGTATCCGTCCCCATATGGAGCGACGTCGCCAGTGCCGCCTGCGGCGACCTCGGTGGTCGCGCTGAACGCGGCGCCGCTACCGCCGGTGGGCTCGCCGCTGCCGGCAGGGTGGGCATGGCCCGTCAATGCGCAGGCCATCGCGCTGGGCCTGTCAGAAGAGATTTACCGCCCGATCAATGTGCAAGCGTTGATGGCGGCCGCGAACGCTGGGCCATGCGCCCCCGTGGAGGTCGCGCCGTCCGTCTGGATCACGCCCTTCTGCGGCAAGCTTCCTGACCTGTCCTTCTCGCCACGCGCCGGCGCTCCACCCGTTGCGGCCACCACGCCCACCCCCACTGCGTCGGGCGTCGACCTGCGCACACTCGGGCTCGACGGCCCGGTCAAGGACCAGCAGCAGGCTGCCGTGTGTTGGTCGTTCGCGCTCTCGACCGTGATGGACAACGCGCTTAGGCGCGTGGGCCGTGCGGAGACGTTGGCGCCGTTGCACATCATCGCGGACGACGAGTTCCAGCTTCTTCTTCGGAAAGGATCCGGCAGGCTGCTTGTGCTGGAGAAGTCGTGGCCGTACGACCCGCACAAGGCTTGCCGGCTCGACGACAACTCGATCGACCGATCGTACTGCTCTCAGGCCTACAGCATTCCGGTTGGCTCGTGGAAGTCAGACCCTGCGCTCGTCGCTGAGCGAGAGCGCGCGGAGGCCGCCGGCCTCTACCGCATCCTGGCGTTCCACCCCCTGAAGCACCGTCCCGCGGACCCCGAGGAGATGGCACGCGTGCTCGGGACGGGGCAGGCGGTCTTCGTCGAGTTAGACATCAACACACGCTCGTGGAGTTCGGCGAAACACCAGCCCGGCGCGGTCCTGGCCGACTGGCAGCCCGACGGATCGGGAGGACACGCCGTGGCGCTCGTGGGCTACCGCCCTTCGACGACGGGGGCGGGACGGCAGTTTCTCGTCCACAACAGTTGGGGCAAAGGCTGGGGCGAGGGTGGCTACGCGTGGGTCAACGAGACCATGGTCCGCGACCGCATCAACCAAGCCTTCGTGGTGACCGTCGGCGACTCACGGGGTGCGCTCTCCGCGCCTTCGACAACGCCGGCGCCGACGCCCGGGCCCAATGCCCCAACGACGGGATGCCCCGCGAACAACGTTCGGGGATCTACTTCTCGCAGTGTGTGTCGCCCCGTGCGCGGGAGGGGGCGCCCCCACCCCCGTCGCAAGCATTTGTCCGAAGCTCTCGGGCCAGCCGCCGAAGCCGACGTTGTGCGCCGCCGGATCGCTACCTGATCTCGTGAGCGCGCAGTGCGAGCCGGCTTGCCCAAGTGGCCGCGCGCGAGCCGCGGGCATCTGCCTCTTTTGATCTCAGGAGGTGAGACGTGACGGGCGACGAGCAGAACAGGATCGCTCGCATCCTCGCGCAGCGCACCACGCCGAGCGTCGTCCGGCCGCCGAAGGGAAAGCTTGAGGTTCGCCTCCCGTACGCGGAGGGCAACAAGGGCTGGTTGACGACCGGGCACCGCACGCGCGGCGACGTGAAGTGGCACGTGCAGGGGAAGTACTGGATCACGCCCGCGTCGTGGTTCTTTGAGCTTGCTCGTCGCCTCGTTCAGCGACACGGCGCGGCCTACATTCTTCAAAAGCACAACGAGATGGAGAAGTGCGCGCCCGCGTGCTGGAACGCCAAGGGGCTCGATTGCAATTGCTCGTGCATGGGCGAGCGGCACGGCTCGGGGGACCCGGAGGGACGTTGGTACGTCGTCTCCGAAACCTTCGCCTTCACGTGGCAAGGGGCGAGCTACCGGGCGACGCTCTTGACCGCAAAGCCCGGTCTCACTGACGCCAACGGCACGCCGAGCTAGCTTCGACGGTAAAGTGGAATGAGGCCTGACTCGAGTGTGGCCATGAACAGGGCTACCACCACGACAGCGACAAGACGCCGCCCGGCGTTGAGCACTGCGAGTTGTGCCTGTGCCCTCGGTTCGTGCCGAGTGGGAAGGGCGGCCACCTACGACACCAAGGAAGAGCGCGAGTGATGGACGACGACAAGCTCACCCCCGATGAGAAGCGTGCTCTCGAACTCACGGACAAGGCGAACTTCGAGCGGCTCAACGCCTTCGCGAAGGAGTTTCACGCGGAGTCAGATCGGGCGGCGGTCGTGCTCGGAGCCGCGAAGCTCGACGAGCTGCTTGGTGAACTCCTTCAGCGCTTCCTTCTCCCGAAGACGAACCACCCCAACGACGCCGATGAACTTCTCGGCGTCGTTGCAGGGGTTGGGGGAGGGTCGGAGAAGGGCCTGTCTACCTTCAGCGCACGCACCCTTGCCTCGTACCGGCTTGGCCTCATCAGCGAGCAGTTCCGCGACTCGATCAACACCGTCCGCAACATTCGGAACGCGTTTGCGCATCGGGTCTCGCCGAAGGCGCTGAACGAGATCCCCTTCCGCGAGCAGATTGGCAAGCTGCACCGGCCCATCCCGAGCCCGACGTTTTGGAAGGAGTTCAGCAAGCGGCACTACGGCGACGAGACGGGGCCACGGATTGACTTCCGGACGAACGTTGCCGTTTACGCGACCATCCTAGAGGGCGCGCTCATGATCGTGAAGCCGGTCAAACCGCAACCCTTTCTCATGACCATCTGAACTAAATCAGAGATCCTTTGATTCTCGAACGGAACGCAAACGGCGGGGATTTTCACGGCATTCCGTGCGACGTTGCGCGGAGCTTGCTGGCCGCGGATTTCACGGTGGCCGCCTGACGTCGTGCGCGGACGTCGCGGGGCTCACGGTGCGGTGGAGCGCACGGCGACGGCGGGCTCGGAGGCCGAGGTGTTCGCCGTCCGATGGCGTCTGAGCCCCTCCCCTCCCGCGCAACCTAACCTTGCTTATAGGCGATACGGAAACAGATGTAGTCACGCGATGTTGCGCACATCGCTAGTGGTCGTCGGTTGGGCCGTCACGGCGCGTATCGGCGCGCGACCTCGCGCGACACGACGTCGGGCAACTGGGGGCAACGGCAGATTGGTCCCGCGCGCTTGGCAGCAGCGGGGGCGATACGGACGGCGTGGGAACGGATCACTCACACGGGTGCGTGGTCGGGTCGCAGACCGCGCTGCAGATGGCGTTGATCCCTCCGTCGGGGAAGAGCGCCGCGGGAGGAATGCAGTACCCGCCCGAGATCTCGTCTTCGCCCCCCAGCGACGAGACGAGCTGCGCGCACGTCGTGGTCGACGGACAGGTGCAGTACTGGGCGCCGTCGTCGGTCTGGCCTTCGAAGTTGGCGCAGCGGCACGACCAGACGACGACGTGGGACGCCGTCCGATCCATGCACTGGGGCAAGACCATCCCCGTCACGGGCTGACCGTCCGTCGTCGTGCACGCGGACGCGTCGGCCGGAGGCTGCCCGCTCGCGCTCTGCCCGTAGGGGCATGTGACCAGCCCCTGGAAGTGATCGATCAGGCATGTCGGGGAGCCCGAAGGCACGGGCATCAGCTCAACATCTTCCTTCTGGAAGCCGTCGAACGATGGCTGGACCTCCGCCGTCGGCGCGCACGGAGAACCGATTACGACGGCTCCGTCGCCCTCGTCGTCGGTCTGTGCATCGATGATGCGCTGCGCATCGGCGCCAACGTCGGCGCCGCTATCGGCAGCGACCGTGGCCTCGCGCGTCCCGCCGTCCATCGAGGACAACGCAGAGGAAGACCCGCCACATCCGTGAAGAGCGACGGTGAAGTACGCGAGAAGCAGCGGGTACCGGCACGCTCGCAAGACGCTTCTCATGTCCGTCGAAGCTACTCGAGGATCACCGCCGGAGCATGTTTCCACCGGATGGCCCCGTCCATGTCGACCACCTAAGGTTCTCTTATAGATAGGGCGCCTTGAAAAACATGTAGTCACGGGAAGTTGCGCCGGGACGTCCCGCTTCGTCGAAGACAACCCGCAGCGGCCCACCGCGCCAACGGCCTTCATGCAGGCCGCGCCCACCTACATTCCCGGCGAACCCCTCGCAACAAAGGCCTCGTCGCACCACCCTCCCGACGCATCTTTTTACGACGCTTACCCACGCGGGCCGCGTCCGTGCTCGACCCACCCCGCGCCTCGAGTACCGCAACGGTCGCGGGCCGCCTGCACCGCTCGCGCCTCGCCATCCGAAACCGCTGTGCGACCTCGAAACACAGGCATCACAGCCGAAGCCTCCGCAGGCCTTTTCCTGTCCCTACCGCCCCCGTCATTGCTTGATGGTCCACGGCGCTGACTCTCCTCGTTCCCCTGTTCAGCCGCCATCATCCCGCGATCCAGTTTCCCTCGGCTCGTCCGCCGCGGGCCACCGAGAGCGGGTCACCTCGGGACCTTCGGCCCCCTGCGGGGGTGCGGGCTTCTGCTTTCACGGCCGCCTCACGGCGGCCTTCGGTCTCCCCTTCAGGGCCCCTCCGAGAAAGCACCCCGGCATCCCGAGCGAGCCCCGCGTGGCCCGCTTTCAGCGAACGAGCCGAGGCAAACCGGCTCCCGAAACAAGACCTCACAGGAGAACGAACATGCTCACCCCCGAAGGCATCTATCGCGCAACCGTCGTCGAAGCAGACATGGGCAAAGCCAGCACCGGCACCAGGCAACTCGCCATCCTCTTCGAAGTCTCTCGCGGCTCCTTCGAAGCCCGACGCTTCACCTGGTACGGCTTCCTCAACACCCGCGGAAACGCCAAGCGCTGCGCCGAAGTCATGCACATCTGCGGCTACGACGGCCGCTCCCTCCGCTCGATGCTCGACAAGGAAGTCGACATCGTCCTACGCCACGAGGAGTTCAACGCAAAGACCTACGCCCGCGTCGCCTACGTGAACCGCGTCGTCACCCTGGCCCTCAAGGAGACTCTCTTCGACGAAGAGAAACAGGAGGTCCTCAACCGACTCAACCTGCTCCTGAAAGACCTGCCGCTTCCCGCCCACTCCGTCGACGGCGAGGTGCCGGAGGCGGACCACAAGGACGGCGAGGACGACGCGCTCCCGTTCTGATCCACACGACCTCGACGGACCTCGTGGCCACCGCCGCGGGGTCCGTCGGTCCTTTTTGGTGCCACGCCGAGAAGAACCAGACCCAGAAGCAGAAGAGTCCGACTCCGCTGCCCCCACTCGGCCGCCTACGGCGGCCGTCTCCCCCAAATCGCGTGCTCGGCCCTTCGGGCACTCCGCGCGCTCAGGGGGAGAGGCGAGAAGCGAGAAGGGCGGTAGGGAAAGGGAGTCCGCGCGCACCCGCCCAAGGGCGAGCGGGCGGCCGGTCACGCGGTCGCGTATATACGCGAAAGAAACAGAGAAAATATGCATAAGGCCACTTGCGCAGTATTACCGTAGCCTTAGGTTAGTGGGCAGAAGGAGATGCACAAATGATTGCTCACGAACAGAACCACTTCGCCCCGGCCGCCGCCTCCGTCGGCGACCAGCACCGCGACATCCTCAATCGCAAGATTGTCTCCGGCGCGAGGAGCGCGCGGCACCTGCTCGAGACCATCGAGCGCGACGCGCCCCAGGACGCCATCGTCCGCGCCGGCGCCCTCTCGTTCTCCGCCGCCGGCGGACGCCTGCTCGTCGGCTTCGGCTCCGACTGCCACTCGCTCTCCAGCTTCGCCATGAGCCAGGTCGCCGAGCGCGCCGGCGTGCCGCATCCCTACCTCGCCGGCCTCCTCGGCGCGTCGGCCGACGACGACGGCGGCTGGCGCCTCGAGCTCGCCCGCGACGTACTGCAGCGCCACTACGCCCATGACCCCGGCCGCATGCTCATCCGAACCGTCGCCGGGCAGGTCCGCGGATGGCTCTCCGACCGCTTTCGGCGGATCGACTCCCGACCCTTGCTCGAGGCGCTCAGCCAGGAGGCCGCAAGCCTCGGCGCCGTCCCCGTCGACGGCGTCGTCACCGAAACCCGCCTCGCCCTCAAGGTCCTCCTCCCGGAGATCCTCGAGCCCGTCCCCGGCGAGTTTGTCGCCCTCGGCGGCGAGTGGTCCAACAGCGATTTCGGGAACGGCACGCACTCCTTTCGCGCGTTCGCCCTCCGCGTTGTCTGTCTAAACGGCGCCGTCGCGGAAAACGCGCTCCGCCAGGTCCACCTCGGAGCCCGCCTTCACGACGACATCGAGCTCAGCGCCCAGACCTACCGCCTCGACACACTCGCCAACGCCTCCGCGCTCCGCGACGTCGTCCGCGCGACGCTCGGCCCGAAGGGGCGCGATCGCCTCCTCGGAAAGATCCAGCAGGCCCACGACACCACGTTCAGCGGCGCGCAGCTCGCCACCGCCACGCGCAGGCTACCGAAGGCCACCGCCAAGACGATCGCCGACGCCTTCACGGGCAACGACGTCGTCAACCTGCCCCCGGGAAACACGGCCTGGCGCGCGAGCAACGCCATCTCCTGGGTCGCCCGGGCCACCGAGGACGCCGAAGCGCGCCTCGACCTCGAACGGCTCGCAGGAGCCGTCATGTGACCTCGCCACCCCACGGGGGGAGGCGCTCGGCTCTCCCCTCGAGGCGGCCGGCTTGCGCGGTATTACCGTCGCGCTTACCCTCCGCGCGTGAGCCCCGGAAAGAGCCGCAGCGGTGGCCCCAGCCGTTCCAACGCCGAACGACGCGCCGACGGACGCCCCATCATCAAGTCGTTCACTCTCGAGCAGGACCTCGCGGCGCGACTCGCAACCGAGGCCCATCGTCACGGCCTTCCCCAGGCGCAGATCGTGAGCGAGGCCCTGCGACGCTATCTTCCCACCCTCGAACGTCGACCTCCGGAGGGTTCGAAATCATGAACCCTCCCGCACCGCGCTGCGCTCGAGCAGACGTTGGCTGAGTGCGCAGCGGGGGCGGTGCGGGCGTTGAGCCGCCACGACTCATGCGCCTCCCAGCGGGCCTCCGGACCCCCCTAGCCTCGCAACGGGGCCCTCGCCTTCGTCCAGGCCACGCCGGACGGCTTTCGCGGACGCCTCGAGGCGCGGCGCGGAGCGCGAGTCGTCGTCACGCCCGTCCGTCCCGATGCCCGTCTGCGCAACCCGTCGCCGTCACGCGCGACGCTTTCCGGCAACCTCGCCGTGCGAGTCGTCGACAAGGACCGGGAACATGCCGCGGTAAAGCCCCTCGACCCGGAGAGAAAGACACATCACGGCCTTGCGTCATCATAACAGAGTGTTAGTATATCTCGTGTCAGCAACGGACTGGCCCCGCCGAAGAGGCGGCCCACTTGGAGGACCCCATGGTCACCGCAAAGTTCAAGATTGGCGACGCCGTCCGGGTTCGGCTGTACCGCCGGAACCCGGACGAAGAGCGCTGGGTCGATGGGTACATCGTGCGCTCGGTGGAGCACGAGGACTACGTCGTCGAGCGCAACGGCATGGCCTCCTGCATCGGATCTCTGCGCGTCCGCGCTGCGGTCACCCCCGGATACAACAGGCGCCTGTCCGTCGCGTTCACCGTCGACAAGCATGGCAAGCCCATCGCCTACCGCTGGTCCGGCGATTTCGCCCCCGGCACACTGCACGTAAGGTGGATTCGCATGCCCCTCGTCGAGGCACAGAACCTTGCCGCGCAAGGTGCCGTCGAGCGAGTGAGGTATGTGCGCTGGGGAGACCCGCCGCCAGCCTTGGACGCGAACTGAAGCCGGTTCACCTTCGGCGGTTTGCCCCGGCTTCGAAACCCCGGGGCTCTCCGCTGACGAGGAGTCAGGCGAGGGAGGGTGCGAGGATGAGCGCGAACACCGAAGTGCGAGATGGCGAGGAGGTCGACGTGGTGAGGCTCGGGAAGAGCGGCCACGAGAAGGAAGAGGCGCTCGATGTGACGATCGAGCGCGGCTACCTGTTCTGGGTTCGCCCGGACACGACCGAGGTGCAGTCGTGAGGGTCCCCAACTTGGATCGGGCGATGGCGGCGGCGAGACGCTACGCCGAGCTGTACGCGCGAGGGGATATGGCCCTCGCCGGCCAGGAGATGCGAACGATCGAGGATCTGGGGGTCGGCTTCTGGGTCGAGGGCAAGTACACGCTGCCGCGCCAGGTCGCCGAAGCCGCAAAGCGTCTCGATCTAGGCCCGCGCTACGAGGTCCACGGCGGTGGATTCGGCGTCAAGTATCGCCTGCTCTCAGTGCATACGACGCTGGAAGAAGCCCAAGAGGCGAGCCGTCGGGCACCACGAGACGATGGAGGCCGGTCGACGGGACGAATCGTCGAGGCGGCGACGGGTCGGCCGGTGTTGCTCAGCGTCGAAGAGGTTTGCGATCTTCTCGATCGGCGCGGGGTGAGCCCGTCGGCGTTCTGGTCGCACGCCATGGGAGGCGATAGGGCACCGATGCCGTGGGACGTCGTTCAGCGCATGATCGTCGAGGTGCAGCCATGAACCGTCACCGGTTCCGTCTCGTGCCGGCTACGGACATCGTGCCGCACGACTACGCCGTGCTCACGGCCGCAGACATGGGTGAAGACTACGCCGCTGCCTGTCGCGCGATGGGCGACGAGCCGGCGGAGGTAGCCCGGGACACAAATCTGCGTATGACCGATGTCATTGCATGGTGCGAGGAGATGGCGCAGCTCTGCACCGTCCACGATGTCGACGACGTTGTGCGGGGTCGGATCTGCGGTGCGCCGGTGCCATGTCGCGAGCACGGCGAGGTTCAGTCGTGAGCGCCATCCGGGTCCTGTCCACGGCCGCGTTTTTCGCGGGGGAGCCTGCGGTGCTAACCGACCGCGTGCGCGCCGTCCTGGTCGACGAGGACGACACCATTCGCGTGCAGGACGAGACGGCGGGCTACTACACGACCGTCCACTCGCTCTCCGCGGAGGAGACGGCACGAGTCCTCGAGCTGGCGCGCAAACATCGTCAGAAGCGAGCGGCGCGCGGGGCGCTGTCGTGAGCCGCGCCGTCCACGAGGTCGACGACGGCCCGAACGCGGGGCGATTTCGTCGTCGCGCAGTGGCTCGAGCGGGACGCGAACTACGTGTCCGACGTGACCCGCCGGGGCCAGCGACTCACGGGCTGCTCGCAGGCGAGCAGCCGAACCCTCCCCGCGGTCCCGCGGCGGAATCCAGCGTGCAGGTCTACCGTGCGCTGTCCGGCCACGCGGGCCGGGCCATGCGCCGCCCGACGAAGGGCGAGTGATGCGTCGGCGCGCGGAAGGGGTGGGGGCTGGCTCGAGGGGGCAACCAACCACCAACGATCAGACTTCAACGGGGCCGCGCGCCGACCGTGAGAGCGTCGCGCAAGACGGGGCACAGCGCAAGACGTGCGGCAGTGTCGCCGCCGAACTGCTCGAAGAGCACGTCATGGCCGCCCAGGTGCACGTGTGATGGCGAACGAAGCCCCCCAGACGCTCGGCGCCCGTGGCCAAGTCTACGTGACCCTCACCGCCGCGACGACCTACGGCGACGCGCGGCACATGCACTCGGAGGAGGCTCGACGCGAGCTGACGAAGCTGCTGCTCGCCGCCAAGCTCCAGAGCGACGGGTCCTACCGGGCCCGGTCGCGTACGACGCGGCTCGACATCTCTGCACGGGTCATCGACGAAAGCCCACTGCTCGTCGTCGTCGCGGTCAACGTGAGGAGCTACTGATGGTCCACATCGAGGCGCGGCTCCAACACGGCCCTTCGGCCCGCGCCGATGGCCTCACGCTCCCCAGCGCAGTCCGCGCGGCGACGCGCAAGCTAGGCCTCGGGCCGGGCCGCACGGTGTCACGCCAACAGGCCTCCGATGGCTCGTGGACATGGGACTGGAGCGGCACAGTCCTACGCGTCGCTGAGGTACCGGAACCGTCGCCACGCGGACGTCCGCCTTCGGCCCTCACTGGCGACTGGCTCGCCCTCGCCGAAGCATGCGGGGGCGCCGTCGGTCTGGCGCGCGAGCTCGGCGTCAGCACGCAGAGCGTCTGGCGGTGGGCGACCGGGAAACAGCGCCTCCCGAAAATAGCGGCGCTGGCGCTGGGAGCTCTCGCATCGGCGCGGGGACTGCGCGCGCCAGGGAGCCCCCTGCCGTAGATCCGCGACAACAGCCCCCTTCCACATCGACGCCGGGGGACCCCCAGGAGCACGCCGATGCACGCAACCGCGACGCTCCGCGGGCCGATCGCTCGCTGTGTTCCACGTCGTCCAGTCGCTCCGACACTACGTCGATCGCGCCCCGCGGGGCTTCGGAGCCGGATCCACACCACCCGGCGCCGGCGACCGGACAGTGGCACCCGCGGCGAACGTGGGGTCTTGTCCTGTGAGCCGCCACGACTCGTGCGCCTCCCAGCAGGCCTCCGGACCCCCCTCCGTCAGGCAGTGTTTTCGGCACGCCTCACAGATGAAACAGACGATCCGAGCGCCACACGGACAGAAATCGTCCATTCCCCCGAACGTAGCAACATCCTCTCCACGTTCGAGTACCTGCCTTTCCCCCGCGACGCTCCAGGCGCGACCCCGCTTCGTGTCGACTCGCTTGCGCGGCCCACCCCGAGACGTCGCGCCTCGAGACCTTCCGGCCGCCTTCGGCGGTGACCAGCTTCTGCTTTCCCGGTTTCCCCAAGGGGAGCCCTGTCGTTGTCCAGTAAATCATCCGCTTTTTTCTCTTTCACGTGTGGTTGGGGGTCATCTGGGCGCAAGAACCCGGTCGTGCCCACATCGGAAGGGGGCGAGGGGTGCTGCTGCATCAGTGAAGCGGCCGGCGTCGAGGTTCGGGCGATGCGCGAGGGGTTGCTGGACCTGTCTATTGTCGAACGTCCGACTCGGTGGCCGGCGCCAACTCAGCCTCGTAGAGCATTGGATCCGTCGCTACATCCACCAGGTGCGTTTGGACTCCGGGCGGGCCTCGTGGGCCATCGGGCTCAAGTGAACGTCACCGGGCGAACCTCTTGTCCAGCTATGCGATCTAGGCGATGGCTGCACCTCCTTCGGAATGCGCCTGCGCACTGGCTTGCGGCGCGTTCTTGAACTTGAATCGCGGGCGGATCGTGACTGAATTGAGGTCAAGGCGGCGCACGTCGAACAGCCTCTTTGCGTCGAAGGTCTCGCCTCGAGCCACGTGCCAGAGCGCCCGCGCGAGCTTGCGCATCACGGCGACGATCGCCTTGATCGGCAGCCCGGCCTTGTACGCTTTGCGTCCCCGGTACCAAGCGATGACGACCGGATCGGAATTCAGCAGACGCAGCACGGCCATGAACAAGAGTTGACGGGTCTGTCCCGATCCGCGTTTGGTGATTGAGAGTTGCCCTATTCTCTCGCCGCTGCTTCGTTCCTTTAGATTCAGGCCCATGGCTTTTTCGAAAGCGCCGGCACTGACAAAGTCGAGCGGAGAGCCTACGAGTGCCGCGATGGCAGCCGCGCACGCAGGCCCCACAACGGTTGCGAGTCGAGACAGCACGGCGTCTTGGCGCACGAGCGCCTCTATTTCGGCGTCCACCGAATCTTGCCGATGCGTGTGGGCCTCAATCTGTTCGGTGATGGCGCGAAGTTTGTGCTCTTCGCCCTTCGTCATTGGCATACCCACGGTGTCTTTGGCTGCATTCAAGATCGCCTCGATGCGCTCGTGGCCCAGTTGTGCGTGACTTGCCCTGTGAAGTGTCCCTGCGGCTTCTTCCCGCGCGGCGTTCACGGCTCTTGGTCCCGGAAACGCTCTCAGAAGAGCGAACCACGAACGTCTTACGTGGACATCCATCACCGCCCCGAACTCGGGCCAGTGACGAGCCAGCATCGCCTCAAGATGACCGTGATGGAGCGCCAGCGTGAGAGCGATGGGATGTCGCTGGTCGACCCATGCGCGCAGGTCCCGTTGGGCTTCGGTCTCTGGTTGCCAGACCGGCGCGGGCTTGACCGCCTGAAGCTTCGCGAGAACTGCGGCGGCCTTCGCGTCGTGCATGCTGGGGACACCGTCGAAGACCTCCGCAAAGTCGTGCGTGTGCTTTGGCGGCATCATGTGCACGGGCACGCCCAACCGATGGCACTGATAGCGCAGCGCATCCCCGTACGTGCCCGTGGGTTCCATCACCACTTTCGGCTCGAGCTCGGCTCCGCGCAGCGCCTTGAGCAGGCCCAGGAACGCGACCGTTTGCCGTGGGTGGTCGAACTTCACGAGCTTCAGCACCTCCCCCGTGGCCGTCGCGAGCGCTGCTACGAACTTCGTCTTGGCCACGTCGATCGCGACGATGCAGCCCACCGCCAAGGCCTGCAAAATCAGGGCGACATCCAGTCGCTCGACGTCCACTGCCGAGTAGATATGCTTGCGTTTCATCCGGGATGACCTCCTTCTAGAGAGGACGTAGTCCTCACCTGAGGCATCCCGGACCTGTCAACTTTCCTCGTGCTCGTGCTCGAGGTGGGCGCGCGGCCGTGGGTGCCAGCGCGGCCTCCCGAGCTCGCGTCAGCGTTCCCGCTAGCCGCGCCCACCTCGAGAACGAGCCAACGCGCCGCCCGGACCTCGGGGTTCACTTCGCCGTTTCTCGGCGCGTTACCGGCGCTTCCGTTCTCTCGGGGGTGCTGCGATGCCATACCGAGCATCCTCCTACAGCTGACTCCGGGAATGCACCCGTCCATCTCGAGGAGCTCCGCGTGCGCCCGCCCCTTCGGGAGTGCGAACGAGCCGACAACAGCCGGCTCCACAAGGAGAACTT
>Ga0302326_10008818_pt1 | contig 22174 bp, 17 predicted proteins | sample Palsa_T0_3_FD_202264 | JGI IMG/M metagenome (GOLD analysis project Ga0302326, IMG submission 202264) | Peat permafrost microbial communities from Stordalen Mire near Abisko, Sweden - Palsa_T0_3 | ecosystem: Environmental > Terrestrial > Soil > Palsa > Peat permafrost | place: Sweden: Abisko... | reverse complement strand
ACGCCGGCAGGCCTCGCACAAGTAGCGGCGCACGCGGATGACGCCATCGAAGGCCGTGTCGATGAGTGTGCGGACGTAGAAGCCGTGCGCGGTGAGCGGGTGTTTGATCTGGCACTGCGGACAGTGGTCGGGACGATAACGATCGGGGTCAGCCAGTTGCTCGGTATACTGCTGCACCGACCCGACAAATGGGTGTAGGATCTGCATAGGATCTGCCTCTGGGAGCGCTAACTCTCAAGGTTTATTCTGCAGCGGGAGAGCTCTTTTGGATGGGTGTCCGGGGGAGTTCTTCCGCCCACTTCGATATCCTACACAGCTCCCGGACAGGGTGGGATAGGTGCATTGGCCGGGGCGATCCCGGACATCCGGGAACCACCTGGTACCCTTACGCGAAGAACTTCGTCCAGGATTTCAAACCGCTCATTGGGCCAAAGGGTCCGTCGCTCCAAAGCAATCGCCTGGGCAGCTATTTCGCGACGCAGATCAACGGACTGCGGGTGCTGGTCTACAAGACCGAGTTACACATGCACGAGGATGCGAAGAAGCTGCCCGACGGCTCCTATTCGCTGCCGATCAAAGACATGTTCAAGCAAATGATCGCCGACGCGAATCCACGTGTTTTCCTGACGACCGGCACCAGTGGAGGTGTCGATTGCAGCATGAGCCTGGGAGACGTGGCGGTCAGCCGGGCAGCCATGTTTTTCTGCAAGAACGACTTCGACAATGCGCCATTCAATCACAAGACCTTCAGCTCTCAATGGACCATCCCGCAGACCTACAAGGCGGAAGCCGTGAAGCTGATGCAGGGCTACGCCGGCAATCTTGTATCCCAGAAAAGCCATCCCCCAGCGAGTAACTGCGGCTGCTCTCCGGCAGCCCACCCAACCCAGATTTATTACGACGCCCAGGATTCGATTCCGGCATTCCATCCGATTCTGACCACCGACTTCTTTGAATTCGGAACCAGCACGAACCGGCTTGACCTGCAAGGCATGGCCGTAGAAATGGACGATGCCACGCTCGGCCTCGCCTGCAGCGAATTGCAGTCTCCACCGCTTTGGGCCTGCATTCGAAATCTATCGGACCCGACGATTAACGGGAGCCTGACCGAGGCGCAACAGGGGAATTGCGCCGAATACTATTACACGAAGTTCGGTTATTGGACCACGGTCATGAGCGCCATCGCGACCTGGTCCGTGATCGCCGGATGGGGCGACCAGACCCAGCACGCCAAAGCGAAGGCCAAGAGGTGACATCTCAAGCGCGGCCGGACGCTTGGGCAAATTGCAAAATAGTTCAGACGGCGTTGAGGCCGCTGGATGGCCACCGCACCACCGGCCAGCGCGTTTCAGCCTCAATCCCGAGCAGCCGGTTGTACTTGGCCAGGCGCTCGGATTGCGTGATGGAGCCAGGCTTGAACTGGTCGCCGCGCCAGCCCACGGCCAGGTCGGCAATCCAGTTGTCTTCGGTTTCACCGCTGCGCGCGCTGATGGTCACTTGCCAGCCGGCCTCGGTGGCCAGCCGCCAGGCCACGGCCGCCTCCGTCAGAGTGCCGATCTGATTGGGCTTGAGCAAGAGGGCATTGCAGGCCTGCGCATCAATGGCGCGGCGGATGCGCTCCGGATTCGTGCAAAGCAGATCGTCTCCCAGCACCAGCGCGCGCTTCTGCAGCGCCTGGCGGAGCGTGGGCCACCACTCCCAGTCGTCTTCTGCGAGGCCGTCTTCGACGCTCACGATGGGATAGCGTTCCACCCAGCGGACCAGCCGGGCGATCATGCCGGCGCTATCGAGCGCCGCGCCATCCAGATGATATTGGCGCTGTGTGTAGAAGTGGCTGGCCGCCACATCCAGCGCGAGCATCACGTCGGCGCCGGGCCGGTAACCCGCCGCCTTAATGGCCACCATGGCGGTCTCGATTAACTCTTCGGTACTGTCACAGGGCGGTGCCAGTCCGCCCTCGTCGGCGGTGAGGCGCCGCATGCCGTAGCGTTTCAGAACCAGGGCGGCGGCTGCCTGATAGACGTCATAAGCCATGGCCAGCGACTCGTCGATGGTGGTGGGGCGGGCAGGCACGATCAGCACATCCTGGAGTGCGACCTGCCTGCCGGCGTGCACCCCGCCGCTCAAGAGGTTGATGGTCAGGCGCGGCAGGGTGCCGGGTTCGAGCTCCAGTATTCCGGCCAGATGCTGGTAAAGGGGCACGCCGCGCTCCTGCGCACAAGCGCGCGCGAAGGCGACCGAGACAGCCAGGATGGCATTCGCGCCCAGCCTGAATTTGTTGGGCGTGCCATCCAGTTCGATCAGGGCGCGATCCAGTTCGGCCTGATCGGCGAAATTCCGGCCGGCCAACGCTTGATGGATCTCGCCGGCGATGTACGCAACGGCTTTGCGGCACCCCAGGCCGCCGTAGCGTTGCGCGTCGCGATCGCGAAGCTCCAGCGCCTCGGCTGCGCCGGTAGAGGCGCCGGAGGGAACCGAGGCGGAGGCCAAGGCGCCGCCTGCCAGACTGCAGGTTGCGCTGACAGTCGGACGGCCCCGGCTGTCCAGGATTTCAGCGGCAGTTAAACGGTCGATGATTGGCATAGTTGCTCTTCGAACACAGAGATTAGATCCGCGATGCCGGCCGGTGCGCATGGCATGATACGGAGTACCGCATCGCGCTGGCGGACGCGCTCGGCAGAGTCCAGGTACTCGAGCGGCGACCGGCCTACCGTGCGCGCCAGCAGGCAGGCCAGCGTGTGCCGCACCGCGCGCGGCTCCAGGTCGGCGGCCCAAGCAGCCCGCGCCGATGCCCCGAGCGCATCCGCATAAACGCGCCAATATTCCAGCGCAGCCGAAGCGAACGCGCGCCGCAGCTTGGGCAGGTGATGCGCCTTGCTGAGGAAGTGCGTCAGCGAGAAACCCAGATCGAAGGCCGGATCGCCGAAGTGGATCACTTCGTGATCGAGCAGCACCAGGCGGCCTTCATGAACGAGGACGTTCTTGGGACTGTAGTCGCCGTGCACCAAGGTGATGCGGCAGGCCAGCGTTTCGCGCATAAGGGAGACCAGAAAAGCCGCGGCGGCCGGCGCCTGCTGCGCGGAGTAGCCGTAATACGGTTCCAGACGCAGCGATTCGAAAAACCCGCGATCGCCGAACACCTCCGCCAGATCCGCTCGCCCGTATGCTTGGTGGTGAATGGTCGCGAGCAGCGTGGCGAACTGCCGCACGTGATCCGTGCAGATCTTACCGCCGAGCAGCATCGTCTTCCAATTCTCATGCGGCTGTGGGACCGCCTGCATGGCCAGCAGATACCGCTCGCGATCTTCAAACAAGAGCGGCGTGGTGGAGCCGGGGGGCGCCAGGCGCGCCAGCCATTCCAGGCCGAGGGCTTCCCGATGAATGCGTTCCGGCGAGCTGAACCAGTCCACTGGAACGCGCAGCTTGGCCAGCGCTTGCTTCAAGACCCATGCCTCGCCGGAGTCGCGCTCGACCCGCACGGTACGGTTGGAAACGCCGCCGTGCAGAATCGCGATGCACGGCTGCTCGGTGGGCGCGATGCGGCCGGTGCGCTGCAAGTAAGCGAGCAACGCAGGCGGGTCTTCGATATCGAGTGCGTCAGGCAACCGCAGTGTCCGTTTCTATAGCCATGGCCGCATAGGCGCAGCCCACCACCACCAGGAACATGGTAAGCACTTCGCTATCGCCCAGGTTGTATTCGAAGCAGCCGGCAATCATGGTGGCGACGACCACCGCGACGGCTCCGTGCAGCACGAATTTCAAATCGGTTCGCCCTGGCGGTAGACGCCAGACGCGGCGCAGACAGTCCCACAGGATCTGGCCCAGTAACCACAACATCAGCAGCATAGTGGGAATGCCGCGCTCGGCCGCGTATTGCAGATAGATGTTGTGCAGGTGTCCGTACCAGCCCTCCGGCAGCGGGCGCGGGATATCGGCCGGAACGTAGTTGTTGAATTGCAGCTTGACTTCTTCGGGACCCAGCCCGAACCAGGGATGCGCGCGGATCATTACGAGGCCCGTGCGCCAGGTGACGATGCGGTGCTGGTTGGAGTCCAATTTGCCTGGATTGAGCATGGATGAGAAACGCTCGCGAATGGAAGCCGGGGCCAGGAATGCGATCAGCAGCAGGGCGACCGGCAGCGCCAATGCCAATACGCGTTTCCAGAACCAGAGCAGGTAGAATCCGGCGCCGGCGCTGGCCAGCCAGATGCTGCGCGTAAAGCCCAACAGCAACGCGAGCGCCATGAGGAATGCGCACAGCAGCCATAGCCAGGCGCGCTTGCGGGCGATGCAAGCGAAGAAGAGAAACGCGGTGGTCATCAGCAGCGCCAACATCTCCTGGCCGCCGAACGTCATCCAATGGCTGGTGAAGCCGGTGATACGCTCGGCAATGTAGTATTCGTAAAAGCTGCGGCTTTGCGCGTGGGCCTCCTGCACTTTGTGACCGAATTGCACCAAGCCGCGGAGCGCGGTCAGCGTCCCGGCACCCGCCCAGCAGAGAAACAGCCGGCGGATGACGACCATGTCGCGCAGTGTGGAGAAGACCACCAGCAGGGTGGTGAATACGAAAATCTTGCGGACTTGCGGCAGTCCGGCGGCCGGGCTCGGCGAGAGGGCCAAGGAGATCAGGGTACCCAACAAGAACAGGCCGAGCGGAAGCCAGATGCGCGGCAGCCGCATACGCCCGCCTGAAAGCAGCAGAGCTGCCAGCGCCAGGGCCAGCAGGATTTGCGACGCGGCAATGGAAAAGAGAATAGCTACCGCGGAGCCGAACGTAAGCCATCGCGCGATGCGGAAAAGAAGCGGTTCGGGTGAGTCCATGACCACCTTCAGTATACGTGGGGTGCACGGGAGTGCCGATGGGAGCGCGATTTGGCGCGATAGACTGTGTGTATATGACACGTGCGAGTCTGACCTGGATTTGCGTTTACACTTCGATGGCCGCGGCAACCGCCGCCGCGCAAATCGCGCCGCCGCAGGTTCCCGGGAATTTGAAGGTCCCCGATACGGAGGTGGTTCTGCTGAAGGCCTTGGGGAAAGGGAAACAGATTTACGTTTGCAGCGCGAAGCCTGGGGACGACAGTCAGTTTGTGTGGGTGCTCGATAGGCCGCAGACGGACCTGTTCGACGAAAAAGGAGTGGCGATCGGGAAACATTACAAGGGCCCGGTTTGGGAAGCGGCAGATGGCAGCAAAGTCGGCGGGCAGGTGCAGCAGCGCGCGAACGCACCCAACGGGAACGCTGTGCCGTGGCTGTTGCTGAAGGCCGCGTCCAATCAGGGGACCGGGACATTTGCTCGCGTGACCTACGTGCAGCGGGTGGACACCGAAGGGGGGTTGGCGCCCGCCGCGGGCTGCGACAGATCTCATGCGGGCGCCGAAGCGTTGGCCGACTACCAAGCCACTTACTTTTTCTACATCCCAAGATCCGATGCGCCCGAGGCAGCCTCCGCGCCGGCTTCCGAGACGCCGCTCCAATCGCTCCCTTATAGCCCGAGCTTCGACCTGACCGATATGGACAAGTCCGTGAATCCGTGCGAGGACTTCTATCGATATTCGTGTGGCGGGTGGTTGAAGAAGAATCCCATTCCGCCCGACCAGTCGAGCTGGAGCGTCTACTCGAAATTGACGCAAGACAATGAGCGGTTCCTGTGGGGCATTCTGGAGGATACCTCCAAGCCGAACCCGGCCCGCTCAGCGGTGGAGCGCGAGATCGGCGATTTCTTCGCGGCGTGCATGGATGAACCTGCCGTGGAGAAGGCCGGAGCCGCTCCCTTGCGCGAAGAACTGGCGGCCATTGGCGCGCTAAAGTCGGTGGCGGACTTCCCGGAGTTGCTGGCCCGCGAGCACCTCACCCAGAATTACGGCATGCTGTTCAGCTTCGGCGCCAGCCAGGATTTCGCGGATTCCTCGCGCGAGATTGCCTTCGCCTTCGCTGGAGGGCTGGGCCTGCCGGACCGCGATTATTACACCAAGACCGACGATAAATCCGAGGAGATTCGCCAGGAATATGTCGCGCATGTGCAGAAGATGCTGGAGCTGGCGGGCGACGCGCAGGCGCAATCCGCGCAGGAAGCGCAGGCCATCATGCGCATCGAAACCGCGCTGGCGAAGGCCTCGCTAACACGCGTCGAGCAGCGCGACCCATACAAGCTCTTCCACAAGATGAATCGCGCCCAGTTGCAGGCGCTGACGCCGGCCTTGAACTGGACGCGCTATCTGAAGGCCAGCGGTCTAGGCGAGTTGAACGAATACAACGTGACCGAACCGGCATTTTACAAGGAACTGCAGGCGCAACTGGTCTCCACGCCGCTGGCCGATTGGAAGGCCTACATGCGCTGGCATGTGGTCCACGCCCGCGCGCCGTATCTTTCGGCGGCCTTCGTGGAGGCCAATTTCGATTTCTTCAGCAAGTATCTGCGCGGCACGCCCGTCGAGCGCCCGCGCTGGAAGCGCTGCGTCGAGTACGTGGATGGCGACCTGGGCGAGGCGCTGGGGAAGGTGTTCGTAGAACGCACCTTCGGCCCGGACATGAAAGCGCGCACCCTGAGCATGACCAAAGAAATTGAAAAAGCCATGGACGACGATATCAAACAGCTACCCTGGATGAGCGAAGCCACTAAGCAACAGGCGCTCTTGAAGCTGCACTCGGTGACGAACAAGATCGGCTATCCGGACAAGTGGCGCGACTATAGCTCCATTCGCATCGAGCGCGGCGATTTCGCAGGCAACGTGTATCGCGCGGCGGTATTTGAAGGGCGCCGCCAATTGGCCAAGATCGGCAAGCCGGTGGATCGCGGCGAGTGGGGCATGACCCCGCCGACGGTAAATGCCTACTACGATCCGCAGATGAACGACATTAACTTTCCAGCGGGTGTGCTGCAGCCGCCGGTCTTCGACCCTAAGATGGACGACGCGCCGAATTACGGAGACACCGGCGGCACCATCGGCCACGAATTGACGCATGGTTTCGACGACGAAGGACGCCAGTTCGACGCGCACGGCAATCTGCACGACTGGTGGACCGAGGCGGATGCCAAGGAATTTCAAACGCGCGCCGATTGCGTGGCCGATCAATATGCGCAATACACGGTGGTCGACGACATCAAGATCAACAGCCGGCTGACGCTGGGTGAAGACGTCGCGGACCTGGGCGGGGAGCTGCTCGCATATATGGCCTGGAAGGACGCCACCCGCGACCGGAAGCTCACCTCCATCGACGGCTTCACGCCGGAGCAGCGGTTCTTCATCGGCTTCGCACAGTGGGCCTGCGGCGACGAGCGCGCAGAGAGCAAGCGGGTGCACGCCATCACCGATCCGCACTCGCCATCGGAGTACCGCATCAACGGCGTGGTGGTGAACATGCCGGACTTCGCTACGGCGTTTGCATGTAAGGTGGGGCAGCCGATGGTGCGGGAGAAGCCTTGCCGGGTGTGGTGACGTCAGGCGTGGCCAGGCGGGGCGGACAGCTCATTGGCGGCCAGGCGGCGCGGCCGCGTATCGATCGGTTGAGGGCTCTCCAGCACGAAGCCAAACGGGATGGTTTCGAGCTCTTCGAACTTGCGGGCCGTCACCAACACGCGCGATTCGAGCGAGCCGGTGGCCTCGTTGTAGGCTTCCACGGCGCGTTCCAGGCTCTTGCCCAGCCGATCCCAGTGGCCGCTCATGTAGGCCAGGCGCTTGTAAAGTTCCTTGCCCAGGCGGCTGATCTCCGCGGCATTTTCCGCGATGTTCTCCTGCTGCCAGCCGTAATATACCGCGCGCAGCAGGGCGATCAAAGTGGTGGGCGTCGCCAGAATAATGCGCTGTTCGGCCCCCGTTTCGATCAGCAATGGATCGGCTTCGAGAGCTGCGCTGAAGAAGCTTTCGCCGGGCAGGAAGAGCACTACGAACTCCGGCGCAGGGTCGAATTGTTCCCAATACTGTTTGCGTGCGAGCGTGGCGATGTGGGCACGCACCTGGCGGGCGTGATCCTGCAGCAGCGCGCGGCGGCTTTCGTCACAGGTTGACTCGCTGGCGGCCAGATAGGCTTCGAGCGGCGTCTTGGCGTCTACCACGATGTTCTTGCCGCCCGGCAGCCGGACCAGCAGGTCGGGACGCAGCCGGCCATTTTCGTTGGCGGTGACGGGCTGGGAGTGGAAGTCGCAGTGCTCCAACATGCCCGCCATCTCGACCACGCGTTTGAGCTGGATTTCACCCCACCGGCCGCGGACGCTGGGCGCGCGCAAGGCGGTCGCCAGCCGGCTGGTTTCGGAACGGAGTTGGGCTTGGGTTTCGAGCAGCGCCCGGACCTGTTCGGACAGCCCAGCATAAGCCCCGCAGCGGGCCGTCTCCAGATCCCGTATTTTGCTGTCGACCTTTTCGAGCGATTCGCGCACCGGCCGCACCAGGTCGGCAATGGCCTGCTGGCGCTGTTGCAGGTCGCCGCGGGCGCTTTCCTGGGTACGCTCCAGGGTCGCCTTGGCCAGGTCCAGGAACGCCTGGTTGTTGCTCTGCAGCGCCTCCGCGGAGAGCGCCTTGAAAGTGTCGGCGAGCTTCTGCCTGGCATCGTCCAGGGCGGCCTGCAGTTCTTTGTATTGCTGCTCTTTGTTCTGCAAGCGCTCGTTCAGGACAGCCCGCTCCGGCTCCCACTCGGCCTTGGCGCGCTCGTAGGCTTGGCGGGCCGCCGGCCGGATCCGCATCCGGACCAACAGCATGCCGAGCGCCAAACCGAACAAAAAACATGTCGCTAGCAGAATGTTTTGCATCCTGCTGAGATTATCGCATGGCCGCGGCAGCGCGGCCAGCGGTTCGCGGGCGGACGATGCCGTCCGCCCCACGGTCAGCCCTCGATAATAGCGGTGAGGCGGGTAACAATTCCTTCCAGCGTTTCCGACTGTTGGCGCAGGTCGGCGGTGGACATCTCGTTCTCCTGGGCTTTCTGGGCCGCAACCTGCACTACCTGCTCCATCTGTTGCACGGCCGCGGAGATCTGCTCAATGCCGCGGGCCTGCTCTTCGGTCCCCCCGCTGACCTGCTGCATGAGCGCCTTAACGGAGTCGGCCAGCTCCGTGACATGCGCAATGGCATTGCCGACCTCCTGCAAGCGGCCGCTGCCTTGCTGCGATCTCGACCTGGAATCTTCAATCAGTGCGGCCGTGTCTTTGGCCGCCTGCGCGCTTTTCTGAGCGAGGTTACGCACTTCGTCGGCCACGACGGCGAAGCCCAGCCCGGCTTCTCCCGCGCGGGCGGCTTCCACCGCGGCGTTCAGCGCCAGCACGTTGGTCTGGAAGGCCAATTCGTCGATCACTTTGATGATCTTGCCGATGCGATCGCTCGACTGCGTAATCTCGCCCATCGAGGTCACCATTTCCTCCAGTTTCCGGTTGGCCTGGTTCACGCCGCCCGACGCCTGCTCCATGAGCGCGGCAGCCGATTTGGCGTTATCCGAATTTGCCTGCGTCATCGCATTGATCTCCACGGTCGAAGCCGAGGTCTCTTCGACGGTGGCTGCCTGCTCCACCGCCCCGGCTGCGATCGACTGGCTGGCTTCCTCGAGTTGACCCGAGGTCGCACGGACGCGGGACGCGCCGTCCAGCAATTCTTGCGAGATCGAGAGCAGCGGCCGCACGATCAGGCGCCGGTTCAGCACTTGAAAGCAGCCCACCACAACGACTAGCACGCTCAGCCCGACAATGCTGATTCTCTCCATGCTGGCCAGCACCACGGCATCCTTGGTCATGGGCGCCTTCAGGACGAACGCCCCCTTGATGTCGCCGGCGTGCATATTCTCCATGGGCGTGCCGAGCGGATCGCGGCCATCGTGCGTAGCGCTGGTGGCTGAATCGCCGTGACAACCGAGGCATCCAGCGACGAGTTTCACGGGCCTGGCAAGAATCAGAGTGTTACTGGCGGAATCCTCGGCGAAATACTCCTCCTGGCCGGCCGCAAAGGCATGGAAGGCTTCCGCGAATTCGTCGGTATGGTTCTTCGGGTTGCGCGCCGGCAAGTCCGGGCGCGATGGAGTCAGAAAGATGAAGCCTCTAGCTTGCGCCACGCCCTTTACAGAATCCCAGCCTGCCACCACAGGAATGGTCTTATATAGAACCGAACTCCGGTAGTCGCCACCCTGGACGGTGGCCAGACTGTGGGCCAGCGCAGCGGTGTTGAAGGCGCCCTGGCCATGCAGTTCGTCCATGTCCGCGGTAACAGTTTCGGCTTGCTTGATAGTGGAACTCATCAACGACCGCAACTCGTTGACACGGTTGCCGTGCGAAATCAAATAGACGCTGGCGATAGCTCCCGCCGTGGCCAGCAGTACGCCACCACTGGCGCAGATCGTGATCTTGTTTGCAAGGTTCAAGCTTGTCTCCTCGCGAGGCATGCATTTGCCTCGACAAAGACACTATCGGTTGGATGGTTGGAAAGCTATAGGGCCAAAAACGGGCTTAGTCCTCGTGCTCTTCGTGTGCGATCGCGGGCCCGGCGTCCGCCGCGGCAAACGCCGTCATCTGGTCGCGCGTATAGCTGCGAGGCTGAAGTCTGCCTTTGTCCTTATTTTTGTCGCGGTTCTTATCGCGGTCTGTATCGCGGGCGTCCGCAGGCTCCACTACGAACACCTGCGCGCCCACCAATTCCTCTTCCAGGTTGAACGAAGGAACCGCCCGCAGGGCCGGCACCTGCGCGATGCCGTGCTCGTTGACCACGCATTCCATCCCGTTCGAGAGAGAAAAGCGGATGCGGAGATGCTTCTTGACCGTGACCTTGCGAAGGTCGGACAACTTCATCGATCGACTTCCTGCAAGGCTTCCTCATGGCCCATTACGGCGCCAGCCGCGATGCGTTCCTGGCAGGACACGCAGAACTTGGCCCAAGGCACCGCATCCAGCCGCTTGGCGGATATCGGCTCTTCACACTCGTAACAGACGCCGTAGGTGCCCTGTTCGATGCGCCGCAGGGCGTCTTGCACCTCGCGCAGAAGCTTGATGTCCAGCGTGTTCCGATTCAGGAAAATCCACTCCTCGTGGCTTTGCTGGCTTAGATCGCCCTCGTCGTGCGGATGCTCCTCGCGGGCCAGCACCTGGGCGGCTTTCTGGGCGGACATGCTGCTGCGCACCTCTTCCGCCTTTTTCTCTAGTATCTTCCTATAACTCTCGTATTTGCTTTTCACGCTACTTCTCATTCCGTTAGCCATATATGGCCGAACAGATATGACGCTCCGAAACCTCGAAAAGTTGCAAGGCGGCCGCAAAATCCGTGTGTCGTTCAGCCCGCATCCGGGCTGGGGAGATCTCCTGTTATGCCGATAACGGGGCCTAGGCCCAATACTGTTCACTTTGGTGGGCAGACCATCGCCTTTCGTGGTCTGCCGCCTTCGCGAGGCCTGGCGGCATAAACTGGGAAGAGTGCATCTGCGGTTTCACGCTAGAATCCGCCGGTGTCCCGAATCCCTTTCCCTTCCACGCACTCATAGGTGCGCCCGGCGTGCAGGTTCTTGAACTCCTCCACCTGCCCGCTGGGCCAATGCAGCACGGCGCGCTCGACGCTATCCCGCTTGCCCAGCCCGAACGTTACCGGCATCTCCGATTGGGACAAGTAGCTGGAGCCGCTCTTGACCATCCGCGATCCCGTTTCGCCACCGCTGGTCACCCGCACCGTCGCGCCAATCCCGTCGCGGTTCGACTTTGTGCCCACCAGCCGGAAGCGTATGGCGTGATGTCCGTTCGACTGATCGTTGCGGTAAAGATGCACCGGCCCTTGGTTGGTGGTGATCAGCACATCCAGATCGCCATCCCGGTCGAAGTCGCCGAAGGCCGCACCGCGACCCACCTTGGGGTCCGCGAAGCCGCCTCCCAACTGGCCCGCCACGTCCTGAAATCCGGCGCTGCCCTTGTTTAAGAACAAGTGCGGGGGCTGCGCGTAGCCCGTTTCAGGCCGGGCTTCTCGAACGCCCGGGTCGATGTGGCCGTTCACCACCAGCAGGTCGAGCAAGCCGTCCAGGTCGGCGTCGAAGAAGAAGCAGCCGAAGCCAAGGCTGCGCCGCGACAGCCTGCCCACGTCCGAACGCGCCGCTTGATCGACGTACAGCCCGCCACGGGTGCCGCGGTAAAAGCCGATCATCTCGTTATCGAAATTGGTGATCGCCAGGCCGGCAATTCCGGAATTGTCGTAGTCGGCGACATCCACCCCCATGCCGGCGCGAGCTTTGCCGTCTTCGCTGAAGGCCACGCCGGCTTTCACGGCAATGTCTTGAAACGTCCCGTCGTGCTGGTTGCGATAGAGTTTGTTGGGCTGCGTGTCGTTGGCCACCATCAAGTCGATCCAGCCGTCCTGGTCGTAGTCCAACATGGCCACCCCGAGCGATTTCGAGCTGCTGTCGAAGATCCCGCTGGTGGCCGTGACATCCTCGAACGTGCCGTTGCCGCGATTGCGGAACAGCCAGCAGGTGGCGCCCCGATACGCTTGCGGAGTGCAGTACGATTTGTGCTTGCCATCCATGCTGCAATACACATCCTGCGCGGGCGACCACTTCACGTAGTTGCAAACGAACAGATCCAGCAGCCCGTCGCGGTCGTAATCGAACCACAGCGCCGAGCTGCTGAAGCCCGGCCGGCCACCCAGCCCGCTGCGCTCGGTAACGTCCAGAAAACGCCCCTTCCCGGTGTTCTGAAACAGGCGGCTCTGGCCCACGCAGGTGACGTAGATATCCGGAAAACCGTCGTTGTTGAAGTCCCCCACGGCCACGCCCATGCCGTACATCTCCACATCCAGACCGGCGGCGTGCGTCACATCCGTGAATGTGCCGTTGCGATTGTTGCGGTACAGGTGCATCGTAGTGCGCTGCTTCACGTGGCCAGGCCAGTCCATGCCGTTGATCGCCAGGATGTCCTGCCACCCGTCGCTGTCGTAGTCCAGAAACGCGCAGCCCGGCCCCAGGGTTTCGGGCAGATACTTCTCTCCAAACGCGCCGCTGTTGTGGCGGAATTGGATGCCGGCGGAGGAAGTCACATCGGTGAAATGGAAGCCTGGATCCTCTGCGCCGGCGCGGCTCGCTACGGCCCGCTCCCGAGCACTCTCGCTACCCAGGGCCAGCGCGCCCCACAAAAACTCCCGGCGGTTCACGGCAGTTGCACCAACCCCTTTTTGACGGCCCATACCACCAGCTCCGTGGTGCGATGGATGCCCAGCGCGGACATGAGATTGGCGCGGTGTACGGACACCGTATTTACGCTCAGGTTGAGAATCGCGGCGATTTCCTTGTTCGAGTTTCCCTTGGCGATCAATTCCAGAATCTGCTTTTCGCGCGGCGTAAGGCGTTCGTAGTCCGGATCGGGCTCGCGGTGGGGAGTCAGCACCCCGGGGCCGATCACCGTCTTTCCCCCAGCCACATCCTTGATCGCGCCCGCCAGGTCCACCTCCAGGGCATCTTTCAGCAAATACCCACGCGCCCCGGCGTCTAGGGCGTTGCGCACGTAATTCTCTTCTGAATACATGCTCAATATGAGGATCGCGGTGTCCGGCGCATTCTTCATGATTTCGCGCGTGGCTTGCACGCCATCCAACCCGGGCATGGACATATCCATCACGATCACCCGCGGATGCAGTTCCTGCGCCAGTTTGATGGCCTCCTGGCCGTTGGTGCCTTCGCCCACGACGCGCAGTTCGGGATCGTCTTCGAGCATGCGCCGGAATCCCTTGCGCACCAGACCATGATCGTCAACCAGCAATACGGAGATTTCATTGCTCATAGCTATCCGTCAACGGAACATCCAGCCGCACCAGGGTGCCGCCCTCGCCGGGGCGCAGCACTTCGAAGGTGCCCTCCAGCAACTCTGCGCGCTCGCGCATCGCGGTCATGCCGATGCCCTTGCGCCCGCCGCCGTTGCGCGATTCCGGCATGCCGGCGCCGCGGTCTTCCACCTCTAGGCTCAGCCGTCCGGGCGGAAACTCCAGCCGCACAACGGCCTGCGCCGACCCCGAATGGCGCGCCAGATTGTTCAGCGCTTCCTGCAGCACGCGGTACACATGAATCGCCACCCGGTGCGCGATGGCCGGGCCATCACCCTTTTTCTCGTATCGTACCTTAATTCCAGTCTGCTTCTCGAATACCGGCAGATACCAGTCGATGGCCTTCTCCAGGCCGCCATCGTCAAGAATGCTTGGGTGCATCAACTGCGACAGGTTGCGGGTCTTTTCGAGCGTGGCCTGGGCTACTTCGCGGACCTCCAGCAAATCGGCGCAGAATGGCGAATCCGCGGGCAGGCGCTTTTCCGCGCGGCGCAGCATCGCTCCAATGGCCGTCAGCACCTGGCCGAATTCGTCGTGGAGCTCGCGCGAGAGCGAGTGCAGGGTTTCCTCCTGCACCGTGATCAGCTTGCGCGCCAGATCGCTGCGGTGTTCGGAGACCGCGGCCAGATGCTGAAACAGCCGGCGATTGGAATAAATCAGGTAGAGCGTGGTGCCGAAGATCGCCAGCAGCACGGCGGCCAGGAAGAAATATACGTTGCGCGCCACGCCCAGATAAATGCCCTGGATGCGGACGGCGGCTTCTTGCTCGGCTTCGTTGTTCTGCACCAGGAGTTGGGCTACGGTGCTGGTGAGGGCGCCCTGCTGGGCCTCGAGAGAATTGCGGATCATGTCGCGGGCGGCCCGATCGTTGCCTGCGCCGCCTTGCGCGGCCACTTCGAACATGCGGCCGGCGGAACTCCAGAACTGGGCCAGCGACGCGGCCAGATAGCGTTGCTGGATGGTGTCGCGCGCGACTGGGGCGAGTTGCGCTTCCAGGCGCAGCGCGTCGTCCAGATCGTTGCGGGTGCGGTCGAGTTGCTTCTTCCATGCCACGATGGGATACGGCTCATCGCCATACAGCATGTCTCGCATGGCTATGCCCAGCTCGTTGAGGTCTTTCTGAATGCGCAGCAGTTGCAGCGAGTCCTTGCGGTTGCGGTCCACCGTGCGCGTCTGCAAATCCTCCAGGCCGCGGATCTGGCGCAGCGCGTAAAACGAAAACACGCCCACCGCCGCCAGCGTGACGGCCAGGCCCGCCAGCAGCCGGCCCGTGGGTGAGTCGATAGACTTGGTCATGGCGCCAAGTCAAGCATAGCAGCCTAAGCACGTGGGGCAGGCTCGCAGCCTTGGCTCGCAGCCTGCAGCGGCCTCGCAGGCCGCCACGCGCGCCAGCAGACCCTGAGTCACACGCCGAGATCCGCCTCCTATGGCTGAAAACAAACACCCAACGCCAATCAGTCAGTCGAACTCCCTTCGCCGGCATGCTATGCTCAGTCCGGGGTAGGTCACTTCACCGGGTCGTAATGTCACCGAATGTTACAAAGAATCAAGAAGCCTGGCTCTGATACAAATGCGCGGATCTCCATCGAAGCCAAACCGAAAAAACGAAACAAACCCAATCCGACCCTTGTTTTCAACAAACACTCGAACGGAAGCCAAACCCCACGAGCTCGAAGCGGAACGCACTCCCGAATCCCGAAAGCGACAAAAGTCGACGAAATGCAACCCCTTCCAGCCTTTTCAACGCACCCCCTGTCGCCAGGGCGAGCGAAACTCGCTCGACAGATCGACGCACAGATCGACATCGGCAGGGGTTCGGTTGCGTGGCGCCCCCATCGAGACCTAAATCAGGTAACATCGTTAGTTGACATCCCCCGAGAGAAAGAGCCTGGAACTGCGTGTGGGACAAATTTAAGAACAACCGCCCGTCTTCCGGCGCCGCTGCCGCACCCGCTTTGAAGGCGCCTGCTCTCAGCCCCGGAGCGGAGGCCAGCGTCCGGCAACTGATCGCCAACGGCAAGCACAAAGTCGCGGTCGAAACCGCCAAGGAGATTCACAAGGCGCTGGCCACAGCCGCCTCGGAAGCGTTGCTGGTAGACGCCTACGCCGCCCGGATTCAATCCCTCGTCGATCAGAACCTGACCACCGAGGCCAAGGCTTTGCTGGAGTTGGTGCGTGAGCGCTACCCGTCCGCGCGGGAGCGGTTGAATGGGCGCAACGCCCCTGCCGCGACAAACATCAGCCGGATCGAAGAACTGGTGCGGCCACTCAACGATCCGGAGCTAAGCCCGGAACGCCGCGCCGCCATTGAGGCGGCCATCGCGCGCGAGGTTGGCGGTCTCGCGGCGCTGGCGGAGTGTGCCGTATTGCCGCCGGAACATCCGCTGCGCCAGGCCGCGTCCGAGTTGCAGCGCGCATTTTGCGCAGTGACTGCGGGGCCCGTCGACGAACAGGCGGTCGAACTGCCGGAGGTCTCGCACCGCAGCCCCCTGGCGTCCTGGAAACGGCTGGTGCGTGCCATCGCGTGCTTCTATCGTGGGGAAGACGATGCCTGCCGGCGCTACCTGGAAGCCATCCAGCTGGAATCCGCGCCGGCGAGCCTGGTTCCGGCGATGCACGCGATGCTCGGCGAGAAACCGGCGGGGCTCACCGGCGCGGCTGCCGCCCTGGTATCGTCCACAACCTCCGATTCCGGTTCGCTGCGCACGGCCCTTGAATCGCTGGAGGCGGCTTTCAACACGCACAAAGATGGGGCCATTTTCAAAGCTGTCCGCGAAGCCGTGCAGGCGTGCCGCGCAACCGCGCCCGGCCAGATCGAGAGATTGAAACAGCATATTTCAGTGCGCAGTGCAATGGGCGACGTGCAGCAGAAAAAGGTCGAGGCGGCCATGGGCGGGGCTGCCAGGCAGGATGCTTATTACGCGCGGCTGTTCGCGCGGTGCATGGAGGAAATCGGTGACACCGAGAGTATCGGGCTGGCCTGCTTCACATGGAATGAATTCCGGCAACAGGCAGTGCGCGAAGGCTGGTTCACGGCGAACGGCCCGGAAGCCGCCACGCTCTATCTCCATATGGCGGGCGTGCTGCGAAGGCTGAGCCGCGAATTGCTGCTGGGTCTGCAAAAAACCGCCCACCGCCAAAACCGGAAGACCGTCGAGGAGATCTATTTCCTCTACCCCGAAAAGCTGTACGAACGCGCCTGCGCACTCGATCCGCATTTCGAATCGTTCTCGCAATGGATGGATTGGGCCAGGCGCGACCGGCCCGGGCATGCCGAGAAGGTGGCCGAAGCCTGGCACAAAGTCCTTCCCCTGGATATCGAGCCGATTCTCCTCCTTATGGAAGAGAAGGAGAAGCGCAATGCCTTCCATACGTCGCTGCAATATCTGGCAAAAGCGGAGCGCATCGACAGCGTGCATCCCGCCGTGCGCAGAGCGCGGCTGCGTCTGTTGGCGGGCAGCGTCCTACGGCACATCCAGCAGAAAAAGCCCGCTCTGGCGGAGGAGAAACTGGCCGAGATGGAGACGCTGCCGCAGTCCCAGCAGGGTGACCGGCCGGCTCTGCTGGCGGCCTTACGCTACATGGTCTGCGCGGTTCGCGGCGCCGCGGGCGAGGCCCTCGCGCAACGCGCGGAAGTGGAGCGTGTGCTCGGAGGCAAAGCGGCTGCGGCGCTGCTGATCTTCGGCGTGGCCCAAGCTTCGAAACAGGGCGCCATCGAGAAGTTGCCCCCCATCGGGACGCTGGACAAAGCACAACGCGCCGCGCTGCCCGAAGCCGTCGTGCGCGTCGTCGAATTGGCCAGGGACATGCAAATGACGCAGCCCATTCCCCCGGAATGGCTGGATGAAACGGCCAAGCAATTCCCCGGCAGCAGCCAGTCGCTCAGTGCGGCCCAACTGCAGACCCTGGCGGAAGCGGCGAGCCTGCACGCGCAGCAGTTCAAACTGACGTATGCGGTTTGCGCGGCGGGGTTGGAGCGCGGCGGCCCTACCGTAGCGAACTTCCTGCTGCTGCGCGCACAGACCTTGCCGCCGTACCCGGAAGAGCGGCGCGCCGTGTGCGCCGCGGCGGCTGCCCAGCTTGCCCGCCAGCAGCGCCAGATGGACGTGGTGGACAAGGCTGTGGAACTGATTGCCGATTCCCCTTTCGAAGATCTTCGTTTCTCGACCGAACAGGCATCCACTGTGGTCCGAAAGGAGAAAGCGGAACGGACGTTCCCCACAGCGAACGCGCGCGGCCCCGGCTATCGCGATCTCTTAAGCGCGGTACTGTGCGACTGTCCCAAGTGCCGCCGCGCGCGCGGAGAGCCGGTCAGTCCTGTTGAAGATTTCGATTTCGATTTCGATGCCGATCCCAACGACGATGACGGCGAGCTTGACTTTGACGCGATTATCGACCAAACCGAAATCCCGCCGGACATGCCTCCCGAGATCGCGAAACTGCTGTTCGACGAGACCCGCCGGGCCGTCGAGCGCGGCGAGTCCCTCGATTCTCTGCTAAACCGGGTGTTCGGACCGGAGATGGGCTTCCGCCCGAAACGCAGGAAAGGCAGGCGCAGATAATGGACCCCAGAGAAGTGCTCGGCATCCCGCCAGATGCCGGTGAAGAAGAGATCCGCTCCGCTTACGTGCGCAAGGTGAAAGAACATCCGCCGGACCGTTCGCCGGAGCAATTCGAGCGTATCCGCGATGCCTACGATAGCCTGCGCGACCCGCGCCGCCGCATGCGGGACAGGCTGCTTTCCGTCGATCCCTGTGCGCCGTTTGTTTCCGTCATCGAACTCCCGGCCGGGCAGCGCCGCTTCGCCGGGCCGCATGCCTGGCTGAAGGTGCTGGAAGCGCCGGAGGTCTCGAAAGGAAAGTGATCGATGGGATGAGCCGGGAACAGATCCTGCGCCGTTTCGAGGAATGGTTGGACGCCGCGATTGCCGCCGAAGAGCCGCCGCGCGGTGTAGACGCGGATATTCTAGCGGCGGTCACTGGCCACCCCACCGAGGGGGCGAGCCCGGCGCCAACCGATGATTACTCCTTGTGGTCGGCCATGACCGCGCTCACCCAGGAAGTGAAGCTGCAGGGCCGGTCCTTCAAGGAATTGAACGACACGCTGGGCTCCCAAGCCAGCCGCATGGCCGAACGCGAACGCGACCTGCTGCGTGAGACCGAACGCCGTTGCCGTAAGGAAGTCCTGGGTGTCTTGATCGACCTGCGCGACCGCCTGGGGCGCGGGCTGGAATCGGTGCGGGCAAGCCAGGCCGGCATCTCGCGGGCTGCCCCTCGGGGCTGGCGCGCGCGCATCTTCCCGCGCCCTCCCGACGATGGCACCGGCGCCACGATCGCAGCCTTGAAGAAAGGGTACGAGCTGGGGCTTGAGCGCCTGGATCAAACCCTGCAGGAATTCAACGCGCGCGAGATTCCCTGCGCAGGGCAGGCCTTCGACCCGCGCCGCATGAACGCCATCGATCGCCAGGAGTCCGTCGCCGTTCCCGAAGGCACGGTCATCGAAGTTTACCGTAGCGGTTACGAATGGAATGGAGAAGTGTTTCGACCGGCGCAGGTGAAGGTTTCCTATGTGCCGGCGGGAAAAGAAGAATGAGCGAACTAATTGTTGGTATCGATTTAGGAACTACCAATTCGGAGATCGCCGCTTTCACCGGCGGCCAGGTCCGTGTGCTGGGGCCGGGAGATACGCGCATGCTGCCCTCCTGCGTGGGCTTTTCGTCCAGCGGCGAACTCCTGGTCGGCGAGGCGGCCCGCAACCAGCAGGCGCTTTATCCCGAACGCACGGTGCGCAGCATCAAGCGCAAAATGGGCAGCGAGGAAAAAGTGCGCGTGGGCGGCAAGGATTTTCTGCCGCAGGAGATTTCCGCCCTCATCCTGCGCGAGCTTGCGGAGTGGGCGCGCCACGCGCTCGGCGAGCGTCCCGAGAAGGCCGTGATCACCGTGCCCGCCTACTTTTCGGATGCGCAAAGGAACGCCACACGCGAGGCTGGCGCCCTGGCCGGGCTGGAAGTGGTGCGCATTCTCAACGAGCCTACGGCGGCCAGCCTGGCCTACGGCTACGGCGACGGATCGCGCCACACGGCGCTCATTTACGACCTCGGCGGGGGCACCTTCGACGTCTCCGTGGTCACCGTGGAAGGCGACATCACCGAGGTGCTGGCAAGCCACGGCAACAACCACTTGGGCGGCGACGACTTCGACGATTTGCTCGCCGAGCGCCTGGCGGCGGAGTTCGAAAAGCAGCACGGCATCGATCTGCGCCAGGGAAACGCCGCGGCCAAGGCGCGGCTCTGGTGGGCGGCCGAAGAAGCCAAGAAGAAGCTGAGCTTCGAACCGTATGTCAAGATCCGCGAGGAGGCCCTCGTCACCAAGCTCTTCCGGCCCTTGCATCTCGAAGTCGAAATTTCGCGCGACGAATATGAAGCCATGATCCGTCCGCTGGTGGAATCCACGCTCGACAGCGTGTCCAAAGCGCTGCAGGATTCCGGCAAAAAGCCCGGCGACATGGATGCGATACTCCTGGTTGGCGGCTCCACGCGCACGCCCCTGGTCTCCAGCCTGCTCATTGAAAAAACCGGTCTCGAGCCGCGCCAGGACGTGCATCCGGATCTGGCCGTGGCGCTGGGCGCCGGGGTGATGGCGTCGCGCCTGGCCGGCCGCGCCGTGGAACGCGTCCTGGTGGATGTTTCGCCCTTCTCCTTCGGCGTCTCGTATCTCGGTACCCGCGGCGGATACCCCTATCCGCACTGTTACAAGCCCATTATCCGGCGCAACACTCCGCTGCCTTTGACCCGCACCGAGCAGTACATGACCAGCCATCCCTATCAAACCGAGGTGGATGTCCAGGTCTATCAGGGCGACGACGAGGACGCCCTGAAGAACATCCTGGTAGGGGATTTTCGCGTCGAAGGACTCACAGCCATGGAGGATGCCAACGAGATTCTGTGCCGCATGCGCCTCGATCTGGATGGCATTCTGGAGGTCGCCGCCGTGGAAAAGCGGACCGGTAAAACCAAGCACATCCGCATCGAAAATGCGATGCGCGCCAAGAGCGCCGAAGAAATCGCGGCGGGACGCAAGCGGATTCAGGAGCTGTACGAGACCCGCGGCGAGATGGTGGACGATGAATGGGAGGAGGCCGAAGACCTCGACACAGACGTGCTCGACGCTGACGTGGTCGGAGATGTGCTCGAAGGAGACGTGCTCGGAGACGACGTTGCCGAAGAAGGCGTACTCGAAGACCAGGCCGCGGGCGCCCGGGTGATCGAAATAACGGCGCCGGCGCGCGCGCGCGGCGACTCGGACATCGAGAGCCTGCTCGAACGTTCTCGCCTGCTGCTCGCCAAAATGCATGCGGAAGACCGCGAGGAAGCCATCGACTTGCACGAGAAGATCGATAGGGCCCTGACATCGGGTGATGCGGCTGCGTTGCAGCAGGCCGCCGGCGCGCTGAAGGAGTTGCTGTTCTTCGTGGAGGGCCGGCATTGATCCCCGCCGTTCGCGTGGCGCATGCACTCGTGCGCGCCGCGGCGGCATTCTTATCGGCATTGGCGCGGCGCCCTCAGGAGGTTGCCCCAGTCAGGGTTCCGGACGTATCCCGCGAGCCTCTTACCTCGGGATTGCGCACGCCGGGCATCGAAAACCGCTGTCCCGTCTGCCAGGCGCGTTTTCGCGGCGCGCTTACCTGCTCCCGTTGCGGCGCCGACATGGAGCCGCTGATGCTCCTCTCGGTGCAGGCCTGGCGATTGCGTCAGGCGGCCCTGCAGGCCCTCAGCGCCGGAGACCCTGAACTGGCAGTGGAACGCGCCGTCGAGGCGCAAGGCATCCAGGACACCCCGCGTGGCGAGGCGTTACGCCTGTTGGGCGCCTGGTTGCAAACAGTCGCAATCAATCCGCCCGCAACGCCTGTGATGGCGAGATCGAACTCGCCCGCAACGCCGGAATCAGCGCCGCGGTCACTGCCGAAGAACCCAGGACTAATATCGCTAAAGCCATAATCGCCGGATCGTTTTGATTGACTCCGTAAAGCTGGCTTCCCAGGAACCGCCCTGCCGCCAGCGCTAGCGGGATGCCCAACAGCAGTCCAAACGAAATCAGCACCAGCGCTCCACGCAGAATCAATCCGAAAACGTCGCTGCGATCCGCACCCAGCGCCATGCGCACTCCGATCTCGCTCGTGCGGCTGCCGGCGTTGTAAGCGATCACGCCGTAGACTCCGATCGAGGCCAGTATCAGCGCCAGAGCTCCGAAAAAAGATGTGAGTTCCGCGATCAGCCGCTGCTTGTTAGAGGCGGCGGGCGATGGGGCCATTATGGCGGGACCAGTGGGGCCCACACCGCCAATGCTCGATGGCGGTGAATGGACCCACCTGCTAGCGGAGGCGCCACACAGCCGCGCGCAGGGCATGGT